>ERZ1673962.88-NODE-88-length-76818-cov-127.164063_pt1 | contig 76818 bp, 64 predicted proteins | sample MGYA00580188_ERZ1673962 | MGnify/ENA primary metagenome ERZ1673962 (study PRJEB41334, sample SAMN05608104) | rock metagenome | biome: terrestrial subsurface; feature: shale formation; material: shale | place: USA: Pennsylvania ...
TGCGCATTATAGGAGCCTGAAAATCAACGTCAACCGTTTATTTCAGTTTTATTCACCCCTACCTTTTCGGCTGCGCACTGAAGCGAGAGTCTTAGTCACCGCTGGAACACGCAAGAAGAACAGCGCCATTGCAATACCCGCATAGAGAAACCAACGGGCCGCGTCCGCTCGAACGACCCAGAGCATATGCAGCAACGCAAGAATGACAATGAGATAAACTAACCTATGCACTTTCTTCCAGCGCTTACCAAGCCGACGCATGCTCCACCGGGATGATGTCATCGCCAAGACGGTCAGTCCGACAAACCCTAGTCCACCGACCAGAACATAGGGGCGTTCGCGCAATTCCTCGCCCAAACGAGAAAACTCGCCACCCAATAAGAAGTATAGATAACCACTCAGGTGCAGCAGTGCATAGGTGAAACACCACAGTCCGAGCTGACGTCGGACGGCAAGCCAGCCACCCCATCCAGTCAGCCGTTGCATCGGAGTCATCGAAAGCGTCAGAAGCAGCAAAACCAGCGCACCTTCACCGAGATTATCGACCAGCACCTTGCCTGGGTCAGGACCAAGCGCGAACTGCCAGCCCAGATACAGCCAATACAACGGCAAACTCGCGGCGCAGGCGAAAACCGCCGGCCGCCACACGGGGTAGCGCATCAATAGTCCTTACTGAGATCCATCGAGCTATATAACCCCGCGACTTGCTCCGCGTAGCCGTTGAACAGTTGGGTGTCCCGGAGCTTTGTGCTGAACAGGCTTCCTGGGAGCCGGCGCTCACGAGCTTGCGACCATCGCGGATGCGAAACCTTCGGGTTAACGTTGGCGTAGAACCCATATTCCTGCGGCGCCATCGATTGCCAGGTCGTAATCGGCTGCTCGCGCACGAAGCTGATGCGTACAATCGACTTGATGCTCTTGAAGCCGTACTTCCAAGGGACCACCAACCTCAGCGGCGCCCCATTCTGGTTAGGTAGCGTACGGCCATACATCCCGACTGCAAGCAACGTTAGCGGATGCATGGCCTCATCCATTCGCAACCCTTCGACATAGGGCCAATCGATCAGCCCAAACCCGGAGCGGGTTCCGCGCATTTCCTCCGACCGGTACGCCGTTTCGAAACGAATGAACTTCGCAGAGGAATGCGGTTGGGCCTTGCGAATCAGATCGGCCAAAGGAAATCCCAGCCACGGGATGACCATTGACCAGGCTTCAACACAGCGAAGCCGATAGATGCGTTCCTGGAGTCGGCTTTCCGAGCACAGTTCCTCAAGAGCGTAACGCCCAGGCTGATCGACCTCACCGCCGATCAACACCGACCAAGGCTCCACTTTCAAAGTCGAAGCATGACGCGCCGGATCACCCTTGTTGGGGCCAAATTCGTAGAAGTTGTTGTACTGGGAAGCGTCCGCAAATGGCGTGATGGCTTCGCCGTCAGGGACCACTGCTTGCCAACGGGCGCTGGCGAGCTTGTCGGTGAACCATTTCGGTGCTGGCGCCGATGTAACGCCAGGATAACGCTCGGAAGCTTTAGCGAGAGCTGGCAATCCGGCGGCAGCCCCCGAAAGCATCACCCCACCAAGAATCTGCCGACGGCTCAAGTAAGCAGCCTCGGTCGTTACCTCTGACTCACGGCACTCGCCGGAGGCGGGAATCTTGATAAGCATGGGTTGCTCCGCGTATTGACTCCGATGGAGCAATACGCGCAGCCGAGTTAAAAATCAACCCTCGACACGCTTGCGGCGGCGCAACTGCATCAGGTACTGCACAGGGCCGGACGCCGCATACGCCAGGAAGATCAACAGTAGAATGCGGGGCGGATCACTGAATACGACAGCGAACACGAGCACTACTATCAGGATAGCGACGAAAGGTACGCGCCCTTTCAAATCGAGATCCTTGAAGCTGTAGTACTTGATATTGCTGACCATCAACAAACCTGCGGCCGCGACCATCAGCGCGAACAGCATGACCAATATGAGCGGCAGATCGACTCCGCGAATACCAACCTCATCCAGTGCCCAGACAGCCCAGACCCAACCGGCGACTACTCCCGCCGCAGCCGGGCTAGCCAGACCAATGAACCAGCGCTTGTCCACCTTACCGATCTGCGTATTGAAACGCGCCAGACGCAGAGCGGCGCAAGCGACATATATGAAGGCGACGGTGAGACCAACATTACCCAGTTCGGACAATGCCCACTCGTACGCCAGCACTGCGGGGGCCAGACCAAAGGCAACCATGTCCGACAGCGAATCGTACTCGGCACCAAATGCGCTTTGGGTATTGGTGAGACGAGCCACGCGCCCATCCAGACTATCGAGCACCATGGCGACGAACACAGTGGCGGCGGCCACGTAGAAGTTGCCGTTAATCGCGGTGATGATCGAAAAAAAACCAGCAAAAAGGTTGGCGGTGGTGAACAGGTTGGGCAGCAAATAGATGCCACGATGACGAACCTTGCGCCCATCAGGCTCTTGGGTCTCCTCGACATGCTCGTCGATCGGCAGAATGCTTTCTGGCTCGACTGGCTTGTTCGGCTCTTCGGGTTGTCCACTCATGCGCATTCACCTTCTACAACAGGTTACGGATAGATTTCGACCAGTCTTGGAGACTTGGGGTTCAGCCTGGCCAAAGCCGGGTTTTATACCAGAAGCCTGGCAGGCCGAACGAAAAAACGCGGCCGAAGCCGCGTTTTCTCGAGCAGTAGAACGATCAGTTCTTGCTCTTGTCGACGATCTTGTTCGCCGCGATCCAAGGCATCATTGCACGCAGCTTCTCGCCGACCACTTCGATACCGTGCGCCGCGTTGTTGCGACGGTAGGCAGTCATGGACGGATAGTTGGCAGCGCCCTCGGTGATGAACATCTTGGCGTACTCGCCGTCCTGAATGCGCTTCAGGGCATTACGCATGGCGGCGCGGGACTCGGCGTTGATCACCTCAGGGCCGGTCACGTACTCGCCGTACTCGGCGTTGTTGGAGATCGAGTAGTTCATGTTGGCGATGCCGCCTTCGAACATCAGATCGACGATCAACTTCAGCTCGTGCAGGCACTCGAAGTAGGCCATTTCCGGCGCGTAGCCAGCTTCGACCAGAGTTTCGAAGCCGGCCTTGACCAGCTCGACGCAACCGCCACAGAGAACAGCCTGCTCGCCGAACAGGTCGGTTTCGGTTTCGTCCTTGAAGGTGGTTTCGATGATGCCGGTACGGCCACCGCCGACACCACAGGCGTAGGACAGCGCGACGTTGCGGGCATTGCCGGAAGCGTCCTGGTAGATCGCGATCAGGTCAGGGATGCCGCCGCCCTTGACGAACTCGGAACGCACAGTGTGGCCCGGCGCCTTGGGAGCAATCATGATCACGTCCAGATCGGCACGGGGCACGACCTGGTTGTAATGGATCGAGAAGCCGTGGGCGAAGGCCAGAGTAGCGCCCTGCTTCAGGTTCGGCTCGATTTCGTCCTTGTACAGGCGGCCCTGGAACTCGTCCGGGGTCAGGATCATCACCAGGTCGGCAGCAGCAACCGCGGCCGGCACGTCGCTGACCTTCAGGCCATGGGCCTCGGCCTTGGCAATGGACGACGAGCCCGGGCGCAGGCCGACGGTGACGTCGACGCCGGAATCCTTCAGGTTGCACGCGTGCGCGTGGCCCTGGGAGCCGTAACCGATGATGGCGACCTTCTTGCCCTGAATGATGGAGAGGTCGCAGTCTTTATCGTAAGAAACCTTCATGAATTACCCCTGTTGCCGGCCTCGTGGGCCATTCGATAAAACGTTACTGACTGGAGAGACGACGCGTCCGCCAGCCGTTAGATACTCAGCACCTTGTCACCGCGGGAAATCCCGGTGACGCCACTGCGCACAACCTCCAGGATCGAAGCAGTGCCAACGGCCTGGATGAAACTGTCCAGCTTGTCACTGGTTCCGGCCAACTGAATCGTATAAACGCTGGTGGTCACGTCGACGATCTGCCCGCGGAAGATATCGGTGGTGCGCTTGACCTCGGCGCGTTGGGCACCGGTGGCCTTGACCTTGATCAGCATCAGTTCACGCTCGATATGAGCGCTTTCCGACAGGTCGACCAGCTTGACCACCTCAACCAGCTTGTTGAGGTTTTTGGTGATCTGCTCGATCACCTCCTCGTGGCCTACCGTGGTTAGCGTTAGACGCGACAGGGTCGGGTCTTCGGTCGGCGCCACGGTGAGGCTTTCGATGTTGTAGTTGCGTTGCGAAAACAGGCCGACCACACGAGACAGCGCACCCGGTTCGTTTTCCATCAGCAGGGAAATGATGTGTCTCATGATCAGGTCCGCTCCGTCTTGCTCAGCCACATGTCGCGCATCGCACCGTCTTTGATCTGCATCGGATAGACGTGCTCAGCGGTATCGACCGCGATATCCAGGAAGACCAGGCGATCCTTCATGGCGAACGCCTCTTCCATCATCGGCTTGAGGTCCTTGAGGTCGGTGATGCGCATTCCCACGTGACCATAAGCCTCGGCCAGCTTGACGAAGTCTGGCAGCGACTCCATGTAGGAGTGCGAATAGCGGCTGTTGTACACCATGTCCTGCCACTGGCGAACCATTCCCAGCGCACCGTTGTTGAGGTTGATGATCTTCACCGGCAGGTCGTACTGCAGGCAGGTGGACAGCTCCTGGATGTTCATCTGGATGCTGCCCTCACCCGTCACCACCGCGACATCGGCTTCGGGGAAGTTCAGCTTCACGCCCATGGCTGCAGGCAGACCAAAGCCCATGGTGCCGAGGCCGCCCGAGTTGAGCCAACGGTTGGGCTTGTCGAACTTGTAGTACTGGCAGGCGAACATCTGGTGTTGACCGACGTCCGAGGCTACATAGGCGTCGCCCTTGGTCACTTCGCAAAGCACCTCGATGGCGGCCTGAGGCTTGATGATCGAACCATCGCCCTTGTCGTAGGGGAACAGCCCGCGGTTGCCGCGCCACTCGTCGATCTGTTTCCACCAGCTGGCGACCGTCTCGGCATTCGGCGTCTGACCGATTTCCTTGACGATGGCGACCATCTCGGTCAGCACACTGTCGACCGGACCGACGATCGGAATGTCGGCCTTGATGGTCTTGGAGATCGACGCCGGGTCGATGTCGATATGGATGATCTTGGCGTTCGGGCAGAATTTCGCCGCACCATTGATGACGCGGTCATCGAAGCGCGCACCGACCGCCAGGATCACGTCGGAATGGTGCATGGCCAGGTTGGCGGTGTAGCTGCCGTGCATGCCGAGCATGCCGACGAACTGGCGGTCACCGCCCGGATAGCAACCCAGGCCCATCAGGGTGTTGGTCACCGGCAGGTTGAGCATCTTCGCCAGCTCGGTCAGTTGCGCCGAGGCCTTGCCCAGGATCACGCCGCCACCGGCGTAGATGATGGGCCGCTTGGCTCCCAGCAGCAGTTCCGCCGCTTTGCGAATCTGGCCCGAATGTCCACGCACGGCCGGGCTGTACGAACGCAGCTTGGCCTTCTTCGGATAGACGTACTCGAACTTCTCGGCCGGGTTGGTCATGTCCTTCGGAATGTCGATGACAACCGGCCCTGGACGCCCGGATTCGGCGAGATAGAACGCCTTTTTCATCACTTCGGGGATTTCCGAAGGATGCTTGATCATGAAGCTGTGCTTCACGATGGGCCGGGAGATACCGATCATGTCGGTTTCCTGGAAGGCATCGGTGCCGACCATGGTGCTGGGCACCTGACCGGAGATGACCACCATCGGGATCGAGTCCATGAAGGCGGTGGCGATACCGGTGATGGCGTTGGTCGCCCCTGGTCCGGAGGTCACCAGCACCACGCCGGCCTTGCCGGTCGCGCGCGCATAGCCATCGGCCATGTGCGTGGCGGCCTGCTCGTGACGAACCAGGATGTGTTCGATGGCCTTTTCCTTGAAAAGCGCATCGTAGATATGCAGAACGGCACCGCCCGGGTACCCGTAGATGTACTTAACGCCTTCGTCACGCAGGGAGCGGACGACCATTTCAGCGCCGGATAAGAGTTCCACGTTGTTCACCTCTGAAACGCCAGATAGCGATTCCAAGTCGGAGCCGCCAGAAATAGGTTTACTGCCAGCAGGGCATGAGCGACGGTGGTCGCCGACTACGTCAGCCACTGACTGAGCCAGTATTGGAAGAGACCCTGGTGTCGCGGGCTCTCCACCCAGCGCGAGGTAACGCGTTGCGGGTGATGCAGGTCGGCGCGGGTAGCACCTCATGTCTGTCTAGACTGAGCCGGTATCGCTTGCGGCGAGGCGACTCAGGACAGCAAGCCTCGAATTGTTCGGATTCAGCACCAGCAAGTCAAGCTCGCCGTTGTGTTTGGGCAGCGTTGAGCTGTGACAGGGTGCAGAAGCGGCGCTCTGGCTTTTGGGTATAGTGACTGCCGGTTTCCGATTCCAATGAAGGTAACGACATGCGATTCATGTTTCTTGCGGGCGGCTTGGTACTGGCGCTTTGCGGCAACGTCATGGCCGCCCAGGTATACAAGTGGGTAGACGCCCAGGGGGTCACGCACTTCGGCGCGCAACCGCCGCAAGGGCAGCAGGTGGAAACCGTCAACACCGTTACCGCGCCGGCAAAATCGACCACGATGCCAGCCCCCGTCGTCGAGGACGAAACCGAGGTCGACCAGCAGAGCATCGATCGCAAGGTGAAGCGCCAGGTCGCTGAGCAAGAGGCCGAACGCAAGCGCTATTGCGAGACGATGCGCACCAACCTCGCGCAACTGCAGAACAATCCGCGGGTACGTGTCGAAGAGAAGGGTGAAACCCGGCGAATCACCGAAGAGGAGCGGCAGGCAAGGATCGCAGAAACACGCGACAAGATCGCCGAAAACTGCAACTGATACCGCATCTTCAGGTATTGCGCTGGCGGCGCGCCAAGCCGCTCAGCGCGAAGGCGCCTCGATCAACGCATCGAAAGCACGCAGTGCCTCGAGCAGACTGACTACCCGCGCCTCCCGATAGACCAGCTCTGCCATCGCACAGATGCCCGACGCCTGCGGCAGAGGATGATCCGCCTCGACAATCGCCTTCATCCGCGGCAGGAATATCCACTGCAGCCATTGCTCGAAGCGCAGCGTATCCACGCAAAACGGCTCGACGCTGGCCAGAGCCTCCGGCACCGGCGGTTCGACGCTCCACATGTCAAGCGTGCGCAGCTCGCGCTCGATCAAAAGCAGCTGCTGCGCGACTGCCGGAAGGCGCGGATCCATCACAGATTGACCTTGGCTCGTTCACGAGCCTGCGCGGCACCGGCACTGTCGCCCCGCCGCTCACGTGCCTGCGCAATCAACTCCCAGAGGCTGGCCTGCAGCGCCGGGCGCCCACTGGCATAGCTCAATGCGCGGCGCGACAGCTGCTCCGCCTGAGTGGCATCCCCCTGCGCCAACCGGACCTGGGCCAGACGATAAAGGACCTGCGGCTCGCGCGGCGCAATACGCTGCGCACGTTCGAGACTGGAAGCCGCACCATTCAGGTCACCACCGCCCTGCTGCTGTTGAGCCGTAGTCAACAGCGCGAGCACCGGGCCATCCAGCTGCTCGTCGGCGGCCAGGCCGCTGCTGCTGCCGGAGGACGGGATACCGGTGGGCATGCTCGGTTGCTGCTGCGTACCGGCCGGCGCCGAGATTGACGGTGCCGGCTGCCACGCAGGCTGATCTCCGCCTGTCGTTCCACTCGACCCGGCAAACGGTGCATCCGGCGCGGCAAACGTCTCAAGCGGTGCAGAGCTGCCTTGCGGCACCATCACCACCACCCCAGAATCCTCCTGCTGCTGCCTTGGCGTCGCGACCGCGGCTGGCGCGCGGTATCCCTGGCGGGCCGCCACCTCCTCGGAAACGGGAGCGCCTGAGTCCACCACAGGGATCGAACCACGATCCACTGTCGCGCACCCCTGTACCAGCGTCACCGCTGCAACAACGGCCATCCACTGCTTGTTCACCAATTCAGACCTCTCAACGTAGAACCACGAAGCACGCGACCTCTGCGGCAGTTACTCCAACCAGCCACGCACCCAATCCATGACCGACTCCGCCGGCGCCTGAATGCCGCAGCCAGGTCCGGGGGCCGGTTCGCTGCCGAGAATATAGGGCATCTGCACCGCATCGGGGCAACGCTCATCCGTACCCAGGCCGCTTCGCGCGTCCACCCAGGTATATGTCACGTTGTCCGGCACTGGCATCTGCAGAGGCAGCGGATCGGCCCGCCGCATGAAATCGCTCCACACCTGCAGCGCGCCGGTCGCCCCAGTCAGCGAAGTTTTGCCATTGTCATCACGACCCAACCAGACCACTGCCAGCAGATCCTGGCTGAAGCCTGCGAACCAGCTGTCTCGCGAGTCGTTGGTGGTACCGGTCTTGCCAGCCAAGTTAAGCGACCGCGGCAGGCGGTTGTAGGCAGATCGTCCGGTCCCCTCGCTCATGGCGCGCTGCATGGCGTACTGGGTCAGGTAGATCGCGCCAGGATCGAAACGCTGCTGAATCTGGAACGGATAGCGCTTGAGTGGCTCACCGTCCGCGGTCAGCACGCTGCGAATGCCACGCAACGGAGTGTTGAAGCCACCGTTGGCCAGGGTCTGATACATATCGGCAACTTCGATCGGCCGCAAACCGCCCGCTCCGAGCAGCATCGACGGATACGCTGGCCACTGTGGCGATGCACCCAGCCGCTCAAGCGTCTTCAGTACATTCGGCACGCCCAGGTCGAGCCCGAGCCGCGCCGTGGACAGGTTGTAGGAATTGGCAAGTGCCTGATACAGGTAAACCGTGCCATAAGCCTGACGCCCATAGTTCTGCGGCTTCCAGATCTGTCCATCGGCGCCCTTGACCGAGAAGGGCTCGTCTTCGAGCAGACTGGTCAGCGTGTACTGGCTGGGCTTTTCCAGCGCAGCCAGGTAGATGGCCGGCTTGATCAGCGAGCCGATCGGCCGTGACGCATCGAGCGCGCGATTGAACCCCGCGAAACCCGGCTGGCGACCACCGAGCAGGGCCTGAATTTCACCGGTCTCAGGATTGGTCACGATCATTGCGCCTTCGACGCCTTCGGTGCTCTTGCCGAGGCGCTTGAGGGTTTCGCTCATGGCCTGCTCGGCCTTGAGCTGGATCACCGGATCGAAACTGGTGAAGACACGCAGACCTTCTTCGGTGAGGTCCTCGTCCCGATAGTCCTCACGCAGCTGACGCTTGACCAGGTCGAGGAAGGCCGGATAGGAGCTGTCGGCCATGCTGCCACGCTGGGTCACGCCCAGCGGTGCCTGCTTGGCTTTTGCTATGTCCTCGGCGCTGACCGCCTGCTGCTCGGCGAGCAGGTCGAGAACCAGGTTGCGCCGCTCCAACGCCCGCTCGGGATTGCGTCGAGGGTTGTAGTAGGTAGGCCCTTTCACCATGCCGACCAGCAATGCCACCTGCGGCAACTTCAACTCGGCCAGCGGCTGGCCGAAGAAGTACTGGCTCGCCAGACCGAAGCCGTGAATGGCACGGCGACCGTCCTGACCGAGAAACACTTCGTTCAGGTAGGCTTCGAGAATGTCTTCCTTGTCGTAGTGCAGCTCCAGCAACACCGCCATCATCGCCTCGGTGGCCTTACGGCTAAGGCTGCGCTCGTTGGTCAGGTAGAAGTTCTTCACCAGCTGCTGGGTCAGCGTACTGCCCCCTTGGCGAACCTGGCCTGCAGTCAGGTTGACCCAGACGGCGCGGGCAATGGACTTGGGCGATACACCGAAGTGATTGAAGAACTCCCGATCCTCCACGGCGACCAGCGTTTCCACCAGATACGGCGGCACCTGATCGAGCTTGATCAGGATGCGATCCTCGTTGTGCGCGGGGTACAGCCCACCGATCAACACCGGCTCCAGCCGCGCTACCGGCAGCGAGCCGCCATTGGCAGCGCTGAGGCCGGCGACGAAATCGCCAGAGAAGCGCACTCGCAGCCGCTGCGACTGTTCGGCACCTTCGTAGAACTGGAAGCCGCGGGTGTGCAGTTCGATGTCATTACCAGCCACCGACGCGCCACCCGGACCGCTGACAGCCTTTTCGCGGCGATAGCCCAACGCATCCAGCTCGGCGAGAAAATCGGTCTTATCGAGCTTCTGCCCGACGAACAACTCCAGCGGTCGTGCATAGACCTTGGCCGGAATCGTCCAGCGCTTGCCGGAGAATTTCTCCTGCACCACGGCATCGAGATAAATGGCGAAACCGGCCAGGATCACCAGGCCGACAATGGACAGTTTGACCGCCCAGCCCAACCAGGGGCGAGCGCCAGCGGAGCGGCGTCTGGAGCGTGTACGGGGGGAGCGAGATTTAGTCATGGCGGCGCATTATACGCACTTTGCAGGCGCGGACCGACGGCCTCTCAGCGGTTTGCAGCGCAACGCACAGCGGCCATAATGCCTGCGACTTTTCGACTGTGTGGACTGCTTCGCAGTGGACTCGCACGCCCCGTTCAAGAACTTCAACAAGGAATGACCGTGAGCCAAGCACTGATCGCCGCCCTGCAGAATCCTGCCCTGTACCCGCATCCCAGCGAGGGCTTTCGGGTAATCGAGACCCACATTTCCTGGGTCATCCTCACCGGCACCTATGCCTACAAGATCAAGAAGCCAGTGGACTTCGGCTTTCTCAACTTCACCGACCTCGCCTCACGCAAGCATTTCTGCGAAGAAGAGTTACGGCTCAACCAGCGCATGGCGCCGGATCTGTATCTCGAAGTCGTTCCCATCAGCGGATCGCCGGATGCACCCGAGATCGATGGTACAGGCGAGCCCTTCGAATATGCGCTGAAGATGCGCGAGTTCCCACAAACCCAGCTACTGGCCGAACTGCAGGCCCGCGGCGAGTTGACGGACGCGCACATTGACGCCCTGGCCGAGCAGATCGCCCGCTTCCACCAAGGCACCCCGCAGGTGCCTGCCGGTCATGCACTAAGCAGTGCCGATGCGATCGTTGCGCCGATGCGGCAGAACTTCGAACAGATTCGCCCATTGCTCAGCGAAGCCGAGGATCTCCGCCAGCTGGATGCGCTCGAGGAATGGACCGAAACCAGTATCGAGCGCCTGCGTCCGCTGCTCGACCAGCGCTGCCAGGAAGGTTTCGTCCGCGAATGTCACGGCGATCTTCACCTGGGCAATGCCACATTGATCGATGGCAAGGTGGTGCTGTTCGACTGCATCGAGTTCAACGAGCCGTTTCGCCTGATCGATACCGCATCCGACGCAGCCTTCCTCGCCATGGACCTCGAGGATCGTGGCCTGAAGTGCCAGGCGCGCAGGTTCATCAATGGCTGGCTGGAGCACACCGGCGACTACGCAGCGCTGGCGCTGCTGAATCTGTACAAGGCCTATCGCGCACTGGTCCGCGCCAAGGTCAGCCTGTTCCGTCTGTATCAGGAGCAGGACGCGGTGCAACGCAAGGTGATCGTACGGCAGTACCGCAGCTACGCGAATCTGGCCGAAAGCTATAGCGCCATTCCCTCGCGTTTCCTCGCCATCACCCACGGCGTGTCTGCCGTAGGCAAGAGCCACGTTGCGCTACGCCTGGTCGAGGCCCTTGGCGCGATACGCCTGCGCTCGGATATCGAACGCAAGCGCCTGCATGGCGAGCAGCCCGAAGCCCAGCAGGGCCACCTCGATGCCGGCATCTACAGCCAGCAGGCCAGCGATGAGACCTACAAGCGGCTGCACCAGCTGGCAACGACTGCGCTGCAGGCTGGCTTTTCCGTGGTGATCGACGCGGCATATCTGAAGCAGCAGCAGCGCCAGGATGCCTGGCAGGCGGCCGAGACCACTGGCGTGCCCTTCCTGATACTCGATTGCCAGGCGCCGGATGCGGTGATCGCGCAGTGGCTGGCGCAACGCCAGGCCGAGGGGCTTGATCCATCCGACGCGACCATGGAGGTAGTGCATGCCCAGCAGGCCAGCCGCGAGGCGCTGAACGAGAGCGAGCGACTGCATAGCCGTCGGGTCGACACCCAGGACGCCGGCAGCCTCGACGAGCTGGTCGCCAGTATCCGTCAGCACCTGCCCGGCCTCTGACCGCCAGGCACCGCCGCCAGCAGAGTGCGGCGGTGCTTCTATACTCCCGGTATTCCAATCGTGGAACACCGCTATGTCTGCCAGCGAATCACCCGCGCCAAAGCCGGCCAGTGACAGCATCCAGCTGTTCTCCAGCCGCTCCACCGACTACGCACGCTTCCGCCCGACCTACCCCGAGGCGCTGTTCAACTGGCTCGCCAGCCAATGCGCGACCACCGACACCGCGCTCGACCTTGCGGCCGGCAACGGGCAAGCGAGCATCCCGCTGACACGACACTTCCATCGGGTCCTGGCCTGCGACGCGAGCGCCGAACAGCTCGCGGCTGGCGACACCTGGTTAAACGTGCAGCGTTTCGTCGCCGATGCGGAGCATCTGCCATTGCGCAGCGGACAGCTCGATCTGCTGGTAGTCGCACAAGCCCTGCACTGGTTCGCCACGCCGGCATTCTTTAATCAGGCGCGGCGCGCACTGAAGCCGAACGGCCTGTTCTGCGCCTGGTGCTACAGCCTGCTGGAGATATCGGCCGCAGTGGACGCGATCATCCACAGGCTCTACTACGAAACACTCGCCGGTTGCTGGCCAGCTGGTCGCAGCAGCGTCGATGCCGGTTACCGCGATATCCAGCCTCCCTTTCCACGTATCGAACCGCCGCCCTTCGCCCTCGAAGCGCACTGGGATCTCCGCGAACTGATGGGCTATCTGCGTACCTGGTCTGCCGTGAAGCAATGGCAGCAGCGGCATGGTCGCGACCCCATCACATCAATCGAGCCCCAATTGACGTCTGCATGGGGCCAGGCAGGTCAGCGGAGGCTTATCCGCTGGCCGCTACACTTTCTGACAGGCTTCCCCAACCGCTAGCACCGCAAGGACGCCGCCATGCACGACGAACTGCTTTCGCTCCGCAATCTCGGCAAGACCTCGGTGCAATGGCTGCATGCATCGGGAATCCACACCGCTGCGGACCTCCGACGATTGGGCGCGGTGAGCTCCTATCGCGCTGTGAAGGCACGCGGCTTCGGGGCCTCGAAGGTTCTGCTGTATGCCATTGAGGGGGCGTTGAGAGATGTCCCGTGGCAGCAGCTGCCGATCCCGCTGAAGGAAGAGCTGAATCGGAATCTGGGCGCCGATCGCGACAACTAGAGCTAGCTCACAACCTCTGCTCGGCGAGATTTACTCAGGCCCTCGCCCGAGCCTATTGTGCGCCGACGTGACCCTGCCAATCGTCTGCCCGTTCGTTCAAGGATTACCGACATGTATTTACTCGGGGAGCAACCGGCCTACGCCGATCGCCTGATCAACCGCCTGCAAACCATCCCCACCCAATTGCTCGAAGGCTTGCAGCCCTCAGGCCCCAACCTTGAACTCAAGCACACCGACGATCTGTGCGCCGAGCTGCCGCCACAGCAACTTTTCATCATCGAGACTGGGCTACTGCATGCGCTGATCGACGGCAAGGCGCTGTTCTATCTGCAGGAGGGCGACCTGGTTGGATTGCGCCAGTCGGGCGACCTGCCAGAGTGCCGCTATTGCAGCGACGAACCTGTCAGCCTGATTCCCTACTCGCGCAACGCGGTGTTCCAGCACATCCACTCCGATGAGCATCGCCAGGAACTGTTCACCCAGTATCTGATTGGTCATACCGCCCTGCTCGGCGACGCCCTTGCGCGCCTGAAGCAACCGGAGATCCGCCCGGCTACCGGCTTCAAGCATTTCGCCGTCGGTGAAGAGCTGATCCGCCAAGGCGACGAGGCAGACAACGTGTTCATCATCATCGAAGGCCACGCCGAGGCGATCGTCGACGGCCAGAAGGTTGGCGACGTACAGAAGGACGAGATCTTCGGCGCCATGGCGGTCTTCACCCGCGAGCGACGCAGCGCAACGGTGGTCGCCAGTGAGGCCTGCACGGTCATGGTCATTCCCAAGGAACAGTTCCTCGGACTGACACAGAGCAACCCCCGCATCGCTCACAGCCTCATTGAAAGCATGGCGCGGCGCATTGACCTGCTGAACAAGGAAGTCACTCATCTGCGGGTAAACGTTGCCGTTTGAGGCAGACCAGCCAAAGAATATTTTTTACGAAAGCCTGTTGACGCAGAAATGAGAATTGTTATTATTATCGCAACTGATCGCGAGGTCAGCCGATAGCTGAAGGCTCAGGCAGTCGATCCTTCAGGTTATCTCCTCATCAGGCTAATCACGGTTTTGACCCGGCTCTGCCGGGTCTTTTTTTTGCCTGTAGAAAATGTCAGCCAGGTTGCTTCCCCGGTCGGCGCAGCTGTTCGCAATGATCCTGCTCCGGTTGCGCCGGGGTGTACCAGACATAGTCGGCCTGCGCAGCGGATACCGTCTCGCCCACTTCAGCAAGCATCAACACCGCGACTGACTTCCCTGACAGATCCTCGATATGCAACGGCACGCCCAGGTCTCGACGGACATGGAACGCGCCGGCCAGCAGCATGGCTGGCTCGGCTGCGGCGAGCGTTCGCTCGGCCATGCGTCGATCACGCTGCTGCTGCACCGCCAGCATCGCCGGCAGCTGGGAGGCCGGCAGCATCCCGCAGTGAGAGACCTCGATCTGCGCCAGTAATGCCTCGCTTACCGCCGCAGCCGCAGATTTGCGCCCCTGCAATGACGGTGCGGCACGATAGATCGACATGATTTCGTCGCGCCCGAGATTGGCATGCAGCAATGGGTAAGGCTGCGCGAGTGCATGTGAAACCAGGGCTCCGTACTGAGCCCAATCCCAGCCCCTCTGCCAGCCCAGTGCCTCAGGAAGATCGGCTGGCGCTCGCCCCTCACGCACCTCGCGGCGCACCGCATCGACTAGCGCCTGCTGTTGGGGGTCGAGCATCTCCAGCAACAAGCTGCCCTGCGGACGTTCTTCGGCCAACGCCCGCAGCAACCAGAGCTGCAGCGCATGGTGATCCGGGTTGTCGTGCCGCTCGCCGACCAGCAGCCGATCCTGCGCCTGCAGCTTCGCTACCAGCTGCGCGGGCGTGAGTACCGCGTCACTGCGCAGATCGACGATCAGACCGAGCTCCGGATGCTCACGCCCTTCGGGACTTTGCCACTCAGGTAGCGACGGTAGCGAATGGCATGCCGTCAGCAAACCCAGCACAAGCAACACAAGAATGCGCACGATGAACCTCCTCAACGGGCAATGATCAGCGGGTGACCGAGTTCCGGATGTCGCTGCACCAACACATCCAGACCGAATACCGCTCGCAGCGGCTCGGCTTGCAGCACTTCATCGGGTGGCCCTGCCACGATTGGCCGACCATCCTTTAGCAGCAGTAACCGATCACAATAGCGCGCAGCCAGATTCAGATCGTGCAGGATCACCAGAGCGGCGGCGCCTTGCGCGGCGAAGGCCCTGACCGCCTTTAAAATGCTGTGCTGGTGCGCAGGATCGAGCATCGACGTAGGCTCGTCGAGCATCAGCACCTGCCCTGTCTCGCCCGGCCACAGCTGCGCCAGCACCCGAGCGAGATGCACACGCTGACGCTCACCTCCAGACAGCTCGAGGTAGCTGCGCGTCGCAAGGTGCCGCGCGTCCGCCGCAGCCATCGCTGCTGCAACGAAGGCGGCATCGGCTCCGCGCCCGGTGCGATGAGGCAGGCGCCCCATGGCCACCACATCCGCCACGCGGAAGGCGAAGCTGAGCGTCGAACTCTGCGGCAACACGGCCAGGCAACGCGCGCGTTCCACATCCGCCCAGTCGCCGAGCGGCCGCCCTTGGAGCAAGACCTGCCCCCTGGAAGGCCTGAGTTCGCCGGATAACGTCGCCAGCAGCGTGCTCTTGCCCGCACCGTTCGGGCCGAGCACACCGAAAACCTGCCCCGGGCGCAGCTCGAGGGAAACATCCTGCAGCGCCGTTATCGCGCCACGGCGCACGGTCAGATCGCGGCCCACCAGCATCAGAGGCGCTCCCGCAACAGCAGATAAAGGAAGAAAGGTGCACCGAGCAACGCAGTGACAATGCCGATCGGCAGCTCCGCCGGCGCTATCACCAGCCGCGCGGCGACATCGGCAAGCAGCAGCAAGCTGCCGCCAGCAAGTGCCGAAGCTGGTAGCAGCAAGCGGTGATCGGGGCCGACCAACAGGCGCATCAGGTGCGGAACCACCAATCCGATAAAGCCGATCAGACCGGTAGCAGCCACCGCTGCGCCGACACCCAGCGCTGTGCAGACCACCAGTTCACGCTTGATCCGCTCCACATCGAAACCGAGATGACGCGCTTCCGATTCGCCGAGCAACAACGCATTCAGGGCTTTCGCCCGCCGCGGCAGCCACAGTGCGACTGCGATGGTGATCAGCAGCAGCGGCCATAGCCGTGCATAACTGGCGCCGTTCAGACTGCCGAGATTCCAGAAGGTCAGCGAGCGCAACGTTCTGTCGTCGGCCAGATAGCTGAACAACCCAACCACTGCACCGGCCAGCGCGGTCAGCGCAATGCCGGCCAGCAGCATCGTGCCGACGTGGGTCTGCCCGTCGCGCCGGCCGAGTCGGTAAACCAGCAAGGTCACGCCCAGCCCGCCAACGAAGGCGAATACCGACAGCAGGTAGGGCTCCCACCCCGCAGGCAACGCCGGAATGAATGTGCTACCGACTATGGCGACCGCCGCGCCCAACGCAGCACCGCTGGAAACGCCGACCAGCCCGGGATCGGCCAGCGGGTTGCGGAACAGCCCCTGCATCGCCACCCCGCAAAGCGCCAGTACTGCCCCGGCGGCGCAGCCCAGCAAGGTCCGCGGCAGGCGGATCTGCGCAAGAATCAGCTCGGCCTGCTCGAGCCCGGACGCTTCGATCGGCACGCCTACCAAGCGCAGCGCCGCAGCCAGACTGTCGCCCAGCGCCAGGCTCAGCGGTCCCAGTGCCAGCGACAACCAGATCGCGACCAGCAACAACAAGCCGAGTACGAAGAACAGAAAGCGCGCAGGAACCGGACTACCCATCGGATTGCTTTGCCAAGCGGTATGTGCGGCGAAGGATAAGAGCCCGCCGCCGCAGCCGCCAGCCCGGCAAAAATTATCCGACTGCACTTCCTCGCCGGCTGCGGGATAATTCCGGCTTATGGCGGAGGACCCGATGATCAGATTGTGCGCGACATCCGAGCTTCTCGAAGGGCAGAGCCGCGGCTTCACGGTCGGGGAGCTGAAAGTGATCGCCGTGCGCCGTGATGGCCGGACATACCTGTACGAGAACCGTTGCCCACACCGCGGTGTTCCGCTGGAGTGGCGTCCCGACCAGTTCCTCGACGACAGTGGCAGCCTGCTGCAATGCGCCACTCACGGCGCGCTGTTTCTCATCGAATCCGGTGAGTGCGTGGCCGGCCCCTGCGCCGGCCAGACGCTGCGCCAGCTGGATGCAGTCGAGGACAAGGACAGCATCTGGTTGCAAACTGATCGGCAGAGCGACAGTTGAGCACGGGCGCCGGGCGTCGGGCTTGGTTATCATGCCGCCACAGCTTTACCGTGAGATCGCCATGCTTCGCCTGCTGAGTCTGCTGCTCCTGCTATTCGTGCTTCCTGCCCACGCCGGCCTGTTCGACAACAAGCCCAGCGCCAGTCTTGGCGGTGCGCTGAACAACAGCAGCGATTTCCTGCCGGTACGCGAAGCCTTTCGACTGAGTCTCGTTGAAGCTACGCCTGAACAGATCACCCTGCGTTTCGTCGCAGCGGAGGGCTACTACCTCTACCGTCATCGTTTCGCCTTCAAGACCGACCAGTCAGGTGTCGTGATCGGTGAGCCGAAGCTGCCCGCCGGCGTGCCCAAGGTCGATGACTATTTCGGTGAGATCGAAGCCTATTACGGCATTGTCGATGTCGAGCTACCGCTGACGAACCCGGATAACCGCCCCTTCGTCCTGCAGGTCTCCTACCAGGGCTGTGCCGATAAAGGCCTGTGCTACCCGCCGGAAACCGAATCGCTCCCCATCGGCGACGTTGCCGGCGCCCCCAGCGGAGCGACCACCGAAGCGTCAGCCAGCCAGCAGGCCAGCGAACGCGACCTCTCCTGGCGCTCCATCGCGCTGTTCTTCCTCGCCGGTCTGGGCCTGACCTTCACCCCCTGCGTGCTGCCGATGCTGCCGATTCTCACCGGCGTCGTGCTGCGCGACCAGCCCGGCGGAATGCGCAGCTTCCTGCTGTCGCTGGCCTACGTGCTGCCAATGGCTGGCGGCTTCGCCCTGCTCGGTGCGCTGATGGGCGTATTCGGCGCCGAGCTGAATCTGCAGGCGCGCCTGCAATCACCCTGGGTGCTTGTACCCTTCGCATTGTTCTTCGTCGCCTTCGCCCTGGCCATGTTCGGGCTGTTCGAGCTGCGCCTACCACAGGCACTCAGCAGTCGACTCGACCGTCTTGCCGGCAACGCACGCGGCGGCTCGTTTACCGGAGCGGCGCTGCTCGGTGCCGTGTCCAGTCTGCTGGTATCGCCTTGTGTTTCCGCTCCGCTGGCCGGCGCACTGCTGTACATCAGTGCCAGCGGCGATGCGCTAGGCGGTGGCCTGAAGCTGTTCGCCCTGGGCCTGGGCATGGGCGCACCGCTGGTGCTGTTCGCCACCGGCGGTGGCGCGCTACTGCCCAAGAGCGGCCCATGGATGATCAGCGTGCGCAACGTATTCGGCGTACTGCTGCTCGCCGTCGCCGTCTGGATGCTCGAGCGCGTACTGCCCGGTCCGCTTGCTCTGGCGGCGTGGGGCCTGCTCGCGGCCGGCAGCGCCGTATTTCTCGGCACCCTGGAATTCACCAGCAAGACGCCCAGGCAGAAGCTCGCGCAGCTGATGGGACTGGTATTGCTGGTCTACGCGCTGGCTGCGTGGGTCGGGGCGCTACAGGGCGGCTCCGATCCACTTCGGCCGTTGCCAACCTCCGTGGCCGGATCAGCGCCGGGCAGCATGACCAGTGAAGGCTGGCACACCATTTCCACGCCGGCCGAGCTCGATACCCAACTGGCCGCCGCCCGCGCCGCCGGCCAACCGCTGATGCTCGACTGGTACGCCGACTGGTGCATCAGCTGCAAGGTGATCGAACGCGAGGTGTTCGCCAACCCACAGGTGGCACCGCGGCTGACCGACTATCGTCTGATCCGCTTCGACATCACCGAAAGCAACGCCGCCCAACGCAGCCTGCTGGACCGCTACAAACTGTTCGGCCCCCCGGCCATCCTGTTCTTCGATCGGCGTGGCAATGAGATGTCCGACGTGCGCGTAGTCGGCGAGATAGACGCTCCCGGTTTCAGCGAGCGTCTGGATCGCGCGGCACCTCTGCTCTAGCTCACGTACGCATTTTCGCGGGATCGATCCATGACAAGCCGACGATCCTCAGCCCAATGAATCATTGCGGCAATCTTCAGACATAATGCGGGCATTTCCTTCGATCGCGACATGACTGGACAGTCATACCCTGCTTGGGGCATAGTTTTTCCCTTCTCGCGACCAGCCACCTTGACTGATCAGCGCATACAGAAAAACAAGGAATACCGATGGCCACGTTTCTGGTCCTCCACGGGCCGAATCTGAACATGCTCGGCACCCGCGAGCCGGGCGTCTACGGCGCAGTGACGCTGGCGCAGATCAATCAGGATCTGGAGCAGCGTGCCCGAGATCGCGGACATCATCTGCTGCATCTGCAATCCAACGCCGAGTACGAACTGATCGAGCGCATCCATGCCGCACGCAGCGAAGGCGTCGATTTCATCCTGATCAATCCCGCGGCATTCACGCATACCAGCGTCGCATTACGTGACGCGTTGCTGGCCGTGAGCATCCCATTCATCGAAGTGCACCTGTCCAACGTGCACAAGCGTGAACCTTTCCGCCATCACTCCTACTTTTCCGATATCGCGGTGGGTGTGATCTGCGGCCTTGGCGCCAGCGGCTACCGACTGGCCTTGGAGGCCGCCCTGGAACAACTCGCTGCTTCCTGAGGGGCTCGTGCATATGCCGAGCCTTGAAGAAGCGAGCAGCAATGCCCTTTGAACTTACCTGGGAGTCAATGCTTCATGGATATTCGCAAAGTCAAAAAGCTGATCGAACTGCTGGAAGAGTCCGGTATCGACGAACTGGAGATCCACGAGGGTGAAGAGTCGGTACGCATCAGCCGCCACAGCAAGCAGGTAGCGATGCAGCAGCCGATCTACGCTCAGGCTCCGGCTGCACCGGCTCCTGCTCCGGTAGCTGCTGCCGCCCCGGCTGCCGACGCTGCCCCGGCCGCGCCCAAGCTGAACGGCAATGTGGTCCGCTCGCCGATGGTCGGCACCTTCTACCGTGCGTCCTCGCCGGAATCCAAGGCGTTCGTCGAAGTCGGTCAGAGCGTCAAGAAGGGCGACATCCTCTGCATCGTCGAAGCCATGAAGATGATGAACCACATCGAGGCCGAGATCAGCGGCACCATCGAATCCATCCTGGTGGAGAATGGTCAGCCGGTCGAATACGACCAGCCGCTGTTCACCATCGTTTGAACCGCGGAGAGCCAGCGATGTTGGAAAAAGTACTGATCGCCAACCGCGGCGAGATAGCCCTTCGAGTTCTGCGCGCATGCAAGGAACTGGGCATCAAGACCGTGGCTGTGCACTCCACTGCCGACCGTGACCTGATGCACGTGTCGCTGGCCGACGAGTCCGTCTGCATCGGCCCGGCCGCCTCTGCCAAGTCCTACCTGAGCATCCCGGCACTGATTGCCGCTGCCGAAGTCACCGGCGCCGACGGCATTCATCCCGGCTACGGCTTCCTCGCCGAGAACGCCGACTTCGCCGAACAGGTGGAGAAGTCCGGCTTTACCTTCATCGGCCCGACCGCCGACGTTATCCGCCTGATGGGTGACAAGGTGTCCGCCAAGGACGCGATGAAGCAGGCCGGCGTACCGACCGTTCCGGGCTCTGACGGCCCACTGCCGGAAGACGAGAAGGAAGCGCTGCGGATCGCCCGCGAGGTAGGCTATCCAGTGATCATCAAGGCCGCCGGTGGCGGTGGTGGTCGCGGCATGCGCGTTGTGCACAAGGAAGAGGACCTGATCGCCTCGGCCAAGCTGACCCGCAACGAAGCAGGCGCAGCCTTCGGCAATCCGATGGTTTACCTCGAGAAGTTCCTGACCAATCCACGCCACGTGGAAATCCAGGTCCTGGCCGACGGCCAGGGCAACGCCATCCACCTCGGCGATCGCGACTGCTCGCTGCAGCGCCGTCACCAGAAGGTGATCGAGGAGGCCCCTGCCCCGCTGATCGACGAAGAAGCCCGCCGCAAGGTCCAGGCCCGCTGCGTCAAGGCGTGCATCGATATCGGCTACCGCGGCGCCGGCACGTTCGAGTTTCTCTATGAAGACGGCAACTTCTACTTCATCGAGATGAACACTCGCGTACAGGTCGAGCATCCGGTTACCGAGATGGTTACCGGCATCGACATCGTCAAGGAGATGCTGCTTATCGGTGGCGGCCAGAAGCTGTCGATCAAGCAGGAAGATGTCGTCATCCGCGGCCATGCCGTCGAATGTCGCATCAACGCCGAAGACCCGCGCACCTTCATGCCCAGCCCGGGCAAGGTCAAGCACTTCCATGCGCCGGGCGGCAACGGTGTCCGCGTTGATTCGCACCTCTACGATGGCTACTCGGTTCCGCCGCACTACGACTCGCTGATCGGCAAGCTGATCACCTTCGGGGCGAACCGCGACGAGGCCATGGGCCGCATGCGCAACGCGCTGGACGAGTTGATCGTCGACGGCATCAAGACCAACGCCCCGCTGCACCGCGACCTGGTGCGCGACGAAGGCTTCTGCAAGGGCGGCGTGAACATCCATTACCTGGAGAAAAAACTGGGCATGGATAAGCACTGAGCCACGCTCGGCGCTGTACTGCAGAGGCCGCCTTCGGGCGGCCTCTGTCGTTTCTGTCAGGCGGATATCTAGTCCACGCTGGCCGCCCAACGCCCCCTCCAGTAAGCTTGCCGGCTTTTCCCGCGACCCCACTCGAGAGGCCTCCATGTCCTGGCTGCAGATCCGACTCGCCATCACCCCCGATCAGGCCGAAGCGCTGGAAGACCAGCTGCTGGATCTGGGCGCGGTTTCCGTGACCTTCATGGACGCCGAGGATCAGCCGATCTTCGAGCCGGATCTCAACACCACTCCGCTGTGGTCGCACACGCACCTGCTGGCATTGTTCGAAGCCGACACCGACCCGGACTCCCTGCTCGCCCACCTGCAGCTGCTGCGCGGCGGCGAGCTGCCCGAGCACCAGGTCGAAGTGATCGAAGACCAGGACTGGGAGCGCAGCTGGATGGACAACTTTCAGCCGATGCGCTTCGGCCGCCGCCTGTGGATCGTCCCCAGCTGGCACGCGGCGCCGGAGCCCAACGCGGTCAACCTGCTGCTGGATCCTGGCCTGGCGTTCGGTACCGGCACCCACCCCACTACCGCACTCTGTCTCGAGTGGTTGGATGCGCAGCCTCTGCAGGACCAGTGCCTGCTGGATTTCGGCTGCGGCTCGGGCATCCTGGCGATCGCCGGCCTGTTGCTGGGCGCCGAGCATGCCGTCGGCACCGACATCGATACCCAGGCGCTGGACGCTTCACGCGACAACGCCGAGCGCAACGGCATCGCCGCAGAGCGTTTCGCGCTCTACCTGCCTGAACAGCTGCCGGAAAAGGCTGCCGACGTGGTGGTCGCCAACATTCTTGCCGGCCCGCTGGTTTCGCTGGCGCCGCGCATCACCGCACTGGTCAAGCCCGGCGGCCGCCTGGCACTGTCCGGCATCCTAGCCGAACAGGCCGAGGAGGTGCGCGCCGCCTACAGCGATGCATTCGAGCTCGACCCAACCGCCGACAAAGATGGCTGGGTACGCATCAGCGGCGTCCGACGTGCCTGAGCAGCGCCTTGCGACCTCGCCCGCACACTTGCACAACAGGCGCCGCAGCCCCTGCCGCTGCGCGACTGGCATACGCTAGACTAGCCGACACCTTCGCGCGGAAAGACGCATGACCAGCTTCATCACCCAGTGCCCCAACTGCAGCACCCGCTTTCGCGTCGCCCGCAGCCAGTTGCGCGCGGCCCGCGGCGCAGTGCGTTGCGGCGCCTGCATGGAAGTCTTCAACGCCGCCCATCATCTGCTGCGCGATGAGCTGGACCCGACGCAACCACTGACAACTCCCGTCGACAAGTCGATCCAGACGCAGGCTACCGAGCATCCCAGGGCTACCATGCCGGCGCCAACCGCCAAGGCCGATGAAACGCTGTGGATTCATGATGACCTGGACCTCGACAGCCTCGACCTGGACGAAGAGCTGGCCAAACTGGAGCGGCAGGAGCGCGAATTGTCTCGCGACCTGCTCAGCCTCGAAGCCAACGGCGATGCGGCAACCAGGCCTCGCGATCCGCTACCGGAGATATCCTCCACGCAGGACGAAAGCTGGGCCGAGATCCTGCTGAACGCCGAACAGGGCGTCACGCAGTCGCCGGCGAGCCCGAGCGATGAGGTGGTCAGCTTCACCCCGGTCACCTCGGAGTCTCCGCAACCGCTGAGCCCATTGGCAGCCAGTCCCACGCCGCTCGCGATCGCCGAAGCCCAGCAGGCGCACGACGAAAGGGTCGAACCTGAACTGGCAACGCCATCGGCTACCGAACAGCTCGCCCCTGTCGTTGATCCTGCAGCGCCACGCCGCGAGCCCGACCTGCGCGACGAGCCGCTGTTCGAGCTCGACGATGAGCCACTGCAACTGGACTGGCAGGAAGCGAAGAAACCCTGGGGACGCTGGCTCGGTTGGAGCGTACTGAACCTGTTGGCACTGCTTGCGCTGGGTGCCCAGTACGTTGCCTACAACTACGACGAGCTGTCGAGGCAGCACCAGTATCGCAGCTGGTTCGAGCGTATCTGCCCGACCGTTGGCTGCGAACTGCCGGCCCTGGTCGACATTGGCCAGATCAAGAGCAGCAACCTGGTCGTGCGTAGCCATCCCGAGTTCACCGGCGCGCTGGTCGTCGACGCGATCCTCTACAACCGCGCGACCTTTGCACAGCCGTTTCCGCTATTGGAAATCCGCTTTGCCGACCTCAACGGCAAACTGATCGCCAGCCGCAGTTTCAAGCCCAGCGAATATCTTTCTGGAGAACTGGCAGGACAGGCCCAGATGCCACCGCAGGTTCCCATCCATATCGCCCTGGATATCCTCGACCCGGGCGCAAAGGCAGTTAATTACAGCCTGAGCTTCCATTCGCCCAAATAGCGACGAGCTTGCAGTTCAGACTGCCGCCGCCGGCGCTCATCGCGCGGGCGGTGGGCGCGTCCAAACTCCCGGCGATAAGGCGACCACTGTTCAGAATTTGTTCAAAACAGCCTTTAACCCGTCATGCGTAGCGGGTATTATGCCCACCCTTTTTTGCAGTCCCGATCTACCTAACAAGCAGGCCCCAAGCAGGGAATCTTCATGTCAGCGGTACGCATCGGCCCTTACACCTTGACCAATCGATTGATCCTCGCGCCCATGGCCGGCGTGACCGATCAGCCGTTCCGCCAGTTGTGCCGCCGCTTCGGCGCGGCCCTGGTGGTCTCGGAAATGCTCACCAGCGATGTGCGTCTGTGGAACAGTCGCAAATCTCGCCTGCGCATTCCCCATGCGGACGAGCCCGAGCCCCGCTCAGTGCAGATCGCCGGTGGCGACCCGCAGATGCTCGCCGAGGCGGCGCAGCGCAATGTGGAGCTGGGGGCGCAGATCATCGACATCAACATGGGCTGCCCGGCGAAGAAGGTCTGCAACAAGGCCGCCGGCTCGGCGTTGATGCGTGACGAGAAGCTGGTCGCGGATATCCTCGAAGCCGTGGTCGGTGCCGTGACCGTTCCGGTGACGTTGAAGATTCGCACCGGCTGGGATCGGCAGAACAAGAACGGCCTGACCGTCGCGCGTATCGCCGAGCAATCGGGCATCGCAGCACTTGCCGTTCACGGCCGCACCCGCGCCGACCTGTACACCGGCGAAGCCGAGTACGACACCATCGCCGCCATCAAGCAGGCAGTGTCGATTCCGGTGTTCGCCAATGGCGATATCGATTCGCCGCACAAGGCGGCCCAGGTACTACAGGCAACCGGAGCGGACGGTCTGTTGATCGGACGTGCGGCGCAGGGTCGCCCGTGGATCTTTCGCGAAGTGGAGCATTATCTGCGCACCGGCGAGCTGCTCGCGGCGCCGACGCTGGACGAAGTTGAAAGCACCCTGCTGGAGCATGTGCAGGCGCTGCATGAATTCTATGGCGAGGTGATGGGAGTCCGTATCGCCCGCAAGCACGCGGGTTGGTATCTCGCAACACTGCCGGGCGCGCGGGACTTCCGCGCCCGTTTCAATCATCTGGAAGACAGGGATGCACAGGCCTTCAGCATTCAGCAGTTCTTTGCCGAACAACGCTCAGGGCCTGGCTCGGTGGATGGAACAGAGGTGGCCGCATGACGCTGTTGAATGAAACATTGGTAAGTGGAACAACATCCGTGAGTGACAACGTGAACCTCAAGCAGCACCTGAACACGCCGAGCGAAGCGGGGCAGACGCTGCGAGGCAGCGTCGAGAAAGCGCTGCACAATTATTTCGCCCGCCTCGAAGGTGCAGACGTCACGGACGTTTACAACCTCGTACTCTCCGAAGTGGAAGCGCCGTTGCTGGAAACCGTGATGCACTACGTCAAGGGTAACCAGACCAAGGCTTCCGAGCTGCTGGGCCTGAACCGCGGCACCCTGCGCAAGAAACTCAAACAGTACGACCTGCTCTGACGCGGCAGCTGGCAGGCGCGGCTGTCCGCACCTGCCGCCTTCGCGGACTCAAGCCTGTAGCCTCTAGGAAACGTCAATGACCGACCAAACCACCCGCCTTCCCGTGCGCCGCGCGCTGATCAGCGTGTCCGACAAGACCGGCGTCGTCGACTTCGCCCGCGACCTCGAAGCCCTCGGCGTCGAGATCCTCTCTACCGGCGGCACCTTCAAGCTGCTGCGTGACAACGGCATCGCGGCTGTCGAAGTGGCCGACTACACCGGCTTCCCGGAGATGATGGACGGACGGGTGAAGACCCTGCATCCGAAGATTCACGGCGGCATCCTCGGCCGCCGCGATCTGGATGGCGCAGTGATGGCCGAACATGGCATCGCGCCGATCGATCTGGTGGCGGTCAACCTCTATCCGTTCGCCGCCACGGTGGCCAAGCCCGGATGCACCCTGCCGGACGCCATCGAGAACATCGACATCGGCGGCCCGACCATGGTCCGCAGCGCGGCGAAGAACCACAAGGACGTCGCCATCGTGGTCAATGCCGAGGACTACGCGGCAGTGGTCGACAACCTGAAGAACGGCGGGCTGACCTACGCCCAGCGCTTCGACCTGGCGCTCAAGGCGTTCGAGCACACCGCCGGCTACGACGGCATGATCGCCAACTACCTGGGCGGCATCGACCAGAGCACCGAGCAGCTCAGCACCGAAAATCGCAGCCTGTTTCCGCGCACCTACAACATGCAGTTCATCAAGGCGCAGGACATGCGCTACGGCGAGAACCCGCATCAGCAAGCCGCCTTCTATGTCGAGAAGCCGGACGAAGCCTGCGTCGCCACCGCCACGCAACTGCAGGGCAAGGAGCTGTCGTTCAACAACGTGGCCGACACCGACGCTGCGTTGGAGTGCGTGAAGAGCTTTACCAAGCCGGCCTGCGTAATCGTCAAGCATGCCAACCCGTGCGGCGTGGCTGTGGTACCGGAAGATGAAGGCGGCATCCGCAAGGCCTATGACCTGGCCTACGCCACCGACAGCGAGTCGGCCTTTGGCGGCATCATCGCCTTCAACCGCGAGCTGGACGGCGAAACCGCCCAGGCCATCGTCGAGCGCCAGTTCGTCGAGGTGATCATCGCACCCAGGGTCTCTCAAGCCGCGCGCGACGTCGTCGCCAGCAAAGCCAACGTGCGCCTGCTCGAGTGCGGCGAGTGGCCGGCCGAGCGCAGCCCGGGCTGGGACTACAAGCGCGTCAACGGCGGCCTGCTGATCCAGAGCCGCGACATCGGCATGATCACCGAAGCAGACTTGAAGATCGTCACCCAGCGCGCGCCGACCGAGCAGGAAATCCATGACCTGATCTTCGCCTGGAAAGTGGCCAAGTTCGTCAAGTCCAACGCCATCGTCTACGCCAAGAACCGCCAGACAGTCGGCGTTGGTGCCGGCCAGATGAGCCGCGTCAACTCCGCGCGCATAGCCGCGATCAAGGCCGAGCACGCCGGCCTGCCGGTTCCCGGCGCGGTGATGGCCTCGGACGCCTTCTTCCCGTTCCGCGACGGCATCGACAACGCGGCCAAGGCCGGCATCACCGCGGTGATCCAGCCGGGCGGCTCGATGCGTGACAACGAAGTGATCGCAGCGGCTGACGAAGCCGGCATTGCCATGGTGTTTACCGGCATGCGCCACTTCCGGCACTAAAATCGGCCGCACTCGGACAGGCATCTGCGGCGTTGCCCGGCTCCTCCCCCATGCTCATTGCCAGAAGGCAACTCCGCTGGGTGAAGAATCGGGCGCCTTGCATCTACCAGCCCGATCGCGACCTCAGAATTCGTAGGGTGGATAACGCTTCGCTTATCCACCAAGCGGGCGACCGGCCCGCCTCCATTGGGAGAGAGAAATGAATGTACTGATCATCGGCAGCGGCGGCCGCGAGCACGCCCTGGCCTGGAAGGTCGCGCAGGATCCACGCGTCGCCAAGGTCTTCGTCGCCCCGGGCAACGCCGGCACCGCCACTGAAGCCAAGTGCGAGAACGTCGCCATCGACGTACTGGCCATCGAGCAACTGGCGGATTTCGCCGCCGCCAACGTACAACTGACCATCGTCGGTCCGGAAGCACCGCTGGTGAAGGGCGTAGTCGATCTGTTCCGTTCGCGCGGCCTGGACATCTTCGGACCGACCGCCGCCGCCGCGCAGCTGGAAGGCTCCAAGGCGTTCACCAAGGACTTCCTGGCGCGCCACGCGATTCCCACTGCCGACTACCAGAACTTCACCGAAGTCGAGCCGGCATTGGCCTACCTGCGTGAAAAAGGCGCGCCGATCGTCATCAAGGCCGACGGCCTGGCCGCCGGCAAGGGCGTGATCGTCGCCATGACCCTGGCCGAAGCCGAGGAAGCGGTGCGCGACATGCTGTCCGGCAACGCCTTCGGCGACGCCGGCGCGCGCGTAGTCATTGAAGAATTCCTGGATGGCGAAGAGGCCAGCTTCATCGTCATGGTCGACGGCGAGAACGTGCTGCCGATGGCCACCAGCCAGGACCACAAGCGCGTCGGCGACGGCGACAGCGGCCCCAACACCGGCGGCATGGGCGCCTATTCGCCGGCTCCGGTCGTCACCGCCGATGTGCATAAGCGCGTGATGGACGAGGTGATCTACCCGACCGTGCGCGGCATGGCTGCCGAAGGCAATGTCTACACCGGCTTCCTGTACGCCGGACTGATGATCGACAAGGCTGGCCAGCCGAAGGTCATCGAGTTCAACTGCCGCTTCGGCGACCCGGAAACCCAGCCGATCATGGTGCGCCTCGAATCCTCGCTGGTGCTGCTGGTCGAAGCCGCGCTGGCCAAGGCGCTGGACAAGGTCGAGGCGACCTGGGATCCGCGCCCGACCGTCGGCGTGGTGCTGGCCGCTGGCGGCTACCCGGGCGATTACGCCAAGGGCGATGTGATCGAAGGGCTGGACGATGCCGCTGCGCTGGATGGCAAGGCGTTTCATGCCGGTACCGCTCTGAACGACCAGGGCCAGGTCGTCACCGCCGGTGGCCGCGTGCTTTGCGCAACGGCCATCGGCCGCACCGTCTCCGAGGCGCAGCAGCAGGCATACCGTCTGGCGGAAAAAATCCACTGGAATGGCTGTTTCTATCGCAAAGATATCGGCTATCGCGCCATCTCCCGGGAGCTGGGCGACAGCTGAGCGTAGCCAGGCGCCAGGAATGCGTGCGGCGCCAAGTTTTATCGCTGCCGCACGCATTACAGGCCGACAAAGGCATGGCTATAATCGGCCGTCACACACATGAACGGACTTCTCAAGTGGGTCGGCTCCGGATTGCCATCGCTGTTTTCTTCGGCCTGCTGCTGATCAACCTGATCCCGCTTCCGGCCCTGGCGTCCATTACCCAGTCGCCGCCCTCCCCCGCACTATCCGCTCCACCCAATTCCGTGCCACAGAACTGGCGCATGCTGATCGACCAGTCGGGAGGGCTTACGCTCGATGAGGTGGTTTCCCAGCGCGCACTGTTCCAGCGTCTCGAAAAACTCTCCTACAGCGCTCCGGCCAGCGACCGAGCGGTCTGGCTGCAGGTCAGCCTGCCGTCACTGACACGACCGAAGTGGCTGTGGCTGTTTGCACCACGGGTGCAGTATCTGGACTTCTACCTGTTGCGTGACGGCCAGCTCGAGCAGCATACGGCGACCGGGGAACTACGTCCCTTCAGCGCCCGGCCATTGCCCAACCGGGCGTACCTGTTCAGCCTTCCCAATGACGGGCAGCCGCGCGAGGCTTATATCCGCCTGCAGTCCAGCCATCCGGTGATGACCTGGTTCAAGACCATCGATGAAGCCGGCCTGGTCAGCCTGAGCAAGCCTGCCTACCTGTTCGGCGCGCTCTTCGGCGCACTGGCCTTGTTGATGATCTACAACCTGCTGCGCTTTGCCTACACGCTCAGCTACACGCATATCTGGCTGAGCCTGCTGCACGGCGCCCTGCTGGCCTGCGCCATGGCCAATCTCGGGGTCATGGCGGCGTGGCTGCCCTGGCTGACCTACAGTCAGCCGCTGATCGCCGACCTGTCGGCGATGGCCGCCAGCGCCGCGCTGCTCGGCTACACGCTGGGTTTCTTCCATCACCGCGGGCGAACCTGGATCACCTGGCTGCTGGGCATCGAGCTCAACCTGGTACTGGCGCTGGCAGCCAGCATCCTGCTCGGTCAGTGGCCGTGGTACAGCTGGCTGATCTATTCGCTGGTGCTGGCCGCATCGTGCAGCACTCTGTTCGTCGCGATCTATCACTGGCGCCAGGGCTATCAGCCGGCGCGCCTGGTGGTGGCCGGAACGACTCTGTTCAACGTCGGCATGATCTTCTTCATGCCCATGTTGCTGGGCTTCGACCAGCTCGACCCGGGCTGGCTGACTGGCGGCCTGTTCAGCCTCGCGACCCTCGCAGGGCTACTGCTCAGCTTTGCCCTGCTCGAACGTCAACGGCAGCACCAGACCGACAGCCGCACCCAATACACAGCAGCGGCAGTCAGCAGCGCGGAGCTCAAGACCAAGGCCGATTTCCTGTCCAAGATCAGCCATGAACTGAGAACGCCAATGAACGGCGTGCTGGGCATGAGCGAGTTGCTGCTGGGCACTTCGCTGTCGGCCAAGCAACGCGACTACGTCCAGACGATTCATAGCTCCGGCAACGAACTGCTCAATCTGATCAACGAGATTCTCGACATTTCCAAGCTGGAATCTGGCCAGATCGAGCTGGATGACGTGCAGTTCGATTTCAACGCACTGATCGAAGACTGTCTGAGCATCTTCCGCGCCAAGGCCGAACAACAGAAGGTCGAGCTCATCAGCTTTATTCAGCCGCAGCTGCCGCAGGTGGTGACCGGCGATCCGACCCGCCTGCGCCAGACCCTGCTCAACCTGCTGGAGAATGCCTTCAAGCAGACCGACGAAGGCGAGGTGTTGCTGATCGCCGCGGTCGACGGACCGCCCGAGAGCCCGCGCCTGCGCATCACCGTGCAGGATAGTGGACGGCCACTCGAGGCGTACGAGCGCGATGCGCTGCTCAACGCCGCGGTCGACAGTCATGACTTTCTTGCAGCGACACGCCATGGCGGGCGCCTGGGGCTGATCATCGCGCGCCAGCTGGTGCAACTGATGGATGGTGATTTCGGTATCCAGACTGGCACCAGCCAGGGCAACACCTTGTGGATCAGCCTGCCGCTGGCCAGTGAAGGGCTGGCGCAGAGCAATGCCGACCTGGACGGGCCGCTGCAAGGCACTCGCCTGCTGATCGTCGATGACAACGACACCTGCCGCAAGGTACTGGTCCAGCAATGCAGCGGCTGGGGCCTGGAGGTTAGCGCCGTTGCGTCGGGCAAGGAGGCGTTGGCCCTGCTGCGGACCAAGGCGCACCTCAAGGAATACTTCGATGTGGTCCTGCTCGATCAGGACATGCCCGGCATGACCGGCATGCAGCTCGCGAGCAAGATCAAGGAAGATTACAGCCTCAACCATGACGTCCTGCTGATCATGCTCACCGGCATGAGCAGCGCACCGAGCAAGATCATTGCGCGCAATGCGGGTATCAAGCGCATCCTCGCTAAGCCGGTCGCCGGTTACACGCTGAAGACCACCTTGGCCGACGAACTCGCGCAGCGCCAGCCGGGCACCCAGCAGCGCCAGGCAACGGTGCCGCAGAACCTGCCCGCGCTCGAAGTCCCTAGTGACTTCCGCATCCTGGTCGCCGAGGACAACAGTATTTCCACCAAGGTCATCCGCGGCATGTTGAACAAACTCAACCTGCAACCGGACACCGCCTGCAACGGCGAAGAGGCGCTGGAGGCGATCAAGGCGCAGCCGTATGACCTGGTCTTGATGGATTGCGAGATGCCCGTGCTCGACGGCTTTCAGGCCACCCACCAGCTGCGTGAATGGGAAGTCAGGAATGCGCGCCGGCGTACTCCCGTCGTTGCCCTGACTGCGCATATCCTCAGCGAGCACCGCGACCGCGCGCGAGAAGCAGGCATGGACGGTCATATGGCCAAGCCGGTGGAACTCTCGAACCTGCGCGAACTTGTCGACCACTGGGTTCGCGTCAAGCAGGCAGAGAGCGTCGACTGACCGCGCCCTACCGTCCCCGCAGGTTTCCAATCCCTGACAATAGTCGACCACCGCACTGGCACCGCTTATACATCCCCTGCACCACATGCACAGCATCGCCTCAGGCTACCGATGCCCAGACGACCGTCCAGGCATCGGCGCTCTCCTGCGGGATACCAATCCAAGCGGCACCTCCTCCTGCCGGTCCGAGCGAGAAGACCACTCGGGTGAAAAACTGAACAAAACCGGTCGCCAGCTGCCGATTGTTTGACGATTCGAGAACAGGTGGAGGTTTGGCATGGCGGTTGATCAGGGATGAGTGCGCTTCAGCGCAAGACGTGGCCAATCCTCTTCCCTCAAGGAGCCACGCGATTATGAAGCGGAGCGATGTCGCCTGGACTCTCATCGGAGTCCTGGCCGTGCTGCTGTCCGGCTACCTGCTGTACCACGAAGTGCGCAACATCTCACTCAGCGAGCTTACCGACAGCCTGCAGGCGATCGGCGCGCGGCGTTGGCTGCTGGCCGCGCTGTCGACCCTGGGCGCCTATGTCGCGCTGGCCTGGTACGACCGCATCGCGATGGCTCATCTGGGCAAGAAGATGTCCTGGTGGTTCATCGCACTCTGTTCCTTCACCACCTACGCGCTGGCGCACAACATCGGCGCATCGGTGTTTTCCGGCGCCCTGGTGCGCTATCGCGCCTACCGCAGCCGGGGCCTGACGCCCCAGGAAATCGGCATCCTGATCGTCTTCTGCTCGCTGACCTTCGCGCTGGGCACCCTGCTCGCCGGGGGCGCCGTGCTGATTCTGAAACCGCAGCTTCTTCATCGGGCTGTCGATAGCGACAGCTGGGTATCCATCGCCGTCGGTTCGACCCTGCTCATGCTGGTCGCGCTCTATGCGTTCGGCGCATGGCGTCAGTTGCCACCGTGGCGGCTGGGCAAATGGCACATCGAGTACCCGCGACTGCCGATCGTCGGCCGTCAGCTGCTGGCGGGCCCGCTTGAGCTGCTCTGCGCCGCGGCGATCATCTACTTCGCGCTGCCGCCGGAACACAACCCGGGCTATCTGACCATCCTCGGCGTATTCCTCGCCTCCTTCACCCTGGCATTGCTGTCCCACGCACCCGGCGGGCTCGGTGTGCTGGAGCTGACCTTCGTAGCCGCCCTTCCGGAAATTCCCACGGTGGACGTGCTGGCAGCACTCATCGTGTTCCGCGGTTTCTATCTGCTACTGCCCTTCGCTCTGGCCATGATCGTCGTACTGATATTCGAGTACGGCCAATGGCGCGCGAAACGCAGCTCAGCGTCCGAACATTGATGCTGGGGAAACGATACCAATCACCATCCCGACGAAGATGGTATGGCGAATGACCGCAACACAGGCGATCATGCAGCCCTCTCCAGACCAACCCGATGTCATGACCGATACCGACCAGACCCACGCCGAACACAAACCGCGCCCGCTAATTGACCTGGCCGTCAGCATCCTGATTCCTTCGCTGATCCTGATGAAGCTCAGTGGTGAAGACCGCCTCGGCGCCGATGGTGCACTGCTGCTTGCCCTGGCCTTTCCGCTAGGCTGGGGGCTGTGGGAGCTGGCCAAATACCGCAAGTTCAACTGGATAGCCCTGCTCGGCCTGATCAGTGTGCTGCTGACTGGCGGCATCGGGCTGCTTCAGCTCGATACCCAGTGGCTCGCCATCAAGGAAGCAGCGGTTCCCGGCATCATCGGCATCGCCGTGCTGGCCTCGACGCGAACCCGCTACCCGCTGATTCGCACCCTGCTGTACAACCCTAAAGTGCTCAACGTGGACAAGATCCACGAACAGCTCGAGCAAAACGGCCAGGTCGAACACTTCGAAACGCGGCTGCTGCGGGCGACCTACCTGCTCAGCGGCACCTTCTTCTTCTCGTCGTTCATGAATTACGTGCTGGCCAAATGGATCGTCAACAGCCCCGCCGGCAGCGAAGCCTTCAACGCCGAACTGGGCCGCATGACCCTGCTCAGCTACCCGATGATCGCCATTCCCAGCATGTTGATGATGATGGCGATCTTCTTCTACCTCTGGCGCACCATCCACGGGCTGACCGGCCTGCGACTCGAGGACATCATGGCAACCTCGGCGCAGGAACCGCGCAGCAACAAATAGCCGCGCATGAAAAAGGCCGGCGGGCTTGCGCCGGCCGGCCTGTCGCCCCCGCTCGTCAGAACAGCAGCTTGAATATCCCGATCACCACGATCAGGCCGATGATGAAGATGATGCCTGCGGTCCCGCCGATGAATTTCAACATGCCGTGCTCTCCGGTTTTTTCAGGTCTGTGATTTTTGTGACAGTCCTGTCCCGGAGCCGTTCGTCAAAACTGCAGCGGAGTCCTAGTCGCTGACCGCTGAGCGTTCCACTAGCCAGCCGCAAGCAGCATCCATAGCGGCAGGCTGATGACTGCAGTCACGGTCGAGAGAAACACGGTCGAGCTGACCGCTCGCGTGTCCTCGGAATGCTTGACGAACGCCAGCACGTTAACGCCGCTCGGGCAGGCTGCAAGCAGCACCAGCACGTTGCGTGCATCCTGATTCAGCCCTGGCAGCAACCCGCTCAGCCACCAGACCAGTGCCGGAAACGCCGCCAGTTTGACCAGCGTCAGCAGCAGCGCCGTCCCGTTTGGCCGCAGGCGATAGCGCGACAGGCTTATGCCCAGCACCATCAGCGCACAGGGCAATGCCGCCTGCGCCAGCCATACAGCGACGCGCCAGAGCGGCTCGGGCAGCTCGAGCCCGGATAGATTCAACAGGGCACCGAGCACCAGACCGATGATCAGCGGATTCGCCAGATTCCTCAGCAGCGCCGGAGCGCTGACCTTGTCGCCGTCACCCAGTGCCGCGTAGAAGCTCTGCAGCGAGAACAGGACGAGACTGTGAAACACCAGGATGGCGAACACATAGACCAGGCTTTCAGCGCCAAGCAGCGTGGTCACCAGCGGGATGCCGACCAATACGTTGTTCGAGTAGGCGGCCGTAAGACCAAGCGGAGTGGCGCGCCCGGCGCGGCGGTGAGCGACCAGATTGACCAGCAGGAACACCAGCAGCACCGGTACGAAATAGGCCAGCAGCAGCATTGGCGACATGCCGTCACTCAGCTCGGCGCGGGCGATCCCGGTAAACAGCACTGCCGGCATGAACAGCTTGAAGGTGACACTGGCCAGCCCGGCCGCTCCTTCGTTGTTGAGCCATTGCCGCCAGCCGAACAGATACCCGAGCGTGATCAGACCGAAGATCGGCAGGATTGCCAACACCACTACCATGCTGCGCCCCTTCTAGAGCCGAACGTCAGGCCACGCCTTGGCGCGGGGGCGCAAGAATACACCGGAGGTCAGGGAAATCGCACGGCGCCGGGTAACTGCCGTGCACTTTCTGTCAGGCGCGGGAGGACCGCTCACGGCTGATCGCCGGGTGCTCCTGTTGACGCAGGATCGCCAGCACATCGGCCAGGTCTTCCTGCCAGTGACGGGGCGCGAGGCCAAAGGTCGACTCGAAGCGGCTGCAGTCGAGCACCGACCAGGCCGGCCGCCGGGCGGGAGTCGGGTACTGCGCCGTGGCAATCGGCGACACCGTCGGCTGCCGCGAGATCAGCCCGGCGCCTTCGCCCTGACGGAAGATTTCCACGGCGAAGTCATACCACGAACAAGCCGGTACGCCGCTGTAGTGATACACCCCCCAGGCGAGATCCGCGCCGGCTGCGTAGCGGCGTGCCAGTTCGAGCAACACCGAAGCGATGCTGCCAGCCTGGGTGGGGCAGCCTATCTGGTCGCTCACCACACCAAGCGCATCGCGCTGCCGGGCGAGCCGCAGCATGGTCTTGACGAAGTTGTGCCCGTGCACGCCATACACCCAGCTGGTGCGAAGGATCAGATACGATTGCAGACGCCCACGGATCGCTTCCTCGCCCGCCAGCTTGCTCGCTCCGTAGACGCCGGTCGGACCGGTTTCGTCGCTCTCGGTATAGGGGTGATCGGCCTCACCGGAGAACACATAGTCGGTGGAAATATGGAACAACGGAACGCCAGCGTGCTCGGCCGCCTCGGCGAGGTGGCGCGCGCCGTCGCGGTTCACCGCATAGGCCTGCTCACGATGAGATTCGGCATTGTCCACATGGGTATAGGCGGCCGCATTGATGATCAGCCCGGGACGTTGACGCATCACTGCCGCAACCTGCTCGGGTTGCGCGATGTCCAGCTGGGCCCGTGCAGGCGCCAGCACCTCCAGCCCGAAACTTGCTGCGCGTTCCACCAGTTCTCGACCCACTTGGCCGCCGGCACCGCAAACGAGGATTCGCATTCTTTGTAGCCTCATCGACGACGCCCGCGCAGGCGCGAGCGTCCGAAATTAGTTTCATCCACGGTGCTACACGCGCATCAGAGATGTCGCGCTGGCGCCGCAGGAGCCATCGAAAACGGGCTGGAACGCGTCGTAACGCCGCGTGGAACAGCGGAGCAGAGCCTTCCCGTATGTGATGGATGTGGTTTCCAGCCTCGTTGAGGCCAGACGAAAGGCGCTTTGTTCCCGAGCCGGGCAGAAAAATTTTCCAACCGTCACGACCGTCCACCCATCAGAGCAATACCGGCAATCGGCCAGCAATACGCAACTCCTCGACGGAAAGATCGACGCCGTAAGCCAGTACTTCCACGCCTGCCGCCTGCGCTTCCCGCAGCGCAGCGGCATAGGCCGGATCGATCTCCTCGGCCGGCCGCACTGCTTCGATGCCGCTCAAATTGACGCAGTACAGCTGCACCGCACGCACACCGGCACGGGCCAGCGTCGCCAGCTCACGCAGGTGCCTGGCGCCGCGTGTCGTTACGGCGTCGGGAAAGGCCGCCACTGGCGTTTCGGCAAAGCCGAGGGTGACACTCTTCACCTCGACGAAGGCGGCAGTCCCGGCGTAGTCGAGACGAAAATCCACTCGGCTGTTCTCCACGCCATAAGCCACCTCGCGCTTGAGCGTCGTGAAACCGGCCAATTCGGCGATCTGCCCATTCAGCAGCGCCTCCTCGACCAGCGGATTGGCCCGCGCCGTGTTCACGCATGCCAACCGCCCCTGCGGGGTTTCGACCAGCTCCCAGGTGCCGGGTAATTTGCGTTTTGGATCGTTGCTGCGCTGAAACCACACTCGTGCCCCTTCGCTCATGCAGTTAAGCATCGACCCGGTATTGGGGCAGTGAATGCACAACGCCTCACCTTCATCGGTGATGATATCGGCAAGAAAACGCTTGTAGCGCCTGACCAGTCGCCCCTGCTCCAGCGGTTGCGCGAAACGCATCAGGATTGCCAACTGCGCAAGCCGCGGGCAATGCGCTCGACAGCCTGCTCCAGGCGCGGCAGGTCCTGGGTGTAGGCGAAACGCACATGATGTCCGGCCTGGAAACGACCGAAATCCAGGCCTGGGGTGATCGCGACGAACTCCGTTTCCAGCATGTGCTGGCAGAAGGCATAGGCATCGCCGCCAAAGGCGCTGATGTCGGCGTACAGATAGAACGCGCCCTGCGGCTCGACCGCGATACCGAAGCCGATCTCCCGCAAGGCTGGCAAGAGGAAATCACGGCGGCGGGCGAACTCGCCGCGGCGTGCCTCGAGAATCTCCAGCGTCGCCGGCTGGAAACACGCCAGGGCCGCGTGCTGAGCCATGCTCGGGGCGCTGATGTAGAGGTTCTGCGCAAGCTTCTCCAGCTCCGGAACCGCTGCCGGCGGCGCCACCAGCCAGCCCAGGCGCCAGCCGGTCATGCCGAAATATTTGGAGAAGCTGTTGAGCACGAAGGCGTCGTCGTCGACTTCCAGCACGCTTGCCGCGTCCACGCCATAGGTCAGTCCGTGGTAGATCTCATCGACCACCAAATGGCCGCCACGCGCTTTCAGCGCTGCCGAAAGCCCAGCCAGCTCCTCGCGATCCAGCAGCGTCCCGGTGGGATTGGCCGGCGACGCGACCAGCGCACCGACGCTGTCGCGATCCCAGTAGCGCTCGACCAGCTCCGGAGTCAGCTGATAACGAACCTCCGGGCCGACCGGCACCAGTTGCGCGGCACCTTCGACCAGGCGCAGAAAATGCCGGTTGCAGGGGTAACCCGGATCGGCGAGCAGCCAGTGCTTACCGGGGTCCACCAGCAGGCTGGCAGCCAGCAGCAACGCGCCGGAGCCACCGGGTGTAATCAGGATGCGTTCGGGGTCAATGGATAATCCGTAGCGCTGCGCATAGAAACCGGCAATGGCTTCACGCAGCTGCGGCAGGCCGCGCGCCGGGGTATAGCGCGTGTGCCCGGCGGCCAGCGCGGCCTGCCCTGCCGCCACGATGGGCGCCGCGGTGGTGAAGTCCGGCTCGCCGATTTCCAAATGAATGACGTCGTGGCCTTGAACTTGCAACTGGTTGGCCCGCTCCAAAAGCGCCATGACGTGGAAAGGTTCGATTGCGCGGCTGCGCGCACTGTATGACGAGGTCATCTGACCTTCCTGTTGAGAACGAAACGTGAATTCTACCCAAGGTCCCTATACCGCTGCAGTTACTGTTGGATTCGGGAGTAGCGCGCCCCGATCCGATCTGGTAAGTTCGCCCGCTTGCAGCCGCAGGGCCGGCACGGGCCGGCAAGGGACAAATCATCCTGCGCAATGGACATAGCGAGAGGCGTTCATCCATGCCCATTACCAAAGAAACACCGTCGAGCAAGCAACTGATTCGCGCCTTCGAGCCCTATAAGGAAAGCAAGGGCGAGGAATACATGAGCGACAAGATGCGCGCCCATTTCACCGGCATCCTGAACAAGTGGAAACAGGAGCTGATGGAAGAGGTCGATCGCACCGTGCACCACATGCAGGACGAGGCTGCCAACTTCCCTGATCCGGCCGACCGTGCCAGCCAGGAAGAAGAGTTCAGCCTGGAACTGCGCGCCCGCGACCGCGAGCGCAAGCTGATCAAGAAGATCGACGAGACGCTGCAGCTGATCGAAGACAACGAGTACGGCTGGTGCGATTCCTGCGGCGTCGAGATCGGCATCCGCCGACTGGAAGCCCGCCCTACCGCTACGCTCTGCATCGACTGCAAGACGCTGGCGGAGATCAAGGAAAAGCAGATCGGTTCCTGATCCCGAACGGGGCGCTTCGGCGCCCCGCTTCATTTCCAGGCTCTGCAGCGTTTCATCCGCCCCGCCATCCCAGATAGCGCCGGCCCCAACATGCCCTTTCCTGCCCCGTCCAAAGCCCATCGCTACGTCGGCCGTTTTGCCCCGACACCCAGCGGCTATCTGCATTTCGGCTCACTGGTGGCCGCCCTCGCTTCCTATCTTGACGCCCGCGCGGTCGGCGGCCGCTGGCTGCTGCGCATGGAAGACATCGACCCGCCACGGGAGATGCCCGGCGCCCAGCGAGCCATCGTCGAGACGCTGTCGAGCTACGGATTCGAATGGAACGGCGAAATGTTGCGCCAGAGCGAGCGTCAGGTCGCCTACGGCGCCGCCATCGAGCGCCTGCTGGATGAAGGCCTGGCGTATGCCTGCACCTGCTCGCGCAAGCAGCTCGAAGGCTATCCGGGCCCCTACCCGGGTTTCTGCCGCAACGCCGGCCACGGTCTCGACGACGCCGCCATACGCCTGCAGGTGCCTGATAGCGAGTACGGCTTTACCGACCGCGTGCAGGGCGAATTCCGCCAGCACCTGGGTCGCGAGGTCGGCGACTTCGTGATCCGCCGTCGCGACGGCTTGATCGCCTATCAGCTGGCGGTGGTGCTGGATGACACGTGGCAGGGAGTAACCGACGTCGTACGCGGTGCCGATTTGCTCGACTCCACGCCGCGCCAGCTGTACCTGCAGGAAGTGCTCGGTCTACCCCGGCCGCGCTATCTGCATCTGCCGCTGATCATCCAGCCGGATGGACACAAGCTGGGCAAGAGTTACCGCTCGCCACCCTTGCAGCCTCACGAGGCCAGTCCGCTGCTGCTGCGTGCTTTGCGCGCGCTGGGCCAGCAACCGCCCACAGAGCTGAACGACGCACTGCCAGCCGACATCCTTGCCTGGGCGGTGCTGCACTGGGACGCTCAGCGCATCCCTCGCACACGGACACTGGCCGAATCGCAGCTGCGCTAGGCGGATTGCCACGCTGCGCCAGCTTTTGCCTGCCGCAGGTGGCTTGCCGCCCGCCGCTGCTCTACCATCGCCCCACTTCCGACACGAGACCCGGCATGTATATCTACCGACTGGTGCTGCTCCTGGTGGTGGGGATCTATCTGTTCTCCCCCGCCATCATGGACTGGTGGATCGACCCCAACGGGGCCTGGTATCGGCCCTACGTGCTGTGGCTGATCCTCATCGTGGTGACCTTCATCCTCCAGAGCCAGCGTGATGCAGACGAGCTTTAGCCTGAGCCACCTGATCCTGATCAGCGTTGCCTACCTGATCATGCTGTTCGGCGTCGCTTGGGTCAGCGAGCGCGGATTGATTCCACGCTGGGTGATCCGCCACCCGCTGACCTACACATTGTCGCTGGGCGTCTACGCCAGCGCCTGGGCCTTCTACGGCACGGTTGGCCTGGCCTACCAGTACGGTTACGGCTTTCTCGCCACCTACCTGGGGGTTTGCGGCGCGTTCCTGCTGGCGCCGGTGCTGCTCTATCCGATCCTGCGCATCACCCGCACCTACCAGCTCTCGTCACTGGCCGATCTGGTCGCCTTCCGCTTTCGCAGCACCTGGAGCGGGGCGCTGACTACGCTGGTCATGCTGATCGGCATGCTGCCGTTGCTCGCCCTGCAGATCCAGGCGGTGGCCGACGCCATCGGCATTCTCACTCTGGAGCCGCTGCAGGAGCGCGTGGCGCTGGGCTATTGCCTGATGATCATGCTGTTCACCATCCTCTTCGGCGCCCGCCACATCGCCACGCGGGAGAAGCACGAAGGCCTGGTGTTTGCCATCGCCTTCGAATCTATCGTCAAGCTGGTGACCTTCGGTGCCATCGGCCTCTACGCCCTGTATGTGGTATTCGGCGGCCCGCATCAGCTGGAGATCTGGCTGCTGCAGAACCAGTCGGCGCTGCAGGCACTGCACACGCCCTTGCAGGAAGGGCCCTGGCGCACACTGCTGCTGGTGTTCTTTGCCTCGGCCATCGTGATGCCGCACATGTATCACATGACCTTCACCGAGAACCTCGATCCTCGCGGCCTGGTAAGCGCCAGCTGGGGCCTGCCGCTCTATCTGCTGCTGATGAGCCTGGCCGTGCCGCTTATCCTCTGGGCCGGACTCAAGCTGGGGGTCAGCACCAACCCCGAGTACTTCACCTTGGGCCTGGGCATCGCCGCACAGAGCGAAACCCTGGCGCTGCTGGCCTTCGTCGGCGGTCTCTCGGCATCCAGCGGGCTGATCATCGTCAGCACCCTGGCACTGTCGGGCATGGCGCTCAACCACTTGGTGCTGCCGCTGTATCAGCCATCCAGCGAAGGCAACATCTACCGCTGGCTGAAGTGGACGCGCCGCAGCCTGATCTTCGCCATCATCATGGCCGGTTACGGCTTCTACCTGCTGCTCGGTGCCGAGCAGGACCTGTCCAACCTCGGCATCGTCGCCTTCGTCGCCACCCTGCAGTTTCTGCCGGGCGTGCTGTCCGTGCTCTACTGGCCGACCGCCAATCGCCGCGGCTACATCGCGGGCCTGCTGGCCGGCATCGGCGTCTGGGTAGTGACCATGCTGCTACCGCTGGTGGGCAACCTGGACGGCTTCTACATTCCGCTGTTCAACGTCGTCTATGTACTGGACGACACCAGCTGGCACCTGGCGGCAATCGCGTCACTGGCGGTCAACGTCCTGGCGTTCTCGCTGTTCTCGATCTTCAGTGAAACCAGCCCCGAGGAGCAGAGCGCTGCCGAGGCCTGCGCCGTAGAGAACGTCCGCCGCCCGCAACGGCGCGAACTGATCGCCGCCTCACCACAGGAGTTCGCCACCCAGCTGGCCAAGCCACTGGGCGCCAAGACCGCGCAACGGGAGGTGGAACAGGCCCTGCGCGATCTGCAGCTACCGTTCGACGAGCATCGCCCCTACGCGCTGCGCCGCCTGCGCGATCGTATCGAAGCCAATCTCTCCGGCCTGATGGGCCCCAGCGTAGCCCAGGACATCGTCGAGAATTTCCTGGCCTACAAGAACGGTGCCGACGGCTACATCACCGAGGACATCCACTTCATCGAAAGCCGGCTGGAGGAGTATCACTCGCGCCTGACCGGCCTGGCCGCAGAATTGGACGCCCTGCGCCGCTATCACCGGCAAACACTGCAGGAGCTGCCCATGGGCGTCTGCTCGCTGGCCAAGGATCAGGAAATCCTCATGTGGAACCGTGCGCTCGAGGAACTCACCGAGATCCCCGCGCTGCAAGTCGTCGGCTCGCGCCTGACGACCATCGCCGAACCCTGGCGCAGCCTGCTGAGCGACTTCATCGAGCAGGCCGATGAACACCTGCACAAGCAGCGGCTGGCGCACAACGGCCATCGCCGCTGCCTCAACCTGCACAAGGCAGCCATTGCCGAGCCACTGGCACCGGGCAACAGCGGCCTCGTGCTGCTGGTCGAGGACCTGACCGAAACACAGCAGCTCGAAGACCGCCTGGTTCACTCCGAACGCCTGGCGAGCATTGGCCGCCTGGCCGCCGGCGTGGCGCACGAGATCGGCAATCCGATCACCGGCATCGCCTGCCTGGCGCAGAACCTGCGGGACGAACGCGAAGGCGATGGAGAGATCGTCGAGATCAGCGGCCAGATCATCGAGCAGACCAAACGCGTATCGCGCATCGTGCAATCGCTGATGAGCTTCGCCCACGCCGGCGAGCGCCAGCACCAGCTGTATCCGGTGAGCCTGGCGCAGGTGACGCAGGACTCCATCGGCCTGCTCTCGCTCAACCGCAACCGCACCGAAGTGCAGTTCATCAACATCTGCGATCCGACGCACTTCGCCGAGGGCGATCCGCAGCGGCTCGCCCAGGTGCTGATCAACCTGCTATCCAACGCCCGCGACGCGTCGCCGCAAGGCGGCTTGATCCGCATCAGCAGCGAAGTTGCCGAACAGACGGTGTACCTGACGGTGGAAGACGAAGGCAGCGGCATTCCGAAGGACATCCAGGACCGGCTGTTCGAGCCATTCTTCACCACCAAGGACCCTGGCGAAGGCACCGGCCTGGGCCTCGCGCTGGTCTATTCGATCATTGAAGAGCATTATGGCCAGATCGATATCGACAGCCCGGCCGACCCGGAAACACAGCGCGGCACCCGTTTTCGCATCACCCTGCCGCGGCATGTCGAAGCGTCCCATGCCGTAAGTTGAAGAGGCGACTGCCGTGCCGGCCCTTTGCCGGTTATGCCTCCAGACCGTCGAGAGAGTACTGATGTCACACATTCTGATCGTCGAAGACGAAACCATCATCCGCTCCGCCCTGCGACGCCTCCTCGAGCGTAACCAGTACGAGGTCAGCGAAGCCGGCTCGGTGCAGGAAGCACAGGAGCGCTACAGCATCCCGGGTTTCGACCTCATCGTCAGCGACCTGAGACTTCCCGGCGCCCCCGGCACCGAGCTGATCAAGCTCGCCGAAGGTACCCCGGTGCTGATCATGACCAGCTACGCCAGCCTGCGCTCGGCCGTGGACTCGATGAAGATGGGCGCAGTCGACTACATCGCCAAACCGTTCGACCATGACGAGATGCTGCAGACCGTGGCACGCATCCTCACCGACCATCAGCACAACGCAGCGACACAAGCGCAGCCCTCCCGTGGCGTAAGCGCCGCCTCAGCGACAACCGACCGAGAAGACATCGGCATCATCGGCCACTGCGCGCCCATGCAGGACCTGTTCGGCAAGATCCGCAAGGTCGCCCCGACCGACTCCAACGTGCTGATCCAGGGCGAATCGGGCACCGGCAAGGAACTGGTCGCCCGCGCGCTGCATAACCTCTCGCGCCGCGCCAAGGCCCCGATGATTTCCGTCAACTGCGCGGCCATCCCGGAAACGCTGATCGAATCCGAACTGTTCGGACACGAGAAAGGCGCCTTCACCGGCGCCAGCGCTGGCCGCGCCGGGCTGGTCGAAGCCGCTGACGGTGGCACGCTGTTCCTCGACGAGATCGGCGAATTGCCGCTTGAGGCACAGGCACGTCTGCTCCGGGTCCTGCAGGAAGGCGAGATCCGCCGGGTTGGTTCGGTGCAGTCACAGAAGGTCGACGTACGCCTGATCGCTGCCACGCACCGCGATCTGAAAACCCTGGCCAAGACCGGCCAGTTCCGTGAAGACCTCTATTACCGCCTGCACGTCATCGCGCTCAAGCTGCCGCCGCTGCGCGAGCGGGGTGGTGACGTGCTGGAGATCGCCAAAGCGTTCCTGGCACGCCAGGGCGAGCGCATGAGCAGCGACGACCTGCATTTTTCCCGCGATGCCGAGCAGGCGATCCGTCACTACTCGTGGCCGGGCAATGTTCGCGAGCTGGAAAACGCGATCGAGCGCGCAGCCATTCTCAGCGAAAGCCCGGAGATTGATGCCGAGCTGCTGGGCATTGATATCGAGCTGGACGAACTGGACGACGATTTCGACGAGCCCCTTGGCACCATTCGCGGCATTGCCACGGGCAACGAGCCGACCGAGGATCTGTCGCTGGAGGACTACTTCCAGCACTTCGTACTCGAGCATCAGGATCACATGACCGAGACCGAGTTGGCTCGCAAGCTGGGCATCAGCCGCAAATGTCTGTGGGAACGCCGCCAGCGCCTGGGAATTCCGCGGCGCAAGTCGAGTAGCGCGGCCGGGTAATCTGTTACCGCCCGCCATGACTCGTAACAAAAACCGGGAGCAACGGTAACGCTGCCCCGGTTTTTTATTGCCCACCTCAGTCTAGATAATTACCAAGCCATTGATAAATAAGGACTTTCAAAATCTGGCACGGCAACTGCTTACTTACGGGCACAACAACAATAACAAGCAGATCCCACAATAAGAACAAGACGTAACGGCTCCAGCAAAATAACGACAAGAAGGCGGAGGCGCAGCTAACTGATTCTTTTGGAGAGGACTTGCCACGGGGTTCGCCCCACGACCAGGCCGAGAACAACAAAAAACTGCATCAGCAGGGCCCGCACTGGTTGGATCGAAGATCAAGGCAAAGTCAGCGACCAAAGAAATCCGTTTGCTATTAGCTCCCAGTGTGGAGTGCTCCTGACGGCCACGGCCCGATGGAACAGGCGAACAACAAAAACAGCAACGCCTGAGCGACTAATAACAATAAAGCACGCAACAGTATTCAAAGGGGAGCTTCGGCTCCCCTTTGTGCTATCCGGGGCTTACCCATTTTCCTTCACAGCAGTCTTACTGCTCGACAATCGCGTGGCCTCCGCCCTGCGCCAAGCACTGCCTGCGTGACGCGGCGCACGATGCTTTTTGACACCTCCCTGCGCATCGTTCAACATCCAGCACTCTCGGTGCTAGAATCCGCGCAGGTTTCGCGGCCATTCGCGACACCGGCCCGTCTTCCGCCACACAGTTGCCCCCCATGCTGAAAAAGCTGTTCCAGTCTTTTCGTCTTCCTCTGCGCCGCATCCCGCATCCCCGCCGCACACCTGAAATTCTGTCCAGCCGACAGCATTCCCTGCATCGCAACGAGATCAGTCGTTACGCGGTGAGCGTGGTCGAACGACTGCAGCAGGCGGGTTACGAGGCATATGTGGTCGGCGGCTGCGTGCGCGACCTGCTGCTGCAGCTGAATCCCAAGGATTACGACGTCGCGACCAGCGCGACCCCCGAACAGGTCCGCGCCGAATTCCGCAACGCCCGCGTGATCGGACGCCGTTTCAAGCTGGTGCATGTGCATTTCGGTCGCGAGATCATCGAGGTCGCCACCTTCCGCGCCAACCATCCGGAAGAGGATGACGACGACGCCAGCCATCTCGCTTCGCGCAACGAGAGCGGCCGCATCCTGCGTGACAACATCTATGGCACCCTCGAAGACGACGCCCAGCGCCGCGACTTCACCATCAATGCGCTGTATTACGATCCGACTTCCGAGCGCATCCTCGACCACACCCGTGGCGTACACGACATCCGCAATCGCCTGATCCGTCTGATCGGCGACCCCGAGCAGCGCTACCAGGAAGACCCGGTGCGCATGCTGCGTGCCTTGCGTTTCGCCGCCAAGCTCGACTTCGAGATCGAACGGCACAGCGCCGAACCCATCGTCGACCTCGCCGACCTGCTCGACGGCATTCCCTCGGCACGCCTGTTCGACGAAGTGCTCAAGCTATTCCTCGGCGGCAAGGCCGAGCGCACCTTCGAGCTGCTGCTCGAATACGATCTCTTCGCCCCGCTGTTCCCGGCGAGCGCCGCAGCACTCGAGCGCAACCCGGAATACGCCGGCACGCTGATCCGCAACGCCCTGGCCAACACCGACCTGCGCATTCAGCAGGGAAAACCGGTGACGCCGGCATTCCTCTTTGCCGCACTGCTCTGGCCCGCCCTGCCCGCCCGCGTACTGGAACTGCAGGACCGTGGCATGCCGCCGATCCCGGCGATGCAGGAAGCGGCGCACGACATCATGTGGGAGCAGTGCCAGCGCACCGCGATTCCCAAGCGTTTCACCATCCCCATGCGCGAGATCTGGGACATGCAGGAGCGCCTGCCGCGCCGCCAGGGGCGCCGCGCCGATCAGTTGCTGGAAAATCCGCGCTTCCGCGCCGGCTACGATTTCCTTCTGCTACGCGAAAGCGCCGGAGAGAAAACCAACGGCCTCGGCGACTGGTGGACCGAATATCAGGAAGCCAGCGACAGCGAACGTCGCAACATGATTCGCGGCCTCAGCAACAAGGAAGAAGCCGGCGGAGCGAAGAAGCGTCGTCGCGGGGGGCGCCGCCGCCGTGGTCCGGGCGACAACGCCGCCAACCCGGCCGAGTAAAATGGAACGCGTCTACATCGGCCTGGGCAGCAATCTGGCCGATCCGCAACAGCAACTGCGCGGCGCCCTGCAAGCGCTGGCTGACTTGCCACAGAGCAGTCTCGCAGCGGTATCGTCACTCTATGCCAGCGACCCACTCGGACCAGCCGACCAACCACGTTACGTCAACGCCGTAGGCGCACTGGACACCAGTCTCGCGCCGCTCGATCTGCTCGACGCCCTGCAACGCATCGAGCAGGCCCAGGGCCGCGAGCGCAAGGCGGAGCGCTGGGGCCCGCGTACGCTGGATCTGGACATCCTGCTGTTCGGCGATCGCCTGATCGCCGAACCCCGTCTGCAGGTTCCGCATTACCACCTGCAAGCCCGCGCGTTTGTGCTCTACCCGCTCGCCGAAGTCGCTCCGGCGGAGTTGCTGCTGGCCGATGGTCGCCGACTCGTCGACCTGCTCGCCGCCTGCCCCTTCAGCGGTCTCGAGCGGCTTGGCGATGACGGTGTCACCGCCGCGGTAACGAACGTAACGCGCGGGTAACACTCGCGATTGACTTACTCTGTCGTCGCCGGGACTATAAGCGCCCTCTGCCATCCGCGGCCCCATGCACCCAACCGGTGCGCCGCGCGGCAACCCTGACCTCCGAGGCTCGAAGAGGACGGCATTCATGCCAGACGTAACCCTGACCACGCTGCAAGGGCTCAAGCAGAAGGGCGAAAAGATCGTCATGCTCACCTGCTATGACGCCACCTTCGCCAAGACCGCCTGCGATGCCGGCGTCGAGATGCTTCTGATCGGCGATTCACTCGGCATGGTCCTGCAAGGTCACGACAGCACCCTGCCGGTCACCGTTGCCGACATGGCCTATCACACCGCCAGCGTCAAACGCGGTAATCGTGGCGCGATGATCGTCGCAGACCTGCCGTTCATGGCCAACGCCACCACCGAGCAGACCCTGAACAATTCGGCCGTGCTGATGCAGGCTGGCGCACACATGATCAAGCTGGAGGGCACCGCCTGGCTGGCCGAGTCGATCCGCCTGCTGGCCGAGCGTGGCATTCCAGTCTGCGCACACATGGGCCTGACGCCACAGGCGGTCAACATCTTCGGCGGTTACAAGGTACAAGGCCGCGAGGAAGCCCAGGCACTTCAGATGCTGGAGGACGCCAAGGCGCTGGAAGCCGCCGGTGCAGCCATGCTGCTGCTCGAATGCGTACCCAGCGAACTGGCTGCGCGCATCACCCGGGCGGTGCAGATTCCGGTGATCGGCATCGGCGCCGGCAGCGACACCGACGGCCAGGTGCTGGTGTTGCACGATATGCTCGGGCTCTCGCTCGGTGGCCGCGTACCGAAGTTCGTCAAGAACTTCATGCGCGAGCACGGTGACATCCCTTCCGCCATCGCCGGCTACGTGAAAGCCGTCAAGGCCACCGAATTCCCCGCAGTCGAACACGGTTTCTCCGCATGAACATCGTCAAGACCATCGCCGACCTGCGTGCCGCAGTGTCCCGCGCCCGTGGGGAAGGCAAGCGCATCGGCGTCGTACCGACCATGGGCAACCTGCACGCCGGTCACATAGCGCTGGTGAAGAAGGCCGGGCAGCGCGCCGACTTCGTGGTCGCCAGCATCTTCGTCAATCCACTGCAGTTCGGCCCCAACGAAGACCTGGACAACTACCCGCGCACCCTCGCTGCGGATCAGGACAAGCTGTTCGAGGCCGGCTGCCACCTGCTCTTTGCGCCGAGCGTCGAAGAGATGTATCCGCACGGCCAGGCCCAGCAGACCATCGTTCGCGTGCCCGGCGTTTCCGAAGGTCTCTGCGGTGGCAGCCGCCCCGGGCATTTCGACGGTGTCTCCACCGTGGTCAGCAAGCTGTTCAACATGGTGCTGCCGGACCTCGCCGTATTCGGTCAGAAAGACTTCCAGCAGCTGGCGGTGATCCGCACCATGGTCCGCGATCTGAACATGCCGGTGCAGATCCTCTCGGAGCCGATCGTTCGCGCCGCCGACGGCCTGGCGCTGTCTTCACGCAACGGCTATCTGAGTGCAGACGAGCGCGCCACGGCTCCGTCGCTGTACCGCACCCTGAGCCAGCTGGACGTAGCGATCCGGGGCGGTCGCCGCGACTACCCGACGCTGATCGCCGAAGGCCTGAGCGCTCTGCAGGCTGCCGGCCTGCGTCCGGACTATCTGGAGATTCGCAACGCAATCGACCTGCAACCAGTCAGCGAGCGCTCCACCGAGCTGGTCATCCTCGCCGCCGCCTACCTGGGCAAGACGCGGCTGATCGACAACCTGCTGGTGGACACCCACACATCGGCCTGATCCCAGCCATTTGCCCGCAGCCTTGATCACGTTCGAGGCTTAAGGCACACTCTGCGCCGCTTGCGCACCCGGAGGACCCCGCCATGCACGCCATCATGCTCAAGGCCAAACTGCACCGCGCCCAGGTAACTCACTCGGTGCTCGATTATGAAGGTTCCTGCGCCATCGACGGCGAGTGGCTGGACCTGGCCGGCATCCGTGAATATGAACAGATCCAGATCTACAACGTCGACAATGGCGAGCGCTTCACCACCTACGCCATCCGCGGCGAGGAAGGTTCGAAGATCATCTCGGTCAACGGTGCCGCTGCTCACAAGGCCGGTGTCGGTCATCGCCTGATCATCTGCGCCTACGCCCACTACAGCGAGGCCGAGCTGGCCAATTTCAAACCGCATGTGCTGTACATGGGTGCCGACGGCGAGCTGAGCCATACCAGCAACGCCATCCCGGTACAGGTCGCCTGAGCCACCGTTCAGGTGTCGTCGAATAGAAGCCCGAAGTGTTCTGCACTTCGGGCTTTTTCGTTTGAACATGGCTGAACGGCCGATAGGTGGACGAACCAAAGCAAAGGCCCGGGCAGAATAGAAGGCAATGGCCCGGAACGGAGTGGGGGTTTCCCCTGTCTGAGCTGACTCTGATGGCATAGGATGTGCCTTCACCGGCTCGGTGAAAGCCGGGTTCGGCCAGCATCCGCAGCATTCAGGAGGAGTGCCGGCGCGCCCGCACGGTCATACACATTACTGAATCCCGTCGCGACCAACGCGCGCCTGCGCGTGCAACTGCAGGGGTTCAGCGGCCTGTCAAAGCAAAGGAAGCCGCATCACCATGAGCTACTACCAGCATCCGCTCGATGTCACCGGCCTGCCCTCCTGGAAGGCCCTGGAAGAACACCGCCTGGCCATGCAGAACTTCAGCATGCGCGAAGCATTCAAGGCCGACCCGACGCGCTTCGATGATCTGTCGGTTTCCTGCAGCGGCCTGTTTCTCGACTACTCGAAGAACCTCATCACGCCCAAGACTCGCACCCTGCTGGTGAACCTGGCCCGCGAGGCCGGCGTCGAGCAGGCGGCTCGCGCCATGTTCGACGGCGAGCGCATCAACGCCTCGGAAAACCGTCCCGTGCTGCACACCGCCCTGCGCCGCCCGATGGGCGAATCGGTGATGGTCGACGGCAAGAACATCATGCGTGACGTGCACACCGCGCTGGCACAGATGACCGACATCGTCACCCGCATCCACAACAACCTGTGGCGCGGCTTCAGCGACAAGACCATCACCGACGTGGTGAACATCGGCATCGGCGGCTCATTCCTCGGCCCGCAGCTGGTATCCGAGGCGCTGTTGCCGTTCACCCAGCACGGCGTACGCACGCACTACCTGGCGAACATCGACGGCAGCGAATTCCGCGAAGTGACCGCCAAGCTGAATGTCGAAACCACGCTGTTCATCATCTCCAGCAAGACGTTCGGCACCCTCGAGACGCTGAAGAACGCCCAGGCCGCACGCACCTGGTATCTGGGCAAGGGCGGCACCGAAGAGAAGCTCTACCGCCACTTCATCGCCGTCACCAGCAACAAACAGGCGGCGGTCGAATTCGGTATCCGCGAAAAGAACATCTTTCCGATGTGGGACTGGGTCGGCGGTCGCTATTCGCTGTGGTCGGCGATCGGCTTGCCCATCGCCCTGGCGATCGGCATGTCCAACTTCAAGGATCTGCTGTCCGGCGCCTACAGCATGGACCAGCATTTCCTCAGCGAGCCGTTCGAAAGCAACATGCCGGTGCTGCTGGCGATGCTCGGCGTCTGGTACCACAACTTCTGGGGTGCACAGAGCTACGCGTTCCTGCCTTACGACCACTACCTGCGCAACTTCGTCAAACACCTGCAGCAGATGGACATGGAGTCCAACGGCAAGAGCGTGCGCCAGGACGGCACACCGGTGTCCTGCACCACCGGCCCGGTGATCTGGGGCGGTGTCGGTTGTAACGGCCAGCACGCCTACCACCAGCTGCTGCACCAGGGCACACCGCTGATCCCGGCCGACTTCATCGTGCCCGTGGTCAGCCACAACCCTGTCGCCGATCACCACGAGTGGCTCTACGCCAACTGCCTGTCGCAGAGCCAGGCCTTGATGCGCGGCAAGACGCGCGAAGAAGCCGAGGCCGAACTGCGCGCCAAGGGCCTCAGCGAGGCCGAGGTGCAGCGTCTCGCCCCGCACAAGGTGATCCCCGGCAACCGCCCGAGCAACACCGTGGTGATGGAAACCATCAGCCCCGGCCGCCTCGGCGCACTGATCGCGCTGTACGAGCACAAGGTCTTCGTTCAGGGCGTGATCTGGGGGATCAACTCCTTCGACCAGTGGGGCGTGGAGCTCGGCAAGGATCTGGGCAAGGCCGTCTACAACCAGATGACCCGCTTCGATGCTGCGCCCGCAGAGGATGCCTCCACCCAGGGCCTGATCGACTTCTTCCGTGGTCGCCACCGCGGCTGATATCGCCCCTCGACCGGACAACAGTGCGGCGCTGCTGTCCGGTCTCTCCTCCTTCCCCCGTTACCACCGCCAATTGGCGAGCCCTCTGCGTCTGTTCAGGTAACATCGCCGCTTGCCAAGCCAACAGCGCTGTCGCCATGGAATTCATTCGCCGTCATATCGAAACCCGCGTGCTCAGCCTTACCGGGCTGGCGATCGGCGGTGTCGATTACGAAAATCCTCCGGGCGATCCCGGCCTGTTCGGGCCTGAGTCCGTGTGCTGGCGCGTGCATGGCGACTTCACCTCGATGATGGTTGGCGGAATCTCCGCACTTCTATTGCAGGCGCTGCACCCGTTGGCGCTGTCCGGTGTGTGGGATCACTCTAATTTTCGCGAGGACCTGCTCGGCCGTCTGCGGCGCACCGGGCAGTTCATCTCTGCCACTACCTTCGGTAGCCACGCCGATGCCGACCGACTGATCGAGCGGGTCAAGCGGATTCATGCAGGCGTATCCGGTACGGCGCCGGATGGTCGTCCCTACGCCGCATCGGATCCCGACCTGCTGACCTGGGTGCACGTCGCCGAGGTCAGCAGCTTTCTCAAGTCACACTTGCGCTACCTCAATCCTGACCTGCCGGCGGCCGAACAGGATCGCTATTACGCCGAGGTGGCGCTGATCGCCGAGCGCCTCGGCGCCGGTGACGTGCCGCGTTCGCGCGCGCAGATCGAGGCTTATCTCAAGCGCACCAGCCCCCAGCTCCGGAGCGACGAGCGTGCGCTGGAAATCCTGCAGATACTGCGTACCGCCCCGGCGCCCAGCCCCCTGCTCAGGCCCTTCGGAACGCTGATGCTGCACGCTGGTGTCGAGCTCTTGCCCGAATGGGCTCAGGAAATGCTTGGCCTGACACTGAGCGAAAGCCGACGCCAGCTGATCCGCGCCGGGGTTCGCAGCACCGCGCCGGTAGTGCGCTGGGCCGTACGCAGCGGCTCCGTACACCGCGCGCGTCGACGCATGGGCCTGCCGCCACGCTAGCGCCAGGCAACCAGCGCAGCGATTCTTGATAGACTGCGCGCCCTTCTATTTCGAGTCGCCGCGCATGTCATCCCTCGCCCAGGCGCTGCGCGCCGCCTTCGATAGCCGCCGCCCACTGCTCGACGAATTGCAGCAGCAAGGCACCGATTGCTACCGGCTGTTCCATGGCAGCCAGGAAGGCGCGGCCGGCTTGACGGTCGATCGCTACGGCCCACAGCTGATGGTGCAAAGCTTCCATCAAGCGCTCGACGCGCAAGCGCTGCAGAGCATCCATGACGAATCCACCGACTTTCTCGGGCAACCGCTCCAGCTCATCTACAACGATCGCTCGCAGAGCAACTCACGGATCGACCGCAGCAACCAGGCGCATCAACCTGAGGACGGGGCGCTGGAAGATCAGGTCGCCCATGAGTGGGGCCTGCGCTATCGCGTGCGAGGCCGCCACAGCGGGCAGGACCCACTGCTGTTCCTCGACCTGCGCAACGCCCGCGGCTGGGTCAAGCAACACAGCGCCGGCAAGTCGGTACTCAATCTGTTTTCCTACACCTGCGGCGTCGGCCTGTGCGCCGCCGCAGGCGGAGCGTCGGAAGTCTGGAATGTCGATTTCGCCGAGCGAAACCTGGCAGTGGGCCGGGAAAACGGCGAGCTGAACCCTTCCCTGCCGCCAATGCAGTTCGTACATTCCGACTACTTCCCGGCGATCCGCCAACTGGCCGGTCTGCCGGTCAGCGCCCGTCGCGGACGAGCCTTGCCGGACTACCCGCGCCTGGTACAACGTCAGTTCGATCTGGTACTGCTCGATCCGCCCGCCTGGGCACGCAGCGCCTTCGGCACGGTGGACCTGCTGCGCGACTATCAGAGCCTGCTCAAACCGGCATTGCTGGCAACCGCTGAAGATGGGGTGCTGATCTGCTGCAACAACCTGGCGAAGGTATCGATGGATGAGTGGCGGCCCCAGGTGCTGCGCTGCGCCGAGAAGGCCGGCAGGCCGGTACGCGAATGGCAGGCGCTGGCACCGGCTGCCGACTTCCCCTCGCGCGATGGGTTGCCCCCACTGAAGACCCTGATTCTGCGGCTTTGAGCGTATTGCCCGTATCGCTCGATTCGGGGAACCGCGTACGCGTGCCATACTCCAAGGCAACCATCCGCCAGGAATACTTCCGGTCATGCCCAATGGAATGAAGCGTGCGTTCACCGGGGTGGCGCTCGTGCTGATCTGCTACAGCCTGCTTGGCTTTCTGATCCTGCCGGGTATCGCCCAGCGCATCGCCAATCAGCAGCTTGCGGCCTACGCAACCGTGCCGGCCAGCCTGCAACGTATCGAATTCAACCCGTTCAGCCTCGAGCTCTCGCTGTTCGGCCTGCGCATCGGCGAGCAGGACGATCGTCAGCTGGCCTTCGAGCGGCTCTTTCTCGACCTGCAGTGGGACAGCCTCTGGCAACGCACGCTGCACCTGGCCAATGTCGAGCTTATCGAGCCGGACGTCGAGGTGCGCTTCGCCGAAGATGGCACGCTCAATCTCAGCCAGCTGTTCGAGGTGCCTGAATCAGAGCCGACGACCAGCGAGGGCGGTGACATCTTTCCGCTGCGCATGGATCGTCTGCAACTGGCAGGCGGCCGCCTAACCTTCATGGACCAGCGTCCGAGCGAACCCATTGCCCTGGTCTACGATTCACTGGATTTCGAACTGCACAATCTCGCCACCCGCAGCGACGGCAGCGCCGATGCCCGTCTAACCGCCAGCGGGCCGAGCGGTGGGCGCATCGACTGGCAGGGCGATATCAGCCTGCAACCACTGACATCCAGCGGTCAGTTGCAGATCAGCGATCTCCAGCTCAAGGACCTGTGGCCCTATGTACGCGACGCCGTGCCGCTGACACTCAAGGATGGCAGTCTCGAGTTCAGCACGAACTATCGCCTGGACCTCAGTGATGACCTCGCGCTGCGACTGGAGAATGCCAAGGCCGCACTCAGCCCACTGGCCCTCGACAGCCCCGATGGGCACAAGCTGATCCGCATGGAGCGACTCGAGCTGAGCGAAACGTCGCTGGACCTGGCCAGGCAGCAGATCAGCATTGGCAAACTGCGCAGCCGCAATCTGGAAACCTGGGCGGCCCGGGAAGCGGACGCAGAACTCGACTGGCAGAAACTGTTCGCCTCGACCAGCGACAAGACAGATGCCGACGCGCCGACCACGGACGACACAGCAAAGGGAGCCAACGCACCCTGGCAGGTGTTGTTACGCGACGCTCAGTTGCGCGACTACCGGGTCCATCTCGTCGATCGCGTCCCGGACGATGAAGTCGCGCTGGAGCTGGGCCCGCTAGATCTGAACATCCGCGAGTTCGACAGCCTCGGCACCAGCCCCTTCTCCCTGGAACTGGAAACCGGAGTCGGCAAGCAAGGCGCCATCCAGGCCAACGGGCAACTACAGATGAGCCCCGTGAGCGGCAAGCTGGCGGTGACGACGCGAGATATCGACCTGCGCATCGCTCAGGCCTATCTCAGCCCACTGGTCCATCTGGAAGTGCGCAGCGGCCTGCTGGCCAGCGAACTCGAGGTCGAGCTGAAGTCCACCGAGCCGCTGGCGTTCAGCGTTCGGGGCAGCGTAGACGCCACTCAGCTGCATACGCTGGACACGATCAACAATCGCGATTTCGTCAAATGGCAGCGCCTGCAACTCAGCGGCCTTGATTACCAGCACCCAAGCAGCCTGGCAATCGAGCGCGTCGACCTCAGCCAGCCTTATGCGCGCTTCATCATCAACCCGGACCTGAGCACCAACATCAACGACCTGCTGGTCGAGCGCAGTGAGGCTGGGGATGACAACGCACAGGCCCAAGACTCCTCCGAGCCGCTGGCTATCCGTATCGGCGGCATTGCCATTGCCGACGGCTCGGCGAACTTTGCCGACTTCAGCCTGCGACCGCCCTTCGTCACCGCCATCCAGTCGCTCAACGGAGATATCGGCACCCTGGACAACCGCGAGCAGAAAGCCGCCTCGGTAAATGTCGCCGGCAAGGTGGATCAGTATGCGCCGGTCAGCATCAAGGGCAGCCTGACGCCTTTCGATCCACTGCAGAGCCTCGACATCGCCACGAGCTTCCGCCAGGTCGAGTTGACCACGCTGACGCCTTACTCCGGCAAATTCGCCGGCTACCGGATCCGCAAGGGCCGCCTCAATCTGGATCTGCATTACCGGATTGAGCAGGGTCGTCTAAACGCAGAAAACAAGGTCGTTCTGGAGCAGCTGCAGCTTGGCGAGAAGGTCGACAGTCCTGATGCCGTGGATCTGCCTGTTCGGCTGGCGGTCGCCCTGCTCAAGGACAGCAAGGGCACCATCTCCATCGAATTGCCGGTGCAGGGCAACCTGAACGACCCGCAGTTCAGCGTCATGCCGATCGTCTGGCAGACCCTGCGCAATCTGGTGGTTCGCGCAGCCCAGGCGCCGTTCAAGTTCATAGCCGGACTGGCCGGCGGAAGCGACGCCGACCTCAGCCATGTCGGCTTCGAACCGGCCAGCAGCGAGCTGGATAGCGAAGCGCGCAAACGTCTGGACACGCTGGCCTCGGCCCTGAAGCAACGTCCGGCTCTACGCCTGGAGGTGGAAGGCATGAGCGCCGCTGCCGTCGATGGCGCGCTGCTGGCCGAGCAACGCCTACAGCAGGAGTTCCGCGAAACCCAGTATCGAATCCTGCAGCGTCGTGGCGACAAGGTGCCCGCGGACGCCAGTCAGATCCAGGTCGAAGCGGAAGACGAGGCCGCGTTGCTGGAAGGCATCTACCGCAGTCGCCTCAAGCAGCAGCCGCCAGCCGAGTGGCGCGAACTGGACGACGAAGAGCGCGCCGCACAGATGCGCAAGGCCGTGCTCGATTCCTGGAGGGACAGTGCAGCGTTGCTGCGCCGCCTCAGCCGCGAACGTGCGGCCGCGATAAAGGGCTATCTGGTAGACGTGGGCCTGGACTCGGAGCGGGTGTACCTGCTGGACACCGGCACAACCGAACAGGGAAGCGACGGTAAGGTCGCGACGGCGATGCACCTGGGGAGTGAATGATGATCTCGCGTAAATACGTTGTTGCTTGTGTACTGCTGGCCGCGTTTTCCGGGGCTCACGCCGATACCCTTCGTTGCGGGAGCCAGCTCGTCACCACGGGTGACCGCGCCTTCGAAGTGGAAAGCAAGTGCGGCGTGCCGCAGCACCGCGATCTTGTCGGCTACACGCTCAGCCGTAACAACCGCCAGGAGTTCGCGCTGGAGGAATGGGTTTACGGTCCGCGTAATGGCATGCTCAGCATCCTGACCTTCGAAGGCAACCGCCTGGTTCGCATCGAAACCCGCAGAGCCAACTGATCCCCTGGAGCCATACCGATGGACCGTCGCGTTCCCGCCACACTTCTGCTTTGCCTGTTGCTTGTCACCCTGCAAGCGCAGGCCTCTTCTACCTATCGCTGCAACAGCCGCCTGGTGAGCCTGGAAGCCACCGCGGCCGAGGTTCGCAGCAAATGCGGCGAGCCATCCAGCGCCGCCTTGGTCGGTTACAAGGAGATCGTTGATGATCATGGCTACCAACAGGAGGTGCCTGTCGAGGAATGGGTCTACGGGCCGAACAACGGCATGCTCCATTTCCTGCGATTCGAAGGCAATCGTCTCCGGCAAATCACCAGTGAGCGAGGAAACTAGGACACAAAAAACCCCACTATAGAGTGGGGTTTTCTGATTTGCGCCCCGCCAGCGACTGGCGAGGAGAACTCTGTTACTCGGCGGTTTTCAGGCCGTCGGCAGAGACTTCACGAACGCCTTTGATGCCCTTGGCCTTGGCCACGGCAGCTTCTTTCTCGGCTTCGGTAGCTACGGTCCCGGACAGCGAGACGACGCCATCCTTGGTTTCCACTTCGATGTCCATGCCGGGAGTCGCGTCTTCGGCCAGCAAGGTGGATTTCACCTTGGTGGTGATCCAGGTATCGGAAGCAGCATCACCGGCATCGTCCATAGTGTTGGCGGCCAGCATGACGGTATCGGTCTTGTCGATGGCAGGCGTGGTATCGGCCAGAGCGGCACCGGCGAACGGCAGGCTAAGAGCAGCGGCGATGGCAGCGGCAGTAAGTGTCTGAGTAGTCTTCATAGATGTCACTCCTGTTCTCGTGGTTTCTGGGGCATGACTCCGGCCTCAGATGCACGAATAACAGCGCAAGCGTTGTGCCAACTTGAAGTTATTTTTTTATCCTTAATAATCAATAAGTTATGCATGGCAGCAATTCACGGTTTACTTGCACATTGCAAGTTTGCCCCGGCCGCTGCGTGCATCTTGCAATCTCGCACAGGCATTGAATAAATATCACGACCAAACAAAAAGGGCCCGAAGGCCCTTCTGTTCAACTGCCAGCTGTCAGACGCCAGAGGCTTCAGCGGCGGCAACGTCCTTGATGGAGAGCTTGATACGGCCGCGGTTGTCCACGTCCAGCACCAGCACCTTCACTTCCTGACCTTCTTTCAGCACATCGGTGACTTTCTCAATACGCTGATCGCTGATCTGCGAGATGTGCACCAGGCCATCCTTGCCCGGGAGGATGTTGACGAACGCGCCGAAGTCGACGATGCGCTCGATCTTGCCGACGTAGATCTTGCCGATTTCGGCTTCAGCAGTGATGCCCAGTACGCGCTGCTTGGCCGCCTCTGCCGCTTCCTTGGTTTCGCCGAAGATCTTGATCGAGCCATCGTCTTCGATGTCGATCGAGGCCTTGGTCTCTTCGCAGATAGCGCGAATGGTGGCGCCACCCTTGCCGATAACGTCACGGATCTTGTCCTGGTCGATCTTCATCGCCAGCATGGTTGGGGCATTGGCCGACAGCTCGCTGCGTGACTGGGCGATGACCTGGTTCATCTGGCCGAGGATGTTCAGGCGAGCTTCCAGAGCCTGCTCCAGCGCCTGCTCCATGATCTCTTCGGTGATGCCCTGGATTTTGATGTCCATCTGCAGCGCGGTCACGCCCTTGGCGGTACCGGCTACCTTGAAGTCCATGTCGCCCAGGTGATCTTCGTCACCGAGGATGTCGGTCAGAACGGCAAACTTCTCGCCTTCCTTGACCAGACCCATGGCGATACCGGCCACCGGAGCCTTCATTGGCACACCAGCGTCCATCAGGGCCAGGGAAGCACCGCAGACGGAAGCCATGGAGGACGATCCATTGGATTCGGTGATTTCCGACACTACACGGATGGTGTAGGGGAATTCGTCGGCGCTCGGCAGCATGGCGGCGACGCCACGACGGGCCAGACGACCGTGGCCGATTTCGCGACGGCCAGTAGCACCCATGCGACCACACTCGCCCACCGAGTACGGCGGGAAGTTGTAGTGCAGCATGAAGGGGTCTTTCTTCTCGCCTTCCAGGGTGTCGAGCAGCTGTGCGTCACGGGCGGTGCCGAGAGTGGCAACTACCAGAGCCTGGGTCTCACCACGGGTGAACAGCGCCGAACCGTGGGTCTTGTCGAGTACGCCGACTTCGATGTTCAGCCCGCGAACGGTACGGGTGTCGCGACCGTCGATGCGTGGCTTGCCATTGACGATGTTCTCGCGAACGGTGCGGTATTCGATCTCACCGAACGCGTCCTTCACTTCGCCAGCAGACGGCTGGCCTTCTTCACCGGAGAACTTGGCAACGACCTGGTCCTTCAGCTCGCCCAGGCGCGCATAGCGGTCCTGCTTGATGGTGATGGTGTAGGCCTGGGAGATGGCTTCGCCGAACTCGGCACGGATGGCGTCCAGCAGTGCGGTATTGGCCTGCGGAGCGGTCCAGTCCCAGCGCGGCTTGCCGGCTTCAGCGGCGAGCTCTTCGACCGCCTTGATCACAGCCTGGAACTCGTCGTGGGCGAACAGGACGGCGCCCAGCATCTGGTCTTCGGTCAGCTCTTTGGCTTCCGATTCGACCATCAGTACAGCGTCCTTGGTGCCGGCTACGACCATGTCCAGGCTGGAGGCCTTGAGCTGCTCGTAGTTCGGGTTCAGCAGGTAGCCGGTTTCCGGGTGGAAAGCCACGCGTGCAGCACCGATCGGGCCGTCGAACGGAATGCCGGAAACAGCCAGAGCGGCCGAAGTACCGATCATCGCGGCGATGTCCGGGTCAGTCTTCTTGCTGGTGGAAACGACGGTACAGATGACCTGCACTTCGTTCTGGAAACCTTCCGGAAACAGCGGACGGATCGGACGATCGATCAGACGCGAGGTCAGGGTTTCCTTTTCGGAAGGACGCGCTTCACGCTTGAAGAATCCGCCGGGGATCTTGCCGGCTGCGTAGGTCTTTTCCTGGTAGTGGACCGAGAGCGGGAAAAAGCCCTTGCTCGGGTCGGCGGTCTTGGCGCCGGTGACAGCGACCAGTACGGTCACGTCGTCATCGACGGTGACCAGCACTGCGCCGGAGGCCTGGCGGGCGATACGACCCGTTTCCAGGGTTACGGTCGACTGACCGAATTGAAACTTCTTGATTACCGGATTCACGGTTTTTCCTTCTCTTTGTTGCCTTGGGGAAATTGGCAGAACGTTCGGGAGTCGGCCCGAAACGACCTGCAAGAAAGCCAAAAGCTGGAAGACCGAAGCTGATCGAGGGATATCCCACTTTCAACTTCAGGCTTCCAGCTTCCGGCTTCCAGCGCGGGCGCGTCTTAGCGACGCAGACCCAGACGACCGATCAGGGTGCTGTAACGAGTGGTGTCCTTACCCTTCAGGTAATCCAGCAGCTTGCGGCGCTGGTTAACCATACGGATCAGACCACGACGCGAGTGGTGGTCTTTGCCGTTGGCCTTGAAGTGGTCCTGCAGCTTGTTGATGTTGGCGGTCAGCAGGGCTACCTGCACTTCCGGAGAACCGGTATCGCCTTCAGCTTGCTTGTACTCGTTAACGATCTGGGCTTTTTCTTCAACGCTCAGTGCCATGATAGGGCTCCTTGAGTGAACAGGCCGGGAATCATCCCGTGTTTAATAAAGAGAAATGACCGTGCCTGCTGACAGCCACCCTCTGACGCAACGCGCGAACGCGCCGCGTAACGGTCATTCCGACCGAATCAACCGACGTGGCGCGATGCGCCCGTCTTCGCTCACTTCACCGATACCGATGAAGCGACCATTGTTATCCTGTACGCGAACCATGCCGTACTTGGGAGCTTCTGGCGCCCGCACCGGTTGTCCATGCAGCCAGTAGTAGGCACTGTGCTCGGACAGCTGCAACAACGGCCAATGCTCAAGCCCGCTGTCCACCGGCTGCAAGAGACTATCCAGCGCCTCGGCACCACCCTCACCATGCAACTGCTCAAGCGTTTCGAGCGTTACCGTCTGCGACAGGTCGAACGGCCCGGCCTGGGTTCGCCGCAGCTCGGCAACGTGCGCACCACAGCCGAGCAACTGGCCGACGTCTTCGACCAAGGTGCGGATATAGGTGCCTTTGCTGCATGCAACGGCCAGTCGCGCCTTGTCGCCGTCAAGCGAGAGCAACTCCAAGCGCGCAATATTAACAGAACGCGGCTCGCGCTCCACCACCTCTCCGGCACGCGCCAGTTTGTACAGCGGCTGGCCATCGCGCTTGAGTGCCGAATACATCGGCGGCACCTGCAGGATGTCACCGCGAAACTGCGGCAACAGTGCCTCCAACTGCTCGACGGTAACCGCTACCGGCTTGCGCTCCAGAACCTCACCTTCGGCATCAGCAGTGGTCGTGGTGACCCCCAGCTGCATGACCGTCTCGTAGGCCTTGTCCGCGTCCAGAAGGTACTGCGAGAACTTGGTGGCCTCGCCAAAACACAGCGGCAACACACCAGTGGCAAGAGGGTCGAGACTTCCGGTATGCCCAGCTTTTTCCGCGTTGAGCAACCAGCGGACCTTCTGCAAGGCAGCATTGGAGGTGAACCCGCGCGGCTTGTCGAGCAGGATGATGCCATTGACGTTACGGCGTACACGCTTGACCTGTGCCACGCTTATTCTCCGCGCTCGTCGCTGTGCTTGCGATCTTCCGCCACTGCGCGCTCGATCAGCGAGCTCAACTCGACACCACGACGAATGCTGGCGTCGTAGTTGAAATGCAGTTGCGGAACAGTGCGCAGCTTCATGCTCTTGCCCAGCTGCATGCGCAGGAATCCGGCAGCGTCGTTAAGGATGCGCAAGTTGCCCTTGACCGCCTCCTGGTCGTCGTCCTGCCCCATGATGGTGATGAAGATCTTCGCGTGGGAAAGATCACGACTGACGTCGACCGCAGTGATGGTGACCAGACCCAAACGCGGATCCTTGATCTCACGCTGAATGAGCAGCGCCAGTTCGCGCTGCATCTGATCGCCGATACGCTGGGTACGACTGAATTCTTTGGCCATAAATTTCCACCCGTTTAAAAGCCGAAAGCTGGAAGCTCGAAGCGGTAACCGTCCCAAGCGGCCACCGACTCCTTGCTCCCAGCTTTCAGACTGACGCTTGCTTACAGCGAACGCGCCACTTCGACCTTCTCGAACACTTCGATCTTGTCGCCGACCTTGACGTCGTTGTAGCTCTTCACACCGATACCGCATTCCATGCCGGCGCGGACTTCCGCGACGTCATCTTTGAAGCGGCGCAGCGATTCCAGTTCGCCTTCGAAGATTACGACGTCGTCGCGCAGGACGCGGATCGGGCGATTGCGATGCACCAAGCCCTCGGTGACCATGCAACCGGCGATGGCGCCGAACTTCGGCGAACGGAACACGTCACGCACTTCGGCGATGCCGAGAATGTTCTCGCGAACGTCGCTGCCGAGCATACCGGTGAGCGCCTTCTTGACGTCCTCAATGATGTCGTAGATGACGTTGTAGTAGCGCATGTCCAGGCCTTCGGCCTCGACGATCTTGCGCGCCCCCGCATCAGCCCGAACGTTGAAGCCGAACAGCACGGCGTTGGAGGCCAGTGCGAGGTTGGCATCGGATTCGGTGATACCACCGACACCGCCACCCACCACACGAACCTGCACTTCGTCGTTGCCCAGGCCGTTGAGAGAGCCCTGCAGCGCTTCGAGCGAGCCGCGCACGTCTGCCTTGAGCACGATGTTGAGCGTCTTCTTCTCGTCCTGACCCATGGTCTCGAAGATGTTCTCCAGCTTGCCGGCATGGGCACGAGCCAGTTTCACTTCGCGGAACTTGCCCTGGCGGAACAACGCAACTTCACGGGCCTTCTTCTCGTCGGCCACAACGGTCAGGTCGTCACCGGCTTCCGGCGTACCATCCAGGCCGAGGATCTCGACCGGAATCGACGGGCCGGCTTCCTTCACAGGCTTGCCGTTCTCGTCGAGCATCGCACGAACGCGACCGAAGTTGACGCCACACAGGACCATGTCACCCTGACGCAGGGTACCGTCCTGAACCAGCACGGTGGCTACCGGACCGCGACCCTTGTCAAGGCGCGACTCGACCACCACACCGCGACCAGGCGCAGACGGCGTTGCCTTGAGCTCGAGGAGCTCGGCCTGCAGCAGAACGGCTTCGAGCAGTTCGTCGACGCCGGTACCCATCTTCGCGGAGACCGGAATGAACGGCGTGTCGCCGCCCCACTCTTCCGGAATCACGTCGAGCGCGCCCAGGCCGTTCTTGATGTTGTCCGGATTCGCATCCGGCTTGTCGATCTTGTTCACCGCGACCACGATCGGTACGCCGGCAGCCTTGGCGTGCTGGACGGCTTCCTGCGTCTGAGGCATCACGCCGTCATCCGCCGCGACCACCAGGATCACGATGTCGGTGGCCTTGGCACCACGAGCACGCATGGCGGTAAACGCCGCGTGACCAGGGGTGTCGAGGAAGGTGACCATGCCACGCTCGGTTTCGACGTGATAGGCACCGATATGCTGGGTGATACCACCAGCCTCGCCGACAGCCACCTTGGCGCGACGAATGTAGTCGAGCAGCGAGGTCTTGCCATGGTCAACGTGACCCATCACGGTCACGACCGGCGCACGCGAGACCGACTCACCTTCGAACTTCAGCAGCTCGGCCAACTGCTCTTCCAGAGCGTTGTCGCTGACCAGCTTGACCTTGTGGCCCAGCTCTTCGGCAACCAGCTGAGCAGTTTCCTGATCCAGCACCTGGTTGATGGTGACGGGCGAGCCCATCTTGAACATGAACTTGATGACTTCGGCCGCTTTCACCGACATCTGCTGGGCCAGTTCGGCCACAGTGATGGTTTCGCCGATCGACACTTCGCGCACTACAGGTCCTGTTGGGCTCTGGAACCCATGCTGATTACGCTTCTTGAGCTTGGACTTGCCGCGACCGCCGCGACGGAAACCATCGGCCTCGTCTTCACCGGTACGTACGGTACGCGCCAGCGGAGCCTTGGTCTTGAGCGAAGGACGATGCTGCGCATGCTTGCGATCACGACGCTCGTCGTCATCACTGCGTGGCTTCTCGACACGACGAGGCTCTTCCTTCTTACGCTCAGGCGCAGGAGCTACAGGCTCGACCGCAACCGGTGCAGGTTCGGCGCTCACCGCCGGCTCAACAGCTGCTGGCGTAGAGGCCTCGCCCTGAGGCTTGACCGACTCAGCCTGACGGCGTGCTTCTTCTTCGGCACGCTCGCGCGCGTCCTGCTCGGCCTTCAGGCGAGCAGCCTCTTCAGCCGCGCGTTGCTCCTCGGCTTCGCGACGCTGTTCGGCTTCGATTTCCTCGGCGCTGCGCTTGACGAAGGTCTTCTTCTTGCGCACTTCAACGCTGATGGTCTTGCTACCGCCAACCTTGAGTTTGGTAGTGGTCTTGCGCTGCAAGGTGATCTTGCGCGGCTCGTCCACTTTCGCCCCGTGGCTGCTTTTCAAATGGGCCAACAGGGCCTGTTTTTCGTTATCGGTCACTACTTGCTCGGCGCTGGTGTGCGACAGTCCTGCCTCACGCATCTGCTGAAGCAGTCGCTCGACCGGTGTGGCGACCACCTGGGCCAGTTCTTTCACCGTGACTTGCGTCATGCATTTCTCTCCTCAGGCCGCTAATTACTTACTCGAACCAATGGGCTCGGGCGGCCATGATCAGCTTGCCGGCACGCTCTTCATCGATGCCGTCTATGTCGAGCAGGTCGTCTATCGACTGCTCGGCCAGGTCTTCGCGGGTGATGACGCCCCGCACGGCCAACTCGACCGCCAGTTCTTTATCCATGCCATCGAGTGCCAGCAGATCTTCAGCCGGCTGAGCATCCGCAAGCTTCTCCTCGTTGGCGATGGCCTTGGTCAGCAGGCGATCTTTGGCCCGCGTACGCAGCTCATTGACGATGTCTTCGTCGAAGCCTCCGATGCCAAGCATTTCCTCCATGGGGACATAGGCAATCTCTTCGAGGGAGGTGAAGCCCTCTTCCACCAGCACCTGTGCAAGTTCCTCATCAACGTCCAACTCATCAATGAAGTTGCGCAGGATGTCACCGGTTTCTTCCTGCTGCTTGGCCTGGATGTCCGCTTCAGTCATGACGTTGAGCGTCCAACCACTAAGCTGACTGGCCAGACGCACATTCTGACCGCCACGGCCGATCGCCTGCGCCAGATTGTCTTCGGCAACCGCGATATCCATGGCGTGAGCGTCTTCGTCGACGATGATCGCGGCCACTTCAGCCGGAGCCATCGCATTGATGACAAACTGAGCCGGGTTCTCATCCCACAGGACGATATCGACGCGCTCGCCGCCGATTTCGCCAGAGACGGCCTGAACCCGCGAACCGCGCATGCCGATGCAGGCGCCCTGCGGATCGATGCGCTTGTCCTTGGAGCGAACGGCGATCTTGGCCCGCGAACCAGGATCACGCGACGCCCCCATGACCTCAATGAGGCCTTCGGCGATTTCTGGCACTTCGATGCGGAACAGCTCGATCAGCATCTGCGGCGCAGTACGCGACAGAATCAACTGCGGGCCGCGGTTCTCAGTGCGAATTTCCTTGAGCAGTGCGCGAACACGGGCACCGACGCGGAAAGTTTCACGCGCAATGATGTCTTCGCGAGCCAGCAACGCTTCGGCGTTATTGCCGAGGTCGACGATAACGCTATCGCGGGTCACTTTCTTGACCGTGCCGGAGATGATCTCACCCAGACGATCACGATAGGCTTCTACCACCTGCGCACGCTCGGCCTCGCGCACTTTCTGCACGATGACCTGCTTGGCGGTCTGCGCCGCAATACGGCCGAACTCGATGGACTCGATTTTCTCTTCGAACACATCACCAAGCTTGGCGTCGGGATTACGCGCCTGAGCCTGATCCAATGCCAACTGATGGGCCGGATCTTCAAAGTGCTCATCGTCTACGACAGTCCAGCGACGGAAGGATTCGTAGCTGCCATTGTGGCGATTGATTTCCACACGCAGATCAACTTCGTCCTCGTAGCGCTTCTTGGTAGCCGTGGCCAAGGCCAGCTCAAGCGCTTCGAAAATCACACTCGCCGGTACGCCCTTTTCATTGGACACCGACTCCACAACCAGCAGTACTTCTTTGCTCATCGTACGCCTCGCCTTTCGCAATCCATTGGGGTCCGCGGGAACCGTTCTCAGTCAAAACGGGGAATGATGTTGGCCTTATCGATCATGTCGATCGGCAGCAGGTACTCATGGTCGTCCACCTGCACCACGACATCCTGCTCTTCCACCCCACGGAGAAGACCCTGGAAATTGCGCCTGCCCTCGAAGGGCGAGCGCAGCTTTATTTTTACCTGATCACCGATATGGGCCGTGTACTGTTCGATCGTGAACAGCGGCCGATCCATGCCAGGAGAAGAAACCTCAAGGGTGTAGTCCACGCTGATTGGATCTTCCACATCGAGCACACCGCTCAATTGACGACTGACTTTCTCGCAATCGTCGATGAGGATGCCATCGGCATGGTCGATATAGACACGCAACAGTGAATGCCGCCCCTGGGAAATGAACTCAATACCCCAGCACTGATAGCCAAGCGCCTCAACCACCGGGGCCAACAAGGCCTGCAACTGTTCTAGCTTGCTCGACATCGAAGTCCCTCGCGCATGCTCTAGAAATGAAAAATGGGCGCAACGCCCATCCCTGACAGCCGCCTGTAAGTGCCGGCGACCTGGCTTGAAGCTAATAAAAAGCCCCTTTTGAAGGGGCTTTTTATCAACTGGTTGCGGGGGCTGGATTTGAACCAACGACCTTCGGGTTATGAGCCCGACGAGCTACCAGACTGCTCCACCCCGCGACAAACTGGGCACGAATTATACAATCGCACCACACACAGGTCAACCAAACCGAAGAAACAAGAAAGCCCGCAATTGCGGGCCTGCTTGTTTGGTACCGAGGAGGGGACTCGAACCCCTACAGCCTATGGCCACTACCACCTCAAGGTAGCGTGTCTACCAATTCCACCACCTCGGCAAAAACCTTATTGCCCTTCCTCCACCTCAGGGAGATCACCAGCAGCATCCGCCGACTTGCGCTGCTCGAGCACAGGGACGTCTTCGACTGCTGGCTTGCTGGCCGGCACTTCCAGCACAGCTGGATCCGGCAGCCCCGCCTGGGACAACTGATCAGCCTGCTGTTTCGCGAAGAACGCCAAACCCAGACTGGTCACGAAAAAAACGCCGGCGAGTATAGCAGTAAGCCGACTCAAAAAGGTAGCAGAACCTTGGCTTCCGAAAACAGTTGCCGAAGCACCCGAACCGAACGAAGCACCAGCATCTGCACCCTTGCCCTGCTGCAGCAGCACCAGCGCAACAACACCTAGAGCAACCAGCAGATGCACCACAATCACGACAGTCTGCAACATCTGTTCAGTTCCCCGCGGCGCGACAGATCGCACCAAATTCATCCGCTTTCAGAGAGGCCCCACCAACCAGCCCCCCGTCAATATCCGCCATTGCGAATAGCTCAGCGGCATTCTCCGCCTTGACGCTGCCGCCGTACAGAAGCCTTACGCCTTCAGCGATGCGGCCATCATGACGCGACAACTGCTCTCGAATGGCAGCATGTACTTCCTGCGCCTGCTCAGGCGTTGCGGTCAAGCCACTACCAATCGCCCAAACAGGCTCGTAAGCAATAACCGCCGACTCGAATGCGGCGACACCACGGTCATCCAGCACTCGCGCCAACTGACGCCCAACCACTTCGAGCGTCTTGCCTGCCCGTCGCTCTTCAAGCGTCTCACCCAGGCACAACACAGGCTTAAGACCACCCACCTGCGCTGCCGAAAACTTGCGACTGACCACTTCGTCCGTCTCACCCAACAACAGGCGACGTTCGGAGTGACCAACCAGAACCCACTTACAACCGAAATCAGCGAACTGCTCAGCCGAAACCTCACCGGTCAGCGCCCCGAAGCCATTCTGCGCCGCACAATCCTGGGTACCGACGGCAACGTGCTCACCATCAACACCATCCAGAACCTGAGAGACATGCACAGCGGAGGGAAACACCGCAATCTCGACATCCGCAGGCAAAACCTGCATCCGGAGAGACTCGACAAGCTCTGCGACGCTAGCGCGGGTACCGTTCATTTTCCAGTTACCAGCTACCATGGGGCGACGCATGCTTTACCTCATCGGTCAAAGTGGGCGCAGATGTTACTCAACAGCAAACGCCCTGGCAAGCGCGATTACGCACAAACTTCGGTAACGATCTTCGCCAGCTCCTCAGCCATGCCACGCACCTGACTTTCGTCATCGCCTTCAACCATGACACGTACCAGCGGCTCGGTCCCGGACTTGCGCAAAAGCACGCGGCCACGCCCACCCATGCGCTCGGTAACACTGTCGCAAGCAGTTTGCACGCTAGGATGCGAAATTGGATCGCGCTCGCCAGAAAAGCGCACGTTGATCAGCACCTGAGGGCACTTGTGCCAAGCCAGTCGCTCCTGTGCGAGCGTCTGGCCGCGCCGACGAAGCGCCAGCACCACCTGCAACGCCGCGATGATCGCATCGCCCGTGGTGGTGTGCTGCGCACAGACTATATGCCCGGAGTTCTCACCACCCAATGCCCAGCCACGCTCAAGCATCTCCGCGATCACGTAGCGATCTCCCACCTTGGCGCGGGTGAACGGTATCTCCCGCGCTTTCAAGGCAAGCTCAAGCCCCAGGTTACTCATCAGCGTGCCGACAACGCCGCCAGCCAACCGATCTCGCTCCTGCAAATCAGTCGCGATGATGTAAAGCAGTTCGTCGCCATCCACGACCGCACCGGTGTGGTCGACCATCATCACCCTGTCACCGTCGCCATCGAAGGCTATGCCCAGATCCGCGCCATGATCGACAACCGCCTTCTGCAGCTGCCCGACATGAGTGGAGCCGACATCGGCATTGATGTTCAGACCGTCCGGCTGCGCACCTATAACCACCACCTCGGCGCCCAGCTCACGGAACACGCTGGGTGCAACCTTGTAGGTCGCGCCATGCGCGCAGTCGATCACCAGCTTCAACCCGGAGAAATCAGTGCTGGTTGGCACGCTGCTCTTGCAGAACTCGATATAACGGCCAGCCGCGTCATTGATGCGGGATGCCTTGCCAAGCTGTGCCGAGTCGACCACGGTCATCGGCGCATCGATCAACTCCTCGATCATCAGCTCCACTTCATCAGGAAGCTTGGTGCCGCGACCGGAAAAGAACTTGATTCCGTTATCGTGATGCGGATTGTGCGAGGCGCTGATCACAATACCCGCCTCAGCATGGAAGGTACGCGTCAGATAGGCGACTGCGGGCGTCGGCATAGGCCCAAGCAACAGTACGTCCGCGCCAGCCGCCGACAAGCCCGCCTGCAATGCTGACTCGAACATGTAGCCCGAAATACGCGTGTCCTTTCCGATCAGAATCCGGCACTTTCCCTGCTTGCGAAAGGCCATGCCAGCCGCCCAACCCAGCTTGAGCATGAAGTCCGGGGTGATCGGAGCCTGCCCGACATGCCCACGGATGCCATCGGTACCGAAGTATTTTCTAGTCATGGTGCCTTCCCTATTGCGCCGCTTGCACTGCAGCAATCATTCGAACTACATCAACCGTCTCGGCAACGTCATGAACGCGCACAATTTGCGCGCCCTTGCCTACGGCGAGCGCCGCCAAAGCCAGACTGCCGTACAAGCGCTCATCAACTGGCCGACCCAGTACGGCCCCGATCATGCTCTTGCGCGAGACACCGACCAGCAACGGCCGCCCCAGTCGATGCAGTACCTCCATACGCCTGAACAGCACAAGATTATGGTTCAGCGTCTTGGCGAAGCCGAAGCCGGGATCTAGGACGATGCGATCGAGCGGGATTCCCGCCGCAGCACACGCACCCATTCGCTGCTCAAGAAACGAACAAACCTCCTCCACAACGTCGTCGTAGCGGGGATCCCTCTGCATATCACCTGGCTCGCCGCGCATGTGCATGAGGCAGACCGGCAGGCCAGCGTCAGCCGCGGCATCCAGCGCACCGTCGCGCTGCAGCGAGCGCACGTCGTTAATCAGCCCAGCGCCCAGCCTCGCACACTCGCGGATGACTGCGGGCGTGGACGTATCCACCGAAACGACCACGTCGAGCTCCCGCGCGATCATCTCTACGATCGGTGCGACCCGCTCCAGCTCCTCGGTCGGCGAGACGGCGCGCGCGCCAGGGCGCGTAGACTCGCCACCAACATCGATCAGCGTAGCCCCAGCCACGGCCATTGCTTCGGCATGCCGCAGGGCTGCCTCGCGCTCGGCAAAGCGACCACCATCAGAGAAAGAATCGGGTGTGACATTGAGAATCCCCATCACATGAGGACGGGAAAGATCGAGAACCCGGCTGCCACATACCAGCCGAGCGGGAGAAAGAGATTCGGTCATTTACGAGCCTTGAGCTTTCAGGCCGGACACCCTGGACAGGCGCCCACCACACCAGCTGCACCACCATGGCGCAACGGGCTGGACAATTTACACCAGAAGGGGCGCCTATGCGCCCCTTCTGGTGTACTCCGATTTTCACGCGCCCGATGCAGCCATCGGCTTGCGCATGCCCTCAATGCTCGCCGGCAGGACCACCGATCGGGGTTTGCGGGCGACTATCATCCGGCACGACTGGCGTACCGGACGCGCCCGAGCCACCTTCCCAATCACGCGGCTCCCGAGGGGTGCGCCCAGCCATGATGTCGTCGATCTGCGGCGCATCGATGGTCTCGTACTTCATCAAGGCTTCGGCCATCACATCCAGCTTGTCGCGATTATCGGTCAAGATCTGCTTGGCCGTCCCGTAGCAGTGATCGATGATGCTGCGCACTTCTTCATCGATCAGCCGCGCGGTTTCACCGGATACATTGGAATGCTGGCTGCCAGCACTGCGACCGAGAAACACCTCACCCTCTTCCTCGGCGTACATCAACGGCCCAAGCTTCTCCGACAAGCCCCACTTGGTCACCATGTTCCGCGCCAACTGAGTGGCGCGCATGATGTCGTTTGACGCACCCGTGGTGACACCCTCGAAGCCCAGCGTCATCTCTTCCGCTATCCGCCCTCCGAACAGAGAACAGATCTGGCTGATCAGCGCCCGCTTTGACAGGCTGTAACGATCCTCCTCCGGCAGGAACATCGTGACGCCTAGCGCTCGACCGCGAGGAATGATGGAAACCTTGTATACAGGATCATGCTCGGGGACCACGCGCCCGACGATGGCATGACCTGCTTCGTGGTAAGCAGTGTTGAGCTTCTCCTTCTCGGACATGACCATTGACTTGCGCTCGGCGCCCATCATGATCTTGTCCTTGGCCAGCTCGAACTCACGCATTTCGACGATGCGCTTGTTGGAGCGCGCGGCAAACAGCGAAGCCTCGTTGACCAGATTAGCGAGATCCGCACCAGAGAAGCCCGGAGTGCCCCGCGCAATTACACCCGGCTCGACGTTCTCACTGATCGGCACCTTGCGCATGTGCACCTTCAGGATCTGTTCGCGACCACGAATATCCGGCAGGCCGACTACCACCTGACGGTCGAAACGCCCTGGACGAAGAAGCGCAGGATCGAGCACATCGGGACGGTTGGTCGCCGCAATGACGATGATCCCATCGTTCATCTCGAAGCCGTCCATCTCCACCAGCAACTGGTTGAGGGTCTGCTCGCGCTCATCGTGCCCACCACCGAGACCTGCGCCACGATGACGACCGACTGCATCGATCTCGTCGATGAAGATGATGCACGGCGCGTGCTTCTTCGCCTGCTCGAACATGTCGCGGACACGACTGGCACCGACACCGACGAACATCTCGACGAAATCCGAACCGGAAATGGTGAAGAACGGCACCTTGGCTTCACCTGCAATCGCCTTGGCCAGCAGCGTCTTACCAGTGCCGGGCGGGCCGACCATCAGCACACCACGCGGAATGCGACCGCCGAGACGTTGAAACTTGCCAGGATCACGCAAGAACTCGACCAGCTCGTGGACTTCTTCCTTCGCCTCATCGCAACCGGCGACGTCAGCAAAGGTCGTCTTGACCTGATCTTCGGAAAGCAGGCGCGCCTTGCTCTTGCCGAAACTCATCGGCCCACCCTTGCCACCCGCACCGCCCTGCATCTGCCGCATGAAAAACATGAATACAGCGATGATCACCAGAATCGGGAAGCTGGCAACGAGAAGCTGGGTCCAGATACTTTGCTGCTCAGGCTGCTTGCCCTCGATCAGCACGTTGTTGTCGAGCAGATCGCCGATCAGACCATTGTCCTGAATCGCCGGGCGAATGGTCTTGAAGGTATCGCCTTCGCTGCGCTTGCCGATGATCACGAAACCATCGACCGTCACACGCTCGACGCGCCCTTCCTTGACCTGCTCGAGGAAGTCGGAATAGCTCAGCGTCTGCGGCTCGCTGGGGCTGGAGAAGTTGTTCATCACCGTGACCAGGACGGCGGCGATGATCAGCCACAGAATCAGGTTTTTTGCCATGTCGTTCAAATTAACTACCCTCTGGAGCAAACCCGTTGTCTGCGGGCCGCATGACGGCCGGTTGGTTGCTCGGCCTAACTTACTACACAACGTACTGGAACTGGCAGCCGGTCTGTAACCCTATGAAACAGCCTAGCCCTTGTAACACCGAGCCGTCCATTCAACTGAAGCCTGCACGATAGACCGCAAGATATGGCATTTTGCACCGAGCGCTATTCGCTACATTTTTGAAGCAGCGCGCCCCGCGACGCAACTCTGCAACCCATATTGGGGCCGTATGGACAATCACAAGGCCGGCATGATTTTTCGTCAGCTGATATCTGACGCGTATCCAGAGACATTCGACGCACGATCCCAGCCACCGAAGAAGAACTTTTTGTCGGTACGGACGGATACAGCATGCCCCAAGCTGACGCCTCATCTGTGCGGTCATGCACCTCTCGGTTACACTAGCCGCCGTTTCCAAGGTTCTGACGCAAGGGTCGACATATGCCGCTCACCAACGAGCAAAAGAAGCAGTACAAATCCATCGGCCACCATCTGAAACCGGTCCTGATCGTAGCCGACAACGGACTGACCGAAGGCGTTCAAGCCGAACTCGAGCGGGCCCTGAACGACCATGAGCTGATCAAGATCCAGTTCCGCCTCGCAGAGCGTGAAGACCGCCGCGCGCTGATAGAAGAACTGTGCAAGGTCGGCAAGTGCGAGCTGGTACAGACCATCGGCAAGATGGCCCTGGTGTACCGCAAGAATCCGAAGCCGAACAAGCAGCTTTCGAACATTCACCGCTTCCAGGCCTGAGATCGTGCGCGGCAGACTCAATCTGCCGCGCGCTCAGTACTCGCGTCCCGGAGCGGGCTGCAAGACCAGCATCAGGCCACACAGCGCCATCACCAGAAAGCTGAAGCTGGCCCAGTAGAGCGAGTCGAACCAGCCCGCCCGCATCAACAACTGGCTGCCCGCGAGCATCATTACTGTCAGCAAAAGCTGGCCGCGAACGTCACGCCACAAGCCGCGCAGCCCCATCACCTGAACCAATACCAGCGCCTGAAGCGCGCTACAGAATGCGGCAAAGCCGACCAGCAGCGGCTTCAGGCTGCCAGCGATCTCATCGACCAATAAAGGTGCCAGCCCGACGCGCCCAAGGGCAGGCAAGACCAGAAATTGCAGCAGCCACAAGCCGCCGACCCAGAACGTCTGGGCCAGCTGCCAGGTGATGATGCCAGCCCGCGCCGGCTGTCGGTCAGACGTGGCGGACTTCGACAATCTCGTACTCGATCAACCCACTGGGCGTTTTGACGGCTACGACATCACCTTCTTCCTTGCCGATCAATGCGCGGGCAATCGGCGAACTGACCGAAAGCTTGCCCTGCTTGATGTCAGCTTCATCGTCGCCGACGATCTGGTAGGTCACCTGCTCGTCGGTCTCGACATTGGCGATATCCACAGTGGTACCGAAGATTACCTTGCCAGTCGGCGGGATATTGGCGATGTCGATCACCTGGGCGTTCTGCAGTCGCCCCTCGATATCGCGGATACGCGCCTCAACCATGCCCTGCTGCTCACGCGCGGCATGATACTCGGCGTTCTCCTTGAGATCGCCCAGTTCGCGCGCCTCGGCGATCGCCTGGGTGATCTGCGGACGCAAAACGGTCTTCAGATGCTTGAGTTCGTCTTCCAGGGCGCGAGCGCCCTGGATGGTCATTGGAAATTTTGTCATGCCTTGATTCCTGCATGGAGATCCTGCAAGCGGCGCACGGTCTTCTCGGGACCGAACTTGAGCGCCTCACAGATCGCCTGGCCACCCGCGATGGTGGTGGTGATGCAGATCTTGTGCTGCAGGGCGTTGCGCCGAATGGAATACGAATCGGCGATGGACTGACGGCCTTCGGTAGTGTTGATGACCAAGGTGACTTCGTCATTCTTGATCATGTCGACCACGTGCGGACGGCCTTCGGTCACCTTGTTCACACGGCGCACCGGCAGTCCGGCCGCCTCGATGATCCGCGCGGTGCCGGCGGTGGCCACCACCTCGAAACCGAGCCCGACCAGATCACGAGCGACCTGCTCGACGTAAGGCTTGTCGTCTTCGCGCACGCTGAGGAACGCGCAACCCGAGGTCGGCAGGATTTCGCTAGCGCCCAGCTGGGCCTTGGCAAAGGCTTCGGCAAAGCTGTCGCCTACGCCCATCACCTCACCGGTAGACTTCATCTCCGGACCGAGGATGGTATCGACGCCGGGGAACTTGGCGAACGGGAATACCGCTTCCTTGACGCTGTAGTAGGTCGGGATGATTTCGCGAGTGAAGCCGATTTCCTTCAGCGTCTTGCCAGCCATCACGCGCGCCGCAACCTTGGCCAGCGACTCGCCAATGCACTTGGAAACGAACGGCACCGTACGCGAAGCACGCGGATTGACCTCGAGCACGTAGATATCTTCGCCTTGCACGGCCATCTGTACGTTCATCAGGCCTATCACATCGAGCTCCAGGGCCATCTTGCGCACCTGGTCACGAATCTCGTCCTGAATATGCTGCGGCAACGAGTAGGCCGGAAGCGAGCAGGCCGAGTCACCGGAGTGAACACCGGCCTGCTCGATGTGCTGCATGATGCCGCCGATGACGACGTCAGTACCGTCGCAGACCGCGTCGATATCCACTTCGATGGCGCAGTTGAGGAAGTGATCCAGCAGCACCGGGCTGTCGTTGGACACCTGGACCGCTTCACGCATATAGCGCTTGAGTTCCTCTTCCTCGTAGACGATCTCCATCGCCCGGCCGCCCAGCACGTAGGACGGGCGCACCACCAGCGGGTAGCCGATCGCCTTGGACGCAGCGATGGCTTCCTCCTCACTACGCGCCGTGGCGTTCTGCGGCTGACGCAGATTCAGACGCTGCACCATCTGCTGGAAGCGTTCACGGTCTTCGGCGCGGTCGATCGCATCCGGACTGGTGCCGATGATCGGTACACCCGCCTCTTCCAACGCACGGCAGATCTTCAGCGGGGTCTGCCCGCCATACTGCACAATCACGCCCTTGGGCTGCTCGACACGGACGATTTCCAGCACGTCTTCCAGGGTTACCGGCTCGAAGTACAGGCGGTCGGACGTGTCGTAGTCGGTGGAGACGGTTTCCGGGTTGCAGTTGACCATGATGGTCTCGTAGCCGTCTTCGCGCATCGCCAGCGCGGCGTGCACACAGCAGTAGTCGAACTCGATGCCCTGTCCGATACGGTTGGGGCCGCCACCCAGGATCATGATCTTGTCGCGGCTCGACGGGTTGGCCTCGCACTCTTCCTCGTAGGTCGAATACATGTAGGCCGTGTCGGTAGCGAACTCGGCGGCGCAGGTGTCGACGCGCTTGTAGACCGGCAGCACCTTGAGCTTGTGACGGTGGCTGCGCAGGTTCTTCTCGGTGACGCCCAACAGCTTGGCCAGACGCGCGTCGGAAAAACCCTTGCGCTTGAGCTTGTACATCATGTCGCGGTCGATGCTGGACAGGCCCAGCGTCTTGACGTGCTCTTCATCCTTGACCAGATCCTCGATCTGCACCAAGAACCAAGGATCGATCTTGGTCAGCGCGAACACATCTTCGACACTCTTGCCGGCACGGAAGGCGTCGGCGACATACCAGATGCGATCGGCGCCCGGCACCGTCAGTTCGCGCTTGAGGGTGCTCTCGGCCTCGGCGTCAGCCAGATTCAGTTTCGGATCGAAACCGGTTGCGCCGACTTCCAGGCCACGCAGCGCTTTCTGCATGGATTCCTGGAAGGTGCGCCCGATCGCCATGACCTCACCGACCGACTTCATCTGAGTAGTCAGGCGCGCGTCGGCCTTGGGGAATTTCTCGAAGGCAAAGCGCGGCACCTTGGTCACGACGTAGTCGATGGCCGGCTCGAAAGACGCAGGCGTGCGACCGCCAGTGATGTCGTTCTGCAGTTCGTCGAGGGTGTAACCGACGGCCAGCTTGGCGGCGATCTTGGCGATCGGGAAGCCTGTGGCCTTGGACGCCAGCGCCGAGGAACGCGACACCCGCGGGTTCATCTCAATCACCACCATGCGGCCGGTATCTGGACAAATGCCGAACTGCACGTTGGAGCCACCAGTTTCCACGCCGATCTCGCGCAGCACCGCCAGCGAGGCGTTACGCAGGATCTGGTATTCCTTGTCGGTCAGGGTCTGGGCCGGCGCGACGGTGATCGAGTCGCCGGTGTGCACGCCCATCGGATCGAAGTTCTCGATGGAGCAGACGATGATGCAGTTGTCCTTCTTGTCGCGGACCACCTCCATCTCGTACTCCTTCCAACCGATCAGCGACTCGTCGATCAGCAGCTCACTGGTCGGTGAAAGGT
>ERZ1673962.89-NODE-89-length-76530-cov-118.525518_pt1 | contig 76530 bp, 73 predicted proteins | sample MGYA00580188_ERZ1673962 | MGnify/ENA primary metagenome ERZ1673962 (study PRJEB41334, sample SAMN05608104) | rock metagenome | biome: terrestrial subsurface; feature: shale formation; material: shale | place: USA: Pennsylvania ...
CTCGTTGCTGGGCATCAAGCATATCGTCGTCGCCATCAACAAGATGGACCTGATGCACTTCGATCAGGACGTGTTCGAGAAGATCAAGGCCGACTACCTTGCTTTCGCCGATCGTATCGAGCTCAAGCCCTCGTCCCTGCACTTCGTGCCGATGTCGGCGCTCAAGGGCGACAACGTGGTCAATCGCAGCGAACGTGCGCCATGGTATGAGGGGCAGTCGCTGATGGAGATTCTCGAGAGCGTCGAGATCGCCGGCGACCGTAACTTCGATGACCTGCGCTTCCCGGTACAGTACGTCAACCGCCCGAATCTGAACTTCCGTGGCTTCGCCGGCACCCTGGCCAGCGGTATCGTGCGCAAGGGTGACGAAATCGCTGTGCTGCCGTCCGGCAAGACCAGCCGGGTGAAGTCCATCGTCACCTTCGATGGCGAGCTCGAGCAGGCGACGCCTGGTGAGGCCGTCACCCTGACGCTGGAAGACGAGATCGATGTCTCGCGCGGCGACATGCTGGTACATGCTGACAGTCGTCCGCGTATCGCCGACAGCTTCGACGCAATGCTCGTGTGGATGGGCGAAGAGCCGATGCTGCCGGGCAAGAAATACGATATCAAGCGCGCTACCAGCTATGTGCCGGCCTCCATCGCCAGTATCGCCCACAAGGTGGATGTGAATACGCTGGAGAAGGGCGCTGCTAGCAGCCTGCAGCTGAACGAGATCGGCAAGGTCAAGGTCAGTCTGGACGCGCCGATCGCCCTGGACGGCTACGCGCAGAACCGCACCACCGGCGCCTTTATCGTCATCGATCGTCTTACCAATGGCACCGTCGGCGCCGGCATGATCATCGCCGACCCGATTGTCCATGGATCGGGCGGCCATCACGGCGCGCTGGCGCATGTGTCTACCGAAGAGCGCGCCACTCGCTTCGGCCAACAACCGGCGACCGTGCTGTTTACCGGCCTTTCCGGCGCCGGCAAGAGCACGCTGGCTTATGCGGTGGAGCGCAAGCTGTTCGATATGGGCCGCGCAGTTTACGTGCTCGACGGCCAGAACCTGCGCCACGACCTCAACAAGGGCCTGCCGCAGGATCGCGCCGGACGCACCGAAAACTGGCGCCGCGCCGCCCATGTCGCACGGCAGTTCAATGAAGCAGGCCTGATCACCCTGGCCGCGTTCGTTGCACCAGACGCTGAAGGCCGCGAGCAGGCCAAGGCGTTGATTGGCGACGAACGCCTGATCACCGTCTATATCCAGGCCTCCCCGCAAGCCTGCCGCCAACGCGATCCGCAGGGGCTATATGCGGCCGGTGGCGATAACATTCCAGGTGAGTCCTTTCCTTACGATGTGCCACTGAATGCGGATCTGGTGGTCGACAGCGAAACGTCGGCTCTGGAAGAGGGGGTTAGGCAGGTTATTCAGTTGTTGCGCGAGCGTGGGGCAATCTGATCTCGCAGTAGTTTTGCAGCCCGTGCCCTATGCCGATGGCGTAGGGCGCGCTTGTAACTGCCACGGGGGCTTGCGAATTTAGAAACATCCTGCCGGCATGTAGAAGTCCTTCCAGGCTCCTGCTCCCGACTCATCGATATCGCAATTCCAGGCGCCACCCGCAGAACGTGAGATGGATATGTGGGCGCCCGACACAACCGGGCTGACATTGCCACCAATTGTCACTCCCAAAGAGCCGGAGCCGTCGAGCAGGAAGTTGGCGATATCGCCGGAAGCGGCCGCTGTGACATTGGAGGGAACATAGCCCAGATCCGTATTGCTGATGACATTACGGCCTCTGCTCAAATGCTCCTCGACAGCGGATTTGTAGGCGGCTAGTTCTGTATAGGCGCGCGTAACCTGCGAGCGTGCGACATAGTCTTGATACACCGGAATAGCTATAGCAGCCAGAATGCCGACGATTGCGACCACAATCATCAGCTCAATCAGTGTAAATCCCTTGCTGTTATCCCGCATTAAACGTCCTCCCTTTTTAGATTTTTAGCAAGCCTCGGGCTAGACATGGTCTTCAGGGTTTCTGAAGGAGCTGTGTGCCATTAAATGATTACAGGCTATGCCGGTTTGAAAGCGGCAATTTTTATTGGATGCGATCACTACAACCGCTAATAGCTGAATCTATAATTTTCGAGAGTTGCTAACAGTGGCCTTCGGAGCCTCGTGGCTAGCGCATCGGAAAGCTCTGGGGGTTGAAATCGGTGTTTTGCCGTCTACTTAAGAGTTACTTAAGGCGCTATTTTCATCGGTATCCATCCTTGGGACCAAAAGCGAGGGGTCCATCCCGTACGGTGCTCCTGCATGTATTTTTCCTGGCTTTGCGGAAGCGATGGGACTTCGTTAATAAGCACCCGTCCTAGTACCAGCACTACTGGTATGGCAATAAGACCGCATGCAACTCGTTGGTATAGTTTTGTCTTGGAGGGCGAAGTCCAGCGAGCCAATGCAAGGCCGATCAGCAACGCCAGCCACGTTTCGATGTAAGGCATAACGAAAACACCATCGACTTGGGCCAATACCAGCGCACCTACTATCGCTACCCAGATACCTGCGTCCAGTTCGGTGGCAGAAGGTTGGCGTAGATGGAAAGTGCCGTGCATTAATCCCCAGGCACCTATCACGAGAGCAATAAGGGTTGCTGCAATCCCCCACTCAGCTAGCCATTGAAGAACAACTTGATGAGGGTGTGCGGCGATAGGGTTATAGCTTGCTGAATAGTGCATAGGACCTATGCCAAGCCACGGGTTGGCTTGAGCCATTTCCCATGCTCCTTGCCATATGAGTTCACGGCCGGAGAGGCTCGTACGCATGCTATCGCGAAGGATAGGGTGGAGCTCTAGCCAGGACGGGATCAGTTTGAATAACACAAGGAATAGCATAAAGCCAAGCAACGCCGCGCCTGCCTGCAACGCCACGATGCGCCAAAGCTGTCGGTTGATTAGGAGCAGTGCTAGATGGCTGACCAGCAAGCCCAACCACAAACCTCGCCCGCCTAAGGCGAAGGCGATACTCCATTGGGTGATAAGTGCCAGCATAAGCAAGGCGGAGGTTGAAACTCGCCTCTGCTGGCGGCAGTGCTCTATCAATAGCGCTATTGCAGGAAGGAGCATAACTTGGAACTGGCCAAAAAAACGGGGGTTTGAAAACCCGTTGAACAGAAGGTCGGCATCGAGCATACGTATGCCGGTCATGAAAGCCATTAGGTAGTAAACGAGAAACTGAAACGCATGGATAAAGCCGACAGCCACCATCGCCCAGAGTACACAGTTTTGCCATTTGGGGCGTTCCGCTAGACCGCTTACAAGCAAAGTCAGCAGTAATAGCCCGGAATAGCGCCCCCATTCCTTGAATGCCCATTGCGGCCAAGCAGCTAGTGCGGATGACCATAGACCTAGGAAAAGCATGACAGCCAAAAGTACTAGGGCTGGGCGTGGTAGGTTCGCTTGGGGTAACAGCGCAGCCAGCGGGGCGCAGGCACATAGCAGAATCAGCTGATAGATACGCTGTTGGTCATGCCAGGTATATCCAGGGTGCCAGGTATCTATGGCTGCTGTGCAGAAGGCGATAAGTAGTACCGTAAGCAATGCATAAGCAAATGCGGCGGGACTGAATCTTCTAATTCGTGACAAGGTCATTTATGGAGCTATGCCAGTGGCAATATTGGGCTGAGTGAACGATGATGAGCCGCATCAGTGACATGTGGCGACGTGGAGGATGGAAAGAACTTCGGGCCTAATCCTCCTGTCATGGGGGGAGTCTTTCCAGTGCACTTCTTGGGGCAAAATTTGAGCAAAGTCCGAGGCACATCACTACCACTTATTTAATAGAACATAAAAACCCCGCCAATGCGGGCGGGGTTTCGTGTGGCAGTCAGCTGAGAAGAAACCGAGTTGGTTGCTTCTGCCATATAAGTCTTAAGATTTCGGGCAGCCAGTAGGAGCGTAGCTATCTTTGAAGTTAGTTGCCTGGCCCACGCCAACTGCGCAACTCCAAGTGCCTGCTGCAGCACGCGAAAGGGTAATGGTGGCGCCTTTGATTGCATTGCTGGCGCTGCCGCCAAGTGTTGCTTGCAGTGTCGGCGTAGCAGTGTCGCCGCCAGTCACTGTAATTTGAGCCTTTCCAGTATTGTTAAGCAGGCTCGACCCGGTAAAGCCGAGATCAACCTGGCCAGCCTGTTCGGTGGCATTGGAAACAATAGTTTTCCCTTCTAATAGAGCAGCTTCGGCGGCGGTTTTTAGCGCGCTTAGCTCGCTAAATGCTCGGGTTACCTGAGAGCGAGCGGTGTAATCTTGATATTGTGGAATCGCAATTGCAGCCAGAATGCCGATGATCGCTACTACGATCATCAGTTCGATCAGTGTGAAACCCTTTTGCATTTGAGCTTTCATTTGAATCTCCTTGAGTGTGAAGGCCTTTGAGCCTGCCTAATAGTAAGCAGGGGGCATGCCAGCTTTTTCGGATGGCGGTACTGGCTCTCTTTTATGTGCGGTGCTTCAAATATTCCTAGCTGAAGGCCTTATTCTTTAGGGGGGGCAGTAGCCGCCGTCGCTTTATTCGAGGCTATGAGCGTACATCAAGCTGAGTTGCCGGCTACTAGGGTCAGGTCGTCTGTGGCGTTTTGTGACCAATAACGTCACTTGGCGGTGGCGTTGTTTGCAGCTGCTGGTAACTGCGCTATAAGGCGGGCATAAATTGGAGCGAGACCGCCATGAGCGATAATATTTCCCTTTCCGGCTTGGCCCGTCAGATGGTGCTGGCCGGAGCGCTGGACGAGAAGACGGCGCAGCAGGCGCAGGTGCAGGCTCTGCGCAGTAAGTCCTCATTGGTCACCTACCTCGTGCAGAACAAGCTGGCGACCGGTCGTGTGGTCGCGGAGGTTGCGTCCGAGCAGTTCGGTGTTGCGCTGCTCGATCTGTCTGCAATCGACAAGGATTCGCTGCCTAAAGATCTGGTGAGTGAGAAGCTGGCTCGTCAGCATCGTGTGTTGCCGCTCTCCAAGCGTGGCAACAAGCTTTTCGTGGCCGTTTCTGATCCTGCTAATCACCAGGCGGTTACCGATATTCAGTTCAGTTCCGGCCTGAATACCGAAGCGATCTTGGTGGAGGACGACAAGCTGGGTCAGGCTATCGATGCATTTTTCGATAGTGGTTCGACGGGGCTGGAGGATTTGGGCGACATCGATCTCGATGGTGTGGATGTCGAGACTGCGTCAGATGATCCAAAAGGTGATGAAGGGGGCGGGGACGCTGATGACGCGCCAGTGGTGCGTTTTGTCAATAAGATGCTGCTCGATGCGATCCGAGGCGGCTCTTCCGATCTTCACTTTGAGCCCTACGAGAAGGCCTATAGGGTGCGGTTGCGTACCGATGGCATCCTGCATGAGGTTGCGCGGCCGCCGATACAGCTTGCACCTCGCATCTCTGCGCGCCTCAAGGTAATGGCGGGGTTGGATATCTCCGAGCGCCGCAAGCCGCAGGATGGTCGGATCAAGATGAAGATATCCAAGACCAAAGCCATTGATTTTCGGGTCAATACTCTGCCCACACTGTGGGGCGAGAAGATCGTTATGCGTATTCTCGACCCATCCAGTGCGCAGATGGGCATTGATGCGTTGGGTTATGAGGCAGAGCAGAAAGACCTTTATATGAATGCGTTGCGACAGCCGCAGGGCATGATCCTTGTGACTGGCCCAACCGGATCTGGCAAGACGGTATCGCTTTACACCGGCCTGAATATCCTCAACACCGTAGACGTCAACATTTCTACGGCGGAGGATCCGGTGGAAATTAACCTTGAAGGCATCAACCAGGTCAATGTCAATCCCCGACAGGGGATGGATTTCGCTCAGGCTCTGCGCGCGTTCCTGCGGCAAGACCCGGATATCATCATGGTGGGTGAGATCCGGGATCTGGAAACGGCGGAGATCGCCATCAAGGCTGCCCAGACTGGGCACATGGTGATGTCAACGCTGCATACCAATAGCGCCGCTGAAACCCTGACCCGTCTTCGTAATATGGGCGTGCCTGCTTTCAATATCGCGACCTCGGTGAATCTAATCATTGCCCAGCGCCTGGCCCGCAAGCTATGTGGCAGCTGCAAGAAAGAGGTTGACGTTCCGCGCGAGGCGCTGCTGCTGGAGGGCTTCCCTGAGGACAAGATAGGAAGTTTCAAGATTTTTGGGCCGGTCGGCTGCGATAACTGCAAGGGTGGTTACAAAGGGCGTGTCGGTATTTATGAAGTGGTTAAAAACACGCCCTCGCTGCAGCGGATTATCATGGAAGACGGAAACTCCATTGATATCTCTACCCAAATGCGCAAAGACGGCTATAACGACCTGCGAACCTCGGCATTGCTGAAGGCTATGCAAGGCGTGACCAGCCTCGAAGAAGTCAACCGGGTCACCAAGGATTAAGCATGGCGCAGAAAGCGATCAAGACCAGTATGTTCACCTGGGAGGGGACCGACCGAAAGGGTGGAAAGGTCAAGGGGGAGTTGAGCGGCGTCAGCCCTGCGCTTGTAAAGGCGCAGCTGCGCAAGCAGGGCATAAATCCCCAAAAAGTTCGCAAGAAGTCTGCCTCGCTTTTCGGCGCGGGAAAGAAGATCAAACCGATGGATATCGCCCTGTTCACTCGGCAGATGGCGACCATGATGAAAGCGGGTGTTCCGCTTCTGCAGTCTTTCGACATTATTGGTGAAGGCTTTGATAACCCCAATATGCGAAAGCTGGTTGATGATCTGAAGCAGGAGGTCGCGGCGGGTAATAGTTTTGCGGCCGCATTACGTAAAAAGCCTCAGTACTTTGACGATCTTTATTGCAATTTGGTTGACTCCGGCGAGCAGTCTGGTGCGCTTGAGACGCTGCTTGACCGCGTGGCGACCTATAAGGAGAAGACGGAAGCTCTGAAGGCTAAAATCAAAAAGGCGATGAACTACCCGATCGCCGTTTTGGTGGTAGCTGTTATTGTTTCTGCAATCTTGCTAATCAAAGTGGTCCCGCAGTTTCAAGAGGTTTTTTCCAACTTTGGCGCTGAATTACCTGCTTTTACCCTGATGGTCATTGCAATGTCTGAAGCCTTGCAAGAGTGGTGGTTCGTCGTTCTCGGTGGTTTGATTGCTGCTGGCTTTACTTTCAGGGAGGCGCACAAGCGCTCGGAGAAATTTCGGAATTGGGTCGACCGTACGCTTTTGAAACTCCCGATCGTCGGAGATATCATTTATAAGTCTTCTATTGCCCGGTTTGCGCGAACTTTGGCAACAACTTTTGCTGCAGGCGTGCCGTTGGTGGATGCGCTGGATTCCGTGGCTGGCGCGACGGGTAATGTGGTGTTTCGAAGTGCAACGATGAAGGTGAAGAATGACGTGTCAACTGGTATGCAGTTGAACTTCTCCATGCGTACCACTGGCGTTTTTCCCACAATGGCTGTTCAGATGACGGCGATTGGCGAGGAGTCCGGCTCTCTTGATGAGATGCTTGCGAAGGTGGCGACGTTCTATGAAGACGAAGTCGACAATATGGTCGACGGGCTGACTGCTCTGATGGAACCAATGATCATGGCGGTGCTTGGTGTGCTGGTCGGCGGTTTGATCATTGCCATGTATCTCCCGATTTTCCAGCTGGGTGCCGTCGTCTGATTATGATGTTGATCGATTATCTGGCCAGCCACGTGCTGGCCTTTGTTTTGTCCGCTGCATTGCTAGGTTTGTTGGTCGGCAGCTTTCTCAATGTCTTGATTTATCGCCTGCCGATCATGATGCAGCGTGAGTGGCGCGCGCAGGCGCTTGAGTATCTCGAGTGCCCGCCGGAGCCGGTCCGTGAGCGCTTCAATCTGCTGCTGCCAAGCTCGCGGTGCCCGCACTGTGATCATCAGATTCGCTCTTGGGAGAATATCCCCTTGGTCAGCTGGCTGGCCTTGCGTGGCAAGTGTTCGTCATGCCGGGCGCCGATCAGCAGTCGCTATCCCCTTGTGGAGTTGGCGTGCGGCCTGCTTTCTGGCTATGTCGCTTGGCATTTCGGGTTCACCTGGGAGGCAGGAGCAATGCTGTTGCTGACCTGGGGATTGGTGGCGATGAGCATGATCGATATCGATCATCAGTTGCTGCCCGATTCGCTGGTTCTGCCGCTGTTGTGGCTTGGCCTCATCCTGAACAACTTCGGTTTGTTCGTATCGCTTGAAAGTGCACTGTGGGGAGCGGTAGCGGGATATCTGAGCCTGTGGTCAGTTTATTGGCTGTTCAAGCTGGTCACCGGCAAAGAAGGTATGGGCTATGGCGATTTCAAACTGCTTGCGATGTTAGGAGCTTGGGGTGGTTGGCAGGTGTTACCACTTACCATTCTATTGTCGTCGGTGGTTGGGGCTGTTCTTGGCACAATCCTGTTGCGGGTGCAGCGCGCCGAGAGCAGCACGCCCATCCCTTTCGGTCCCTACTTGGCGATCGCCGGCTGGATCGCGTTGCTTTGGGGTGACTGGATTACCGAGAGCTATCTCCATTTCGCGCGCTTTTAAGTCGGACACCATTGCTGAGTCGAAAGCCGTTCCGCCGACTTGTACTCTTAACGAAAGACGTTCTGGGCTTGCGCTTCGCAGGCTGAGTAGTTACTACTGCGCGTCCTGTTTTTAGTCTGGGTGTGGTTGCGATGGAGCCCTGGATTCTCGGGTTGACTGGCGGCATTGGTAGTGGCAAGACCGCGGTGCTGGATCGCTTCGCCAGTCTGGGTGTACATGTCGTCGATGCCGATCAGGCGGCGCGCTGGGTGGTCGAGCCCGGGCGGCCAGCGTTGCTGCAGATTGCCGAGCGCTTCGGCTCAGGCATCTTGCTCGCGAACGGCGCTCTGGATCGAAAAGGGCTGCGTGAGCGTATATTCGATAACCCGGCCGATAGGCAGTGGCTGGAGCAGCTGCTGCATCCTCTGATTCGAGCTGAGATCGCCAGGCATCTCGCCTTGGCTGAGTCGCCTTACGCCATCATGGCCTCTCCGCTGCTGATCGAGTCAGGGCAGTACCGTCAGGTCAATCGTGTGCTGGTTGTGGACGTCCCTGTGTCACTCCAGGTTGCGCGCACGGTGGCACGTGATCAGGTCAGTGAGGAGCAGGTGCGGGCGATTCTCAAGGCGCAGGCCAGTCGTGAAGCGCGCCTGCAACATGCCGATGATGTGCTGGTAAATGATCGAGATCTGTCGTGGCTAGGGGCGGAGGTCGAGCGATTGCACCGCTTTTATCTGACGTTACGAGGAGGGCAGGTATGACCGCTGCGATAGTTGAGTGTCCGACGTGTGGAGCGCCGGTAGAGTGGGGGCCGCAAAGCCCAAGCCGGCCGTTCTGTTCCGATCGTTGCAAGCTTATCGATCTTGGTGCTTGGGCGTCGGAAGCGCACGCGATTCCGGGCAATGAGCTCGAGGATGATCTGTTCTCCGGTGACATGCCTCCGCGCGAGCACTAGCGCTTTGACGCTACTTGTCTTCTTTCCATGGCGCCTGCAGATAGCGGCTTTGATTGAAACTTTCCATCCAGTCCGGGTAGAAAACCACCAGGGCGGTAATCGCTGTGCCGTTGATGAAGGCTTCGGGGAACATGACCAGCCATAGGTAGCCGGCAAAATCCGCCAGCCAAGGCGGCATCGGATAACGACCATCTAGTAGCAGTACGCCGAGCGATGCCAGGATGCACGCCAATGCTGCGAGCGCCGCTGGAAAGAATCCAGCGAAGAAAATGAAGACGAACAGGTTGCGGGGTTGGGCGCGTTCGACGAGTCGCGCGCATACAACCGTGACCAGCACTGGGATCAAGACCAGCAGGATGCCGTTCATGCCCAGGGCCGCAACTTGTTGATGACCTGTCAGTGTCAGGCCGACCTGGGCGATGAGGGCGGCGATGATTGCCAGTGGCCAGTCCAGCAACAGGGTGACGGCTGTCAGTCCGATGAAGTGGAATGAAAGGCCCGAATCGAAGTCCCTTCGCACCAGCCAGAGCAGAAAGATCGAAAGCATTGCGCCGAACAGCAAGTGCTGACGGCGAGTATCACTGAAGAGCTCGACCCAGGGAGCTCGCCAGGTCGCCCATAACAGCGCGATCACATAGATTATCCAGCCTGCCAGCAGGCTGGATGGAGCAAGCAGGTGGGCGGCGATCATGCTAGTGATTCCTTTGTGCTCGTTGTTGCCGGCGCGCAGTAGTCGGTGTTTCGTGAAGGGGCTTAGGGGGCTGGATTCGGCTGTTCTGTGTGGATCGCTTCAATTGCGGCTAGCACGTCACTCGAGAGCGTAATTTCGGCGCTACGGATATTCGACTCAAGTTGCTCTAGTGATGTCGCGCCGATGATATTGCTGGTGACGAAGGGTTGCGCTGTGACATAGGCAAGCGCCATCTGTGCTGGATCCAGTCCATGCTCGCGAGCCAGTTTAATGTACCGAGAGCATGCGGCTTTGGCCTGGGGGTTGTTATAACGTGCGAAGCGTTCAAAGAGCGTGAGGCGCGCGCTGGCAGGGCGAGCACCGTTTTCGTATTTGCCGCTGAGCATGCCGAATGCCAGTGGCGAGTACGCGAGTAGGCCGCATTGTTCACGGATGCTGATTTCCGCCAGGCCAACCTCGAAACTGCGATTGAGCAGGTTATAAGGGTTCTGTATCGAAACCGAACGCGGCAAGCCGCGAGCTTCGGCTAATTGCAGGTATTTCATCGCGCCCCAAGGCGTTTCGTTGGACAGTCCGATGTGGCGGATTCTGCCCGCTTTGACTTCGGCATCGAGCGCTTCGAGAGTTTCTTCCAGTGGAGTGAAGTCGCCATCTTGATGTCGGTAGCCCAGCTGCCCGAAAAAGTTGGTGCTGCGTTCCGGCCAATGCAGCTGGTACAGGTCGATCCAGTCGGTCTGCAGGCGCCGAAGGCTGTTATCGAGCGCGGTGCGGATCTGTTCGCGATTGAATTTGGGTTGACCGTCGCGAATGTGTGTAATGCCGTTGCCGGGTCCCGCGATCTTCGTGGCTATGATCCAGTCGGCTCTGTCGCCCCGGCTCTGGAAGTAATTTCCTATGTATTGCTCAGTGGTTGCGTAGGTTTCCGGGCGCGGCGGCACCGGGTACATCTCGGCCGTATCTATGAAGTTGATGCCGGCAGTCTTCGCCCGGTCGATCTGGGCGAATGCCTGGGCCTGGTCGTTCTGTTCTCCCCATGTCATGGTGCCGAGGCACAGTGAACTGACTTTCAGATTTGTGCGGCCGAGTGAGCGATATTCCATGCAATACCTCGCGTGATCTCAGACTGAGTGCCGAAGAGCTTAACGAAGACGGGACGGCTTGTGCTCATGAGAGCGTTCCACGTATCCGAAGTGCCCTGGGTGTCACGCTGGCAGATATCTGGAGTGTGAGGCTCGTTGTTTGGTGGGCTGCTTGAGAGCGGGTGTAGCGGAATTCGATAACTATAAATGTCGGTTGCTATTTTGCTGGTAATCAGGATAATTCCGCAGCCTGTCGCCGGGGATGCCTAGCCTGTCGACGCAAGCCAAAGGTAGGGGATGCCTAGCCTACCGAACCACTGCCGTAGCGGACGCGCTGACCCGAGCCCCCGATAGCGTCTGTTTCCGGCTGTCCTGGCCTTGCCAGGGCGAGCACCATTCAGTAAGATTCGCCGTCTTATTTTCAGGGCGGCCCCTGAGGCTATAACGAATGAAGACTTTTACTGCTAAACCGGAAACCGTCAAGCGCGACTGGTTCGTCGTCGACGCTGCCGGCCAGACCCTGGGTCGTCTGGCAACCGAAATCGCTAGCCGCCTGCGTGGCAAGCACAAGCCGGAATACACCCCTCACGTGGATACTGGCGATTACATCGTCGTGATCAACGCTGAGCAAGTGCGTGTGACTGGTGCCAAGACCACAGACAAGGTGTACTACTCTCACTCCGGTTTCCCGGGTGGCATCAAGTCGATCAGCTTCGAGAAGCTGATCGCCAAGGCGCCCGAGCGTGTGATCGAGACCGCGGTCAAAGGCATGCTGCCGAAGAATCCGCTGGGTCGCGACATGTATCGTAAGCTGAAGGTGTACAAAGGTGCCAGCCACCCGCACACCGCTCAGCAGCCCCAAGAACTGAAGATTTAACGGAATAGTTCATTATGTCGGCGACTCAAAATTACGGCACTGGCCGTCGCAAGACTGCAACCGCGCGCGTCTTTCTGCGCCCGGGTACTGGCAAGATCTCCATCAACAATCGTGAGCTGGATAACTTCTTCGGTCGCGAAACTGCCCGCATGGTCGTTCGCCAGCCGCTGGAGCTGACTGAGACTGTCGAGAAGTTCGACATCTACGTCACCGTTCTCGGTGGTGGTGTCAGTGGTCAAGCCGGTGCCATTCGTCACGGTATCACTCGTGCTCTGATCTCGTATGACGAAACCCTGCGCAGCCCGCTGCGTAAGGCTGGCTTCGTCACTCGCGACGCTCGTGAGGTGGAACGTAAGAAGGTCGGTCTGCGCAAAGCGCGCAAGCGTCCGCAGTACTCCAAGCGCTAATTCGCGCTTTCAAAAGAAACGCCCAGTTTCGTTCGGAGCTGGGCGTTTTTTTTTGGGATGCGTTTTTATATGGCGGTGCGACAGTGTGTCGCGCGCTGGAAAGCCTGAAGGCCGGGCATTAGGGCTTATGTGACAGGCTATTACCTTGTCAGAAGAAGGCCTTTTCTTTACCATTTGGCGAATTTTTCGCGGCCCAATTTTACGTGGTACATGCCTGCGTCAAGCAGGCCATAAGAAGCTGATGGGAGACGACTGAATGAGCAATGACGGCGTGAATGCAGGCCGGCGTCGCTTCCTTGTGGCCGCCACTTCGGTGGTGGGCGCTGCAGGAGCGGTGGGTGCTGCGGTCCCGTTTGTGGGATCGTGGTTCCCGAGTGCCAAGGCCAAGGCTGCCGGTGCGCCGGTAAGGGTAAATATCAGCAAGATCGAGCCGGGGCAGCAGATGGTCGCCGAGTGGCGCGGTCAGCCGGTATTTATCGTGCGTCGGACCGACGAGGTCCTCGGAAATCTGGAGAAGGTTGCCGGCCAGGTAGCCGATCCTGAGTCCAAGGCTTCCGAGCAGCCTGCTTATGTCGATCCGAAGAACCGGTCGATCAAGCCCGAGTTGCTCGTGGTGGTCGGTCTGTGTACTCACCTCGGCTGTGCGCCGTCCTTCCGTCCTGAGGTGGCTGCGGCCGATCTCGGTGCCGATTGGCTTGGTGGGTATTTCTGTCCTTGCCATGGTTCCAAATACGATATGGCCGGTCGCGTCTATAAGTCGCAGCCAGCTCCCTTGAACCTGCCGGTGCCCCCGCACTCGTACGAGACCGATAATGTAATCATCATCGGTGTGGACCAGGAGAACGCCTGATGAGCAAGTTCATGGAATGGGTCGACGCCCGCTTCCCCGCGACCAAGATGTGGGAAGACCATCTTTCGAAGTACTACGCCCCCAAGAACTTCAACGTCCTGTATTTCTTCGGTTCGCTGGCGCTTCTCGTACTGGTCAATCAGATACTTACCGGTATCTGGCTGACCATGAGCTTCGAGCCTTCGGCTGAGGGCGCGTTCGCCTCCGTCGAATACATCATGCGCGACGTTGAGTACGGCTGGATCATCCGTTACCTGCACTCCACGGGCGCGTCTGCGTTCTTCGTGGTGGTCTATCTGCATATGTTTCGCGGGATCCTCTACGGCTCCTATCAGAAGCCGCGCGAGCTGGTGTGGATCTTCGGCATGATGATCTATCTGGCGCTCATGGCTGAGGCCTTCATGGGCTATCTGCTGCCTTGGGGACAGATGTCCTACTGGGGTGCCCAGGTAATCATCTCGCTGTTTGGTGCCATTCCGGTCATCGGTGGTGACCTGACCCAGTGGATTCGCGGTGACTACCTCATCTCAGGCATCACGCTGAACCGCTTCTTCGCGCTGCACGTGATCGCGCTGCCAATCGTCATTCTTGGCCTGGTCGTTCTGCACATCCTGGCGCTGCACGAGGTTGGCTCGAACAACCCGATGGGTGTCGATATCAAGAAGACCAAGGATGAGAACGGCGTGCCGCTCGATGGTATCCCGTTCCACCCGTACTACACCGTTAAGGACATTGTCGGTGTCGTGGTGTTCCTGTTCGTCTTCTGTGCGGTCGTGTTCTTCTTCCCTGAGATGGGTGGCTATTTCCTTGAGAAGCCGAACTTCGAAGTGGCGAACGCGTTCAAGACTCCGGCACACATTGCTCCTGTTTGGTACTTCACTCCGTTCTACGCGATTCTGCGTGCGGTGCCTGACAAGCTGCTTGGTGTTATCGCCATGGGGGCGGCGATCGCAGTGCTCTTCGTGTTGCCCTGGTTGGATCGAAGCCCGGTCAAATCCATGAAGTACAAGGGTTGGATGAGCAAAGTAACGCTGTTGGCGTTCTGTGTATCCTTCATCATTCTCGGCGTGCTTGGCGTACTTGCACCGACTCCCGAGCGCACTCTGCTCGCGCGGATATGTACTGCTATCTACTTCGGCTACTTCATCCTGATGCCGTTCTATACCAAGCTCGAGAAGACCAAAGTGGTTCCGCAAAGGGTGGCTGGCTGATGAAAAAGCAATTTGCTGCATTGATTCTTGCAATCCTGCCGGTCTTTGCCTCCGCTGCAGGGACCGAGGTGCACTTGGATAAGGTCGATATCGACCTGACTGACAAAGCGGCCATGCAGGACGGGCTGAAGACTTTCGCCAACTACTGCATGGGTTGTCATAGCGCGCAGTACCAGCGTTATGAGCGTGTTGCCACTGACCTCGGTATTCCCGAAGAGGTCATGATGGACAACATCGTCTTTGCTGATGCCAAGTTTGGCGATCACATGAAGATCGGCATGAAGCCTGATGATGCCAAGGTCTGGTTTGGTGCCGCTCCGCCGGACCTGACCCTGGTTGCTCGCGTTCGCGGCAACGACTGGCTGTACACCTACATGCGCAGTTTCTACGAAGATCCGGCCCGCCCTTATGGCGTCAACAACACGGTCTTCCCGAACGTGGGTATGCCGCACGTGCTGGCTCCGCTTCAGGGGCGTCGCGTCGTGGGCTGCAAGCAGGTGCAGGTGGTCGAGGACGGTCGCAAGCAGTTCGATCCTCTGACCGGCACGCCGATCACCGAGGAGGCATGCGATCAGATGGTCGTCGAGCCTGGTACCGGCACACTCTCCGAGGCCGAGTACGACGAGAAGATCAAGAACCTGGTGACCTTCCTTGCCTATTCGGCAAACCCGGTCAAGCTGGAGAGCCAGCGTATCGGTACCTATGTGTTGCTGTTCCTGGCGGTGTTCTTCGTGTTCGCTTACCTGCTCAAGCGTGAGTACTGGAAAGACGTTCACTAAGCTGCACGTTCCAACTGTTGTACCCTGCGCGCGCCCTCTGGGCGCGCGTGTTTTTTCTGCTTCAAGATAAAAGAGTGAGGAAGGACCTATGGCTGCAACCAATCGGTTGGGCTGCTACTCCGATCCCGCCGACCACTATTCCCATCGCGTTCGTCTCGTGCTCGCAGAGAAAGGCGTCAGTGTGGACATACTTGACGTCGAGGCGGGGCAGTGTCCGGTCAAGCTGGCCGAGGTGAACCCGTATGCCAGTGTTCCGACGCTGGTGGATCGCGATCTGGCACTGTATGAGCCGAGTGTGATTCTGGAGTACCTGGAAGAGCGTTACCCCCATCCCCCTTTATTGCCGGTGTATCCGGTTGCGCGGGCGAATACTCGCCTGCTGGTTCATCGCATTCAGCGAGATTGGTGTTCGCTGGCCGACCGTATCGTTGACCAGCGTACCGCTGAGCCGGAACGCGCGCAGGCGCGCAAAGAGCTTCGTGAAAGCTTGACCGGCGTGTCGCCGATATTCGCGGAAAAGCCGTATTTCATGAGTGACGAGATCAGTCTCGTCGACTGCTGCCTGTTGCCTATCCTCTGGCGTTTGCCCAGACTCGGTATCGAGTTGCCTCGAGCTGCCAAGCCGTTGCTTGACTATATGGAGCGCAGTTTCGCCCGCGAGGCCTTTCAGGCCAGTCTTTCCGCCGTCGAGCGCAACATGCGCTGAGAGAGGGTTCCCATGAATTCAAGTCGCCCCTATCTAGTCAGGGCGCTCTACGAGTGGATCGTGGACAATGATTGCACGCCGCACTTGCTGGTCAACGTCGATTATCCCGGCGTGCAGGTCCCTGCCGGGTTCGCCAGTGACGGGCAGATCGTGCTGAACGTGGCGCCAAGCGCCATACGCCACCTGCACATGGATAATGAGGCGATCAGCTTCGAGGGGCGTTTCGGTGGCGTTGCTCACTCGTTGAACGTACCGTCCGCTGCGGTGATGGCCATCTATGCCAGGGAAAATGGGCAGGGCATGGTGTTCGAGATCGAGCCGACGCCGCCGGACGACGATGCGCCAAGCGAGAGCGGTGGTGACGACGCGCCGCGGCCGGGCGGACGTCCGAGTTTGAAGGTGGTCAAGTAGACGAGCGCGGCGCCCGGGTCTATCGGGCGCCAAAGTCGGTCAGTCGATGTATTCGAACAGCTTTACGATACGCTGCACGCCACTGACGCTCTGCACGAGGTTGGTCGCGCTGTTGCCTTCCTGGCGGGTAACCAGGCCCAGCAGATAGACAATGCCGTTTTCGGTGATCACCTTGATCCGCGAGCCCGGCACGCTGTTATCTGCGAGCATCTGGGTCTTGATCTTGGTGGTCAGCCAAGAGTCGTTGCTGCGTGCCAGTGCAGAGGAGGGCTGCAGGATCTGCAGTTCATTGTGGACGCGCTTGACGCGCTGCACGCTGCCTGCAGCTCGTTCGGCCGTTTCCTTGAGTTCTGCGCGCGGAGTCTGTCCGGCCAGCAGCACGACGCCGTTGTAGCTCGCTACGACTATGTGCGAGCCCTGATCAAGGTCGGGATGGGCCTTGGCGATATTGACCGCAGCCTTTGTCTCGATCAGCGAGTCGTCGATCTTGCTGCCGATGGTGCGGGTGCCGCGGTTATCGGCAATTGGATCGTCGCGGGTTGCGGTCAGTACCGAACTACAGCCGCTGACGGCCAGACACAGGCCTAGGGCGATAACAGGCAGGCGGGGCACGTTCATTCCTCACTTCCGAACAATTGGTTGTCGATCAGGTCGCACAAGCAGTGGATAGCCAGCAGGTGCACTTCCTGGATGCGGGCGGTTACCTTGGCTGGTACGCGGATTTCGACGTCTTCTGGCAGCAGCAGAGACGCCATGCCGCCGCCGTCCCGTCCAGTCAGTGCCACTACCAGCATCTCCCGGTCATGAGCTGCCTGGATGGCCTGGATCACGTTGGCGGAATTGCCGCTTGTAGAGATCGCTAGCAATACGTCGCCTGGCTGACCCAGGGCGCGGATCTGCTTGGAGAATACTTCGTTGTAGCTGTAATCGTTGGCGATCGAGGTGATCGTCGAGCTGTCTGTGGTCAGAGCGATGGCGGGAAGGCTCGGCCGCTCACGCTCAAACCGGTTGAGCAGTTCGGAGGAGAAATGCTGCGCGTCGCCGGCGGAGCCGCCGTTGCCACAGGTAAGAATCTTGCCTTCGCTAAGAAGGGCATTGACCATCGCCTGGCCGGCCTGCTCGATGCTCGGGGCCAGGACTTCCATGGCCTGCTGCTTGGTTTCGATGCTGGCCTGGAACAGTTGGCGGATTCGGGTTTGCATGTCCATTGTGTTCGACCTTAAAGGTTGCAAGCGCCACTGGCTATCGCTTCGGTATGCGCTTGCGGTTCGCTAGGGCTGGGCGGCATCGTGCAGCAGTCGCTGCGTAATGAATCGTTCAGCTATCAAATGCGTTGCGGATCCAGTTCAGATTCTCGGTCTGCCCGGCTGATGTGATCGCAACGACGTCGAAGCGACAAGGGCTCCGGGCCCATCGGCTTTCCTTCTGCAGGAAGAGCTGGGCAGCCTTGATCAGCTTCTGCTGCTTGCGCGCATCGATGCTTTCAAGGGCGCCACCCCAGGCGGCGTAGCGCCTGTAGCGGACCTCGACGAATACTACTGTATCGCCGTCGAGCATGACCAGATCAAGCTCGCCGCTGCGACAGGACCAGTTGCGCGTCAGCAGGCGCAGGCCCTGATCGCACAGGTGACGCAACGCGAGTGCTTCGGCAGAGCGTCCGCTGCTCTGGCTGTCGCTCATTACTGCATGTTGTCCAGGCGCTGGATCTCGCCGTCGCGGAACTCGGCCCATGGAAGCTGACGCTCGATGCGCTGCTGCGGGTTCAGGCTGAGCGTGCCGGAGAGGCCGTCGAGTTGAGTATCCGGAAGTGCCAGCAGTTGATTCAGCCGCGGCGCGAGAAGGTAGGCGTCCGCACCCATTGCGTACAGTCGACCCAAACTGCCGCCCGCCTGCGGCCATTTCTGCTCGACTTCCTGGCGCAATGGAAGTTGGTCGTTCAATAGCCAAGGGGTTTCTGCGAAACGAATGCCTTCGAGGTCGAGGTACTGGGTGCGATCGTGGCTGGCCGCATGCAGGTGAGAGGTGGCGTATACCGGAAGGTCGCCCGCATATTGGAAGATCAGGGTGGGTCGGACTTGCTGGGCCTGCTGCGGAGTGGCTGCCAGGAACAGGAAGTCGACGTCCTGCCTGCGAGTGGGCTGGTTGCTCGTCGAGGCGTCAGTGATGCTGCTGACCCGTCCGCCACGACTCTCGCTATTGCGCAGTTGCAGCAGATCGGCGATCTGGTTGGCGAGTTGCACGGGCTCGGCCAATGGCTCGGCTGCAACCAGTGTTCCGCCGGCTTCTTCCCAGCTCTGGCGGAAGGCATCCAGAATCCGCCCGCCCCAGTCTCCACGAGGAGCCAGTGCGATGGCGCGGCGATGGCCGTCCGCCCATGCGCGGCGGGCGACCTCGCGGGCTTCGTCCTCGGCAGCCAGGCCGAACTGGAACAGCTGGGGCGGGGTGCTCTGACCGGCGTCACTGTAGTTCAGGGCGAGTGTCGTGATCGGCAGCTGATCCCTCTCGGCCAGTTGGCGCACCAGATCCTTTTCCAGCGGGCCCACGACCAGCTGTACGCCGGCAGCCTGGGCCTGTCGGTAGAACTCGTCGATGGAGGTCATGCGGGTGCTGTCATAAAGCTCGATGCGCAGCGCCTGGCCGGATTGCTGCGCGTGCAGGTGTGCCGCAAGGAAGCCGTCACGCAGGGCGCGAGCGACGCTTGCCAGCTGGCCGTCCATGGGGAGCAGCAGTGCAATGTTGTTCAGGGGCTGATCGGCCAGCTCACGAAGTTTCTGCAGCGGCTCAGGGAGCTGTTCTGCGGCAGGGTGCTGGGGGTTTTGTGCAATCCAGTCGTCAATGGCGCGCTGTTGCTGGGCAACGGTGCCGGCGCGTTTCAGTGACAGCGCCAGCGACTGCCAGCCGGCGAGATCGTCATCTGCCGCGCCTTGCAGTTGCTGCTCGGGAAGTGCGGATATGAGTTTCCAGATGGCTTCGTGGTTGGTTCTGGCTTGCTCGCCACTCAGGAGTGGAGCAGTGAAAACCCGTTCGCGCGCAGCGGCGAGGGGCTTGTCGGTCGCCTCCAGCGCTTCCGCCCGCGCCAGCTGGCTACGAACCTGCTGCGCCACTGGTAGCTCGCCCAGGCGTTCAAACGCAGGGTGCTGCAGTGCTTGCTCGGCTTGTTCCGGTTTGCCATCGGCTAGTGCGATTTCGGCCTGCAGTGTCAATGCGAAGATCTGCTGCGCTGGTTTCAGTGTATCCAGCTGAACCTTTTCCAGAATGCTGCGAGCCTGGGCATGGTTGCCCTGTTGGATGCTCTGGTCGGCGGCGGCCAGGCGCAGCTGTACGGCTTGTTCGGGGTCGCTTTGGTCGGCTTTCTCCAGCAGTTGCTGGGTGGAAGCCTGTGGTGTGCGAGGCAGTTCGCCCAATGTCGAAGAGGGAGAGCTGGCGCAAGCTGCGAGCATGATTGCGACGCACAGGAGTAGAAGGGGGCGTAAGCAAGCCATTGTTTGATCGTTCCTGGAAAGCACTGGCGAGTGTTGGCGGATTGTACCCAAGCGCTGAAGTGGCGGCGATGTTGCGGCGGTGAATCGGGCTACAATGCGCATTTCCGTGACAGAGGTAAGCCCTTGTGACTGCCAGCGGTGGTGCGAATTCCGGAATGGGGACGCTTTATGTCGTCGCCACGCCGATCGGCAATCTGGAGGACATCAGTGCCCGAGCGCTGCGGGTGCTGCGAGAGGTGTCGCTGATAGCCGCGGAGGATACCCGTCACTCGTCTCGGTTGCTCGCGCACTTCGGTATTCAGACGCCGCTGGCAGCTTGCCACGAGCATAACGAGCGTGAAGAGGGGGGGCGATTCATCGGGCGGTTGCAGGGTGGAGAGGATGTCGCGCTGATCTCCGATGCGGGTACGCCATTGATTTCCGATCCGGGATATCACCTGGTGCGCCAGGCGCGTGCCGCTGGGGTTGCAGTGGTGCCGGTGCCGGGTGCTTGTGCGCTGATCGCCGCACTGTCGGCGGCTGGGTTGCCCTCGGATCGATTCATCTTCGAAGGCTTTCTGCCTGCCAAGGCAGCTGCACGATGTGCACGGCTCGAAGCGCTGAAAGAAGAGCCACGCACTCTGATCTTCTACGAAGCTCCGCACCGCATACTGGAATCGCTTGGCGACTTTCGAGATGTGTTCGGTGGCGATCGAATTGCCGTGCTCGGCCGAGAGCTGACCAAGACGTTCGAAACACTGAAAGGGCTGCCGCTGAGCGAGTTGCACGCGTGGGTCGAGGCCGACAGCAATCAGCAGCGCGGCGAGTGCGTGGTGCTTGTAGAGGGTTGGCATGCTCCGCTAGACGAGAGCGCGGTGAGCGCAGAGGCGCTACGGGTGCTCGATCTGCTGTTGGCAGAAATGCCGCTCAAGCGGGCGGCCGCAATCGCAGCCGATATTACCGGTGTGCGCAAGAACCTGTTGTACCAGGCGGCGCTGGAACGCAAATAGGAGGTGGCCTGCGCCTCGTGCCGCCTGGTGAGCTTGCAGGCAGCGAGTTGCGGCGGTACTCTGGCGCCTGGAGAGTCGATCGGACAGTCGCTGTCTCTTTTTGTTCCGCAAAAAGGGAGGGAGGAAAGTCCGGGCTCCATAGGGCGAAGTGCCAGGTAACGCCTGGGAGGCGCGAGCCTACGGAAAGTGCCACAGAAAATAACCGCCTAAGCGCTTCGGCGCCGGTAAGGGTGAAAAGGTGCGGTAAGAGCGCACCGCGCGGCTGGCAACAGTCCGTGGCTAGGTAAACCCCACTTGGAGCAAGACCAAATAGGGATCCATCGGCGTGGCCCGCGCTGGATCCGGGTAGGTTGCTAGAGGCAGTCAGCGATGGCTGTCGTAGAGGAATGGCTGTCCTCGACAGAACCCGGCTTACAGATCGACTCTCCTCCTTTCTTCCTTCGCAATACCCCATTTTTAATTCCGAAACATTCTTGCTCTTAACAAAGTACTTTAACTTTGTTGGGCAACTCGCTGTTGTCGCTGAAGATGCTTCCAGTCCTCTGCGCATTCTCCGCTCGAATTACCTCTCAACGTCGCTAAATTGCCGCTCCGTAAGGCTTTTTCCCGTCTGGCTCGCCTTGACGGTGGGGCGGCTGCGTTTCTATAGTGCGCACAAGTGGTAGGAAGTGGCAGAAAGTGGGTAAATATGGGCATGGATAGCTAATTCAGGGGAAGCGCAGCCGTGTTTCGCGGAGCTAACGCCATCAGTCTCGACGCCAAAGGCCGGCTAGCCATGCCCAGCCGGTATCGCGACGAGCTGAATTCCCGTGGCGATGGCCAGCTGATCATCACGATCGACGCCGTGGACCGTTGTTTGTGCATTTACCCCTTGCCCGAGTGGGAGCTGATCGAAGCCAAGCTCCGCGAATTGCCCTCCTTGCGTGAAGAGGCCCGCCGCCTGCAGCGCCTGCTGATTGGTAATGCTGTCGATCTGGAGATGGATGGCAGTGGGCGCGTCGTGGTGCCGCCGCGACTTCGTGAGTACGCCCGGCTGGACAAGCGCGCGATGTTGGTAGGGCAACTGAACAAGTTTCAACTATGGAACGAGGACGACTGGAACGCGGTTTCTGACGCGGACCTGGCGGCCATCAAGCAACCCGGCGGTCTGCCGGAAGAACTACGTGACCTAATCCTGTGAACCAGATCAGCAGCTTGCGACATATCACCGTGTTGCTCGACGAAGCCGTCGCGGCGCTGAGCGTGCGCCCGGACGGACGCTATCTGGATGGCACCTTCGGGCGGGGTGGTCACAGCCGGTTACTGCTTCAGCAGCTTGGACCTGATGGCCTATTGCTAGGGTTCGACAAGGATCCGTTAGCCATCGCTACGGGGCAAGCACTGGCGGCCGAGGACGGCCGCTTTGTCGTTGTGCAGAGAAGTTTTGCCGAACTTGGCGAAGAAGTGGCGCAGCGCGGCTGGAGCGGAACCGTCAGTGGCGTTTTGCTGGATCTGGGCGTTTCGTCACCGCAGCTGGACGACCCCGAGCGCGGCTTCAGTTTTCTTAACGACGGTCCTCTGGACATGCGCATGGATCCTAGCCGAGGCGTCAGTGCGGCCGATTGGATAGCGCACGCCGACGAAGATGAGATCGCCCGGGTGTTCAAGGATTATGGCGAAGAGCGCTTCGCCAAGCGCATGGCTCGTGCGGTGGTGCAGCGCCGCGAAGCGGCGCCTTTCGAACGTACCGCCGACCTCGCCAAGGTCCTGACTGAGGCCAATCCCGCTTGGGAGAAGGGCAAGAATCCGGCGACTCGTGCGTTTCAGGGACTGCGCATCTACATCAACAATGAGCTTGGCGACCTGGAGCATGGCCTTGATGCAGCCCTGGAGGCACTGGAAGTGGGCGGTCGGCTGGTGGTCATCAGCTTTCATTCGCTGGAAGACCGCATCGTCAAACAGTTCATGCGCCGCCACGCCAAGGGCGAGGCGGACAAGCTGCCACGCGACCTGCCCATCATTCCGAAGGCATTCGAGCCGCGCCTTAAGCTGCTCGGCAAGCCGCAGTACGCTTCCGATGCCGAGGTCAAGGGCAACCCGCGTTCGCGCAGTGCGGTAATGCGCGTGGCGGAGAAGCTGCGGTGACCAAGGTAATGCGCTCCATGCCCAGCGGCAGCCTGTTGATGCTGGTGCTGTTCGTCAGTGTCCTGCTGTCGGCGATCGCAGTTGCCTACTCGGCGCATTGGAATCGTCAGTTGCTCAACGAGCTCTACGGTGAGCTTAGCGTGCGTGACAAGGCCCAGGCCGAGTGGGGGCGGTTGATCCTCGAACAGAGCACCTGGACTGCGCACAGTCGCATCGAGACGCTGGCGACCGAGCAATTGCACATGCACATCCCCGAAGCGGCAGACGTCAGGCTGGTGAAGCCATGACCCTTCAAGGTGCGCTGTATCCGTGGCGGTTTCGTATCGTGCTGGCGCTGCTGGCGCTGCTGGTCGGTGCGATTGTCTGGCGCATCGTCGATCTTCAGGTGATGGACCAGGGCTTTCTCAAGGGGCAGGGTGATGCGCGCAGCGTTCGGCATATCCCGATTCCTGCGCATCGTGGTCTGATCACCGATCGCAACGGTGAACCGCTCGCGGTGAGCACGCCGGTTACCACGTTGTGGGGCAATCCCAAAGAGCTGCAGGCAGCAAAGTCTCGTTGGCCGGACTTGGCCAAGGCGCTGGGTCAGGATGCTGCCACTCTGAGCGAGCGTCTCAGGTCGCAGGCGTCGCGCGAGTTCATCTATCTGGTGCGCGGACTTACCCCGGAGCAGGGGCAGGAAGTCCTCGATCTGAAGATCCCCGGCGTTTATGCGCAAGAAGAATTCCGTCGGTTCTATCCGGCTGGCGAAGTGGCTGCCCATGTGGTCGGCTTCACCGATATCGATGATCGTGGCCGTGAGGGCATGGAACTCGCGTATGACGAGTGGCTGGCTGGTGTGCCAGGCAAGCGTCAGGTGCTCAAGGATCGTCGCGGGCGGTTGATCAAGGACGTTCAGGTCGTAAAGAACGCCAAGGCCGGCAAGGCGATGGCATTGTCGATCGATCTGCGCCTGCAGTACCTCGCGCACAGCGAGCTGCGCAACGTCGTGCAGGAATACGGTGCCAAAGCCGCCAGCCTGGTGATGGTTGACGTCAAGACCGGCGAGATTCTCGCCATGGCCAACCAGCCTACCTATAACCCGAACAATCGGCGCAATCTGCAGCCCGCGGCAATGCGCAATCGCGCCATGATCGACGTCTTCGAGCCCGGTTCCACCGTCAAACCTTTCAGCATCGCGGCGGCACTGGGTACCGGCAAATATCAGCCGGATTCGGTCGTCAATACCTTGCCCGGGTGGATGCGTATCGGCCGCTACACGATTCGTGATGTCTCCCGTGGCGGCATGCTGACGCTGACCGGGATTCTGATGAAGTCGAGCAACGTCGGCATCAGCAAGATCGCCTTGGATATCGGCGCCGAGCCGGTATACGCGGTGATGCAACAGGCCGGTTTTGGCCAGGATACCGGGCTGGGTTTCCCCGGCGAGCGCGTCGGCAATCTGCCCAATCATCGCAAGTGGCGAGACGCTGAGACGGCTTCGCTTGCCTACGGCTATGGTCTGTCGGTGACCGCCGTTCAGTTGGCGCATGCGTATGCCGTGCTGGGTAACCAGGGCAGCAACGTGCCGCTCTCTCTGTTGCGTCTGGATCGCACCCAGGACGGCGTGCAGGTCATTGACAAAGAGATTTCCGGCATCGTTCTGCAGATGCTGCGCGCGGTCGTGGAAGACGAGGGTGGCGGCGGCGCTCGTGCCAAGGTGCCGGGCTATCACGTAGGCGGCAAGAGCGGTACCGCGAAGAAGATTTCCGGCACCGGCGGCTACACCAAAGACGCCTATCGCTCGTTCTTCGCCGGGGTTGCGCCACTTTCCAATCCGCGCATCGCTGCGGTGATCGTCGTGGACGAGCCGAGCAAAGGACAGTACTACGGCGGACTGGTCGCGGCACCGGTGTTCGGAAAGGTCATGGCGCGCGCCCTGCGGCTGATGAACGTCGCACCGGACAATCTGCCGCCGCCTGCCGAGCTGCAGACCGCCGAAGCGGCAAAGGGCAAGGGAGGGCGTATCTGATGCCGATGCCATTGAATCACCTGCTGCCTCAGGCCGGCAGCGACGTGCTGATCCGTGAGCTGACACTCGACAGTCGCAAGGTTCGCGGCGGAGACCTGTTCCTCGCTGTACCGGGTCTGCAGTTCGATGGTCGCGATCACATACAGGATGCCGTCGCCCGTGGCGCGGCGGCTGTCGCTTATGAGGCAGAAGGCCTCGACCAGTCACTGACCGGCAACGCAGTCATGGTTCCGGTGCTGCATCTGGCAGAACAGCTGTCGGCGATTGCCGGCCGCTTCTACGGCGAGCCCAGCCGCAGCCTGCGTGTGGTCGGTGTGACCGGAACCAACGGCAAGACCAGTGTCAGCCAGCTGATTGCCCAGGCGCTCGATCGGCTCGGCGAACCCTGCGGAATCATCGGCACGCTTGGCACCGGATTCCACGGACAGCTGGAACTGGGACGCCACACCACGCCGGACGCCATCGGCGTGCAGGCGACACTGGCGAACCTCAAACAAGAGGGTGCTCGCGCGGTAGCGATGGAAGTGTCCTCGCATGGTCTCGATCAGGGGCGCGTCGCGGCCCTGGATTTCGATGTCGCCGTGTTCACCAATCTGTCGCGTGACCACCTCGATTACCACGGCAGCATGGATGCTTACGGTGCTGCCAAGGCGCGCCTGTTCGAGGTGCCCGGGCTGAGCTGTCGGGTAATCAACCTCGACGATGCCTTTGGCCGCGTGCTGGCCGGCGAGGAGCGCGAGTCGCGCCTGATCACTTACAGCCTGGAAGACCCTACGGCCTACCTGTTCTGCGCTGAAGCGCGTCTCGACGACGACGGCATTCATGCTCGGCTGATCACGCCGCAGGGCGAGCGCTCGTTGCGCAGCCCGCTGCTCGGGCGTTTCAACGTCAGCAATGTATTGGCCGCCGTCGGCGCCCTGCTTGGCATGGACTATCCGCTGGACGAAATCCTGGCCGTGCTGCCTGAACTGCAAGGCCCCGCCGGCCGCATGCAGCGGCTGGGTGGCGGCGACCATCCGCTGATCGTGGTCGACTACGCACATACCCCCGATGCGCTGGAGAAAGTCCTCACCGCGCTGCGTCCACACGCGCGCGGCAGGCTGCTTTGTCTGTTCGGTTGCGGCGGTGATCGTGATACCGGCAAGCGCCCGCTGATGGCTGAAGTCGCGGAGCGGCTGGCCGACGGCGTCGTGGTCACTGATGACAATCCGCGCAATGAGGCGCCGGAACAGATTCTCGAGGGTATCCGTTCGGGGTTCAGCAATCCTGCGGCGGTCACTTTCAGTCATGGCCGCGCGCAGGCAATCGCCAGTCTGATCGCTGCCGCGCGAGCGGAAGATGTGGTCGTGCTGGCCGGCAAAGGTCACGAGGACTATCAGGAGGTTCGCGGCGAACGCTTGCCGTTCTCCGATCTCGAGGAAGCCTGCAGGGCGCTGTCCGTCTGGGAGAAGGCCAATGATTGAGTCGATGCGCCTGAGCGAATTGCAGCTACCGCTGTCTGGCCGCCTGGTCGGAGCGGATGCCAGCTTCACTGCCGTCAGCACAGACAGCCGGGCCATCGAACCTGGCCAGCTGTTCATCGCGCTGACCGGGCCACGCTTCGATGGTCATGCCTATCTGGCGGACGTCGCCGCCAAAGGCGCCGTTGCAGCACTGGTCGAGCGTGAAGTTGCAGATGCAGGCCTGCCGCAGCTGGTCGTTGCCGATACCCGGTTGGCGCTTGGGCAGCTCGGCGCGCTCAATCGCGCCGCATTCAACGGTCCGGTCGCAGCGATCACCGGCTCCAGCGGCAAGACCAGCGTGAAGGAAATGCTCGCCAGCATTCTACGCAGCGCCCATGGCCAGGACGCCGTACTGGCCACTCGCGGCAACCTCAACAATGACTTGGGTGCGCCACTGACGCTGTTGGAGTTGAGCACCAGTCATCGCAGCGCCGTCATCGAACTCGGCGCTTCGCGGCCCGGAGATATTGCGTATACCGTCGATCTGGTGCGCCCGGATGTCAGCGTAATTACCAATGCGGGCACCGCCCACGTCGGCGAGTTCGGTGGCCCGGACAGGATCGTCGAGGCCAAGGGCGAGATTCTCGATGGCCTGAACGCTTCCGGCACCGCCGTGCTCAACCGTGACGACAAGGCCTATTCGATCTGGGCCGAGCGCGCTGCGGGCAAGCGCATCGTATCGTTCGGCCTGGATGACCCCCTTGTGGATTTCTCCGCCGGTTCGATCGCCTACGACCAGCGCGGTTGCCCCAATTTCGTGCTGACCGGCCCGCTGGGCAATCTCCCTATCCAGCTCAATCTGCTGGGCCGGCATAACGTGGCCAACGCCTTGGCGGCAGCCGCGGCAGCCTATGCGCTGGGTATCGGGGCCGAGGCCGTAGTGGCGGGGCTGGAAAGCCTACAACCGGTCAAAGGCCGAGCCGTGGCGCAAATGCTGGCCAACGGTGTGCGCCTGATCGACGACAGCTACAACGCCAATCCGGCATCGATCTGCGCCGCCATCGACGTGCTCGCCAGCTTTGCCGGTCGCACCATCCTTGTGCTTGGCGATATGGGCGAGCTGGGCGAGTGGGCCGAGCAGGGCCATCGCGACGTCGGCGCCTATGCCGCTGGCAAGATCGACACGCTTTATGCCGTCGGGCCTCTGATGGCCCATGCAATTCAGGCGTTCGGTCCAGGCGCTCGGCACTTCGCCGACCAGGCCAGCCTTATCGACAGCCTGCGAGCCGAACAGGGCAGCGGTACCACCATTCTGATCAAGGGCTCACGCAGCGCGGCGATGGACAAAGTCGTCGATGCGCTCGCTGGGCCATCCATGGAGAAACACTGATGCTGCTGCTGCTCGCCGAGTATCTGCAACAGTTCCATAAAGGCTTCGCGGTCTTTCAGTACCTGTCGCTGCGTGGAATTCTCGGTGTCCTCACCGCGCTGGTGTTGTCGCTGTGGATGGGGCCTTGGCTGATCCGTACGTTGCAGATGCGCCAGATTGGCCAGTCCGTGCGTACCGACGGTCCGCAGTCGCACCTGTCCAAATCCGGCACGCCGACCATGGGTGGTGCGCTGATCCTCAGCGCCATCAGCATCAGCACCTTGCTCTGGGCCGATCTGTCCAATCGCTACGTCTGGGTGGTGCTGGCGGTGACCTTGCTGTTCGGCGCGATCGGCTGGGTCGATGACTATCGCAAGGTGATCGAGAAGAACTCCCGCGGCTTGCCAAGCCGTTGGAAGTATTTCTGGCAATCGGTCTTTGGCCTCGGCGCCGCGGTCTTCCTTTATATGACTGCGCAGACACCGGTCGAAACCACGCTGATTCTGCCGCTGCTGAAGAACATCGAGATTCCACTCGGGATTGGTTTTGTCGTGTTGAGCTACTTCGTCATCGTCGGCTCGAGCAACGCGGTCAACCTGACCGACGGCCTCGACGGTCTGGCGATCATGCCAACGGTCATGGTCGGCGGCGGTCTGGGCATTTTCTGCTACCTCTCCGGTAACGTGAATTTTGCCGAGTACCTGCTCATTCCTTACGTGCCGGGTGCGGGCGAGCTGATCGTCTTCTGCGGCGCGCTGATCGGTGCCGGCCTCGGCTTTCTCTGGTTCAACACCTACCCGGCCCAGGTCTTCATGGGCGATGTCGGTGCGCTGGCGCTCGGCGCGGCGCTGGGCACCATCGCCGTGATCGTTCGCCAGGAAGTGGTGCTGTTCATCATGGGCGGCGTGTTCGTGATGGAAACCCTCTCGGTGATGATCCAGGTGGCGAGCTTCAAGCTGACTGGCAAGCGCGTGTTTCGCATGGCGCCGATCCATCACCATTTCGAACTCAAGGGCTGGCCCGAACCCCGGGTGATCGTGCGCTTCTGGATCATCACGGTGATCCTGGTGCTCGTCGGCCTTGCCACCCTGAAACTGAGGTAATCAAGAGTGCTCATCGCTTCCGACCAGTTCCGCATCGTTGTCGGCCTCGGCAAGAGCGGCATGTCCCTGGTTCGCCATCTGGCGCGCCGGGGCCTGCCGTTTGCCGTCGCTGATACCCGTGTGAACCCGCCGGAGCTGGCGACGCTCAAGGCCGAGTATCCAGACGTGCAAGTGCGCTGTGGCGAGCTGGACGTCGAGTTTCTCTGCACCGCCAGCGAGCTGCTGGTGAGCCCGGGCCTGGCGGTCAGTACGCCAGCGCTGCAGGAAGCCGCGGCGCGTGGGGTCAAGCTGTCCGGTGATATCGAGCTGTTCGCCCGCGAAGCCAAGGCGCCGATCATTGCGATCACCGGCTCCAACGCCAAGAGCACTGTGACCACGCTGGTCGGCGAGATGGCCGTGGCGGCAGGGCGCACCGTGGCGGTTGGTGGCAACCTGGGCACGCCGGCGCTCGATCTGTTGGCAGACGACGTCGAGCTTTATGTGCTGGAGCTGTCCAGCTTTCAGCTGGAGACCACCGAGCAGCTAAATGCCGAAGTGGCGACCTGCCTGAACATCAGCGAAGACCATATGGACCGCTACAGCGGCCTGCCAGCCTATCATCAGGCTAAACACCGAATTTTCCGCGGCGCGCGTCAGGTGGTGGTCAATCGCGATGACCGGCTCAGCCGTCCGCTGGTCGCGGATGACCTGCCGACCTGGACCTTTGGCCTCGGCAAGCCGGACTTCAAGGGCTTTGGGCTGTTCGAGGAAAAAGGCGAGAAGTATCTGGCGTTCCAGTTCGATGCGCTGATGCCGGTTCGCGAGCTGAAGATGCGTGGTGCGCACAATCAGTCCAATGCTCTGGCAGCGCTGGCTCTGGGGCACGCGGTGGGTCTGCCGTTCGAGCCGATGCTGGAGACGTTGCGCCAGTTCGCCGGTTTGCCGCATCGCTGCCAGTGGGTTGGCCAGCGTGGCGACGTCAGCTATTACGACGATTCCAAGGCCACCAATGTCGGTGCCGCGCTGGCTGCGATCGAAGGACTGGGTGCGGATATCGACGGCAAGCTGGTGCTGATCGCCGGTGGCGATGGCAAGGGCGCAGACTTCTCCGCGCTGCGCGCGCCGATTGCACGCTATTGCCGTGCCGTGGTGCTGCTCGGTCGTGATGCGCAACGTCTTGCGGACGCGCTGGCCGATGCCACCACCCTGGTTCATGTCGCAACACTGGGCGAAGCCGTGGAGCGCGCCGCCGAGTGTGCCGAAGCGGGCGATGCGGTATTGCTGTCGCCGGCCTGTGCCAGTCTGGACATGTTCAAGAATTTCGAAGAGCGCGGCCGCCTGTTCGCCGCTGCGGTGGAGGCGCTCGACTGATGCTCGCCTTCCTGCGCCATGCTCCTTCGCCCTTGTTCGGCCGCCGCGGTCTGGATCTTGACTTCCCCATGCTCGCCGGCTGTCTGGCTTTGCTTGGCCTGGGTCTCGTGATGATCACTTCGGCGTCGTCCGAAGTCGCGGCGGTCAATGCCGGCAATCCGCTGTATCACATGAGTCGCCATCTGGTTTATGTGGCGCTGGGCCTCGGCGCGGGAATTGCGATGCTGCTGGTACCTCTGTCGGTCTGGCAACGCCTGGACTGGATGCTGCTGCTGGCGGCGTTCGGCCTGCTGATCCTGGTCCTGCTGCCGGGAATCGGCCGGGAAGTGAACGGTTCGATGCGCTGGATCGGTTTCGGCGCCTTCAACGTGCAGCCGTCCGAGCTGGCGAAAGTCTTCGTGGTGATCTACCTGGCCGGCTATCTGGTGCGCCGGCAAGAGGAAGTTCGCGAAAGCATGTGGGGCTTTGCCAAACCCTTCCTGGTCCTGCTGCCCATGGCGTTCCTGCTGCTGCTGGAGCCGGATTTCGGTGCGACCGTGGTCATGATGGGCGCCGCAGTGGCGATGTTGTTCCTCGGTGGTGTTGGCATGATCCGCTTCAGTCTGCTGGTGATCGCCGCGGTGGGTGCCGTGGTGGTGTTGGTGCAGACCCAGGAATACCGTCTTCAGCGCCTGATCACTTTCACCGACCCCTGGGCCGATCAGTACGGCGCCGGCTACCAGCTGACCCAGGCGCTGATCGCCTTCGGCCGCGGGGAGTGGTTCGGCGTCGGCCTGGGTAATAGCGTGCAAAAGCAGTTCTACCTGCCCGAAGCGCATACCGACTTCGTATTCTCCGTACTGGCCGAAGAGCTGGGCATGGTCGGCGCACTGGCGACCATCGCGCTGTTCGCCTTCGTCGGTGTTCGCGCACTGTATATCGGTCTGTGGGCAGAGAAGGCCCGGCAGTTCTTCGCGGCGTATGTGGCCTGGGGGATGGCGTTCCTCTGGCTGGGACAGTTCCTGATCAACGTGGGAGTAAACGTAGGTCTGCTGCCAACCAAGGGCCTGACGCTGCCGTTCCTCAGTTATGGCGGCAGCTCGCTGGTGGTGACCTGCGCAAGCATGGCGCTGCTGCTGCGCATCGAATGGGAAAGTCGCACCGTGCTGGGCAGCGAGGACACCGAGTTCGACGAGGCCGATTTCGCCGAGCCGCCGGCCAAGGAGGTCGCCCATGGCCGCTAATGTACTGATCATGGCCGGCGGCACCGGTGGCCACGTTTTCCCGGCGCTCGCCTGTGCTCGTGAGTTCCAGGCCCGCGGCTACTCCGTGCACTGGCTCGGCACGCCGCGCGGCATCGAGAACGAACTGGTACCCGCCGCTGGCCTGCCGCTGCATCTGATCCAGGTCAGCGGATTGCGCGGCAAGGGCATCGTTTCGCTGATCAAGGCACCGCTGCAGTTGATTCGCTCGCTGTTCCAGGCGCGTCGCATCGTGCGCGAGCTGCAACCGGTCTGCGTGCTGGGGATGGGCGGCTACGTTACCGGTCCGGGCGGACTGGCTGCCAAGCTGGCCGGGGTGCCACTGGTGATTCACGAACAGAACGCCGTCGCTGGGACCGCCAATCGTAGCCTCGCGCCGCTTTCCTGCCGCGTCTGCGAAGCCTTCCCGGAAACCTTCAAGGCCAGCGTCAAGCGCCGCACCACCGGCAATCCGGTGCGTGAGGAGCTGTTCCTCGAGACGCCCCGCGATGCCCTTGCGCATCGTCGCCCGCGCCTCCTGGTACTGGGCGGCAGTCTCGGTGCCGAACCGCTGAACAAACTGCTGCCCGCCGCGCTCGCCCAGGTACCGGCGGATGTGCGGCCGCAGGTGTTTCATCAGGCCGGCAAGCAGCACGCCGATATCACCACGCAGCGTTATGCCGAGGTCGGCGTCGAGGCGGAAGTCGCGCCCTTCATCAAGGACATGGCGCGGGCCTACGCCTGGGCCGATCTGGTCATCTGTCGTGCCGGAGCGCTCACCGTTTGCGAGCTGGCCGCCGCTGGGTTGCCATCCTTTCTGGTGCCGCTGCCCCATGCGATCGACGACCACCAGACACGCAATGCCGAATATCTGGCGAAGGAGGGCGCTGCCGTCCTTCTGCCGCAAGCCAAGACTGATGCGGCCGTGCTTGCCGCTCAGCTGACCGAGGTAATGATGCAGCCGGAAAAACTCAAGGCCATGGGCGCCATCGCGCGCCGTCTGGCCCGGCCCGACGCCACCCGCAGCGTGGTCGATATCTGTCTGGAGGTGGCCCGTGGCTAAATCTCCCGCCGCGGTAAAAGCCGAAGTCCGCCGTATGCGGCGCATTCGCTGCATTCACTTCGTCGGTATCGGCGGGGTCGGCATGTGCGGCATCGCCGAGGTGCTGCTCAATCTCGGCTACGAGGTGTCGGGCTCGGACCTCAAGGAATCCGCCAGTACAGACCGGCTGCAGAGCTTCGGTGCGCAGATTTTCATAGGTCATCAGGCCGGTAATGTTGCCGGCGCCGACGTGCTGGTGGTGTCCAGCGCGGTCAATTCGGCCAACCCGGAGGTCGCCCTGGCGCTCGAACAGCGTATTCCAGTGGTTCCACGTGCCGAGATGCTTGCCGAGCTGATGCGCTACCGGCACGGTATTGCTGTCGCCGGTACCCATGGCAAGACCACTACTACCAGTCTGCTGGCTTCGGTTTTTGCCGCCGGCGGGCTCGATCCGACTTTCGTCATCGGTGGCCGACTCACTGCGGCCGGTACCAACGCGCAGCTCGGCAGCAGCCGTTATCTGATCGCCGAGGCCGACGAAAGCGATGCCAGCTTCCTGCACCTGCAGCCGATGGTCGCGGTGGTCACCAATATCGATGCCGACCACATGAGCACCTATGGCGGCGACTTCGGCAAGCTGAAGAAAACCTTCGTCGAGTTCCTGCACAACCTGCCGTTCTACGGCCTGGCAGTGCTCTGCGTCGACGACCCGTTCGTTCGCGAGATCATTCCGCAGATCGGCCGGCCGATCACGACCTACGGTTTCAGCGAAGACGCCGACGTGCGCGCCACCAATGTCCGTCAGGAAGGCATGCGTACCTTCTTCACGGTGCTGCGCGATGGCTGTGAGCCGCTGGATGTGTCAGTGAACATGCCGGGCAACCACAACGTGCTGAACGCCCTGGCCACCATTGCCATTGCTACCGATGAAGGTATCGACGACGAAGCCATCGTCCAGGGCCTCGCGGAGTTCGCAGGCGTCGGCCGCCGCTTTCAAGTCTATGGCGATCTACCGGTCGAGGACGGCAGCGTGATGCTGGTCGACGACTACGGTCATCACCCGCGCGAAGTCGCCGCAGTGATCAAGGCAGTCCGCGGTGGCTGGCCGGAGCGGCGCCTGGTCATGGTCTATCAGCCCCATCGCTACAGCCGCACCCGCGACCTCTACGACGACTTCGTGCAGGTGCTCGGCGAGTCCAACGTGTTGCTGCTGATGGAAGTCTATCCGGCTGGTGAGGAGCCGATCCCCGGCGCCGACAGCCGGCAGTTGTGCCACAGCATCCGCCAGCGCGGCCAGCTGGACCCGATCTACGTCGAGCGTGGCGTCGACCTCGCTCCGTTGGTCAAGCCGCTGCTGCGTGCCGGCGACATTCTGCTTTGCCAAGGAGCCGGTGATATCGGTGGCCTGGCGCCGCAACTGCTCAAGAGTCCGCTGTTCGGTGGCGATGGCGCCGCGAGGAAATCCAAATGACGACCCTGCATTCGACTCGCGACCCCAAGGCGTTTGGTCGTGTCGCCGTGCTCTTCGGTGGCAAGAGTGCCGAACGCGAAGTGTCCCTGAAATCCGGCGCGGCGGTACTCGCCGCGTTGCAGGAGGCCGGTGTGGATGCGTTCGGAATCGATGCCGGCGATGACCTGCTGCAACGCCTGAGCAACGAGCGCATCGATCGTGCCTTCATCGTCCTGCATGGTCGTGGTGGCGAAGACGGCAGCATGCAGGGACTGTTGGAATGCGCCGGTATCCCCTACACCGGCAGCGGCATTCTGGCTTCGGCCCTGGCCATGGACAAACTGCGCACCAAGCAGGTGTGGCAGAGCCTTGGCTTGCCGACGCCGCAGCATGCCGTGCTGGCTACGGAGGCCGATTGCAAGGCTGCAGCGGAAACGCTGGGTTTTCCGCTGATCGTCAAACCGGCCCACGAAGGCTCTAGCATCGGCATGGCCAAGGTCGGTGGGCTCACCGAGCTGATCGAAGCCTGGCGTGCCGCCAGCAGCTACGACTCGCAAGTACTCGTCGAGCAGTGGATACAAGGCCCGGAATTCACCGTGGCGGTGCTGCACGGCCAGGTACTGCCACCGATTGGCCTAGGCACGCCGCACACCTTCTACGACTACGACGCCAAGTACCTGGCTTCCGATACCCAGTACCGCATTCCCTGTGGCCTCGACGCGGCGCGCGAACAGGAGCTGAAGATGCTGTCGGCACGTGCCTGCGAAGCGGTGGGTATCCGCGGCTGGGCCCGGGTTGACGTGATGCAGGACGGTAACGGCGATTTCTGGCTGCTTGAAGTGAACACAGTGCCGGGAATGACCGATCACAGCCTGGTGCCCATGGCGGCGCGTGCTGCCGGTCTGGATTTCCAGCAACTGGTCCTGAGCATTCTCGATGACAGCCTCGAGGCGGGGAGCTAGCCATGATCGCCACGCTGCGCCATTCGCAACCCGGAAGCGGCCGCGCCTCGCGCAAGCCCGCGCAACGGGGTGCGAGCCGCCTGGTGCAACCGCAGCCGCTGTCGCAGCGCCTGCCGAAGCCGAGCCTCGCCGGGCTGAAGCGTTTCGTCTGGCCGGTGCTACTGGTCGGGTTGGCGGTCGGGCTTTACGAACTGGGCGAGCGGCTGCTGCCCTATGCCGATCGGCCGATCGCCAAGGTCAGTGTGCAGGGCGAACTGGGCTATGTGAGTCGCGAGGCGGTCCAGCAGCGCATAGCGCCTTTCGTCGAGCAGAGCTTCTTCAAGGTTGATCTGAACGGCATGCGCCACCAACTGGAACAGATGCCGTGGATCGCCCATGTCGAAGTCCGCCGCGTCTGGCCGGACCAGGTGATGGTGCGGCTAGACGAGCAATTGCCGATTGCCCGCTGGGGGGGCGAAGCATTGCTTAACAATAAAGGGCAGGCTTTCTCGCCGGATGACCTGACCCGATATGAACACTTGCCACATTTATATGGTCCGAAGCGGGCCCAACAGCGTGTCATGCAGCAATACCAGATGCTCAGCCAGATGCTGCGCCCGCTGGGATTCTCCATTTCCCGTCTGGAGCTGCGCGAGCGTGGAAGCTGGTTCCTGACCACCAACCAGGGCGTCGAGTTGCTGCTGGGGCGGGACCAGGTTGTAGAAAAAATGCGTCGCTTCACCGCCATCTATCAAAAGGCGCTGGAGCAGGAAAGCGAGAAGATCGCACGGATCGATCTGCGCTATGCGAACGGCCTGGCCGTCGCCTGGCATGAGCCGGTCCCGACTGTGACGGATACGACCGTCGCTGCGAAGAATTGAGGAATGAAACACATGTCGAGCGTGCAAAGCGGCAAGATGATCGTCGGCCTGGACATCGGCACCTCCAAGGTGGTGGCGCTGGTAGGTGAGGTGACCGCCGATGGTGAGCTGGAAATCGTGGGAATCGGTACCCATCCTTCGCGCGGGTTGAAGAAGGGCGTGGTGGTCAATATCGAATCCACCGTGCAGTCGGTTCAGCGCGCTATCGAAGAAGCTCAGCTGATGGCTGGCTGCCGCATCCATTCGGCCTTCGTCGGCCTGGCGGGCAACCACATTCGCAGCCTGAACTCCCATGGCATCGTCGCGATCCGCGACCGTGAAGTCAGCGCCGCGGACCTGGAGCGGGTACTTGACGCCGCCCAGGCTGTGGCCATTCCGGCGGACCAGCGCGTGCTGCACACGCTGCCGCAGGATTACGTGATCGACAACCAGGAAGGTGTGCGCGAACCGCTGGGCATGTCCGGCGTGCGCCTTGAGGCCAAGGTCCATGTGGTCACCTGCGCGGTGAATGCGGCGCAGAATGTCGAGAAGTGCGTGCGTCGCTGCGGCCTGGAAGTGGATGACATCATCCTGGAGCAACTGGCCTCTGCACACGCGGTACTGACCGACGATGAAAAGGAGCTGGGCGTCTGCCTGGTGGACATCGGCGGCGGCACCACCGACATCTGCATTTTCACCGAAGGCGCGATTCGTCATACCGCGGTCATCCCGATCGCCGGCGATCAGGTCACCAACGACATCGCCATGGCATTACGCACGCCGACCCAGTATGCCGAAGAGATCAAGATTCGTTATGCTTGCGCGTTGGCCAAGCTGGCCGGTGCAGGCGAGACCATCAAGGTTCCCAGCGTCGGCGATCGCCCACCGCGCGAACTCTCGCGGCAGGCTCTGGCAGAGGTGGTCGAGCCGCGCTATGACGAGCTGTTCACCCTTATCCAGGCCGAGCTGCGTCGTAGCGGATACGAGGATCTGGTCCCGGCCGGGATCGTTCTCACAGGCGGTACAGCGAAGATGGAAGGAGCCGTCGACCTGGCTGAGGAAATCTTTCACATGCCGGTGCGCCTGGGCGTGCCGCACAGCGTCAAGGGACTGAGCGACGTAGTACGTAACCCCATCTATTCAACGGGCGTGGGCCTGTTGCTGTACGGACTGCAAAAGCAGGCCGACGGCATTCCCGTGTCTGGCATCGGCAATTTCGCCGACGAATCAAAGACGTCTGTTCTGGACCGGCTCAAGGGCTGGATCCAGGGCAATTTTTAAGCAGTGCGCTGTAACAACCAAAACTAGAAAGCTGGAAGGAGAGAGGGAAATGTTCGAACTCGTAGATCATACCCCGCAAAGTGCAGTCATCAAGGTCATCGGTGTCGGTGGCGGTGGCGGCAATGCCGTGAACCACATGGTTCGCAATAACGTCGAAGGCGTCGAATTCATCTGCGCCAACACTGACGCCCAGGCGCTGAAGAAAGTTGAAGCACGCACCGTGCTGCAGCTCGGCTCGGCCATCACCAAAGGTCTGGGTGCCGGTACCAATCCGGACATCGGTCGCCAGGCGGCGATGGAAGATCGTGAGCGCATCGCCGAAGTGCTGGAAGGTGCGGACATGGTGTTCATCACCACCGGCATGGGCGGCGGCACCGGTACAGGCGCTGCGCCGATCATCGCTTCGGTAGCCAAGGAAATGGGCATCCTTACCGTCGCCGTGGTCACCCGTCCGTTCCCCTTCGAGGGCCGTCGTCGCATGCAGGTGGCCGACGAAGGTATCCGCGCGCTGTCCGATTGCGTCGATTCGCTGATCACTATCCCCAACGAGAAGCTGCTGACCATCCTCGGCAAGGACGCCAGCCTGCTGGCCGCTTTCGCCAAGGCTGACGACGTACTGGCCGGTGCGGTCCGTGGCATCTCCGACATCATGCAGCGTCCGGGCCTGATGAACGTCGACTTCGCCGACGTCAAGACCGTCATGGGCGAGATGGGTATGGCGATGATGGGCACTGGTTGCGCCACCGGCCCGAACCGTGCTCGCGAAGCCACCGAGGCTGCCATTCGCAACCCGCTGCTGGAAGACGTCAATCTGCAGGGCGCACGTGGCATTCTGGTCAACATCACTGCTGGTCTGGACCTTTCGCTCGGCGAGTACGCTGCCGTGGGCGAAATCATCGAGGCCTTCGCGTCCGATGAGGCCACCGTCAAGGTTGGTGCCGTGATCGATCCGGACATGGCCGACGAGCTGCATGTCACCGTGGTCGCTACTGGGCTCGGTCCGCGCAATGAAAAGCCGGTCAAGGTCGTCGACAACACCGTGCAGACCTCTGTTGCCGCTTCCGCCGCTCCGGCACCGCGTCAGCATGAGCAGGCAGCGGTCAATTATCGTGACCTCGAGCGTCCGACCGTGATGCGTAATCAGGCGCATGCAGCTGCCACCGCAGCCAAGCTGAATCCGCAGGAAGATCTGGATTATCTGGACATTCCCGCGTTTCTGCGTCGTCAGGCCGATTGATTGAATTTATCAGGAGTATCGTTGTGATTGGTGTTCAGCAAAGTTGGCTTCTGCTATTATCGCCGCCAATTGTTGAAAACTATTCGCAACTAGCGCTAAAGCGAAGCAAAAGGCCATGATCAGACAACGCACCCTGAAGAACATCATTCGCGCCACTGGCGTCGGCTTGCATTCGGGAGAGAAGGTTTATCTCACCCTGAAACCGGCACCGGTGGATACCGGAATCGTGTTCTGTCGCACCGACCTCAACCCGCCTGTGGAGATTCCTGCGCGGGCCGAGAATGTTGGCGAAACCACCATGTCCACGACACTGGTCAATGGTGACGTCAAGGTCGACACAGTGGAGCATTTGCTGTCGGCAATGGCTGGCCTGGGGATCGACAACGCCTACGTCGAACTCTCAGCGTCGGAAGTGCCGATCATGGATGGTAGCGCTGGACCTTTCGTATTCCTGATTCAATCCGCCGGCCTGCAGGAGCAGGACGCCCACAAGAAGTTCATCCGCATCAAGCGTGAAGTGACAGTCGAGGAAGGTGACAAGCGCGCTACCTTCCTGCCTTTCGACGGCTTCAAGGTGAGTTTCGAGATCGATTTCGACCATCCGGTTTTCAAAGGCCGCACCCAGACTGCCAGTGTGGATTTCTCGAGCACTTCCTTCGTCAAGGAAGTCAGCCGTGCACGTACCTTCGGGTTCATGCGCGACATCGAGTTCCTGCGCTCGCACAACCTGGCGCTTGGCGGCAGCGTTGAGAACGCAATCGTGGTGGACGAAACCAGTGTGCTCAACGAAGACGGCCTGCGTTACGAGGACGAATTCGTGAAGCACAAGATTCTCGATGCCATTGGTGATCTTTACTTGCTGGGCACCAGTCTGATCGGCGAATTCCGCGGCTATAAATCCGGCCACGCGTTGAACAACCGTTTGCTGCGCACCCTGATGGAACAAAAGGATGCGTGGGAACTGGTGACCTTCGATGACCCGCAGACCGCACCGATCTCCTACATGCGTCCGGTGGCAGCCGGCTAAGCTGTACCTCTCTTCCTAAAATTTAAGGCCACCCTAGGGTGGCCTTTTTTTATGGTTTGCTGAACGCTGGTGGAAACATCGTATCGACGGATTCAGCGAGGCGCCGCTGGCGCGTGCTGGGCTAGTTCATGCCGTCCAGCAAGCCAGCCAGGTCGTCGGCATGCTCTTCCTCCTGGGCGAGGATGTCCTCGAAGATGCGGCGGGTGGTCGGGTCCTTGTCGCCGATGTACTGGACGATTTCCCGATAACTGTCGATGGCGATGCGTTCGGCCACCAGGTTCTCGAAAACCATATCGCGCAGGCCGTTGCCTTCGGCGTACTGCGCGTGGGCGCGCTCCGTCAGGCCGTCGGGGTTGAAGTCCGGCGCGCCACCCAGTTGGACGATGCGCTCGGCCAGCCGATCGGCGTGTTCCTGTTCCTCATTGGCATGCTCGAGAAACTCGTCCGCGGCGGCGCTGGATTTCAGCCCTGTGGCCATGTAGTAGTGGCGCTTGTAGCGCAGATAGCAAACCAGTTCGGTCGCCAGCGCTTCGTTCAGCAGATTGATCACGACTTCTCGATCGGCCGAGTAACTCTCGGTGACGGCGCCATTCTCGACATGTTGACGAGCCCGCTCGCGCAGGCTCTGTTTATCGCTCAATTGTACGTAGCTCATCGCCATCTCCTGGTCTGGTTCACCGCGGACGCGGTGATTCACGGTTCCCAGTTTGAGAACAGGATGCTGGCGAAAAGTTTAGCGGTGGGGCTCGTCCGGCGGTGCGGGCGCCGGCTCAGGCTCACTCGGCTCATCAATCGGCACAGGGTCGCCTGGGTCCTCGCGCTTGGGATTGCCCTCTTTCGGAGCGGTTTGGTCAATCATCGGCATGCCCTCAGTCCTCAGCTCAGCGCCCGTAGCAGTTCGTTCTTGCGCATCTTCGAGCGGCCACGAATGTCCCGCTCGCGGGCCTTTTCCATGAGCTGGTCGCGGGTCATGTCGGCAAGCGCCGTGCTGGTCGACGTCGAGCTTCGTGCCGAACCCTTGTTTGGTGATTTGCCCTGGCGGGCATCGGCTGCGCGGTGGGCCGAGTCCTTGCGCTCAGCCCGCTTGGTGGTCTCGCTCTTGCTCCTGCCCGAGCCCCCTTTGCGTTCTCCGCCGCCGGATTGCTTGTTGACCGTCGCCCATGCGCGCGCTTCGGCCTCGTCCTCGGGGACGCCACGCTTCTCGTAGCCTTCCTCAATGTGTTCGGCCTTGCGTTGCTGCTTGTCGGTGTACTTGGTTTTTTCTCCACGAGGCATGCTGGTCTCCTTCAAGGGGAGCGTTGAATGCACAGACCCGAAGCGCGCTCGCGCCTGTGCCCGGTGGTCAGCGATGCAGTTTGCGCTGGTTTTCCTCAAGCTGATCGCAGGTCAGGAAGCCCTGGCCGTCCACGCGGCCGGAGCCATCGAAACTGACGTAATAAGGTTGCTGATGGCCATCGCGATTGAGGATGTAATCGTGGCAGATGCCAGGCACTACAGTGCGAGCTGCGGCCTTCGAGGGCTCGCCACCGATGGCCAGTACCTGCTCCTGAGACATGCCGGTCTCCACATCGCGTACCAGTGGCTCGTCACGGAAGGTGATGCGGTCTACCGGGTTCTGCACATTGCCGGAACAGCCGGCGAGCAGCACGACAGGGGTGAAGATGTACAAAGCACGCTTGATCATGAGATCTGCCTCATTGCGGAAGGACGTACCTTTTATGGCCATACGGCGTCCGGCAAGGTTCAACGGATCAGCGGGCGACGGTATCAACGGTCATCAGGGGTGACGCGCCAAACCACGTTGCCGACATCGTCGGCCACCAGCACGGCCCCGGTCTTGTCCACCGCGACGCCTACCGGGCGACCCATTGCCTCTCCTGCCTCGTTGACGAAGCCGGTCAGCACATCCTCTGCCTGCCCAGCCGGCATGCCGTTGCGGAACGGGATGAAAACCACCTTGTAGCCACTGCGCGGCTTGCGGTTCCAGGAGCCGTGCTGACCAACGAACGCGCCATGGTGGTAGTGCTGCGGCAGCAGCGTGTCTTCGTAAAAGATCAGGCCGAGCGAGGCGGTATGCGCGCCCAGTGCATAGTCCGGGGCAATGGCGCGCTCGACCAGATCCGGGCGCTGGGGCTGCACGCGCTCATCGACGTGCTGGCCGAAGTAGCTGTAGGGCCACCCGTAGAATCCGCCGTCCTGTACCGACGTCATGTAGTCCGGCACCAGATCGCTGCCGATCTCGTCGCGCTCGTTGACGGTGGTCCATAGCGCTCCGCTGTCCGGTTGCCAGGCAAGGCCATTGGGGTTGCGCAGGCCTGAAGCGAACAGACGCATGCTCCTGGCTTGCGGATCCACCTCGAGAATCGCTGCGCGGTTCTCTTCGGCCTGCATGCCGTTCTCGGCCACATTGCTGTTGGAGCCGCTGGTGACATAGAGGCGGCTGCCGTCCTGGCTGGCAATGACGTTCTTGGTCCAGTGGTGATTGATCGGCCCAGCGGGTAGGTCCACGACCTTCTCGCCGTTCGCGGTGATACGGGTGGTGCCGGGCGTATAGGGAAAGCGCAGCAGCGCGTCCGTGTTGGCGACGTAGAAGTGGTTGCCTACCAACGCCATACCGAACGGGGAGTTGAGGTTTTCCAGAAACACCGTGCGCTGTTCCGCCACGCCATCGCCGTCACGATCGCGCAGCAGGGTGATGCGGTTGGCGCTGGGGCCTCCGGAGCCAGCGCGGGCCATGATCTTGCTGGCAATCCAGCCGCGCAGTCCCTGGCTCTGTTGCTTCGGCGGTGCGTCCGATTCCGCCACGAGCACATCGCCATTGGGCAGCACATGGAGCCAGCGGGGATGGTCCAGGTCACGGGCGAACGCCGCCACGCGCAGACCGGCCGCCGCCTGCGGCTTGCCATCTTGCGGCCAGCCTTTGGCGGGGGCGATGTGCACCGTGGGCAGGACTGTCTTGTTCGGCTCCGGCAGCGCCGGTGTCGGGCCGTATCCGGATTCCACCGGAAGCTTGGCCGTTTCGCTGCAACCTGCCAGAGCAGCCAGAACGGCGCCGGTCAGAAGAATACGGAAGTTGGACATGGCGAAATCCTTGGGCTGTGGAGTGGCGTTCGTTAGCGCGGCTGGTCCGGGTGGCGACGCTTGCGCGCGGCACGCAGGGCAGTATGCCGCTCCAGCCGTGGCATCAAAGCAAAGATCGCCAGCGCCAACAGCGTGCTCATTACGGCCGTTGCTTCATGCCCGAGGCCGACGGCGACACCGATCGCGGCCGTAAGCCAGATGCCCGCGGCGGTGGTCAGGCCCTTGACGTCTTCCGCGGAGTCGCCCTTGAGGATAGTCCCGGCTCCGAGAAAGCCGATACCGGTAACCAGGCCCTGAATCACCCGGGAAATGTCCTCGAGGCTCATGCCCGCCTGCACCGGCACCAGTACGAACAACGCTGCCCCAAGCGCAACCAGCATGTGGGTGCGCAAGCCGGCGGCCTTGCGCCGGCGCTCGCGTTCATAGCCGAGCAGGCCGCCGAGAATCGACGCGATCAGCAGGCGGCTACTGACGCGGGTCGCGTCCTCCAGGTCGGTGATGTCGGAGAACTCCGACGCGATGGTGTAGGAGATGCTCGCCCACCACTCCATGTCCTTCTCCAAGCCAGGCTGGTTCTGATTTGGATACGCGAGGCGGCGGGTGGTTCGCTAATCGGTGACCTGGAAACGCAGCATGCCGATCATCTGGCCTGCTTCGGTAACGACACGTACTCGCCAGCGGCCCGATGATCTTTCCGGGAAGTTGCGCTTGTGGGTCCATGCGCGATAACCGGCTTCGCGGCCGCCGCTGATCTCCAGGGCGATACGGTCGACGCGCCGGCCGTTGTGGGTCCACTCGTGGAAGATGCGCTCCTTCAGGCCGCGCGGTGCGTTGATGGCGGTATAGGCGTAGAGGCCATTTGCGTGCAGTTCTGCGCTGGTGATTTCGCGCAGCCCCTTGCCGGGTTTGCGTTGCCGATCATCGAGGCTCATGGTCACGGCGACATCGGTCAGCCACAGGGTTGCCGGGGGTACCCAGGTCCGTCCCAGCCAACCTGCGGCACCCAGCGCCACCGCCAGCAACAGGATGCCGGGCCACGTGCGCCAGTTCGAACGGGGAAACAGTCCGCTGAGGCTCGGCAGGGCCAGCACTACTGCGACGCCCAGCGCCAGCTGATAACTCTGCGGGGTGGACAGATGAAGGATGATCGGCAACGCGGTCAGCAGGACAGCGAACAGCGTCAGCGCGTGAAACCCCAGGTAGACCCAGCGCCGCGGTGCCAGCCATTTGTAGTACAGCGGATCGATCAGCGAAACGAGCGCGGCGGCGCCAAGCAGGCCGGTGAACAGGGCTTGTCCGCTGTTCCAGGTGGTGGTGATGGCAAAGAACGGAATGATGAAAAACAGGCTTTCCTGATGCACCATCTGGGTGGCATAGCGCAGCAGCGGTCTTGGCACCTGCCAGCCGAACCAGCTCTGCAGGCTGCGCCGCAGGCTCGATTCCAGTACCAGCCAGAGCCAGCTCACCAGCATTACCAGGGCGATCACCTTGGCCAGGCCGGCGTGGCGTTCCACCAGAACGAAACTCGCCACCCCGGAAACGAATCCGAACAGCGCAACCGTACCGGGATAGCGCCGAATCAGGCGGCTGGCCAGGTCGAACAGGCGTGATAACAGCGGCTTGAGTTGCATGGTGGTTCGGGTCCGAATACGGCGTGCTTATCAGAAGTATCGAGCACAGGCGGGCTGGTGCAAGCGCGCGGTCGAGACCCTTCGCTTGTCGAGGGCGGATGGTACAGCGGGCGCGCCCCGCTGGTGTGGCAAGGCGCCCCTGTTTGGCGTATTTCGCAGGACGATCAGTCGCTCTCTTCGATCACCTGCTGTACCGCCTCGGGCTGCTCTGGCATCGCCGATGAGTGGTGACTGGTGATCAGCCACTGTCCGGCGTCGGCGAACCACTTGTAGGTAAAGGTATAACGCGCCGGCACCGTCTTGCCGTCGCCCAGCTTGAAGCTGTAGAGCCCTGTATCGAGCGCGCTGTTGCAGTCGATCATGATCATTCGCGAGACAATTTCGCCCTTCGGTTTCAGCGCCAGAAAGTGCTCGAAGTAGTCGAGCTTGGCTTCCGCCGTCTGCCGCGGCGTGTTGGACACTGTAGGCAGCAGCATCGAGTCAGGTGCGTAGTTTTCCACCACGCGTTTTGGATCGCCTGATTGCACATCGTCGTTCCAGCGATCGAAAAGCGCGGCGACCTGCGCTTCGTTGGTGCCATGACAGGTCGGGTCGTCCGCCAGCGCAGCCAGCGGGGCGAGGGAAAGGAGCAGGGGGAGGGCGTATTTCATAGTGTCACTCGTAGCCGGTGGTCGATTGCGGATGTCTCCGCAGCGGTACTGCACAGCATGGATACGTCATGCAGACTTGTGACCGTCCGCTGCTGCGCTCATTCCCGCCAGCGGTCGATCAGGGCTGCAGCGCCGACTCGATGGCTTCCCGGACATCGCTATAGGAGCGCGCTGCATTCGCCGGCAGGCGGACCTGCGGCAACCCGATGGTCTCGCACAGTCGATCCATGAATTCCTCATCGGTGTCAGGGTCGTGCAGGTTGATGACGCAGACCGGCTTCAGATCGGCCCTGTCGCACAGCACGAAATCGAAGCGCGTGGCCGCGATGCGGTTGGTGGCGCGGTACCAGTACGCCCGTCGGGCGATGGCGGTGACCTCCACAACGTCGGCGACGCTTACCTTGGGGAAGATCAGATAGCGCTCGCCGACCGTGCGTTGCAGCATTTCCAGCAGCTCGCGTTCCGCTGGCGAGAACAGTGGCGCCTTGAGGCGATAGGGATATTGCAGCGCGGGATGGTTGAGCTGCCGGTTCTTGACGAAGAAAACCAGCACGAAGATGACGAACGCCACCAGTGTCAGGGCCAGCCAGCTCATGGACGTCTGTCCTGATGCAGCGATTGAAGCCCTGTTGATGAACCCATGGTGTAAGCCTCGGAACTAGACGAGCGATGCTTTTGTTGAGTCCAGCACGTTCGATTCGTTCGACTACCTTATCCACTACAGCTGTGGGCCGAGTTGTGGATAACCCTTTAGCTGCTTGCTGCAGCCTTAGCGGCACTAGCGATCGAGCCTATTGATCGAAAATTGTACGTTCGCAGGTTCAAGGCTTCTGAAACGTCGTATTGCCCGCACATCCGTACACCAATAGGTCGAAGCGAGCGCTTATCCACTTTTGCTGTGGATGCGCATGTGGATAACATGGGGAGGCTGAGCTGCGGCCTGCGTGGTGCGTGGCCTACAGCTCGGAGAGTGAAATTTGATCAGCTGGATTCAGCCAGATCACAGCGGCGAATTTTTGGCCCAGCGACTATGAGTGGGCGGTTGCCAGGCATCCAGCAACCCTATGAGCGCCTGCGACTCGTCACTGCGTTGCAACATCTCGCGGTGCTGGGAGCGGACGAATCCCTCTTCGACGAGGTGATCGAGGAAATGACTGAGCTTGCTGTAGAAGTGGTTGACGTCCAGCAACCCGAGCGGTTTGGGGTGATAGCCAAGCTGACCCCAGGTCCAGACCTCGAAAAGCTCCTCCAGCGTACCCAGCCCGCCAGGTAAAGCGATGAAGGCATCCGCGAGCTCTGCCATCCGCGCCTTGCGGGCGTGCATGCCGTCGACTACTTCCAGCCGGGTGAGGCCGGTGTGGCCGACCTCGGCATCTTTCAGGCTCTGCGGAATGATGCCGATCACCTCGCCACCGGCAGCCATGGTGGCGTCTGCCACCACCCCCATCAGGCCGACGGCGCCGCCGCCGTAGATCAGCCGAATGCCGTTGGCCGCCAGGGTGCGGCCGAGATCCTGGGCTGCTTGTTCATAGATGGGGTTCGAACCACGGCTGGCGCCGCAGAAAACGCAAATGGAACGCAAGGTCATCGTTTACTCCGCTCGTAGGGCTGGCGGAAGGGTACGCGGGCATGGTCGAACGGCCAAGCGTGCTGGGCGATGTCAGCGGCCGTTCAATGCACCTCCACTGGCGCACGCGTAATTGGCAAACAGGCTCTCGAGCAGATGGCGACTGGACATGGACGATCTCCTCCGTCGGTTGATGCGCTGATGCTAAGAACAGGGCGCTCCCGGCGCTCTTAGATTCTCGACATTGCCGTGATAGCACTTGCGCTATTTGCCGCTACATTTATCCCCGATAGTTGTGTGCCGTTCTGTGGATAACCTTGGGAAGGTCTGCTCCAGGCGAAGCGGCGCGGGACTTCCAGCGGTATGTGCGTTTTTTGCTCAGTCCCGCTTGATGCGACCACGGGCCGCATAACAGAAGGCCTCGCGCGTTCATAGGTAATATGTGCGATGCCGTTTCACGATGGTAGTGATCGCTTCAGTTATCCACGATGGCTGTGGATAACGCTGTGAGTTGTTTGGGCAAATACGCCGCCGGGCCAGTGATGGCACGGCTGTCGGCGGTATGAATAAAAAACGTCCAGAACATTGGCGGCGGAGCAGCCCATCCTCGACTCTTATGCACTGGCATTCATTTCCGGGCGGTTGGTTGTCGGGTCCCGGCGCCTGATCGACACTCGGCGCTCCTGAATTCATCCAAGACCGCTGAGGGAGTACGCCATGAGTGATGCCATCCGCTTCGAAGACAAGGTAGTGATCGTGACCGGAGCCGGCGGCGGGCTCGGGCGGGCGCACGCGCTGCTGTTCGCCCGCCACGGTGCGAAGGTCGTGGTTAACGATCTGGGCGGCAGCACTCAGGGCGATGGAGCCAACAGCTCCGCCGCCGACCGAGTGGTGGAGGAAATTCGCCAGGCGGGCGGTACCGCTGTCGCCAATCATGATTCAGTAACCGATGGCGATCGCATCGTGCAGCAGGCCCTCGATTCCTTCGGCCGCATCGATGTGGTGGTGAACAACGCCGGCATCCTGCGCGACAAGACCTTCCACAAGATGGAAGACGCCGACTGGGATCTGGTCTATCGGGTGCATGTCGAGGGCGCCTACAAGGTCACCCGTGCCGCCTGGCCGCACATGCGCGAACAGAACTACGGGCGGGTGATCTTCACCGCTTCGACCTCCGGCATCTATGGCAACTTCGGGCAGTCGAACTACGGCATGGCCAAGCTCGGTCTGTACGGCCTGACCCGCACGCTGGCGCTGGAAGGGCGCAAGAACAACGTGCTGGTCAACGCCATCGCGCCCACCGGCGGCACGCGGATGACCGAGGGGCTGATTCCGCCGCAGGTGTTCGAGCAGCTCAAACCCGAACTGGTGAGTCCGTTGGTGGTGTATCTGGCTAGCGAGCAGTGCCAGGAAACCTCCGGCCTGTTCGAGGTGGGTGGCGGCTGGATGGGCAAGGTGCGCTGGGAACGCAGCCTTGGCGTCGGCTTCGACCCGCAGTCCGGCTTCGATGCCGAGGACGTCGCGGCTCAGTGGCAGCAGATCTGCAATTTCGAGAATGCCGCGCACCCGGCCGACAACATGGAAGCGTTGAAGGAGATGATGGCCAACCTGCAAAAATACGCAGGCTGACCTATGGCTTGCGCTGCCGGGCAAGCCGGGAGCGCATTCAGGCGGGGGCCTCGCCCGGCTCCGGGCGCAACAGGCGCAGTGCTTTCTCGCGGGCCTGACTCAGGTTGCGCACGTATAGCAGATGCCCCTGCAGGCGGTGAATGCCGGCGCGGCGCAATTTCAGGCGGACGCGCGCATTGCTGCCGCTCAGGATCAGCGTGACCCCCAGTCGGCGGTAATCCACCAGCACGTTTTCCAGCGATGCCAGCGCGGTCATGTCCAGCATCGGCACCGCGCTGATGTCGACGATCACCACCTTGACCTCGGGATTGAAGCGCCGCAGGGCGCCCAGCGCCTTTTCCGCCGCGCCGAAGAACAGCGGCCCACGGATCGCGTAGGTCGCCACGTGCTCGGGCATGTCCTGGAGGATGCGCCGCTGCTCGCGCGAGAGAGCGGTGGTGTCGGTCAGCTCGCTCATGCGCTTTATGAACAGCCCGGCTGCCAGCAGCAGCCCGACCCCGACGGCCAGTACCATGTCGAACAGCACGGTGAGTGTCAGGCAGGTCAGCAGCACCAGCACATCGCTGCGCGGTGCGATGCGCAATACGTGCATCACGTGCGGCGCTTCGCTCATGTTCCACGCCACCATTACCAGCAACGCCGCCAGTGCCGCCATGGGCAGGTAACTGAAGAGCGGCGCCAGCCAGAGCACTGCGACCAGCACCACGCCCGCATGAATCATTGCTGCCAGCGGCGAGAACGCCCCGGCCCGGACATTTGTGGCGCTGCGGGCGATCGCTGCGGTCGCGGTGATGCCGCCGAACAGCGGGGCGACCAGATTGCCCAGCCCCTGGCCGATCAGCTCGCCGTTGGGCTCGTGGTTGCTGCCGGTCATGCCGTCGGCGACCACGGCGCAAAGCAGCGACTCGATGGCGCCGAGCATGGCGATGGCAAACGCCGGCGCGAGCAATTCGCGGAACAGCTCGTAACTCAGCTGCAGCGGCTGGCCATCCGGACCGGGTAGCAGCCAGGGCCAGGCGAAATCTGGGAGAAACGGTGGAATACCCGGATGGGTGATCCCGTCCACGGTGTAGCTGAACCGCTCGCCAAGGGTCGCCACGGACAATCCGGACGATTCCAGCAGCAAACCTGCCAGCGCACCGACGGTCAGTGCCACCAGGTGCCCGGGTACTTTCGGTACCCAGCGCGGCCAGATGATCAGCACCGCGAGACAGATCGCCGCTACCAGCGCGTCGCCGAGCCGGGCGCCCGGCAGCGAGCGCAGCAGCAGGCTGACCTGCTCGACGTAGTGCTGTGGCTGTTCGGTCAGCGTCAGGCCGAACAGGTCCTTGATCTGCAGGGTGGCGATGACGATGCCGATGCCCGCGGTGAATCCGAGGGTGACAGGGTAGGGGATGAATGCGATCAGGCGTCCAGCGCGCAGCAGGCCCAGTGCGATCAGGATCAGACCGGCGAGCATGGTGCACAGCAGCAGGCCGCCAAGGCCGAACTGCTGGGTGATCGGCAACAGGATCACCACGAAAGCCGCTGTCGGCCCGGAGACATTGAAGCGCGATCCCCCGGTCAGCGCGATCAGTGGCGCGGCGACCAGTACGGTGTAGAGGCCGTGCTGTGGCGCCACGCCAACGGCGATCGCCAGAGCCATGGCCAGCGGGATGGCGATGATGCCGACCGTCAGGCCGGCGCTGATATCGCCGCGCAGCGCGCGGGCACCGTAGCCCAGACGCAGGACCTGGTGCCAGGCAGCAAACAGTGGGGGAAGCTTCATGCCTGGGACGCTCCTTGTAGGCGAAGGCGCCATTATAAGCGCGGGCAGCTCTTGTTCTTTGTGCTGAAAGATCGCCCGGTATACCGAGGCGGCGATGTACGACCTTGGTCGCAAGCCGGCCTGGCGCGTTGAGTGCGTCGCCTGCGAGGAGTAAACTGCCGCCCCCGTGAGACCCCGTGGACCGGAGGCGGCATGCGTAAAGACAAGAAGCAGGTGATTGGCGACGAGATCGCGGATGAGTCGATCAAGCTGTTTCTTCAGCCTGAACCGGCTGACGATACCCCCCCTTCGCTGCACAAGCTGATCAAGGCCTATCGCGGCCTGCGCATTGATGATTTCGAGCGCTTTCTCGGCTTCTTCGTGGCCGCCGGCTACGACCTCGATGCCCGGGACAGCAAAGGGCAGAGCTTTATCGATCTGGTCGCCAACCAGCGTCAGGCCAGACCTTATATCGGACTGATCGAGGCCATGCGCGGCTGAACTGAGGGCCGCCGTTTCGTATCGAACGCATCGGCATAGTCTGCTGCCAGCGGCGAAGGCTGCGGCTGGCTTCGGCAACATGATTCGCAATCGTTTTCCTCGCAGCGTCCACCGTCGAGCACTGGGCCAGGCCCGCTCCGGATGGATCGCAGCGAGAGGAAGGAGGCCAAAAGCCGCCCTTCCGACAGCTGGCAGGCAGCCTCTGGCTTCCTGTTCTCGGGCACATGTTCCCGAGCAGCGGTCCAGGCACATGCTCCGTTCCTGACCGTCTGGCTGGTGGGTTTTACGGGGCCGCGTACTGCGGTCTCGACAGTTTAATGCTGTGATTCTGGAGAACGCGTTGATGACGCAACACGATAGCGAAGCAGTGGATATGGTGCTGGTGGGAGCCGGCATCATGAGTGCGACCCTCGCGGTACTGCTCAAGGAACTCGATCCCAATATCAAGCTGGAAATCGTCGAGCTGCAGGAATCCGGAGCCATCGAAAGCTCCAACCCGTGGAACAATGCCGGTACCGGTCACGCCGGGCTCTGCGAGCTGAACTACACGCCCGACAGCAAAGATGGCGCGATCGACATCAAGAAGGCCGTGCTGATCAACACTCAGTTCGAGGTCTCCAAGCAGTTCTGGGCCTACCTCGCTGACCGTGAAGGTTTCGGTTCCCCGCGTGATTTCATCAATGCTGTTCCGCATCTGAGCTTCGTGCGCGGCAGCAAGAACATCGACTATCTCAAGCGTCGCTTCGATGCGCTGAAGGCCCATCACGCCTTCGCTGACATGGAGTACAGCGAGGATCGCGCGACTCTGGCCGAGTGGATGCCGCTGATGATGCCGGGCCGCGCCGCCGACGAGCCTATCGCTGCAACTCGCGCCATGAACGGTACCGACGTCAATTTCGGTGCGGTTACCAGCCAACTGCTCGGCTATCTGTCGCGCAGTGCTGGGGTCAAGGTGTCCTACAACCAGAAGGTCACCGGTCTCGACCGTACAGCCAGCGGCTGGAAAGTCGACATCAAGAACACTCGCACCGGCGAATCGCGCCAGGTGCAATCCGGCTTCGTCTTCCTCGGCGCCGGTGGCGCTGCGCTGCCGCTGCTGCAGATGTCCGGTATCGACGAAGGCAAGGGCTTCGGCGGCTTCCCGGTCAGCGGCCAGTGGCTGCGCTGCGACAACCCGGAAATCGTCAAGCAGCACCAGGCCAAGGTCTACAGCCTGGCAGCGGTCGGCGCGCCGCCGATGTCCGTACCGCACCTGGACACCCGTGTCGTCGACGGCAAGAAGTCCCTGCTGTTCGGGCCCTACGCCGGCTTCACCACCAAGTTCCTCAAGCGCGGTTCGTTCATGGACCTGCCGCTGTCGATTCGGCCGAGCAACATCGGCCCGATGATGGCCGTGGCACGCGACAACATGGACCTGACCCGCTACCTGATCAAGGAAGTGATGCAGTCCATGGAGGATCGCCTGGAAACCCTGCGTGGTTTCTATCCCGAGGCCAAGGCCGAGGACTGGCGTCTGGAGATCGCCGGTCAGCGCGTACAGATCATCAAGAAGGACCCGAAGAAGGGCGGCATCCTGCAGTTCGGCACCGAACTGGTCGCGGCGAAAGACGGCACCATCGCCGCGCTGCTCGGCGCTTCGCCGGGTGCTTCGGTGACCGTTTCGATCATGCTCGACCTGCTCGAGCGCTGCTTCCCCGAGCAGTACCGTTCGCAGGCCTGGTCCAGCAAGCTGCAGGAAATGTTCCCGGCTCGCGAAACCACGCTGCAGAACGACGCAGCAGCCTACCGCGAAATCAGCGAAATGGCCGACAAGCGCCTGGGCCTGGAGTACTGACCAGCAGGCCATTCCCGGCTTGAACGAAAAGCCCCGTACGAACCTACGGGGCTTTTTTGTGCCCTGAACAAAGCGCCTGTTGCCGCTCAGGCCGCGCGTTCGCAGTCGGTGGGAAGATGCCGGCCAATCCAGCTCAGACGCGCTTCCTCGACCTCCACCCAGTTCGCGCCATCGGGCCGGCCGGCACTGCTCAGCAGCATGCGGCAGCGCCCCTGTTCGTCGAGCAGGGCGAAATGACGGGGCTTGCGGCGGCGCAGCAGCGAAAGGATCTGGCGCATGGTTTTCACTCCTGGCGAAGAGATGCTCCCTTATCGCAGGGCTCTGTGACAGCCGCATGAAATGAACGGCGCAGCACTGCCATCGGTCTGAATCGCATCACTGTCGGCGCGTCGTACCGCTGGGTATACTGCGCCGCACTCGTCGCCCCCTAACCTGGAGAAAACAGCATGCTGCAACGCCTGTTGTTCGGTTTTGTCACCGTTCTTGGAATGAGTCTCGTAGGCTGTGCCCACAGCCCCCAGCAGCTCGATCCGAACCCCAAACTCAATGGCACCATCAATCCTGTCGGCCAGGGCCAGCCGGTCGTCGTGCGCGTGGTCGATGCGCGCCCCTCGCCGACCCTTGGCACCCGTGGCGGCCTTTACCCGGAAACCAGCGCGGTGATCGTGCCAAGTGCCAAGGTCATACCCAAGCTGCAGGCCCAGACCGAAGCGGCGGTGCGCCTGCTCGGCTTCACCCCGTCGCCCAACGCCTACAACGCGCCGCAGCTGACCCTGACCCTCGCCGAGCTGAAGTACCAGTCGCCGAAAGAAGGGCTGTACGTGACCGAGGCCAATATTGGCGCGACGCTGAAGATCGAAGTGCAGAACGCCGGTAAGCGTTACAACGGCCGCTATGGTGCCTCGCTGAACCAGCGTTTCGGCATGGCGCCGAACGAGCAGACCAACACCAAGCTGGTCACCGATGTGTTGAGCGATGCGCTGACCCGCGTCTTCCGCGACGACAATATCGGTCGCCTGCTAGCCGAGTAAGTCGCCAGCGATACGCACAACTCGCCGGTCCTGCCGATCCGAAACCCTGCCATGGCCCCGCCTGGCAGGGTTTCTTCGTTTTCACGGGGCGTAAACGAAAACGCCCCGCGATCAGCGGGGCGTCGCGTGCAGCCAGTCGAATCAGCGAACGCCGGAGTTGCGCAGGGCAGCCGGGGTGTACTGGTTGGAGTTGGCCTTGTAGTTGTAGGTGTAGGGGTTCTTCTCTTCGTTCTTCATGCCCATGACCAGGTAGCGGCCAGAGATGAGGTCGTACAGGGTCTCCATCGAGTACAGCGGAACCTGCACGTTGTAGAAGTACAGACTGTGCGCCTCGGCTACGCGCCACAGCTGGTTGCGGCCGTCGTAATGGTCGATCACCGCAGCTTGCCAGGTGTCTTCGTCGATGAAGAAGTGGCGCTTGGCATAGATGTGGCGCTCACCCGACTTCAGCGTGGCTTCCACTTCCCATACGCGGTGCAGCTCGTAGCGGGTCAGGTCCTGATTGATATGGCCGGCCTTGACGATGTCTTCGTACTTCAGCTCGGGCGAATCCAGGCGGTAGGAGTTGTAGGGGATGTACACCTCTTTCTTGCCGATCAGCTTCCAGTCGTAGCGGTCCGGCGCACCGTTGAACATGTCCAGGTTGTCGGATGTGCGCAGACCGTCGGCTGCAGTGCCCGGGCCGTCATAGGCGACCTGCGGGGCGCGGCGTACACGGCGCTGGCCGGCGTTGTAGATCCACGCCATGCGCGGTTCCTTCACCTGGTCGAGGGTCTCGTGTACCAGCAGCACGTTGCCGGCCAGGCGGGACGGCTCGGTGACCTGCTGCTTGAAGTAGAACAGCACGTTGCCGTGCTTCTCGGGGTTGTAGTCGGTCAGGGTGTCGGTATAGACCACCTCGTCGACGAACTTAACCAGGCTGAAGCTGCCGTTCACCTGTGGCGTGGCCTGGGCGACGACGCGCCGCGCCGAGCCGCCGCGGTAGCGGGTGATGTGGTTCCAGGCGACTTCCAGGCCGTCCTTGGGAATCGGGAAGGCGACGGCCTTCTCGAAGTTTTCCAGGCCGTTGCCGCCGCGGACCATGTTGGTCTGCGTGGCATTGCGCGCGGCGGCGTCATAGACATGCTGGGGCATGGCCGCGCTGCGGCGTGTCTCGTAGACCGGCAGGCGGTAGCTGTCCGGATAGCGCTTGAGCATGGCGATCTGCCCAGGCGTCAGGTTGTCCTTGTACTGCTCGTAGTTCTGCGCCGTGATGGTGAACTTCGGCTTGTCGCTGGCGTAAGGGTCGCCGACGAAACCGTCTGGCGTCACCGCCGCAGCGTCCTGAGCCAGTCCGCCGGTCCAGGCCGGAATGGTACCTGCAGCGTTGCCGGACTTCTCCGCGCCGATCGGCGTCAGTTCGTTGCCGAGGCGGGCCGCCTCGGTTTCGGACACCGCAGCCATGACGTTACTGGCCAGCAGTGAAAGCGTGAGCGCTCCGGTTGTGAACATTGTTATTTTCATTATCTCGTCCTGTCATTTCTGAATAGCTGATTCCCCGTGGCGCTCGCTGCTGCTGCGCCATGTGATTCGGCCTGAAGAGCTGTGCCTGCAGCGCCTGGGTTGCGGATAACCGCTCGATGGAAAGGGATGCTTGTCCATCGACCGTTATCGCATTTGGCTGCCGCCCCCGCACAGGCTCTATTTCGCCGTTTCGAGGTATGCCGAGGGTGACGGCGCGCCCGACCTTTAGTCAAGGCCGACCGGTGAAGAGCGCGTCATAAGCTGGCCTGATAATGGTGCAGAGCTGACATCGCTCCGTCGGGGAATTCGGAATCCTGGCGGGCGTCTGGATACACTACGTGGCTGCCTGGGCGACTTCGAAGAGAGGAAAATCTGGATGGTGTTACATGCGCAGTCGGGGCTGGTGATCGCTCCAGCATTGCTTCTCAACGGGCTGGCGCTGCTGTGCGCGCTGTGCGGCGGCTGGTTGCTACTGGCGACGCAGTGGCGAGAGACACGCGCCCTGCGGCGGCCGCTCGTCGCTTCCGCACTGGAAACGGCGTCGACGAGCGATGGCGCGACTCAGCGCGTCAATCAGCTGTTCAACAGGGTAGGCGGGGTTGGACTGCTGCTCGGCCTGGGGCTGTCGATGGCCTCACGGCTGCTCTGAACGTGTTTTCGATTCGCTGAAGGGCCCGCGGATCAGGTACTGCGGGCCTTATGGGTTCAGGGTTCCAGACCGGCGTTGAGCCGGTACTGATTGCGCACCGGCATGGCGTACTGCTGAATCAGATAGGGCTGCTGCACGCTCGGGCAGGCGGCCAGACGCTTGCTCCATTCGGCTTCGGCGCGCTCCACTTCCTCGCGACTGAACAGCTCGGCGGCACTGGGCACCTGGATATCCGGATCACGGTCGTCCCAGAGGCGGTACGCGAGGTAGTGCACCGGGAACAGTCGATAGCTGCCGAGAATCTGGCGGTCCAGCGCCAGGGCCATCTGCTTGGAATCTTCGGGCGCGCGCTCCATGGGCGTGCCGAAGGCGATGTGCACGCGTCCCTTGTAGCCGGTGATGCCCAGGGCAATGCTCGCGTCGTCCTCGCCCGGTGCCTTGGTATAGGTGCCGGTGGTGGCGCGGATGTATAGCTCGCGGGCCTTGGCCTGGTCGCATGGGTCGTATTCATAGCTGATCGCCACCGGCACCGGGCGCAGTGCCGCCAGTGCGTCCGCGAACGCCTCGTCCTTGCGGCTCATGTGCAGCATCTTGAGGATCGCCGAATCGGTGCGGTCGTCCCCATCCTTCGCGCGCCCTTCGGCCTGGGCTATCCACACCGACTCGCCATCGTTGCGGATCGAATGGTTGATGTACGCCGACAGCACCTGGTAAGCCGCCAGCTTCTCGCGCCGCCCACTGATGGAGCGGCGCACGATGAAGCTCTTGTTCAGACGCATCAGATCGCTGACGAAGGGGCGCTGCAGCAAGTTGTCGCCGATGGCGATGCGCGGAGTACGGATGCCGGCCTGATAGACCGCATAGTTGACGAACGCCGGGTCCATGACGATGTCGCGGTGGTTGGCCAGGAACAGATAGGCTCGTCCCTGCTGGAGCTGCTCCAGGCCGGAAAAGGTCACGCCGTCGGTAGCGCGTTCGATCGTGCGGTCGATGTAGGCCTCGATCTTGTGCTGCAGTGCGTCTACCGTGCGGATACTGGCGAACTGCTTGCGCAACCTCCGCGAAATGACTGGCTTGATCAGCCAGCCCATGCTGTCGGCCAGTCGCGGGAAACGGAAGTGCGCCAGAATGTCGAGAAACTCGCGATCGGCGAACAGGCGCGCCATGACCAGCGGTACTTCGGCGTCGGCGTAGGGTCGGATGGCTTCGAATTCGTCCATCATGCTCTCTGTAAAGGAAACGAGGAACGGGCCTGCAACGGATGGGCAGGCAATTTGCGGAACGGACCGGAGCCGGCTGGCTCATACTCATCGAGTAAACGGCCGTTTCGCCTCATGCCTGTGAAATCCTGCTTGCGGCCCAGGGTGCCCAATTGCGGGACACACCGAGTCGGTCTTCTAAAGGTTCGAATCAGCGACCTTTAAAGACGGCGATTATAGCGACAAGTCACGCGGAGGACCGATGCTGGAAACACAGCTCTTTCATTGCCCTTATTGTGGCGAGCCGGTCGAGGCCGTCCTCGATCTCAGTGCGGGCGATCAGCAGTACATAGAGGACTGCGCCGTGTGCTGCCGGCCGATCGTCTTTGATCTGCGTACGGACGGTGAACAGTGGCAGCTGGAAACCCGCGGGGAGGACGAATGATGCGGCGTATCTACGAGCCGCGCGATCTGCTGGAGGCGGAGATGCTCAGCGGCATGTTGATTGCCGAGGGCATCGAGGCATTCCTGGCGGGTAGTCATCTGATCGGCGCCATGGGCGAGCTGCCGGCGGCCGGGCTGCTCGGACTGATGGTTGCGGATGCGGATGCCGAGCGGGCACGTCAGCTGATCGCTGCGTACAATGGCGCCGAGCCGTTGCCGGGCGATGAACCGGAGAGTTACCCCGGCGAACTGATCTGCTGACGAGTCTTTTTATGTGCGGTCGCTATGCCCTTTTCCGCTGGAGCCAGGACTTCGCTGCCTTGCCCGGCTTCCCCTCTGATCAGCAACCGCACTGGAGCCTCGCGCCTGGCGCTTCGGTGCTGCTGTTGCGTCAGGTCGATGCGCAGTTGCAGCTCAGCCGCGTGCGCTGGGGGCTGACCCCGGCCTGGCTTACCGATCTGACGCGCACCCCTGCCCAGGCCCGGGCAGAAACCATCAGCGAACAGCCTATGTTTCGCGAGGCGTTTCGCCAGCGGCGCGGGTTGCTGCCGGCCAACGGCTTCTACGAGTGGCGTGGCTCGGCGCGCAAGCGCCCGTACTGGATGACCAGCGAAGGCTCGCTCGGCTATTTCGCCGCACTCTGGGAAGCCTATCCGGTACAGGGTCATACGTATCTGAGCGCCGCCGTGGTGACGCTGCCCGCGGCTACGCTGCGTCGGCCACTGATGCTTAATGAAGCCGGGCAGGCCGCCTGGCTCGATCCCGAAACGCCGCTCGAGACATTGCAGGCGCTGCTGGCCCAGCCTCAGCCGGCCTTGCGTGAGCGGCCACTGGCAACCGTGGTGAATGACCCGCGTATCGACGGGCCGGAGTGCCTCACGCCGGCGTGAACCGGCGCGGCTGCGTCGTCCTCACACCCTGAACTGGTTGATCAGGCGACGCTGCTGTTCGGCCAGGCGCGTCAACCCGGCACTGGCATGGCTGGCTTCCTCGGCGCCACCGGCAACTTCCTGCGCGACCTGACCGATGTTGGTGACGTTGCGGTTGATGTCTTCGGCCACCGCGCTCTGCTCCTCGGCGGCACTGGCGATCTGGTTGTTCATGTCGTTGATCAGCGAGACCGCCTGGGTGATCGCCTGCAGCGCCTCGGCCGCGGCATCCGCCTGCTCGACGCTGCGCTGGGTGCGGCTCTGACTCTGCTCCATCACCTGCACCACATCCCGCGTGCCGTTCTGCAGCTGCTGGATCATCTGCTGGATCTCGCCGGTCGCCTGCTGCGTCTTCTGCGCCAGGTTGCGGACCTCGTCGGCCACGACGGCGAAGCCGCGTCCCTGCTCGCCGGCGCGGGCCGCCTCGATTGCCGCGTTTAGGGCGAGCAGGTTGGTTTGCTCGGCAATGCTGCGAATGGTCACCAGGATGGCGTCGATGTTCTCGCTGTCGCGGGCCAGCGTCTGCACCACCTCCACCGCGCGGCCGATCTCGTCGGCCAGTTCCGTGATGGTCGAGCCGGTGTCCTGCACGATGTGCCGGCCCTGATTGGCCGCGCGATCGGCATTGTTGGCGGCTTCGGCGGCCTGGGTCGCGTTGCGCGCAACGTCCTGGGCGGTGGCGGTCATTTCGTGCACGGCAGTGGCCACCAGCTCGATTTCCGCCAGCTGGGTCTGCACGCCCTTGTCGGTACGGATGGCGATGTCGGCGGTGTGCTCGGAGGCATCGCTGACTTTCTGCACCGAGCTGACGACCTCGCCGATCATGCCCTGCAGGCGCGCGAGGAAGGCGTTGAAGCCGGCGGCGATCTGGCCCAGCTCGTTGCGACTGTCGATGTTCAGGCGCTGGGTCAGATCGCCTTCACCCTGGCCGATGTTGTCCAGCATGACCACCATTTCGCGCAGCGGGCGGATGATGCGGCGGCTGATCAGCCAGATCGCCAGCAGACCGGCAAGGCCGATCAGCACACCGATGACCAGCATGGTGGCAAGGCTGCTGCGGCTTTCGTCGGCGAGGGCGACCATCAACTGGTCCAGCTCCTTCATCACCTCGGCGGTCGGCAGCTCCAGCATCAGCACCCAGCGGGCCTCGGTGCCGGCAAAGGAAAACGGCAGGAACAGCGCGACGCGGCCACGGGCCTGATCGATTCGATAGTGGGTCTGACCGGCCGGCAACTGCTTGACCAGTGCCTGCTCCTCGGCATCGAGTATCTGTGCGGCGGGCTTGCCGATAAGGCTGGTGTCGCGGCTGTAGGCGGCAAGGCGGCCGTTGTTGGAGATCAGCGCGATCTGGCCGACGCCACCGTAGAGCTGGGTGTTGGCGTCGCTCAGCAGCTGTTGGATGAAGTCGACGCTGATGTCCGCGCCGACGATACCGTGGAACTTGCCCTCGATTATGATCGGCGCATTGAACGACGACAGCAGCGACGTCTTGCCATTCATCTCGTAGGGTGCTGGATCGCCTACGCAGGGCTTGAGCTGCTCGCGCGGGCAGAGGTAGTACTCGCCGGCGCGCACGCCGGTTTCCAGCAGGCGGGTGTCCTCGATGTCGGTGAGCTTGTCGACCACCATCTGGCCGCTGGCGTCGCGGTAGATCCAGCTGGCGAAGCGGCCGTCGACCATGCCCGGGGCGTCGCCGCGGTACATGACGTCGTTGACGTCCACGCCGTTGGGCTCCCAGGCGATGTAGGTGCTGGTCAGATTAGGGTTCTCGAGCAGGGTCTGTCGCGCCAGATTGATCAGCTCTTCGCGCGTCAGGTTGGCCATCGGCATCCCTTCGTCATCACTGAGGCCGGTCAGGGTGTGTACTCGAGCGAGGCCGGTGGCGATCTGCAGGGGGGCCTGGAGTTGTGCCTGGATGCGGCTGACCTGGGTCTGGGCGAGGGCGGTGACGCGCTGCTCGACCATGCCGTCGATCAGCGAACGGGTCCGCTCCTCGACCAGCGCCTGGCTGCGCATTCCGGAAACCATCGCATACAGCAGAAGTGCGGCGATCACGGCCAGGGTGCAGGCGCCGGCCAATGCGGCGAAGGCGGTCTGGATGGATCTGAACATGTGCGGAACTCCAATTGCGCAGCGGATAAAGAGGCTATCGGCAGGATTTGCGACAACTGCAGCGGTACGTTCGGTTGCCTGACAGGTGGGTCCGCGATAGGGTCTGTTCCCGTTTCGTACGCGGCCGCGCCGCCCGGTCCTGCGGGTTGCGCGGCAAATGGCGCCATGCGGCGTTGCGGGACTTGGCAAGGGGACCACCATTACCTGCGTCCCGCGCCTGCGGAACGCCGCCCGGCCATGGCGCCATTTGGCGCAGCAACGTGGCTTGCGACGAAACGGGAACAGACCCTAGGATACGGCGCAGGTTTTCCGGAGAGACTCGATGTTCAAGCCGCACAGATTGTCGCTGTTGGTCGCCGCTGCCGTGCTGGCGGGCTGTCAGGCCGTCAACACCACCAGTGGCGGCGCCGTAGGCGTCGACCGCAAGCAGTACATGTTCAGCATGCTGTCGACCGAGCAGGTCAACCAGATGTACGCCCAGTCTTATCAAGAGACGCTCAGTGCGGCGTCAAGCAAGGGTGTGCTGGAGAAAAACAGCGCAATCACCAAGCGGGTCAACGGTATTGCCCAGCGGCTGATCGCCAAGGTGCCGGTGTTCCGCCCCGATGCCGCGCAATGGAACTGGGAGGTCAACGTCATCGACAGCCCGGAGCTTAACGCCAACTGCGGCCCGGGCGGCAAGATCATCTTCTACACCGGCCTGATCGAGAAGCTGAAGCTCACCGACGACGAGATCGCGGCCGTGATGGGCCACGAGATCGCCCACGCATTGCGCGAGCACGGTCGCGAAGCCATGTCCAAGGCCTATGGCGTGCAGATGGCGACGCAGCTGGGGTCGGCCATGGGCGTCGGTACCGGCGGCCTGCAGCTGGCGAACATGGGTGTGGAATATCTGATGACGCTGCCCAACAGCCGCGGCAACGAGAACGAAGCGGATCTGATCGGCCTGGAGCTCGCGGCGCGCGCGGGCTACAACCCGAATGCAGCGATCACGCTGTGGGAGAAGATGGCTTCGGCCGGTGGTTCGGCACCGCCCGAGTTCATGAGCACGCACCCGTCGTCCACCACCCGCACCGCGGCGTTGAAGACGAATATTCCGAAAGTGATGCCGCTCTACGAACAGGCCCGCAGCGGCCGTTGAGCGATGACCTGTCGCCGGCCGTTCAGGCCGGCGACAGCAGCATCGAAAGGGGTGTCTCGATACCCAGTTGCTGATGCACGCCTTCGAGGTCGATGAGCGTGTGGATTTCCTCGATATCGCCAGCCGGGTTCAGCGTCCAGACGCTCATCACGGCAATGGCGAGAATCTTGTCGGCGACCGAGTACCCGAACAGCGGCGTCGCCAGCGTTCCCATCACAGTGCTTGAGGTGACCACCTTGTGGCCCTCGCATATGCACTCATCCACCACCACTTCCAGATCCGGCATGGCTGTACGCACATTGCGCACGAGCTCGGCGAAACCTGCGCTGTTCAGCGGCTGGCCGATGAATGAACCCTTGTAGGCGAAATACTTGCTCTGCATCTGTTCGGAAAGGGCCAGGCGGCCCTTGTTCCAGCTCAGATCGATATGGTTGCAGACTCGTTTCTTGCGTCCATCCGCTGACATGCAGCCTGATCTCCTCGGGGGCGCTGATGTGCGCTGCGGTAGCGCACTCTATCAGCTCCCCGGTGGCGCAGATTTGCGCTGGGTATCAGCCTGAGACAATCGTGCTCATGGACAGCGCCTGATAGCCGGCGTACAGCGCGAGTGCGGCAAAGCCGGCCGCGGCGACCCGGCGGATCAGCGTCAACGGCAGGCGGTCGGCGGCGAAGTGGCTGATCAGCACCACCGGAACATTGGCCAGCAGCATGCCGACCGTGGTGCCGAGGATGACCAGAATGAATTCCGGATACTGTGCGGCGAGCATCACCGTCGCGACCTGGGTCTTGTCGCCCATCTCGGCAATGAAGAAGGCGATCGTTGTCGCGACGAAGGGGCCGTAGGCGCGGCCCAGCTTGGCATCGTCGTCATCCAGTTTGTCCGGCACCAGCGTCCACAGCGCGACCGCGGCGAAGCTTGCCGCCAGTATCCAGCTCAGCGCCACCGGCGAAAGCAGGCTCGATACCCAGCTGCCGACCGCGCCGGCGGCGGCATGGTTGGCCAGTGTAGCGACGACGATGCCCCAGATTATCGGCCACGGTCGCCGATAACGCGCCGCCAGCAGCAGCGCGAGCAACTGCGTCTTGTCGCCGATTTCGGCGAGCGCAACGATCAGGGTGGGGACGAAAAACGATTCCAAGCGGCATTCCTTTAGGGCGGGTCGACAGATTCACCATGACATGCGCAGCCTGCCCGCCCGGGTCAGGTGTACATGTCATGGGTCTTGTCAAACCTGGCCTGGCGTATCGTTACGCGCTGGCCGGTCGCATGCGCCATGGTCTGCGGACCAAGTATGTTGACGCATGCCGGACGAGCAGGGCGCTCGTCGGAGACTACTCCCCCAAGGACGGCGGCGAGTTTGCCGCAACCGGCCGGTCGGTGCAACCGCCGGTCGCTGGCATCAGGGGCGCACGGCGCGGTAGATACGGAAGCCGTCGCGCTCGGCAAGCGTGTGACAGGGGCCAAGATGCTGCTCGACCAAGGGGGGATACCTGAGGAACGCGTTGGCTACCAGGCGCAGCTCGCCACCGCTGACCAGGTGCTCGGCGGCGCGCTCGATCAGCGCCTCGCTGGCCCGGTAGCTGGTGTGCACGCCTTGATGGAACGGCGGGTTACTGACGATCGCCGCCAGGTGTCGTGGCGCGGCGTCGATGCCATCCCCGGCAATCACTTCAGCTTCGAGTCCGTTCGCGGCGAGCGTCCTGCGGCTGCTCTCGATGGCGAAGGCGTCCACATCCAGCAGCAGCAGATTGCTTTGCGGATAGCGACGCTTGAGCGTGGCGCCGAGAATGCCGGCCCCACAGCCGAAGTCGAGTACGCGCCCACTTGTGAGGTCATCGAGATGCTCGAGCAGCAGGGCGCTGCCGACATCCAGGCGACCATGGCTGAACACGCCGGGCAGGCTGATGACCTGCAACGGGCCGTCCGCCAGCTCGAGGGTGAAATGGTGCGCCAGGGCGTCCAGTTCGGGAGCAGCAGGTGCCTGCTCGACCATTACCTGCCAGAGCTGGCAGTGGCGGGCGCTGTCGAGCTTGCGCGCGCGGCCGAACCCGGCCAGTTGCCTGGCGGCGCGCTCGACGCCGGCACGTTTCTCGCCGACCAAATACAGCGGCCGTCCGTTGAGGCGCGCCGCCAGCGTTTGCAGCAGATAGTCGGTGAGTTCGCGGGATTTCGGCAGGAACAGCACGGCGGCGTCGAACTCGCCCGGTACCGGTGCGACGCCAAAGCTGCAACGCCCGCCGAAGCGACGGTCCAGCAAATGCTGCTCGCCTGCATGCCAGCTCCAGCCAACCGCGGCGGGAAGCTGACCCAGCAGGTCGTCGGCGGGCGGCCCGGCCAGCAGTAGCCGGCCTTGAAACAGCTCGGCCTGACGCAGCAGCACTTCGCTTCGAGGGTCCATTGGCGTCTCCCGGAAAAAGTCGGGGAGCTTAGGGGCTATCGGCATTTTCTCGCAAGCCGGGACGCCCAGCCCCTGGGCCGGTGCTCAGTTCACCTGCCGAATTGGTGCGCCGGCAAAGAAGGCCGTTGCATTCTCGGCGAGCTGGCCGACGATGCGCTGGCGCGCCTCGCGGCTGCCCCAGGCGCTGTGTGGGGTGATGATCAGGCGGGGCAGGCTCGGGTCCAGCAGCGGGTTGTCGTCGCTCGGCGGCTCGCTGGTCAGAACGTCGGTGGCGGCACCACCCAGGTGACCGCGGCGCAGGGCATCGGCCAATGCCTGTTCATCGACCAAACCACCACGGGCGGCGTTGATCAGGAACGCGCTCGGCTTCATCAGTTGCAGCTCGCGCGCACCGATCAGATTGCGCGTCTGCTCTGTCAGCGGGCAATGCAGCGTCAATGCGTCCACCTGCGGCAGCAGTTCGTCCAGATCCAGGCGTTCCGGGCGCTTCGGCCGTCCCGGCAGGTTGCCGACCAGCACGCGCATACCGAACGCCTCGGCCAGTCGCGACACCGCGCTGCCGAGTTCTCCGTGGCCGAGCAGGCCGAGGGTCTTGCCTTCCAGCTCGACGATGGGGAAGTCCAGCAGGCAGAACTGACCGCTTTCCTGCCAGCGGCCGCGGGCGACGGCCGCCTGGTAGTCGGGCAAGCGCGTGGCCAGTGCCAGCAGCAACATCAGGGTGTGCTGGGCCACGGTCGGGGTGCCGTAGGCCTGGCAGTTGCAGACCACGATGCCGCGCTCGCCAGCGGCCTGCAGGTCGATGTTGTTGACTCCGGTGGCAGAGACCAGGATCAGCTTGAGATCGGGGCAGGCCGCCAGGGTGTCTGCACTCAGCGCGACCTTGTTGACGATGGCCACCTGCGCGCCGCGCAGACGCTCGACAATCTGATCCGCTGTGCTTTGCTCATGACACACGAGTTCGCTGAACGCGTCCTGCAGCGGGGTCAGATCGAGGTCGCCTTGTTCGAGTGGAGAAAGATCGAGGAAAACGGCGCGACTGGACATCAACTGTACCTTTCGAAGAAGCCGGGGCTGATCGACAATGAAGCCCGGCATTGCGTGGAGACTGGATTGTGTACTGGATGGAATTTATGACCGTGGCGCTGGTGCATCTGCTCGCGGTGGCCAGCCCGGGACCGGATTTCGCGGTGGTGGTCCGCGAAAGCGTGACCCAGGGACGCCGTGTCGGAAGCTGGACGGCGCTGGGCGTCGGCTGCGGGATATTCGTCCACGTCGCCTATTCCCTGCTCGGCATCGGCCTGATCGTCTCGCAGTCGATTGTGCTGTTCAACCTCTTCAAGTGGCTGGCTGCAGGCTATCTGCTCTATCTCGGCTGGCGCGCGCTGCGTGCACGACCCATGAGCCTGGATACGGCAGACGAGGTCGGCACCACGTCGGATCGCTCACCCTGGCAGGCGTTCGTCGTCGGCTTCGTCACCAATGGCCTGAATCCCAAGGCCACGCTGTTCTTCCTCTCGCTATTCACGGTCGTGATCAGCGCCGATACGCCACTGTGGGTGCAGGCCGGTTATGGCGTCTACCTCGCCGGTGCCACCGCGCTGTGGTTTCTGCTGGTGGCCTGGCTGTTCAGCCGAGGCCGCGTGCGTGCTGGGTTTGCGCGAATGGGCCACTGGTTCGACAGGCTGACCGGCGCCGTGCTGATCGGCCTTGGTGTACGCCTGGCGGTAAGCGAGATCGGTTAACACGCGGAAACGAGGTGCGCGGAAAATAATCCTTTGGACTGATTTTGCCTGGGGGCAGACGCTCTAGAGTGCTGTTTACAACTCCAACAAGAACAGGATGCCCCTCATGCTGCAGACCCGTGTCATCAAGCCCGCGGCGAACGCTTACCAGTACCCTCTGCTGATCAAGCGCCTGCTGTTGTCCGGCGTGCGCTACGAGCGCACCCGCGAGATCGTCTACCGTGACCAGCTGCGTTACGACTACCGCACCCTGAATCAACGTGTCGCGCGGTTGGCCGCCGTGCTGACTGCAGCCGGCGTCAAGGCAGGTGACACCGTGGCGGTGATGGACTGGGACAGCCACCGCTATCTGGAATGCATGTTCGCCATCCCGATGATCGGCGCCGTGGTGCATACCATCAACGTGCGCCTCTCGCCGGACCAGATCCTCTACACCATGAACCACGCCGATGACCGCTTCGTGCTGGTCAACAGCGAGTTCGTGCCGCTGTACCAGGCGATTGCCGGGCAGCTGACCACCGTGCAGAAGACGCTGCTGCTCACCGATGGCGACGTGCACGACGCCGGCCTGCCGGATTGCGTTGGCGAGTACGAAAGCCTGCTGGCTGCCGCCGAGCCGAGCTACGACTTTCCCGATTTCGACGAGGACTCGGTCGCCACGACCTTCTACACCACCGGCACCACCGGCAACCCCAAGGGCGTCTACTTCACCCATCGCCAGCTGGTGCTGCATACCCTGGCTGCGGCAGTGACGGTCGGCTGCCGGGAGAATCCTCGGCTGATGGGCTCGGACGACGTCTACATGCCGATCACGCCGATGTTCCATGTGCATGCCTGGGGTTTGCCCTACGTCGCCACCATGCTCGGCCTCAAGCAGGTCTATCCCGGGCGCTACGATCCCGAGTACCTGATCGACCTGTGGCGCCGTGAGCAGGTGACTTTCTCCCATTGCGTGCCGACCATCGTGCAGATGCTGCTCAACGCCAAGGCGGCGCAGGGCACCGATTTCAAGGGCTGGAAGATCACCATTGGCGGCAGTGCGCTGACCCGCGGCCTGTATGACCAAGCCAAGGCCCGTGGCATGAACCTGATCGCTGCCTACGGCATGTCCGAGACCTGCCCGCTGATTTCCGGTGCGCACATCAACGACGAGCTGCTCGAGGCCGACGAAGACACCCGCAGTACCTTCCACCTCAAGGCCGGCGTCCCGGTGGTGCTGGTCGATGCGGCGATTCAGGCGGCGGACGGCAGCTTCCTGCCGGCGGATGGAAGCTCCCAGGGCGAGCTGGTGCTGCGTGCACCCTGGCTGACCCAGGGCTATTACAACGAGCCGGAGAAGAGCGAAGAGCTGTGGGCTGATGGCTGGCTGCACACCGGCGACGTCGCGGTCATCGACGAGATGGCCAATATCGAGATTCGCGACCGCATCAAGGACGTGATCAAGACCGGTGGTGAATGGCTGTCCTCCCTCACCCTTGAAGGGCTGATCAGCCGTCATGAGGCGGTGCGCGATGTCGCCGTGGTTGGTGTGCCGGACGAGCGCTGGGGTGAGCGACCCTTTGCCCTGGTGGTGCTGGGCGAAGGCCGCGAACTGAGCGCTGCCGACTTGCAGACCTTCCTTGAGCCGGCGGTGGCCGAGGGGCACATCAACAAGTGGGCGATCCCGCAGCAGATCGCGGTGGTCAGCGAGATTCCCAAGACCAGCGTCGGCAAGCTGGACAAGAAGCGCATCCGCAGCGAAATCGCGCATTGGCAGAAAGAGGGGAGCGCCGAGCAGACCTCGCTCAGCTGAACCGAGGTCGCGTATCGGCTCAACGCCCGGTAGGGGCCGTCCACGGATTTGCCGGGCGCCCTGATACCGGGTGTTCACCGTCGCGACCGGCCTGAACCATCGCGGCGGGCATTCATCGATGTCGATCCGGGCAGTTGCCTGAAGCCTGCCCACTCGGCAAGCTGCCGTCCCTGCGCGCCCGCGCAGCGAGAGATTGCCAAGCACCCGAGGACGTCATGGCTGCCACCCAACCGATGCTGATTCGCGAAACCTTCCCCGTCGGCCCTTTGCAGTGCAACTGCACGATCATTGGTGATCCTGTCAGCAAGAAAGCCATCGTGGTCGATCCGGGTGGCGATCCTGAACTGATCATGGCGCGACTCGACGCCCATGGCCTGAAGGTGGTGAGCATCATCCATACCCATGCGCACCTGGACCACTTCCTCGCATCCGGCTCGATGAAGGAGAAGACCGGCGCCACGCTCCATCTGCACAAGGCCGATCAGGTGCTCTGGGACAACCTGGAGATGCAGTGCCGCATGTTTGGCGTGCCTTACCGTCCGGTGCCAGCACCCGATCAGTGGCTGAGCGACGATGAGGAGCTGGCCTGTGGCTGTGGCGTGGCATTGCACACGCCGGGGCATACGCCGGGATCCATGAGCTTCTGGTTCGCCGACGCCAAATTGCTGATCGCGGGCGACACCCTGTTCCGCCGCGGCATCGGGCGCACCGATCTGTGGGGTGGTGACTACGCCACCATCGAGCGCTCCATCAAGCAGCGGCTCTACTCGCTGGATGAAGACGCGACCGTGGTGACCGGCCACGGCCCGGATACGCGGCTGGGGGACGAAATGCGCGAGAATCCTTTCGTCCGGGCCTGACCCGGGGTGCCGTTGGCCGGGTTCTGCTGCACGGTTCCTATCCCTGGCGGTGACCGATGGTACTCTAGCGCCGCATTCAGGGCCGCGCTCGCAAGGGCTGGGGACTGCCCTGGTAACCGACGAGAGAAGGAAGTAACTATGAAAATGCTGAACATGACCGCCCTCGCAGCGAGCGTCGCTCTGCTGGTGGGATGCACCACCAATCCCTACACTGGCGAGCAGCAAGCCGGCAAGGCCGGCGTTTACGGTGGTATCGGCGCAGTCAGTGGCGCCGTAATCGGTGCGGCGACCTCGAGCAAGAAGGATCGCACCAAGGGCGCGTTGATCGGTGCAGCGGTCGGTGGTGCGGCTGCCGGTGGCTATGGCTACTACGTCGACACCCAGGAGGCCAAGCTGCGCCAGACGCTGCAGGGCACCGGTGTTCAGGTTCAGCGCAATGGTGACAACCTGACGCTGATCATGCCCGGCAACATCACCTTCGCCAGCAACTCGGCGGATATCTCCAGCAGCTTCTACCCGACCCTGAATTCCCTGGTGCAGGTGTTCAAGGAGTTCAACAAGAACGGCGTCGATATCGTCGGCCACACCGACAGCACCGGCTCCCTGCAGCTGAATCAGGACCTGTCCAACCGCCGCGCCCAGAGTGTTGCTTCCTACCTGGTCGGCAATGGTGTGGCCGCTTCGCGGATTTCTTCCTACGGTGCCGGCCCCAGCCAGCCGATCGCCAGCAACGATACAGCTGCCGGTCGCGCGCAGAACCGCCGCGTCGAGATCAACCTGCGTCCGCTGTAAGCATTCATAGGCCGCGGGGCTGCAACGGCCTCGCGGGCGTCGAAATTCAGACGCCATAATTCCGTTTATCTCTGCTTCCATTGAACCTCTCTGCGCTATTCGTATCTGACATTCGATAGCACGCCAGTTGTGGCACAGAGGAGGTCGAATGGATGATCGTACCGCTCTCCATTCCCGCAGGTCCTGGTTGCCATTATTGGTCGCTCTGGCCCTGATGGCGGGCCTGGGTGGATGGATCGGCTGGCAGTGGCATGTCCAGGAACAGCGCAGCAAGGTCGAGCAGGAGCAGCGCTTCACCTTCGCTGTGGATGACATCGAACACACGCTACGCGAGCGGATGCGCGCCTACGAGATGGTCTTGCGGGGGCTTGCTGGCGTCGTTGCCGGCAGCGACGAGGTCCGCATCGATGACTGGGCGCGGGCCGTGGACCAGCTGCAGCTGCAGGACTTCTATCCGGGCATCCAGGCTGTCGCGCTGGCGCGGCATGCGACGCCGGAAACCCTCACCACCCTGATCGACCAGATTCGCGCCTCCGGCCGCGAGCGCTTTCGCATGTATCCGCCGGGCGACCGCGAAGAGTACGTGGTGACCGACTACATCCATCCGACCGACTGGCGCAATCGGCGGGTGCTCGGTTTCGATCTGTTCAGTGAGGCGACCCGCCGCGAGGCGATCATCAGTACGCGCAACAGTGGCAATCCGGTGCTCACGGGGCCGTTGCGCCTCAAGCAGGAAACCGAGCAGAACGTCCAGGTGGGTGTTCTGTTGTTCTTTCCGATCTATGCGGCGACGGCGCCGGTCACCACCGAGGAGGAGCGTCAGCGCGCCTTTGTCGGCACCCTGCACGGCGCGTTCCGTCTGACCGACCTGATGGAAGGCATACTCGGCTCGCGCAGCCGAATGCTGCAACTGCAGCTGTTCGATGCCGCCAATCCGGAGTCGCCACTGCTCACCGGACGTGCGCCGGTCAGCGCCGACGCCAAGTTCCAGCGCATTCGGAATATTTACATGTACGGCCGCAGCTGGCAGCTGCAGGTGGCCAGCACGCCGGAATACGAGGCGGTGCTGCGTGACAACAATCGGGCCTTCAGCCTCGCCGCGGCGCTTATGGCGGCGGCATTGTTCTCGTTGCTGGTGGGCGGCTATTTGTATCTGCGCGAACGTGCGCTGCGCAACAGTCAGGTATTGAGCCTGCAATTGCAGGAGCGCGAGGCGCGCTTCCGTCAGCTGATCGAACAATTGCCGGTGGCGACCCTGCTATGCAACGCCGGTGGGCGCATCGAACTGGCCAACCAGAGCGCCGGGCAGCTATTCGGCAGCTCGACGGAGCTGCTGGCCGGCGAGCGTGTGAGTCGTTACGTGCCCGGCGTGCTCGGCGAGCAGGTGCTCGGGCAACTGCGCGAAACCAGTCAGCTCGAACTGCAGGCGCAGCGCGAGGACGGCAAGGCGATCCCGGTTGCCGTCAGCCTGACCAGCTTCAGACATGACGATGTCTTGTATTACGTCCTGAATCTGCTCGATCTGCAGGCGCGCAAGCGCGACGAGGAGCGCTTCCGTAATGTCGTCGAGGCCTCGCCCAATGCCTTCGTGCTGGTGGATACCCGCGGCGACATCGTCATGGTCAATCGCCAGACCGAGCTGCTGTTCGGCTATGAGCGCCAGGAGCTGGTCGGGCAGCCCGTGGAGTTGCTATTGCCCGAAGCCCTGCGCGAAGCGCATCGCGGTCTGCGCCAGGGTTATGCCGAAAATCCGGAACCACGTCGCATGGGCGGCAACCGCGAGCTGTTCGGCCGCCACCGCGACGGTAGCGCGTTGCCTGTGGAAATCGGCCTGTCGCCGTTGCGCAGTGGCGACGAGCAGCTGGTGCAGGCGGTGATCATCGATATCAGTCACCGCAAGGCGGCCGAGCGTCGCTTGCGCGAGCAGGCCGACCAGCTGGCAGTAGCCAATCGCTACAAATCCGAGTTCCTCGCCAATATGTCCCACGAGCTGCGCACGCCGCTCAACAGCATTCTCATCCTCAGCGATCAGCTGCGTCAGAACGGCTCGGGCAACCTTAACGACAAGCAGGTCCGGCATGCCGACATCATTCATCGTGCCGGTCATGAGCTGCTGCAGTTGATCAACGATGTGCTGGATCTCGCCAAGATCGAGTCCGGCCATATGCAACTCAAGCTGGAGCCGCTGAACCTGCGTGAGTTGCTGACCGAACTGGAAACCTCGCTGACGCCGATGGCCGAGCAGAAGGGCTTGGCGCTGAAGGTGGTGGTCGACGCCGACGTACCGCCTGCGCTGAATTCGGACCGGGCGCGGCTGCAGCAGATTCTGCGCAACCTGTTGACCAACGCCTTGAAGTTCACCGAGCAGGGGCAGGTAGAGTTGCTGGCGAGCTACCCGCCGGAGGACGCTGACGGACAAATCCTGCAGCTGCAGGTACGTGACAGTGGCATCGGTATTGCCAAGGACCAGCAGGAGCGGATCTTCCAGGCGTTCCAGCAGATCGATGGTTCGATCAGCCGTCACTACGGCGGCACCGGTCTGGGCCTGGCGATCACCCGCCAGCTGGTGGAGGTGCTCGGGGGGCACGTCACGGTTGATAGCGAACTCGGCAACGGCGCCACCTTCACTGTGCGATTGCCGGTGGAGTCGACGTCCGGCGCATCAGCGCAGGCGCTGTTGCCGCGCCAGCCGCAGCGCCGTGGGCGTGGTCCGGGGCTGCTGATCATCGAGGACGATGCCGATTTCGCATCGGTAGTGGCGGAGGTCGGGCAGAGCCACGGCTTTACCAGCCTGATCTGCAGCACCGGCCAGCAGGGGCTGGAAGCCCTGCGGCGCGAGCACTTTGCCGCAGTGATCCTTGACATCCTGCTGCCGGACATCAGTGGTTGGCAGGTGCACCGGGAATTGCGTGGCGACGAGCGTCATCTGGGCATGCCGGTGCTGATCATTTCCTGCGTGCCGCAGCCTCACGACTGGCATGACGATGGGTCGCGCTATCTGGTCAAGCCGGTAGCGCAGGCCGAACTCGAGCGCATCTTCATCGAACTGGCGCGCCACGAACAGAATTCGCTGCGCCTACTGCTGGTGGAGACCGATCCCCGTCGCCGCGAACTGATCCGTGAGTACTTCGAGCGGCTCGGCTATAGCGTCACGCTGGCGGGGGGCGCCGAAGCGGCCCGACTGGCGTATGCAGAACAGAATTTCACCGTGGTGGTGGTCGAGCACGAGCTGGCAGACGGCAGCGGGCTGGATCTGCTGGATGCGCTGGAGCGCCTGCGTTCGCTTCGCGGCGTCACGGTGTTGGTGAACAGTCGTGAAAGGCTGTCGGATACAGACCTGCAACACTTGCGCCGTTATTCGGCTTCAGCACTGTCCAAGGAGGATGATGTGAAACGTATGGGAGAACTGGTGCGCCGAGGGCCAACGGTGTCGTCGCCAAGCGCCGCGGCTTCGCTGCAGGTGGCGGCGTCGGGCCGGCGCGTGCTGCTGGTGGATGAGGATGTACGGCTGATCTATTCGCTGACGGCCCAGCTCGATGAGCTCGGGCTGCTGGTGGTCCCGGCCACAAGTGCCGACGAAGCGGTCGAGCGTTTCGATGAGGATGCCTTCGATCTGGTACTGCTGGACATGAGCCAGCCTGGGGCGGAAGGTCCTGATTTGGCGCAGCGGCTTAAGCAGGCGCATGACTGTCAGGCCCCCATCGTTGCGCTGGTGACAACGACTGGTGGGGTTGAGCGCGAGCGTTGCATGGCGGCTGGTGCCGACGACGTTCTGCTCAAGCCCGTCGAGGCCACGGCGCTGGCGGCACTGTTGCAGCAATGGCTGGGTCTGGAGAGCGGTGCGGCCGAGGCTGAAGAGGAGTAAGCAAGTCGTGCGTGTTGAACATGCCTGTGGTGATGCGTTGATCGAACGATATGACACCTGGTGCGCGAATTCCCCGTGGGACGATTGTTGTCGGCAGTTTGGCAACGGATTGCTCGGAGGTTGGCGATGACGCAGACGCAGCTCAAGGCCAAGCCACGCAGTCGTACGCTGCTGGTGGTGGACGACCGGGAAGCGAATCTGGTGGCCATGGAAGCGTTGCTGGGCGATGGTGACTGGCAGGTGCACACGGTCAACTCCGGCGAGGCTGCGCTGCGGGCACTGCTGGAGCTGGACGTCGAGCTGGTGTTGCTGGACGTGCAGATGCCCGGCATGGATGGCTTCGAGGTCGCCCGGCTGATGCGTGGCAGCCCGCATACCCGCTACACGCCGATCATCTTCGTTTCGGCCATCGCGCATACCCGCGACTCCGTGCTGCGCGGTTACGCCACCGGCGCGGTGGACTTCATCCTCAAGCCGTTCGATCCACAGGTGCTCAAGCACAAGATCAACACCTTGCTGGCCCACGAACACAACCGCCGTGATCTGCAACTGCTCACACAGCAACTGGACAGCGCCCGTGCATTCAATGCCTCGGTCCTGAGCAACGCTGCCGAGGGCATTCTGGTGGTCGCCGAGGACGGCTATATCAGCTTCGCCAATCCAGCGATCGCCGGCATGCTGCACACCCGGGTCGAGGACCTGCAGGGCACGCCGTTGCTCTCGCATCTGGCGGCGCCGGAGATGCCGGCCAACTGGCAGGAGTCGGACTTCTACCGTTACTGGCGCAGCGGCTCGACCTATCGTCTGCACGAGGCGCAGCTGCACACCGCCACTGGTACGCCGTTGCCCGTAGCGTTGTCCAGCTCGCCGCTGCCGCGCCAGCAGCGCTCCATGGTGGTCATCGCGTTGGACATGTCGGTGGTGCGCAACCTTCACGTTCAGCTGGAAACCCAGGCGGTCACCGACTCGCTGACCGGGCTGCTGAACCGGCGTGGCTTCCATCAGGCGCTGGAATCGTCGCTGGCGCGGGTCGATCGCAACGGCAAGCGCATGGCGATCCTTTATATCGATCTGGACGGCTTCAAGCGCATCAACGATTCGCTCGGCCACGATGCCGGCGACGAAATTCTGTGCAAGGTGGCGCGCCTGCTGGAGACCTGCATGCGTCCCTACGACATCATCGCGCGCATGGGCGGCGACGAGTTCACCGCGCTGCTGGATTCCCTCGATCACCCGGAGGATGCCGCACGGGTAGCGGAGAAGCTGATCGAGCTGATCTCGGTACGGCACAGGATCGACGGTACCGAGGTGACCCTTGGTGCCAGTATCGGCATCGCTCACTTTCCCGACTGTGGGGTCAGCGTCGATCAGCTGCTGCGCTCGGCAGACATGGCGATGTACGAGGCCAAGCGTGCCGGTCGCCGCCAATACCGATTCTTCTCCAGCGACATGAACGAACGCGCGCATGCGCGGCTGATGATGGAGGAAAACCTGCGCAGCGCCACCGAGCGCAACGACTTCGAGCTGCTGTACCAGCCGCAGATCATGCTGGCGACCGGCAAGCTGAGGGGGTTCGAGGGTTTATTGCGCTGGCCCCAGGGTGATGCAGAGGAAAACCAGCCGGGCAACTTCATCCCATTGCTGGAAGAAACCCGGTTGATCGAGCGGGTCGGCGACTGGGTGCTGCGCGAAGGCATGAACCAGTACTGCCAGTGGCTGCCGTCATTCGGCAGCGATCTGATTCTCAGCCTGAACGTCAGCCCGGTGCAGTTCAGTCGGGCTGGGCTGTTCGATTCGCTTCGCCGTCTGCTGGATGAATATCAGCTCCACCCTGCGCAACTGGAGCTGGAGGTCACCGAAGGCACGCTGATGCAGGATCTCGAGCAGAGCTGCGAGAAACTACGGCAATTGCGCAAGCTCGGCGTGCGCGTGGCCATCGACGATTTCGGTACCGGTTATTCATCGCTGGCTTATCTGCGGCACTTCGAGCTGGATACACTGAAGATCGACCGACTTTTCATCGCCAACATGCTGGATTCGCCACGCGATGCAGCGGTGGTCAGCACCATTATCGATCTGGGCCGCAACCTCAACCTGGAGGTGGTGGCCGAGGGCGTGGAAACCCTGGCGCAGCGTGACTGGCTGGTGGAGAACGGCTGCGACGTCATGCAGGGCTTTCTCGTCTCACCGGCATTGAGCGCCGAGCAGGCGCGGGCCTTTCCCACTCAGGTCGCCTGGGACGCGCTCTGAGCGAGCTGGTCAGGGCTGCACCGGAAACTGCTGGTGCAGTTGCTCCAGTTGCAGATCCTTTTCACTCCAGAGCCCGTTGACCCACTGCTGGAATGCCAGCCGATACGACTCGTCCTGGTCGTAATTGCGGCGGAGAAACTCGGCGGGTATCGGCTGCGCCTGGAGGCGTACGACGACCTGATGAATGTTGCCGGCGAGCAGGTCCCAGAAACTCGGGCGACCGTCGGGGTAATGGATGGTGATGTTGATCAGCGCCGTCAGTTGCTCGCCCATGGCGTCGATGACGAAGGCGATGCCGCCAGCCCTTGGCTTGAGCAGATAGCGATAGGGTGAGGCTTGTTCGGTGTGCTTGTCCTCGGTGAAGCGTGTGCCTTCGAGGAAGTTGAACACCGACACCGGATTGGTCCGATAGCGCTCGCAGGCTTTGCGTGTGGTCGCCAGGTCCTCGCCACGCTTCTCCGGGTACTTGGCCAGATACTCCTTGCTGAAGCGCTTCATGAAGGGAAACTCCAGCGCCCACCAGCACAGGCCGATCACCGGCACCCAGATCAGCTCCTGCTTGAGAAAGAACTTGAGGAACGGCATGCGCCGGTTGAGCTGGTACTGCAGCACGAGAATATCCGCCCAGCTCTGGTGGTTGCTGGTGACCAGGTAGGAGTGATGCATGTCAACCTGATCCAGACCCTGCACGTCCCAGCGGATCGGGCGAACCAGATCCATCCAGAAGCTGTTCATCGCGATCCAGGACTCGGCGATCCAGTGCATGCCGAAGCGCAGGCTGCGTTGTATCGCAGGGATTGGAAACAGCAGCTTGAGCAGCGAGAGCGCGAACAGCGGCCAGCACCAGAACAGGGTATTGAGCGCAAGCAGCAGGGCGGCGAGCGTGCCGCGGAGTGGAGCGGGGAGAAAGCTCAGCATGAAGTTCTCGTCGATACGGCTGATTCGAGGCGCCAAGAGTAGCGATTACGCGCTGAACTGCAACTATCGAGAGGGGTGAAGCACTGGCGCCGCCTGCCGGAGGGCGAGGCGGCGCCAGTCGGAAGCGGCCGTCAGGCCTTCTGGTTGGCAGCCTGCAGAGCGGTCAGGGCGATGGTGAAGACGATGTCATCCACCAGGGCGCCGCGGGACAGGTCGTTGACCGGCTTGGCCAAGCCTTGCAGCATCGGGCCGACGCTGAGGCAGTTGGCGTTGCGCTGAACCGCTTTGTAGGTGGTGTTGCCGGTGTTCAGGTCGGGGAAGATGAACACCGTGGCTTGGCCGGCGACCTTGCTGTTAGGGGCTTTCTGCTTGCCGACGCTGAGCACGGAGGCGGCGTCGTACTGCAGCGGGCCGTCGATCGGCAGCTCGGGCGCACGACCCTGGGCGATGCGGGTGGCTTCTGCGACCTTCTCGACTTCTGCACCGCTGCCGGAGCTGCCGGTCGAATAGCTGATCATCGCGACGCGCGGGTTGACGCCCAGGGCCACGGCGGACTCGGCGCTCTGCAGGGCGATCTCCGCCAGTTCGGTGGCGCTCGGGTTCGGGTTAACCGCGCAATCGCCGTAGACCAGAACCTGATCCGGCAGCAGCATGAAGAACACCGAGGACACCAGGCTGTAGCCCGGTGCGGTCTTGATCAACTGCAGGGCAGGGCGGATGGTGTTGGCGGTGGTGTGCACGGCGCCGGAAACAAGGCCGTCCACTTCGTCCAGTGCCAGCATCATGGTGCCGAGGACCACGGTGTCCTTCAGCTGCTCGCGGGCATCGTCCGGGGTCAGGCCCTTGGCCTTGCGCATTTCGCACATCGGCTCGACGTAGCGGTTGGCGA
>ERZ1673962.90-NODE-90-length-76039-cov-40.534244_pt1 | contig 76039 bp, 58 predicted proteins | sample MGYA00580188_ERZ1673962 | MGnify/ENA primary metagenome ERZ1673962 (study PRJEB41334, sample SAMN05608104) | rock metagenome | biome: terrestrial subsurface; feature: shale formation; material: shale | place: USA: Pennsylvania ...
GAGTTAAGGGTTCGAAGGAGCAAGGGGCTCCATCTACCACTTAATCCGGATACCCTGAATTGCGTGGCCGTGATGACCGCCTGCGTTTCTCGCCGTTCTGCTGGCGCGCACGTCTGGCCCTGGCGCACAAGGGCATCGAGGCAGAACTCGTGCCGATGCTGTTCACCGACAAGAGCCCGATCGACTTCTGCGATTCCACCACGGTGCCGGTGCTCAAGGATGCGCACGGCGTGGCGATGGACAGCTATGACATCTTCAAGCATCTGGACGCGCATTATCCGAACGCCGGCAATGGCCCGCTGATCGGTGATGCCCAGGCGCAGGCGCGTCTGAATTTCGTCAAGGTCTATGCCGAGCAGGTCATGGCCGTCGGCTTCTTCCGCCTGGTGGCGCTGGATCTGGTGCAGGCCATTCACCCGGATGACCGCGAGTACTTCCAGAGCGCCCGTGAAGCCCGCTTCGGCATGTCCTTCGAGGAGTTCCATAACGTCGAGATCGCGCGCGGCATTCTCGACAGCGCCTTCAAGCCGCTGCGTGGCCTGCTCGCCAATCAGCCTTTCATGGATGGTGATACCCCGGCGGCGGCAGATTACCTGATCTTCGGTTTCTTCATCTGGGCCCATATCGTCTCTGACACCTCGCCCTTCGGCGAGACGGAAGACCCCAGTGATCCGCTGGTGCAGTGGTGCGAGCGCATGATGGATCTCTACGACGGCATGGCGCGCAAGGCGCCACGTGCCAGCGAGATTGCGCAGTAATCTCGCATCGGAGATGACCTTTCTCATGGCCCGAACGCTGAAGGGCGTTCGGGCCATGTCGTGCTGTTCCAGACAAGGAGCCCATGATGATCGATCTGTATTACTGGACCACGCCCAACGGCCACAAGATCACGATCTTTCTGGAGGAAGCCGGACTCGAGTACCGTCTCATTCCGGTGAACATCAGCAAGGGCGAGCAGTTCGCGCCGGAGTTTCTGGCCATCTCGCCCAACAATCGCATGCCGGCGATCGTCGACCATGCGCCTGCTGATGGCGGTGAGCCGATCTCGGTGTTCGAGTCCGGCGCGATTCTGGAGTACCTGGCCGACAAATGCGGCAAGTTCCTGCCGCGCGAGACGCGCGCGCGTAATGATGTGCTGCAGTGGTTGCACTGGCAGATGGGCGGCCTGGGGCCGATGCTCGGTCAGGTGCACCACTTCAAGCACTACGCGCCAGAACCGGTGGAATACGCCATCGAGCGCTATCACAAGGAAGGCGAGCGCCTCTACGGCGTGCTGGAGCGCCAGCTTGCGGGGCGTGACTTCGTGGCGGGGGACGAGTTGAGCATCGCCGACATGGCCATCTGGCCGTGGCTGAAGGCCGAGAAGCAGGAGATCGATCTGACGCGCTTCCCGGCGGTCGCCGCCTATCGTGCCCGCATCGCCGAGCGTGATGGCGTCAAGCGGGCAATGGCGCGCATCGACGACATCAATCCGGCTGCTAATGTGGCGATGGATGAGGAAGCGCGCCGTCATCTGTTCGGCCAGCAATCCTGACGGGCAGTCAGTGCCGCTGTGAAGTCGTGAAGCTGTGAAATTGTAGAGCTGAGAAGTTTGAAGCAACCGTTGATCTGTCGGCCTGCAGCGCTGTCAGGCCGACTGGTCAGCGGGTCCAGTCCGTCGGCACACGACGGCGGATATGGTCGAGCAGCGCGCCGAGCTTGCGCGGCGGATGGCCGAAGGGATAGTGCAGGCTGACCGGAATCGACGGCCCCTTCCACTCGGGCAGGCAGGCCTCGAACTGTCCCGGGTGCGCCGTCGCCCGGGTGCGCACGTGGTAGTCCGGCAGCAGACCGATACCGGCGCCGTGCGCGATATGGTCGGCATGCACCACCACGTTGTCGACCGTGAAGCGTGACGGCGGCAGGCTCAGGCGATACTCGCCTTCCTCGGGGTGATTGAGCACCAGATTGGGGTGATGGCGGTCGATCAGATTGACCCAGTCATGGGAGGTCAGCTCGCTGGGGTGCTGCGGATGGCCGTGCTTGTGCAGATAGCTGGGGTGGGCGTAGAGATGTTGCTGCTGCTGACCCAGAATCTCCTCGCGCAGCCCGGTGTCCTTGGCCGGCCCTTCCCATAGCCACAGCATCACCTGGTCATCATCGCGTGACGGCGGCAGGTGGTTGGCGGTCAGGGTCAGGCGAATGCCCGGATACTCTTCGATGAAGTCGGTCAGCACATGATTGAACCAGCCACGCAGGAAGTGCGGGTGCGCGCTGACGGTGATGTCACCGCTGATCTCCTCGCGCAGTTCATCCAGCGCGATCTGCGAGCGCTCGCCCAGCGACAGCATCTGCTGGCAATACTGATAGAACAGCGTGCCGGCCTCGGTGGGAATCAGGCGATTGGCCTGACGATGCAGCAGTGGCTGGCCGAGCTGGTGTTCGAGATGACTGATCCGGCGGCTGAGCGTGGACTTGGAGATACCGAGATGCTCGGCTCCTGCGCCCAGATTGCCGTAGCGCATGATGGCATCGAAGGCACTGAGGCCCTGAAATTCGTCAAGTACTGGAGGCATGACTTGGTGGCACCCGCCGCTGTTGTCTGCCGTTGAAGCGGCAAATAGCGTGAAAGAAAGCATGAAAGCAGGAATCGCGTCGTTGCTGGGGTGTGGGCCAGCGTCTCCCTGCCATTTTGGCCAGCATTGTAGCCGATCTGATCGAGCGAATGGCATACATGTGAGTGATTCGCGTTTGCCTGTAGCCGGATGCGGCGAAACATCCGCCAGCCGGCGGCTGTCGCTGACCAGCCCAAGCCTGATGGCAGATGGGCGCTGATAGGCAGCCAGCGAGCCTCAAGCGAGCCTCATGCCGCTGGCGTTCGACAATCAGGGTTGACGGTTTCCGCGCCTCGCGCGGCAATTGCGCCCACATGAGATGCACATGGCGAGCGAGCGCGGCATCATGGCGAGATCAATGCGCAGCAGGCCTCGTCGCTGCGTCTCACTGTTCAAGGACCCTGTAGATGTCATTCGCTACCCGCTTGCGCGCCCGGGCCGCCTTGCTTGCCTCTCCGCTACGGCTTGCGTCATCAGTGCCAACGCCTTCATCAGCGCTATCTTCTTCATCAGCGCTGTCGAGGGCCGCCAGCCTGGCGGCCCCGTTGATGCTGGCACTGCTGGCCGCGCCGGTTCAGGCAGACGAGCGGCCCCAGATTCGTGTCATGGCCGCCGCCTCGCTGCATGATGCGCTGGATGCCATCGAGGCGCGCTACGAGCGTCTCGCCGACGTGGACATCATGCCGGTCTACGCCTCGTCCTCGACCCTGGCGCGTCAGCTGGCCAATGGGGCTCCGGCGCAGCTGTATCTGTCGGCCAATGAGCGCTGGATGGACTGGCTGGAGCAGCAGGCCGGCATCGTCGTCACCGGCCGTCACGACCTGCTGGGCAACCGTCTCGCGCTGGTCGCGCCCGGCCCCAGCCAGCTGGACGCCAGTGTCAGCAATGCCGAGGATGTCACCGATGTGGCCGAGCGCCTCGCCGCCACCGGCAGCAACACTCGCCTGGCCGTCGGCGACCCCGACCACGTGCCCGCGGGCATCTATGCGCGTCAGTCGCTGGAAGCGCTGGGGCAATGGCAGACGCTGCGCTCGCGCCTGGCCAGCGCCGAGGACGTGCGCGCCGCGCTGACGCTGGTCGAGCATGGCGAGGCCCCGCTGGGGATCGTCTATGCCACCGACGCCGCCATCAGCCATCGGGTGCATCAGATCGGCCTGCTGCCGGACAGCAGCCATGACCCCATCCACTATCCTGCCGCCTTGATCAGTCGTGGCGGTGACGCGCCGTCGTCACAGGCCGAGGCCTTCTCGGCCTGGCTCTCCAGCAACGAGGCCGGCGCCATCTTCCACCGCTTCGGCTTCAGCACGCTCGCCCATCAGGCTCCTGCTGCGCAGCCAGAGGCCGACTAGCCGCTGGATCAGCATCGAGGCCTCGTGGCACACGCTGGCATGTCATCGACAAGATGAGGCCGCTACACTGGGAGCCTGCTGTCACATCGGCGTGATCAAGGCGGGCAGGGCTGTCTGCCGGCGCTTCGCGTCACGTCATGTGCGAGAACCTGTCTTCGTCTGAGGAAGATCCATGCTGAGTGCGCTGGAATGGGAAGCCCTGAGCCTGAGCCTCAAGGTGGCTTGCGTCGCGGTCGGCCTGAGCCTGATTCCCGGTTTTGCGGCGGCCTGGTGGCTGGCGCGACGTGAGTTTCGTGGCAAGGCGCTGGTCGATGGTCTGCTGCATCTACCGCTGGTGTTGCCGCCCGTGGTGGTCGGTTATCTGTTGCTGGTCACCTTCGGGCGCAATGGCGCCATCGGCCAGTGGCTGGCCAGGATCGATATCGTGCTGCCCTTCACCTGGCAGGGCGCGGCGCTGGCGGCGGCGGTGATGGCCTTTCCGCTGATGGTACGCGCGATGCGCCTGTCGCTGGAGGCCGTCGACCCGGGCCTGGAGGCCGCGGCCCGCACCCTGGGCGCCAATCCGCTGCGCGTGCTGTTCACGGTGACCATGCCGCTGGCACTGCCGGGCATTCTCACCGGTGGCATGCTGGCCTTCGCCCGCGCGCTGTCGGAGTTCGGTGCCACCATCACCTTCGCCGCCAATATCCCCGGCGAGACCCGCACGCTGCCGTTGGCGCTCTATACCCTGATCCAGACCCCGGGCCAGGAAGGCGCTGCGGCCAGGCTGTGCGCCATCGCCGTCGTCATCGCGATGCTGTCGCTGCTGGCCTCAGAGTGGCTGGCACGTCGCGCGCGACTGCGCATGGAGGGGCGTGATGCTTAATTTCCACCTCCATCGTCAGCAGGGCGCCTTCACGCTGGATGCCACGCTCAAGGTGCCGGCGCGCGGCGTCACGGCGCTCTTCGGGCGCTCCGGCAGCGGCAAGACCACCATCCTGCGCCTGATCGCAGGACTCGAACGTCCCGACCATGGCCACCTGCGCCTGGACGGCGAGTGCCTGACGGGCGGCGAGAACGATATCTTCGTGCCGGCGCATCGTCGCAGGCTCGGGGTTGTCTTCCAGGAGCCGCGCCTGTTTCCGCACTACAGCGTGCGCGGCAACCTCCGCTACGGCATGCCGCGCGCCCTGACGCCTGCCCAGCGCCAACAGAATCAGTCACGCCTGCATGAGATGGTCACGCTGCTGGGCATCGAGGACCTGCTGTCGCGCATGCCTGGCCAGCTGTCCGGTGGCGAGGCGCGGCGTGTCGCGATCGGCCGCGCCCTGCTGTCACGTCCACGCATGCTGTTGCTGGATGAGCCGCTGACCGGACTCGACGGCGCTCGCAAGCAGGAGCTGCTGCACTACATTGCGCGGCTGGCACGCGAGATCGAGATCCCGATCCTGTTCGTCAGTCATGACACCCGCGAGCTGTTCGCGGTCGCCGACCGCCTGGCGCTGGTGGACAACGGCCGCATCACTGCCAGCGGCGAGATCGGTGACATGCTGTCACGGCTGGACCTGGCGCCGCAGACCGGCCGCTTCGAAGCGGGCTCGCTGCTGACCGCCGAGGTGCTGTCGCACGATGATGACTGGCAGCTGACGCGTCTGGGGCTGGGCGCCGGGCTGAGCCTCAAGCTGGCGCGGCTGGCGATGCCGGTGGGGCGTCGTGTGCGCCTGCGACTGCGGGCGCGTGACATCAGCATCGCGCTGGAGACGCCGACCCACACCAGCCTGCGCAATGCCTTGCCGGCCGTGATCCACGAGATCGAGAGCGAGCGTGGTCATGCCAGCGCCGAGCTGGTGCTGGGCATCGCCGGCCAGCGGGTGAGGGCGCGAGTCGATCGTCTGGTGTGCCAGGAGCTGGGCCTCAAGGTCGGGCTGGGCGTCAAGGCGCTGATTTCCAGCGTGGCGCTCTCGGGCCCCGATGTGATAAGCCTGGACGCCATGGATGACGACATCCCTGTGGTGAATGCGGCCCAGCCGAGTGCGGCCCAGCCGAATGCGACACAGACAAATACCGCACAGGCCAAGGCGCCAAATGACGCAGGCTCTGCCTCGTCTGCGAGCTGACGCTGCTCGCACGCACCGTCCGCTGATTTCTCGAATTGATGGACTCTGGCAAGGAAACCTCTCATGCAGTTGACCCACCTGTGGCGCTATCCCCTCAAGTCCGGCGCCGCTGAGGCGCTTGAGACAGTGACGCTCGGCGAGGAAGGCCTCACCCAGGACCGCCGCTTCGTGGTGGTCGCGGCGCGTGGCAAGTTCGTCACCGCGCGCACGCATCCCCAGTTGCAGCGCCTGGCCTTGCGCGAAGACGCCAGCGGCCAGTGGCGACTGTGGCATCTTGATCGCCCCGAATGCGGCAGTGTCAGCTTTGCCACCGATGACCAAGCCGAGCGTCTCGACATCCAGGTGTGGGCCGATCGGTTCACTGCCTTGAGCGTGAGCTTTGAGGCTGATGCCTGGCTGAGTGAGCAGATCGGCATGCCGGTCAGGCTCAGCTGGTTGGGCGAGCGCTCGGAGCGCTATCGCGAGATCATCGCGCAGCGCGTCAGCGCCGCCGACGGTTTTCCGCTGTTGCTGGCCAATCAGGCTTCGTTGGCGGCGCTCAACGCCCAGACTCCGAGTGCGGACCATGGCATGGATCAGTTCCGCCCCAATCTGGTGATCAGCGGCGCCGAGGCATGGGCCGAGGATGGCTGGCAGGAAGTGCGCATCGGTGAGGCACGCTTCACGCTGGTGTCTTCCTGCACCCGCTGTGCGATGGTCAATGTCGACCCGGCGACCGGCGACAAGCGTGGCGACGGCGAGCCGCTCAAGACGCTGGCACGGGTGCGCCGCTTCGCGGATGGCCAGGTGCACTTCGGCTACAACCTCGTCGCGCTCGATCCCTCGCGCAAGTCTACCTTGCGTGTCGGCGACGAGGTGGAAGTCACCGCCTTCAAGTGATGTCGCTGGAATCTTGCCTACAGGCCTGAATCCAAACGCCCGCCATCATCGATGGCGGGCGTTTTCGTTCAGGGGGCGCTTGGCAAGACGGTAAGCAAGGCGCTTGGCAAGAAGGTAGGCAAGCTCAGGCCGGCGGCCCGAACAGGGCAGGTTGGCCATGCGCCTCGCGCCAGACATCCAGCGCCGCACGGTGCAGCTGGCTGTGGCGCCATGCCAATGCCTCGATATCGCGGTCATAGCCGCCACCGATCACGCAGGCCACGGCGGCGCCCGCCGCGCGACAGCGCTGGATGACATGTCGCTCGCGGTGGTAGAGGCCGCTGTCGCTCAACTCGAGATGGCCGAGCCTGTCCGCGGCATGCGGGTCGACACCGGCATCGAAGATCACCAGCTCCGGGCGTACCCGCGCCAGCACCTCCTCAAGTGTACGCTCCAGTACCGCCAGATAGTCCGCATCGCCCATGCCCCTGGGCAAGGGCACGTCCAGGTCACTTTGCTGCTTGCGCGCCGGGAAGTTGCTCTCGGCATGCAGTGACAGCGTGAAGACCCGCGGCTCGTCGGCGAAGATCAACGCCGTGCCATCGCCCTGATGCACATCGAGATCGACGATCAGCACGCGCTTCACGCCGTCGTCCAGTGCCTGATGCGCCGCCACGCCGATGTCGTTGAGCAGACAATAGCCGCTGGCGGCCTCCGGGTGGGCGTGATGGGTGCCGCCCGCGGTGTTGCAGGCCAGCCCGCGTTTGAGCGCTTCGCGCACGGTGGTCAGGGTGCCGCCCACGGCCAGCACGCTGCGCTCGCGCAGTGCCTCGCTCCACACGAAGCCGCTGCGCCGCTGGGCCTGCGCGCTCAGGGTGCCAGTGAGGAACTCATGCACATAGCGGCGGGTATGCACGCTGAGCAGGTCGTCCTCCTCGGCGGGCTGGGGCGTCACCCAGTCGACAGCCGAGGCGCAGTCGGCCAGCTGGCGGTCGAGCAGGCGCTTGAGCACGCTGAACTTGTCCATCGGGAAGGGATGCTTCTCGGGCAGCGCTATCCGGTAGCCGGGATGGTGAATCAGCGCCAGCGGCGGGCAGTGGGCATCAGCGACGGGGCACAAAGTGCACCTCCTGTCCGTCGGTGGTCAGCTGGCGGATGGCGGTGGGACGGCCGTCGCTGTCCAGGTCGACCAGCCCGATGCCGCAGGCGTTCAGCAGGCGTTCGCCATGACTGGCCGCGTCGTGGCGGCGCGGCGTGACGCGCATGTTGCGCCGGCGCGTCAGCAGATTGAGCGGTGAGCGCGGGGCGTACAGCCAGCGATTGAGACGGTCGAGCACATCCAGCAGGCCGACCGGGAAGCGATTGCGGATGCCGCTGCTGGTGATCTGCCAGATGCTCGGGCTTGAACGGCGATGCTTGAGGCGCACATCGTAGGCGAAGGAGTAGTGCACATCGCCGGACAGGATCACGAAGTTCTGCGGCGTGCGCGAGTGGCGGAAGATGTTGAGCATCACGCTGGCCGCGCCGCGATGCGCCATCCAGTTCTCGGCATCGACCATCAACGGCTTGCCCGCCAGCGTGAACAGCTTCTGGATGCTCTCGATCAGCTTGACGCCGAACATCGGCGCCGGAGACACCAGTACCACGGCCGGGTGGCCGACCAGCCGTTGCTGAAGCTCGCTCAGCGCCTCCCAGTCCATCAGCCCCGAGGGATGCGAGATCTTGAGCTCGCTGCGCCAGCGGCGGGTGCGCGTATCGGCCACGATCAGCGGCGGCGTGGTGTCGAGCTGATAATCCCAGCTCTCGCAGCGATGCAGGTGGGCGATCAACGCCTCCTGACGCTCGACATCGAAATGGCCGTCTGCGGCCTTGTCAGTGTCAGTCAGGGCATGAGTGAACAGCGCCCGGGTCTCCTCCAGCAGCTCCGCCAGTGGCTCCGGCCCGTTGCCGGCGGCCTGACACAGCAGGTAGCCGGTTAGCGCATTGCCGATGATGCGGCGCGAGAAGGGATGGCCATAGGCGGCTTCCTCCCAGGCGGCGCTGAGGTTCCAGTCATCGGTGACATCGTGGTCATCGAAGATCATCAGGCTGGGCACATTGGCCAGCAGGCGACGTACCTGACCGAGTCCGCCACAGAAGCGTCGCAGGTGGCGGGCTTCGGTGGCATGGCGCTCGCGGGTAGCGTCGTCATGGCCCTCGAGCGCCGAGGGGTCTTCCAGCGTGATGCCCAGCGCCTCCCACGGCACGTCAGACCACACCAGCAGGTACATGGCGATGACTTCCGACAGGCCGATCAGATGGTTGTCGGCACCGGTGGAGGTGAAGATGGGCTTGCGCTTGGCACCGAAGAAGCTGGCGGCCACACCTTCATTGGCCGGCATGTCCGGCAGCAGCTGTGGGCGATGGTAGAGGTGCGAGGGGTGCTGGCGCAGCTCGCGAGTGTCGGAGACCTCGGCCTCCATCAGCGTCTCCTCCGGCAACCCCAGCCCCGCGATCAGTTGATCGATCGCGCCCAGCATCGGCCCCGCGACATCGTCGGCGTAGATCTGATCGCCGGTGAACAGCATCACCTCCGGCCACTCGGCGACGCTCTCACGTCGCTCGCTCAACCAGCGATCCAGCGCCACCAGTCCGTCGCCACCCGGGCCCTTGGGTGGCGGCGTCTCAAGACGATCGGTCGACGCAGCGTCTTCCGCACTCTGCTGCGCCTGCTGCTCGTCATCACTCAAGCCGTGATGCGGCTTGCGGCAGCTGCCATGCGCGACACGCGTCAGGCGTGACGGCAGTCGAAAGCGCGGCAGGCTTTCACCGGGGTAGCAGATCTGTGGCGCCCAGTCGGCGATGCCCTGCCATGCGGGCGTGTCTGTCGATGATGCTGACGCTTCCGTTGCCGATGACGCTGTCGTTGTCGCTGACGGCTCCGCCAGGCCCAGCTCGTAGGCGATGGCGCAGTCGGCAGGCAAGGGCGTGTCGGGATGCGCTTCGATCAACAGCAGCCAGGCGTGCTCCCCCAGCGGCATCGCCAGATGCTCCGTCAGCCGACAGCTTGATGTCGTCGGCAGGCCATCCTCACCTCGCGTGGGAGGCGTCGCGTCCTGCTCCGGCAGCAGCCACACCCGCGCCTGCTGTGGGCGAGAGGTCACCAGCCACAGCATCACGCCCTTGGCGGTGACACGGCGCAATATCGGGCCTGCCAGCACGCGGGGCAGGGCAGCAGTCGGTGTGGGAGAGCCGTTGGCAGGCAGCGAAGCGGACGAAGTGGCAGACATGAAGCAGGCTCGATGGCAGGTGGAGACGGATAGCGGTCAGCTGACTATCATCAGCTGACGCTCAACAAGCGATAGCGGAGCAGGCGACGAACGCCAGCCATGGGCGCAGGCGTGGGCTTGGGCTCGGGCCTGAGCGTATGAGTGGCTCCGTGCGTTGAGTGTGACAACTCGTCGTGGCGCGAGGTTCGCAGGCTCGCAAAGCATGCGCGAGCTAGCGTAAAGTTGGGCCCTTGAATGCACATGGCGTTCGCACAATAGCATGGGAAACCGGCATGAATGATCCATCGGCGAAGCGCCTCGTGAGTCCGCTGTCCAGGCCAGTCAATCGCGGGTACGGCTCGCGCAGCTCCATCTGGCGCAAGGTCGCCCTGGCCGCAAGTGTGACAGCGAGCCTGGCCGCGACCTTGGCAACAAGCCTGTCAGCGAGCCTCTTCAGCCCTGCGGCCCTGGCCGCCGAGGCGCCGCTGGCGACAGGCGAGCGCCACGTGCTGGCGGCCAATGACTGCCTGCCCGCACCCAGCGGGCCAGTGGTGTTGACGGTCGAGGGCGCTGTCAGCTGTGGCAATGCCGGCTCCCTGCAGGCACCGCGGGCGCGTTTCGATCTGGCGATGCTCGAAGCCATGCCGTCGCGCGTGGTGGCCACCCACACCCCCTGGACCCAGGGACGTGTCAGTTTCTCCGGCCCGCTGCTGCGCGAGCTGGTGGCGCGGGTGTCTGAAGATGCCAGGGGGCTCAAGGTGCGGGCACTGAATGACTTCGTGGCCGAGATTCCCCTCAGCGACATCGAGGACTTCGATGTCCTGCTGGCCACGCGCCGCGACGGCGAGCGCATGCCGGTGCGTGACCTCGGGCCCTTGTTCGTGCTGTATCCCTTCGATGCTCATCCGGAATTGCTCAATGAGCAGGTACGCTTTCGCAGTGTCTGGCAGGTCACCGGGCTTACGCTGGAGTGAGCGAGGGCTGGCGCCTGACCCCTCAGGCGCAAGATGACATGGAGTCATGCAGTGAATCAGTCGCCGGATGAAAGATCCCCGCTTTCAGGCACCGCTGCTGATCAGTCCCTTGCTGATCAGGGCATTGCCGCGTCGGGTGTGGGCGGAAGCGGCAATTCCCCCGCGCGCTGGCCGCTGTGGCTGGGCATGGCGATCAGCATCCTGTGTCTGCTGGCCTCCATCGGCATCGGCGGCACCATCCTGCACAACCAGGTCAGTCTGGAAGACCGCACCCGCGACGACGCCGTCTGGTCGATCTACAAGCTGGATCGCGAGGCGGTCAGCCTTTCCTCCTCGATAGCGCGCTATCGCGTCGCCGGGCCAGCCGATCGTGCCAGTATCTGGAATGAGGTGCTGCAGAATTACGAGCTGCTCTACAGCCGCACCTATATCTTCCGGCGGGGGGATTTCCAGCGCCATCTGATGACCCTGCCGGCCGTGCCGCTGCTGGCCGATGAGTTGATGAGCCAGATCGAGTATCTCGATCTGCGGCTGGAAAAGTGGCGGCATGGCCCGGTGTTCGAGGGCACGGGCCCGGTGCAGGGCGCCCAGGCTGACGACGCTTCCGCAGACATTGACGCTGCACAGCGCTCCCAGGTGCTGGGGCCCGAGGGTCGCGAGGCGGCGGAGTTCCAGAAGCTGAGCGATGCACTGGCCGATACCACCCAGACGCTGTTGTTGCGGGTACGCGCACGCCTGGCCGAGGAGCTGGCCCACGAGCGTCAGAGCCGCGACAGCCTGGTGCAGCTGATGTTGCTGCTGCTGGCGCTGATGCTGCTGGCCACCTTGATGGTCTGCCGTCAGGTCTGGCTGCAGGCCCGCGGGCGTGAACAGGCCCGCCAGCAGATGCTGGCGATGTCGTCGGCTCTCAAGCACGAGGCGGCGCGGGCCGAACAGGCCAGTCGCGCCAAGTCAGAGTTTCTGGCCACCATGAGCCACGAGATTCGTACCCCGCTCAATGGTGTGATCGGCATGAGTGAGCTGTTGCTGGCCGAACCGCTGCAGAGCAGTGCGCATCGCTATGCCAGCAGTCTGCGCGACAGCGGCGAAGTGCTGATGGGGCTGGTGGATGATGTCCTCGACTTCTCCAAGATCGAGGCCGGCAAGCTCAGCGTCGAACGACGCCCCTTCGAACTGCACACGGCCATCGATGGCGTGATCGACCTGCTGCTGCCGCAGATGGACAGCACGCGCATCGTCTTCGATGACCGCCGCTCCGCCCAGCTGCCCGAGCAGGTCATGGGCGATTCGGTGCGTCTGCGCCAGGTGCTGCTCAATCTGCTCTCCAATGCCTTCAAGTTCACCGAGCAGGGGCGTGTCTGTCTGCTGGTCGAGGCATTGCCGGCGGGGCGCGTGCGCTTCGAGGTCGATGACACCGGCATCGGGGTCAGTGAAGAACAGGCCGCCCAGCTGTTCGAGCCCTTTACCCAGGGCGATGCCTCCACTGCGCGCCGCTTCGGCGGTACCGGACTCGGGCTTTCGATCTCGCGGCGGCTGGTCGAGTTGATGGGCGGGCGACTGGGCCTCAAGCAACGCCCGGGCAAGGGTGCCTGCTTCTGGTTCGAGCTGCCGCTGCCACGCGCCGCGGCGCTCAAGCGACCAGCCTTCACCTCCGCGCCCCTGCCGCTCAGCCGTGGCGAGCATGTCCTGGTGGTCGACGACAATCACATCAATCGCGAAGTGGCCCACTCCATGCTCAGTGGCTTGGGCTACACGGTGACGACGGTCGACAGTGGCGAAGCGGCGCTGGCGTGGTATGCGCGCCAGCGCGATACGGTGCTGGTGCTGCTCGACCTGCGCATGCCGGGACTGGATGGATTTGCGGTGGCGCGGCGTTGGCGTGCCATGGAGCACAGTGACAGGCGTGCGCCGAGCCTTATCGTCGCGATGACGGCCAATGTGGCGGCGGGAGAGCGTGCGCGTTGTCTCTCGGCGGGCATGAACGACTTCCTGTCCAAGCCGATCCGGCGTCAGCAGCTCGCCAGCATGCTGGCGCGCTGGCAGTCGGGCAGCCAGGACCTCGGCGAATGGCGCGTCAATGCCCTCGCCAGCACCCAGCCCTTCGACCCGATCAGCTATTCCCCTACCACTGAGCGACCGCCCCACTTCGAGGCACCGCCGGTAACCGGTGAGGCACTCGCGCGTGCAGCGTCATTGGTGGCATCACTCGATTCCCCTGCTTCGCGGCGTCGCATGATCCATGAGGCCCAGGCGCGTGCCACTGAGGCCGAGGCTGAAGCTGAGACTGAAGCTGAAGCAGACAAGGTCAGTGAGCCGTCGGCGGCTGATCGCGTTGAGCGGCGTGAGTATGCGGGCGAGGACGAGAGCGAACGGGAAGGGGAAGAAGGGGGACACACGAGCATGAACACTAGAGAGGCGTGGACATCTGGCGGCTCAGCGGCGGAGCTTGCACAGGCCGCGACGCCTGCGCTGCGGGATGAACTGGATGCCGACAGCATCGCGGCCCTCGAGGCGGCCTTCGAAGAGCAGCTCGAGCAGCAGTCACAGCGCCTGTCACGGGCGGTGGATCACATGGATCTGAAGCAATTGCAGCATGAAGCCCATCTGCTCAAGGGCAGCGCCGCCACCCTGGATCATGACCTGTTGCGCGATGCCGCCCTGCAGCTTGAGCTGCTGCTGGCATCCGACACGCCGCGCACCCGCATCGAGGCCGCGGTGGCGGCGCTGCTGGCCGAGATTCGCGATCACCGCATCGCCCACGATGCCGGTCAGACCTGGCGCTAGCACAGCCTGGCGCCAGCACCGTTTGGCGTCAGCAAAGCCGCCCTCGGCCAGACACATCACCTCAGGCATCACCTAAGACATCACCTCAGTGCTGGCGGCGGCGCAGTTCGCGTTCCACCAGCGTCACGCCGGGCGTGGTCTGGCCCTGAATGCCCTGCAGCGCCAGCGTCAGCGTCGCATCGGCGATCTGCTGGTGACGCTGGGGCAGTGAATGGATCGGCAGCGGCAGGAAGTCGAGCAGGCGGTCGTCGCCGAAGCTGGCCATCGCCTTGGGGGGATTGGCCGGCGGCCCCTCGGCGAACAGCACATCAAGCACGCCATCCATCAGGGTGTAGGAGGCGGTGACGATGGCGTCCGGCAGCGGTGAATGGCGGAGATGCTCGGTCAACGCCGCCGCGCCTGCCTCGCGCTCGTAACGCGCGGCATGCAGGGTGGTGGCCTCAAGCTCGCTGCTGCCGGTGAGCTGCTGATAGTGCGCCAGCGCCGCCTGCATGCCGCTGGCGCGCGCCCGCGTGATATCGATCTCCGGCAAGGCATCCAGCCACAGCAGTCGCTGCGGCGCGTGTTCCAGCACGGCTTCGGTCAGCTGGCGGGCGGCATCTTCATTGTTGCTGACCACGCTGGCGAAGTGGCGCGTATCCAGCGCGCGATCGACACCGATGACCGGGAAGCCATCCAGCGCCAGTTCGCGGTAGAAGGGGTCATCGGGGGACAGGCAGCTGGCGGTGATCAGCGCATCGACCCGCCGCGCCTTGAGCATGCGCGCCAGCTCGCGCTCGGTTTCCGGCTCATCGTCGGAGCAGACGATGAACAGCTGATAGTCGCGCTCACGTGCCCCGCGCTCCAGCAACTTGGCCAGGCGGGCATAACTGGCGTTCTCCAGGTCCGGCAGCATGAAGCCCAGCGTGCGGCTTTCGCCACGCCGCAGCGCGGCTGCCTGGGCATCGATCCGATAGTGATGACGTTGTACCACCGCCATGACGCGCTCGACCGTCTGGGGGCTGATACGTCGTGCCTGTGCCTGCCCATTGACCACATAACTGGCGGTGGTGCGTGAAACGCCTGCAAGACGCGCGATTTCTGCCAGGGTCATGCCACTGTCCTTGCTGGAAAGGGGAACGGGATCTGCGTGCTCCATGTGCGAGGAATGATGCGCACTTGTGGGCTCGGGTGCAAATCCTCTCTGCGCCGGGTACGCCTCGCTCGACACCTCTCGAGCCCGCGCCACAGGCGGCTCTACACCCAATGTCTAGTCACCAGAAGCACGTTTTCGGTTTGTGTTCGCTTGATCGGGCGCAAGAAAACGGCCAGCATGAGCCCTATTGAGGTGACACGATTCAGCATGCTCGTCATCACGCCATGACGCCGCTACCCTGTCGGAACTCGCCAAGTGACGTGTCGCGGCAGCTGAAATACACGCTTGCAGCGCACCGCCAACATCCAGGCTCCTCACCCAGAAGGGAGCCTCAAGGAGCCAGCCATGCTCAGTCTTGATCGCGAGGACATCCTTCTCGCCGCCCATGCCAGCGACTGGCGCGATGCCTTGCAACAGGCCGCCGATGCCCTGGTCGCCGGTGGGCGCGCCACCCCCGACTACCGTGAGGGCCTGCTGGCGCGTGAAGCCCAGTCTTCCACCTACCTGGGGCAGGGGATCGCGATCCCCCACGGTACGCCGGACAGCCGCGAGGCCGTGCTGGCCACCGGGGTGCGTGTCCTGCAGTTTCCGCAGGGCGTGGAGTGGCACGACGGCAATCGCGTCTTCCTGCTGGTGACCATCGCGGCACAGTCCGATGAGCATCTCGACATCCTGCGCGCGCTGACGCGTGTGCTCGATCGCGACGGTGTCAGTGAGCGCCTGGCCTCGGCGACCACCGCCGAGGAAGTGCTGAGCGAGCTGGGCCGCGAGGTGGTGCCGCCGCGGCTGGATGCCGAGACGCTGCTGTGCGGCTTCCCCGCGCGTGATCGTGACGAGCTGGTGCTGGCGGGGGCCGCGCGCCTGCGTCAGGCCGGCTGTGTCAGTGATGGATTCATCTCGGCCATGCTCGCCGCCCAACCGGTGGCGCTGGGGCAGGGCGTGTGGCTGGCGCAATCGCAGCAGGATGTCACCCGCTCGGCGCTGGCCATCGTCACGCCGGAGAAGGCACTGGAGACGCGCCACGGGCGCATCACTGCGCTGGCCTGTCTGGCAGTCAATGCCCAGCAGGGCCAGCATCAGCCGTTGCTGGAGCGCCTGCTGACGCTGCTGGAAGAGGGCGCAGGCGAAAGCCTGCCGGGCCTGTCGGCCAGCGCCCTGCTGGCGCGGCTGTCAGGGGAATCCGCCACGGCGCAGCTGGCCCAGGTCGTGTTGCTCAACGCTCACGGCCTGCATGCGCGTCCGGCCAAGCAGCTGGTGCAGGCGGCGCGCGAAGCCGGCGAGCAGCATGGCGTCATTCCGGCGTTGCGACTGGAAGGCGATGACAGCGGTGTGGTCAGTGCCGCCAGTCTGACCAAGGTGCTGGGGCTGGGCGCACGCCGCGGCCAGACGCTGATTTTCAGCGCCTCCGGCGATGACTCGGCGGCCAATCAGGCGGCGCTGAGCATGATGGTGAGCGCGGTGCAGGCCGGTCTCGGCGAGGCGGTGGAGCCGCTGGCCGATTGGCGCGCCGACGCCGCCACGCCGCTGGAGGCCAGCGAACAGCAAGCCACCGGCGACACCCAGCAGGCCGCTCCCGCCGCCGACAGCGTGGTGCCCGCGGTGGCCGCCTCGCCGGGCATGGCCATCGCGCCGTGCTGGGTGATGCGCCTGCCGCGCTTCGTCTACGAGACGCGCAGCGATGCCGGCGCCGATCGTGAGGCCGAGCGCCTGGTGGCCAGTATCCAGACCGCCCGCGAGCAGTTGCTGGCGCTGGTCAATCGTGCCGAAGGCGCCGAGATGGCCGAGATTCTCTCGATGCACGAGGAGATGCTCGGCGATCCGGAGCTGTTCGCCGCGGCGCGCGAAAGCCTCGATGAAGGGCACAGCGCCGAAGCGGCGTGGTGGTCGGCCATCGACAGTGCCGCCAGTGCCCAGGAGAACCTCGCCGATCGCCTGCTGGCCGAACGCGCCGCCGACCTGCGCGATGTCGGTCGGCGGGTGCTCGGCGTGCTGACCGATACGCCGCTGCCGAGTGCCCCCGAGACACCGCATGTGCTGGTGACCGAGGACATCGGCCCGTCGGATGTGGCGCGTCTGGATACCACTCGCGTGCGGGGGCTGGTCACGGCGTTGGGCGGGGCGACCTCGCACAGCGCGATTCTGGCGCGCTCGCTGGGCATTCCGGCGGTGGTCGGGGCTGGCCCGAGCGTGCTGGCGATCGCCGATGGCAGCGAGCTGATCGTCGATGGTGAACGAGGCCGCGTCAGCGTGATGCCCTCGGCCAGTCGCCGCGCGCGTGCCGAAGAGGCGATCGCCGGGCATGAGCAGCGCCAGGCCGCCGCCTGGGAGTCGCGCATGGCGCCCGCCACGACCCTGGATGGCCATCATGTCGAGGTGGTCGCCAATCTGGGCAACACCGCCCATGCCGGCGACGCCGTCGAGCGCGGTGCCGAGGGTGTCGGTCTGCTGCGTACCGAATTCGTGTTCATGGCGCACCCGCAGGCGCCGGACCTCGCCACCCAGACCGCCCAGTACGGTGAGGCGCTGGATGCGCTCGAGGGGCGGCCGCTGGTGGCACGCACGCTGGATGTCGGCGGCGACAAGCCGCTGCCGTACTGGCCGCTGCCGCGTGAGGACAACCCCTTCCTCGGCCTGCGCGGCATTCGCCTCGCCCTGACGCGCCCGGAAGTGCTCGAGACCCAGGTGCGGGCGCTGCTGACGGCCGCCGGTGCGCGGCCGATTCGCCTGATGTTCCCGATGGTCAAGGACCTGGCCGAACTGCGTGGCGCGCGTGCCATCGTCGACCGTGTACGTGCCGAGCTGGACGCCGCCTATGAGGCCGAACATGGCCAGCCGCCGGTGCGCGACGTGCAGGTCGGCGTGATGATCGAGATTCCCTCGGCGGCATTGACGGCGGCCAGCATCGCGCCGGAAGTCGACTTCTTCTCGGTGGGCACCAATGACCTGACCCAGTACACCCTGGCGATCGACCGCGGCCATGCGACGCTCTCGGCGCAGGCCGATGGTCTGCATCCGGCGGTGTTGCGCCTGATCGAGATGACCGTCAGTGCCGCCCACGCCCACGGTGCCTGGGTCGGCGTCTGCGGTGAGCTGGCCAGTGATGACCAGGCCGTCGGCGTGCTGGTCGGGCTGGGCGTGGATGAGCTGTCGGTGTCCAGCCGCCAGATTCCGCTGGTCAAGGCGCGGGTGCGCGAGCTGGACCTGGCCACGGCGCGTGAGCAGGCGCGGATCGCGTTGGCCCAGCCGACCTCGGAAGACGTGCGCAGTGCTCTGGAAGCGCTGCTCGAGCAGGGCGAGCCTTCGGTTGCCGAGGTTACCTCAGGCGCTGCGGTCAGTCATGCGGACAGTAATGGACACAGCCCGCGGGAGTCAGTGTGATGAGTGACAACACGACGCGTCAGGCCGCGGACTGCCCGGTATTGTGCGTGACGCTCAACCCGGCGCTGGACATGACCATCGGCCTCGACAGCCTGGTGCCGGGCAAGGTCAACCGGGCGCGCAGCCATCATCTCGAGGCGGCGGGCAAGGGCATCAACGTCGCGCGGGTGCTGGCGACGCTGGGTCATCCGGTGACGCTGAGCGGCTTTCTGGGCGCCGACAACCAGGCCGATTTCGAGGCCGCCTTCGCCGAGTGGGGGCTGAGTGACGCCTTCGAACGCGTCGCGGGCGCGACCCGCATCAACGTCAAGCTCGGCGAGGCCAGTGGCCGTGTCACCGATATCAACGGCGCGGGCATGCAGGTCGATGAGGCCGCCTTCACGCGGCTGGAAGCGCGCATCGATGAGTGGATCGATCGTCAGCAGGCCGAGGGCAGCCCAGAGCGCTGTGCCGTCGTCATCGCCGGCAGCCTGCCGCCGGGCGTCAGCAGCGATCAGCTGGCAAGCCTGGTGCAGCGGGTGCGTGCCCGCCGCCTTGCCTGCTGGCTGGACACCAGCGGCACGGCACTCGAAGCCGGTCTGGCGGTGCCGCCCAGCGGCGTGAAGCCCAACGAGCAGGAACTGGCGCTGTGGGCGGGCGAGCCGCTGGAGAGCGACGCCGCCCGTCAGCGCGCGCTGGCGAGTCTGGTCGAGCACGGCATCGAGCAGGCGCTGATCTCTGCCGGTCCGGAAGGCGTGCTGTGGGCAAGCCCCGGCGCCGAGACACTGCGGGCACGCCCGCCGCGCATGCGAGTGGTCAGTACCGTGTGTGCCGGTGATACCCTGCTGGCCGCCATGCTGCATGGGGTGCTCTGCCATCCGACACCCACGGCGGCCATGCGTGAACAAATTCTGCGTCATGCCACGGCGCTTTCCGCCGAGGCCGTGACCCACCCGGGGCCGGGCAATCCCGCCGCCCCGGAGCTTGAAACCCTCCAACAACACACCAGCATCGAGACATTGGCCAGTGCCGAGGTCGCGACAGCCGGAGAGCCACGCCCATGAATGTCATCATCGTTACCGCCTGCCCGAGCGGCATGGCGACCAGCTTCCTGGCGGCGCGCCGCCTGGAGCAGGCCGCCCGTCGTCGCGACTGGGAGCCCCTCATCGACATGCGCTCGCAATTCGAGCGTGAACTGGTGCTGAGCGATGCCCAGCTCGCCGCCGCCGAACTGGTGATCGTCGCGGCGTCGCCGATGACCAGCGCCGGGCTCGAGCGTTTCGTCGGCAAGCGCGTGCATGTCGCGCCCATCGAAGAGGCGCTGCCGGACCCCGCCGCCTTCCTGGCCAATGCCGAGGCCCGTGCCCGTGTGCTGGAAGCCAAGGACATCGCCGATGTGGCTGCGACTGTCAGCACGACGGCCAGCGGCGCAGCAAGCGCAGCCGGTGGAGACGTGGCGCACAAGCCGTCCATCGTCGCGGTCACCGCCTGCCCGACCGGCGTGGCGCATACCTTCATGGCCGCCGAGGCCCTGAGCGAGGCAGGGCGCGCGCTGGGTTACCCGACGCGGGTCGAGACCCAGGGCTCGGTGGGCGCGCAGGATGCGCTGACCGAGCAGGAGATCGCCGCGGCCGAGGTGGTGATTCTGGCCTGTGATATCGAGGTCGACCCGACGCGCTTCGCCGGCAAGCGGGTCTGGCGGACTTCCACCGGCACCGCGCTTAAGAAGCCGCGCGATACCATCGAGCAGGCGCTGGAAGGCGCCGAGGTGGAGTCCGCCACCGCCGCGGGCGGTCAGGGCAGTCAGCAGAAGGGCGAGAAGCGCGGCCCCTACAAGCACCTGCTGACCGGCGTGTCCTTCATGCTGCCGATGGTGGTGGCGGGCGGCCTGATGATCGCGCTGTCCTTCGTGTTCGGCATCAAGGCCTTCGAGGAAGAAGGCACCCTGGCGGCGGCGCTGATGCAGATCGGTGGTGGCTCGGCCTTCAAGCTGATGATTCCGGTGTTGGCGGGCTATATCGCCTACTCCATCGCCGACCGCCCGGGCATCACGCCGGGCATGATCGGTGGCTGGCTGGCCGCCACCCTGGACGCCGGCTTCCTCGGCGGCATCATCGCCGGCTTCCTGGCGGGCTACAGCGCGCTGGGGCTGAGCCGTTTCGTCAAGCTGCCGCAGTCGATCGAATCGCTCAAGCCGATCCTGATCATCCCGCTGGTGGCGAGCATGGTCACCGGTCTGGTGATGATCTACGTGGTCGGCACGCCGGTGGCGGGGCTGATGGCGACGCTGACCGAATTCCTCGAATCGATGGGCTCGGCCAATGCCGTGCTGCTGGGCATTCTGCTTGGCGCGATGATGTGCTTCGACCTCGGTGGCCCGGTCAACAAGGCCGCCTACGCCTTCGGTGTCGGCCTGCTGGCCAGCGAGACCTATGCGCCGATGGCGGCCATCATGGCGGCCGGCATGGTGCCGGCGCTGGGCATGGGGCTGGCCAGCTTCATCGCGCGAGCCAAGTTCGCCGAGCCGGAGCGTGAAGCCGGCAAGGCCAGCTTCATTCTCGGCCTGTGCTTCATCTCCGAGGGTGCGATTCCGTTCGCCGCCAAGGACCCGCTGCGCGTGATTCCGGCCTGCATGGTCGGCGGTGCCGTTACCGGCGCACTGTCGATGCTGATAGGCGCCAAGCTGCTGGCGCCGCACGGCGGGCTGTTCGTGCTGCTGATTCCCAATGCCATCAACGTGCCGCTGATGTACCTGGGCGCCATCGTCGCCGGCACCCTGGTGACGGGTATCGGCTATGCGCTGATCAAGAAGGGCGCACAGCAGGTCGAGACCGCAGCCGCGACCTGAGCCGCTGGCAGGCAGGTAAGGACGCAAGCCGCAAACGCACAAGGCAAGACGCAAAAAGCCCCCGCCGGTCTCCCGGCGGGGGCTTTTGCATTGCAGGCCGAGCGCAGGCGCTCAGCGACGGCTCAGTCCAGCTTCGATCAGTTCAGTTCTGATCAGTCCAACTTTGATCAGTCCAACACCGATCAGTCCAGTTCGGACTTGCCGATCACGCCCGGCATCGCCGGCGCTTCGTTGACCGTATCGTGGCGCACGAAGGCCAGATGCTGCTGATAGGCGGTAACGACTTCGTCGAGCACCTGGGCACGCGACAGGCCGTTGAGCTCCTGACCGCTGCCGCCCTCGGAGAGGTGCACTTCCAGACGCAGGTAGAAGTCATCATTGGCGTCGATGAAGCTCGGCGTCTGCTGGCGCACCGCACGCACCTGGTAGACGAAGTTGGAGGCGTCCTCGAACTCGACTTCCAGCGTCACGCGGGGCAGCGGCTCATCTTCCAGCGTCTCTTCGGTGACGCTCGAGACCTGACCGCGACGATTGAGCTCCTCGGCCAGCTGGTTGAGGGCCGGGCGGATGGAGCGTTTGAGGGTCGCCTCGGAACTGCCGCTCTGGGCGAAGTCGAGCACGTGGTCCAGACGCTCATGCCAGTCGACGCCTTCGTAGACGCAGCTGTTGTCCTGACGCACGTTCTCCTTGCGGTCCTCGATCATCAGCGCCTTGTACATGCCGATCATCATGAAGATCAGCACGATGGAGAAGGGCACGGCGGTGATCACCACGGCGCTCTGCAGCGCGCTCAGCCCCCCGACCATCAACAGTGCCAGCGTCAGCAGGCCGATGATGGCGGACCAGAAGATGCGCAGCCAGATCGGCGCATCGTGGTTCACGTCCTTGAGGATGGAGGTGAAGTTGGCCAGTACCAGAGCGCCGGAGTCGGCGGAGGTCACGAAGAACACGATACCCAGAATCGCCACCACGGCGGTGGTGATGGTGGAGTAGGGCAGCTGCTCCAGGAAGGTGTAGATGGTGTTCTGCGGTGCGTTCAGGGCTTCGGTGGCCAGTGCCGCGACGTCCTGATTGGCGACCATGTCGATGGCGGAATTACCGAACACGCTCATCCACACCATCATGAAGCTCAGCGGAATCAGCAGCGCGCCGAACACGAACTGACGGATGGTACGACCACGCGAGATACGCGCCAGGAACAGGCCGACGAACGGGGTCCAGGCGATCCACCAGCCCCAGAAGAACAGCGTCCAGCCGCTCATCCACTCATCGGTACCCGGGGTGTAGGCGTAGGTATCGAAGCTCTTGGCGGTGAACTGGGTGATGTAGTCACCGACGTTGAGCACCAGGGCGTTGAGCAGCTGCGAGGTGTCGCTGACGGCGAGCACGAAGATCAGCAGCGCCGTGGCCAGCAGCATGTTGAACTCGGACAGCATGCGGATGCCTTTCTCGACACCGGTGATCACGGAAATGGTCGCCAGTACCATCACGCCGATGATCAGCGCGGCCTGGACGGCGAGGTTCTCGGGCACGCCGAGCATGAACTTGAGGCCGTAATTCAGCTGGATGACGCCGATGCCCAGCGAGGTGGCGATGCCGAACACGGTGGAGATGATCGCGAAGATGTCCACGGCGTTGCCGATCGGGCCATTGATGCGGTTGCCGAGCAGCGGGTAGAAGGCCGAGCGGATCGCCAGCGGCAGGCGGTGGCGGTAGCTGAAGTAGGCCAGCGACATGCCGGCAAGCACATAGATGCCCCAGCCGGAGAGGCCCCAGTGGAAGAAGGTTTCCACCATGGCGTTGCGAATCGCCGCCTGGGTCTGCGGGTCACCGGTCACCGGCGCCACGTAGTGGGACAGTGGTTCGGCGATGCAGTAGAACAGGATGTCGATGCCGATACCGGCCGCGAACAGCATCGCTGACCAGGACAGCAGCGAGAATTCCGGTCGTGAATCGTCCGGCCCGAGACGAATGCGCCCGAAACGCGAGCAGGCGATCAGCACGCCGAAGACCAGATAGGCGACGATGGCCAGCATGTAGAACCAGCCGAAGGTATCGATGGTCCAGCCCAGGGCGCTGCCGATCCAGGCGTCGGCCTGTTCGGTGAACAGCATCGCGAAGGCCAGGAAGGCGAGGATACCGATGATCGATCCGTAGAAGACCGTCGGGTTGATACGACTCGAGGACGGCGTGGCGTTCTCGGCGGAAGCAGGTTTCTGCATGAGCAACTCCTTATCAGGGGAAGTTTCACTCGTGCGTGGTGCTTAGCTGCCTGTCAGCCGCAGAAATTGCGGGTGGCGTGCAGGAAAAGACGGACACGAACGGCACGGGCCGTGCTCAGCTCACGCGCGGGGCGGAACTTGCAGCAGCGGCAGTGTCGACTGCCGTGGCGACGCGATTGCAGGGGCATCGCTGGGCAGCAAGCAAGAAATGCCGATGGGCAATTCATGAGAGACGCTGGGTGCGCACCGTGGTGCGGCCCCTTTCCTGCAGGCCAGATTGGCCGCAGAAGAACGATGGCGGGTCGAGCGCTGGGGAACGCCTGTCCTTCATCGTGCTGCTCTCATCACTTCGAACGTCTACTCGGCGTCCCTGGACGTCACCCGACCTTCTCGCGAAGGGGCGGGTCACTCCGGTGTCTGCTCGCGAGTCCGTGGCGGTCGCCATCGCTTGCTCCCTTGAAGTTGCCGGGATGGCAGGCGTCAGTCTCGTCGGCATCTGCCGGGTCCGCTTTCCTGTGACGGTTGCAGGCATCCCGTCTTGCTGCCGCCGGTCGAGATCGGCAGCGGAGGGGAGCTCAGCAGTCAGGAAAACGCGACTCACATCATCACGCCGTGTAATGCTCAAAGCCTTGCAGAATTATTTTAATTGATTGTTCAATAAAAATATAACCCCCCTTTGGGGAAAAAGGCAGTGCAACTGTCGCTTTCGCTTATCCTCGTGTCGCGATCAGATCGCCGCGAGGCCCGATGGCAGAGCCTCGCAGGCGCGGCGTCGTGCCTGGAAAAATCGCTGTCGGTAAAAGGACACAACGACGCCGCCCCGACCACAGAATCGTGGCCGGGGCGGCGAAAGTGACGTCAGCAGGGCAGCTGAATGGCTGTTTCCGGAGCGCGGATCGTCCGGTTCTTACCTCGCCGGAGCGTCGATCAGCCGGCTTTCAGTTGCTCAGGTGATGGCCTGACTCAGGCATCTTCAGACTGGTCGGCGTCATGCATCGGGCCGCGCTTCATGTCGCCGCCCTTCATGTCACCCTTCATGCCACCATGATGCTTGCCAGCGTGATGGCGCATGCCATTGGCCATGAAGGCTTCCAGCGCATCGAGCTGCTCGGCGGACAGCACATCGGCGAGTTTCTCGCGGCCTTCCTCACGCAGCTCCAGGCGCTGCTCCTTCATTTCCTTGCGCATTTCCTGACGGGCGGCGACACGCTCCTGCTTGGTGTCGGCGTCCTGCATGGCATCACGCATGACGTCGTGCATCTCTTTCATGCTGTCATGCATCTCGTCACGCATTTCCTTGCGGACTTCCTTGAGCGCCTGCATCTGGTCATCGCTCAGGTTCCAGCTGGCCAGCAGCGCCTTCATGCCTTCCTGCTGCTGACGGTCGGCCATCTTCGGACCGCGCTTGTCACGCTGGTGCATCAGGTCCAGCACCTTGATCTGGTCGTCATCCAGCACCTTGGCCAGACGATCGTGCTGGGTCTTGCGCAGTTCCTCGAAGGCGGCCTTGCGCGCTTCACGCGAGTCAAAGTCGGTCTTCTTAAGTGACTCCATGTCGTCACGCATGGACTTGAAGGAGTCCTTGAGCGCGCTGCGCTGGTCGTCATCCAGGTCCCAGCTGTCGAACAGGGCGCCCATCAGCTGCATGCGCTGCTTGCCGTTGTCGGCCATGTGCTTGCCGCCACGCTCGTCAGCATGCTTGCCTTCGCCGTGACGTTTGCCGTCATGCTTGCCCATGTGCTTGCCGTGCATCGGCTTGCCGGCAGCCCAGTAGGCTTCGAGCACCTTGACCTGATTCTCGTCGAGAATCTCTGCCAGGGCGGCCTTGTGTTCTTCACGCTGTGCCTGGATGGCGTCGCGGCGCGCTTCGCGGGAGTCGAACTTCTGCCCCTTGAGCTGCTTGCGGCTTTCCATCTGCTGTTGCTTGAGTGCGTCGAGCTGTTGCTGCTGTTCATCGCTGAGATGCCAGCTGGCGAGAATCTTGTCGAGGCCTTCCTTGCGGTCGGCGCCGTCATGGTGCTTGTCGTTGCTTGAGGCCATGGCGGTCATCGGCAGTGCCAGGGCGGTCAGCAGACCGGAAACGATGAGCTTGCGAGAAATGCGGTTCATGGCGTACTCCGAGTGTCTAGATAAAGGGCCGGAATCAAGCGATAAGAGCATTATCAGCAGTGAATGTGCCGGCATTGTGCAACGTTTCATGGGGTTGCGTGCAACGCGCCTGGGCGGAACATGCAACGGCTTGCTGTGTCTTTTCTGCGTCGTCTTTTCTGCGTCGTCTTTTCTATGTCGTCGTTCTGCAGCGTGATCTTGTGGCCTGAATCCTGTAGAGACTGAATCCTGTAGGGACTGAGTCCTTGATCAAGGTGATGACGCCAGGTTTCAACCCGGGGCGCTCAGACGCGGCTGCCATCAGCCGCCGTGGTGGCGCTTCTTCGCCGCCTTGGCGTTCGCTTGGGCGTTCGCCGGATAGTGGCGGTCGAACTGCTGGTGGAAGCGCTGGGTCTGATGGCGATTCAGGACGCGATCGACATCGGCCAGGTAGGCCTTGCGCGCCTTGGCAAGCGCCTTGGCGTCGTGATGGCTCTCTGCGGCCTGACGTTGCTGGCGATAGTGGCGATATTGCTTGTCGAGGGTGGCACGCTGGCTGACGTTCAGGCTGATGCCATCCAGCAGCACGTTCAGCGAGACATCGGCGGCGCTGGCACTGGTCACGCTCAGCGGTGATGCCATCAGCATGACGCTCAGTACGCCGGCACCGATCAGGCGAGTGCGGGAGAGAGCACGATTGGCAGGACTGTGGGACATGACGAATACCTCACTTGTGGCGTAGACCCGCGCTTGAGCAGCAGTAAATGGCTCTCGCTTAGGCAGTGATGACAGTATCCGTCGCAGTTGGACAGCAAGTTCGCACCGTGGGTGCAACAAAAACGCAACCGCCGTCTGTGGTCACAGACGGCGGTTGTCATGTTTCTGAAAGGTTTCAGGGCCTGCGCGAGGCGAGATATCAGTCCAGCACGTCAGGCTCGAACTTGTAGCCGACCCCATAGATGGAGCGAATCACGTCGCGCTCCGGCCAGACATTGGCGATCTTGCGGCGCAGCTTCTTGACGTGGGAATCCACCGTGCGCTCGGAGACGATGCGGTGGTCGCGGTACATGTGGTCCATCAGCTGGTCGCGGGAGAAGATGCGCCCCGGCGACTGCATCATCACCTTGAGCAGCTGGAATTCTACCGCCGTCAGGCCCAGGTCGCTGCCATCGGCCAGTGCCTGCCAACCTTCCTCATTGAGCACCAGCTGGCCCTTGTCGGAGGTCTGCGAGAGGGTCTGATCAAGCGCCTGGCTGCGACGCAGCACGGCCTTGATGCGCGCCACCACCTCACGCGGACTGAAGGGTTTGCAGATGTAGTCATCGGCGCCCAGCTCCAGCCCCAGCAGGCGGTCCACTTCCTCGACCCGCGCGGTCAGCATCACGATGGGCAGCAGGTTGTCCTCGGCCCGCAGCTGGCGGCACAGGGTCAGGCCGTCGGTGCCCGGCAGCATGAGGTCCAGCAATACCAGGGCGGGTGTCTCGTCATTGACCGCCGCGATCACGGCGTTGCCGTCGTCGACATGCCGGGTGCGATACCCGCTGCCGTCCAGATAATCGCACAGCAGGCTTGCGATCTTGGGCTCGTCTTCCACCACCAGAATCAGCGGTTTCTGGGTCTCGGCCCGGGCGTCAGGGGTGTCGGCGTGAACGTCGCTCATGGTCAAGAGTCCTTGCAGATGAAAATGTCTGTTTCAAGTAGACAACAGCGGCAGGCGAATGTCCCATCGCAGGCCGCCCAGCGATGACTGGCCCGGTACCATCTGGCCATCATGCGCACTGACCAGCGCGCTGGCGATCGACAGGCCCAGCCCTGAACCCCCGCTGGAGCGATTGCGCGAGTTCTCGACCCGATACAGGCGCTCGGTGAGGTGGGCAAGCTCGGCCTCTGGCACGCCGGGGCTCGAGTCTTCCCAACGCACGACCGCCCAGCCTGGGTGGCCGGCGCCATCCCCGGGTGCGGCGGCCTCGCGCAGCAGGCTGACCCTCAACTTGCCGGGCGAGTCGGTGTAGGCGCGGGTGTTGCTGGTCAGGTTGCTCCATAGCTGATGCAGGCGCTGCATGTCGCCCTGCACGCGCAGTGGCAGCTGGATGTCGGTCTCCAGCTGGATGCCGCTGTCTTCCAACCAGCCGCGCAGGTCGTCCAGGCTATCGCTGAGCTGGGCATCCAGCTCCAGTGGCTCGCGCCAGGCTTCCAGGGTGCCGGCATCACTCTGGGCCAGCAGGCGCAGATCCGACACCAGGCGGTTGAGGGCATCCACTTCCTGCTCCAGCGAGCCGAGGCTGTCCTGGCTCATCGGGCGGATACCGTCCTGCATGGCCTCGATCTCGCCCTTGAGCACCGCCAGCGGCGTGCGCAGCTCATGGGAGATATCACTCACCCAGCGCTGGCGCGAATCGCGGTTGGTCTCCAGCGTCTGCGCCAGCGCATTGAAGTCGCCGGCCAGTCGCGACAGCTCATCCCGCCCGCGCACCGGCAGGCGGGTGGCATAGTCGCCGCTCGACAGACGGCTGGCGCCACTGGCGAGGTCACGCACCCGATGGCCCAGCCACCAGGCGATACCGGCCGCCGCCAGCAGCGAGGCGAAGGTGGAGGACAGGATGATGGTCGCCAGATTGCGCGATTGACGCTCCAGATACTGGTCCTTGCCGCGGCGCAGGAATTCACTCACCGGCAGGTAGCCCAGCTCGCCGATCTTCTCGCCGTTCAGCTTGAGGTCCTTGAACCGCATGCCGGGGATGGGGCGCGGCGGCCCATTGAGGCGCTGGCCGCGGGTATCGCGCAGCATGTAGTCCTGGGGGCGATTTATGTTGGCGCCCGGCGGCATCTCGAACCTGTCCGGCGGCGCCTGGGAATGCACGATGCGTCCCCAGTTGCGCCGGCTCTTCATCCAGTCCCAGTTGCCTTCCGCGGCGTAGGCGCTGACCAGATCGGACGAGATCAGCTCGATGCGCTCCTGCTGGGTCTGCTCCAGATACTCCGCGAACCCTCTGTCCATGCTGTGGGAGATGAACATGTAGATGCTGCCGCCGATCACGACATTGGTCAGCAGCAGGATCACGAACAGCCGCACGGACAGCCGTGAGCGCCAGGCGGTGACGGCGGGCATCATGATGGCTGTTCCTCCTGACGCGGGGTGCGGGGCGGCAGCCCCAGCAGGCGTCGCAGGTTGTGCTGCAGGTCTTCCAGCAACAGATAGAGCGAGGGCACCAGGATCAGCAGGATCACAGTCGCGAACAGGATGCCGAAGCCGATGGAGACCGCCATCGGGATCATGAAGCGCGCCTGGCGCGAGGTCTCGAAGATCATCGGCGCCAGGCCGAAGAAGGTGGTCAGCGTCGTCAGCAGGATGGGACGCAGACGTCGCGTGGCCGCCATGATGATCGCTTCACGCGCGGTGGCGCCGGCCAGACGCTGGCGGTTGGCGTAGTCGATCAGCACCAGGGCGTCGTTGATGACGATGCCCGACAGCGCCAGCATGCCCATCAGGCTGATCACCGACAGGCCATAGCCCATCAGCTGATGGCCGATGACCGCGCCGATCAGGCCGAAGGGGATCGCCGTCATCACCAGCAGCGGCTGCAGGTAGCTCCTGAACGGCAACGCCAGCAACAGATAGAGTGCCGCCAGCGTCAGCAGCAACGACACCTGCAGTGACCCCAGGTTGTCGGCGGTCTCTTCCTGACGCCCGCCATAGCCGATGCTCAGGCTCGGATACTGGCTCTTCAGCTGGGGGTAGACATCGCTTTCCAGACTGGTGATCACCTGACTGACCGCATCGGACGGAGTCACGTTGGCAGTGACCTCGATTACGCGGCGCCCGTCGATGCGCAGGATGCTGGACGCGGCGCGTCCCTGCTCGATGTCGGCCACCAGCCCCAGAGGCACGCTGACGCCGTTGCCGGTCTGCACGCCGAAGTTCTCCAGTTGGGCGAGGCTTGCGCGCTGGTCTTCGGGCAGCAGCACCTTGACCTCGACCTCATTGCGGCCCTGCTGCTGCTTGAGGGCGGTCGCGCCGGACAGCGGCCCGCGCAGCTGATTGGCCAGGGTGGCGCCATCCAGTCCCAGCGAGCGACCGTAGGCATTGAGCTGCAGATAGAGCTCGCGCTTGCCGTCATCCAGGCCGCTGTCGATGTCCGACAGCGAGCTGTAATCCTCAAGCGACGTCGCCAGCGACTCGGCGGCAGCCATCAGCGCGCCGCTGTCAGACGAGGAGAGGCGGATGGTGAGGCCCGCGCCGCGCCCCGGCCCGCCGATGTCGGATTCGAACAGCAGCGACTCGGTATTGGCGATGGTGCCGGCTTCCTCACGCCAGGCCGTGATCAGCTGCGAGGGCGACCAGTTGTCCTCTACCGTGGTGTCCAGATTGGCGATGATGCTCAGCGAGTTGCCTTCGATCTCGGCGCTGGTGGAGTAGATCGCGGGGGCGTCGTCGCGCTCACGGACCCGCTCCAGTGCGTCCAGCAGCAGGGTGCGCACTTCGCGGTCCTGGCTGATCGGGCTGCCCACCGGCAGGTTGGCGGTGACGCCGGCACGGTTGGACTCGACACGCGGCATCAGCGAGAAGCCGAGGCGGCCACTGGCCATCCAGGCCATCGCCAGCACCAGCAGTGCCAGGCCGCAGATGGCGGTCAGGCCACGATAGTTCAGGCACCCTTCGAGGAAGGGCTGGAAGCGGCGACGCGTGAAGCGCTCGAGCCCGTGCTGGACGCCATGGCGCACGCGGTCCAGCGGTGCCAGCCAGCGGATCGGCTTCTCGCTGGTGTGGCCCAGGTGCGCGGGCAGGATGAAGATCGCCTCGATCCAGCTCAGCGCGAAGATGCTGATCACCACCAGCGGGATGATGCCGAATACCAGCCCGAGGAAGCCGGGCAGGAACAGCAGCGGAATGAAGGCGACGATGTTGGACAGGATCGAGAACGCCAGCGGCACCGCGATCTCGCGCGCGCCGAGAATGGCGGCTTCGCGCATGCTGGCGCCGCGCTCGCGGTGCGAGTGGATGTTCTCGCCGACGATGATGGCGTCATCGACCACGATGCCCAGCGCGATGATGAAGGCGAACATCGAGATCATGTTGATGGACACGCCGACCAGCGGCAGGAACAGCATCGCGCCGAGGAAGGCGGTGGGAATGCCCAGCGTGACCCAGAAGGCGAGACGCGCCTCGAGGAACAGCCCCAGCAGCACCAGCACCAGCACCAGGCCCATCCAGGCATTCTTGAGCAGCAGCTCCAGACGGTCCTGATAGACCAGCGAGTCATCGTCCTCGACGCTCAGCGTCAGTCCGCGCGGCAGGCTGGCGGTCAATTGCGGCAGCATCGCCATGGTCGCGGCGGACAGCTCGTTGGGTGTCTGGGAGCCGACCTGGTAGATGTCGAGACCAATCGCCGGTTCGCCGTCGTAGAGCACTTCCTTGTCGCTGTCAGCGAAGCCGTCGGTGACGGTGGCGATATCGCCCAGACGCACGACATTGCCTTCCTGGCTGGAGATCACCGGCAGCTGCGCGAACTCGGCGGCGCCGTCGCGACGCGCCTCATAGCGCACCAGGTATTCGCCCTGCTGGGTATCGAGGCTGCCCCCGGCCAGGTTGAGCGCCTGATTGCCGATCAGGCCGGCGATATCCTGATGCGAGAGGCCATAGCGACGCAGCGCGCCTTCCTCCAGCGCGACATGCACCTCGCGGTCACGGATGCCGGTCAGCTCCACCTTGGTGATGTCGTCGCTGTCGAGCAGGCTCAGGCGCAGACGCTCGGCGACATTGCGCAGGGTCTGGTCATCGGTCTGGCCATGCAGCTTGAGCTCCATCACGCTGCGCGAGCGGCCCGCCAGCGAGTAGACGGGCGGGTCGGATTCATCGGGCAGGGTGGTGATGCTGTCGATGGCCTGCTGGATGTCCTGATAGGCGCGCATGGTCTCGACGCCGTCCTGCAGCTCGATGGACAGCGAGCCAAGGCCTTCCTCGGCGGTGGCGGTGATCTCCTCGATGCCCTCCACGTCCTGTACCGCGGACTCCATCGCCTGCAACAGGCTCTCGGAGACCTCATCCGGCGTGGCACCGGAATAGCTGACGCTGACGTTGATGATCTCGAGCTCGAAGGAGGGGAAGACCTCCTTCTTGATCTGACTGGACATCAGCAGGCCGCCGAGAATCAGACACAGCATCAGCAGGTTGGCGGCGACGCCATGATCGTGCATCCAGCGGATGGGGCCCTTGAGGCGCGACTGTGCCGTCATGAGTCACTTCCGGTGGTCGTGGCGTTCCTGTCGGCAGCTGCGGTGTTTTGATCGGCAACCGTGGCGCTCTTGTCGCCAGCCGTCGTCTTGTCGTCAGCCGCCTCGGCATCAGTTGTCTTGGCGGTCGGCGTCGCCGCATCGCCACGCGCGCGCAGGGCCATGCCGGCTTCGACGCTGCTCAGGGAGCTTGTAATGACGCGCTCGCCGTCCACCAGACCGTCGGCGACCAGCAGGGTGTCATTGCCCAGATGGCGCACGCCTACCGAGCGCTTCTCGAGATGCCCGTCCTCCGTCAGCACCCAGACCTGCTGGCCGCTGCGCAGCGCACTGACCGGCAGTTCGATCAGCGAGGCGGTGCGCTGGGGTGTCAGGGTCGCCTCGACCACATCGCCGATGCGCAGTGCCGGGGTGCTGGCGCGCGCCTCCTCGGAAACATTGAGCGCCAGCGGGTCTTCCACCGCCACCATCACCTGGGTCAGCAGGCCGTTGTCTTCCAGCGACGGCAGCACGCTCCACACTTCGCCACGGCGATGCTGGCCATCCGGCCATGCCTTGCTCGAGAGCAGAACCGGCGTGCCCTGGCCATCGCGGGCGTGGGTCGAGAGCCACTCCATGTCGGCCTGCGGCAGATTGAGGCGCACCCAGAAGCGGTCGGTGGCCACCAGCGTCAACAGGTCGGTGAAGGCATTGAGATCACTGCCTTCGCCGACCAGCCGCTCGCTGATCAGGCCGTCGTAGGGGGCGCGAATCTCGGTGCGGGTCAGATTGAGCTTGGCCTGATCGCGGCTGGCGCGGGCGCTTTCCACGGCGGCCTGGGCCGACTTGAGCTGAGGCTCGCGCAGCACCAGCGCTTTCTGGGCCGCCGGCAGATTGCGACCGAAGGTCTTGTATTCCGAGGCGGCGCGGATCTGCTCGCCCTTTTCAGAGGCGAGGCTGGCTTCTGCCGTGGCGAGATCCGCCTCGGCCTGACGCAGTGCCAGCTGATAATCCAGTTGGTCGAGACTGGCCAGCAGCTGGTTCTCGCGGACTTCGCGGCCGGCCTCGATGCCTTCGGGGAAGGGCGCCAGCTGACCGCTGACGCGCGTGGAGACCGTGGTCTGACGATCGGCGATCACGCGACCGAAGCCCTCAAGCGTCGGGGCGTTGGCGGCATGGCTGACCGTGACCACCTCGACCGTGGGCGCAGGTGCCTCGCTGGGGGCACGCTTCGGCGCACCGGGGCGATGATTCATCCACCAGGCGGCCAGCGCGATCGCCAGCGCGAGAATGATCAGCGCCAGCAGGCGCATCCAGATCAGGCGCCGCGAGGAGGGTGCGGGGCGGCCGGCAGGGGCGGGCGACGCGGAAGACGACGCTGGCGTCTCAGGGCTATGGTCCATGCGGACTCCGAACGAAAAGTGACTGGCCTGATGCGCAGCCGTCTTCTGGCCAGTCGCTTTGGCGTCGGTCAGAGCGGGCGGTGGATCATGGCCATGAAAGGCAGACGAATGGGTGGATGATCGCATGATGCCATTCAGGCGCAATGCCAAAATGGGAAATAGCGTGCAACAGACGCAATCTGCCATTGCGTGATTGGCACCCCACAAAAAAAGCTGCCACACGAAGTGGCAGCTTTTCACGAGTGCGCCTGGCGGGCGGCGCCTGCTGACGGGATGAACCCTCCTGTCAGCCTGGCTGAACCGCGTGGGCAGGCCAGATTCAGTAGTTGAAATAGTTGAATTGGATGAACGGGATAAACTAGATGAACAGGCCGATCAGCAGCGCCATGCAGACGCCGATCACGCCGATCAGGGTCTCCATCACCGTCCAGCTCTTGAGCGTTTCCTTCTCGGTGAGGCCGAAGTAGCGGCTGACCAGCCAGAAGCCGGAGTCATTGACGTGACTGAGCACGGTGGCGCCACTGGCGATGGCGATCACCACCAGCCCCAGCACCGGGCCGGACAGCGCCAGCGTATCGATCACCGGGGCCATCAGGCCGGCGGCGGTGATCATCGCCACGGTGGCCGAGCCCTGGATGACACGCACGGCGGTGGCGATCAGGAAGGCAAGCAGGATAGGCGGCAGGTTGCTGTCGGCCATCAGGTTGCCGAGCACGTCACCGACCCCGGAATCGATCAGCATCTGCTTGAAGACGCCGCCCGCGCCGGTGACCAGGATGATGATGCCGGCGGGTTCGAGCGCTTTGGTGGCGACTTCCATCACCTGTTCGCGTGTCATGCCACGGCGTGTACCCAGCAGGGTGAAGGCCATCAGGGTGGCCAGACTCAGCGCCACGAACGGGTGGCCGAGGAAGCCCAGCCAGCCGACCAGCGGGCTGTCGTCACCGAACAGGAAGCCCGAGACGGTGTTGAGCACGATCAGCGCCAGCGGCAGCAGCACGATGGACAGGATCAGACCGAAGCCCGGGGCGCGCTGATTGACCTCTTCATCGCTCATCACGCTGCCGGTATTTTCCATGTAATCCGGAATCCTGGCATCGATGCGCGCTGCGATGAAGCGACCGAAGATCGGCCCCGCGACGATCATCGCCGGCAGGCCGCACAGCGCGCCGAACAGGATGACGTAGCCGAGATCGGCACCGATCAGCTTGGCGACCGCGATCGGCCCCGGGGTCGGCGGAATGAAGGAGTGCGTCACGGCAAGACCGGCGAGCAGCGGGATGCCGTAATAGAGCAGCGAGCGGCCGCTGCGGCGTGCCAGCGCATAGACCAGCGGCACCAGGATGATGAAGGCGACATCCAGGAACACAGGAATCGCGACCAGAAAGCCGGTCAGCGCCAGCGCCCATTGCGAGCGCGAGGTGCCGAAGCGCCCCAGCAGGGTGTTGGCCATGCGATCGACACCGCCGGACACTTCCAGCATCTTGCCGAACATCGCGCCGAGACCGACCACGGTGGCAACGAAGCCCAGGGTGTTGCCCATGCCGTTGGTGACGGAGTCGATGATGGCGTCGGGCTGCATGCCGGTGGCCAGTCCGACCCCCAGACTCACCACCAGCAGGGCAACGAAGGCATGCAGGCGCAGGCGCATGACGAGGTAAAGCAGCAGCAGGATGCCACCGAGGGCGGCAAGGACGAGGGTGCTATCTGGGGACATGATGGCGAACTCTTGCGGCTGGCAACGGCGTGATCATCGGCCATTGCCCAAAGGCGTATTGTGTGAGGCGTCGTGGGTCGTGCAGGATGAAAGTTACCGGTAACATTAACGCTTACGCAATGATCCGAAAGGTGCATGAGGGGCAAAAGTCTGTCGCGTCTGGCAGCTGGCTGTCCGCCAACGGGCAGTCGCTCAGTGCGCGACTGCCGTCCCGAGGCGCCGGACAAGGGATTGATCGGCAACATCGGGTACGCTGGTGGGCCATCGTTTTCATTCAGGGGGAGAGGGTTTTCATGCAGCAGCAGGCAGAAGGAGCATCAGCGGTCGCGTCGATGCCGACCAGGTCAGAGGCTCTGGCCGCTCAGGGTGGCGTGCGTCTGGTGGTCATGGGGGTGTCGGGCTGTGGCAAGTCACACGTTGGGCAGCAGCTGGCGGCGTGCCTGGGCGCGCAGTTCATCGATGGCGACGATTATCACGGTGAGGCCAACGTGGCCAAGATGGCGCGCGGCATCCCGCTGGATGACGATGATCGCCACGGCTGGCTGGCCCGTCTGGCCGAGCTGATCGAGGCGGCGCGCCGCGACGGGCGCAGTCTGGTACTGGCCTGCTCGTCCTTGAAGCGACGTTATCGGGATCAACTGCGTGGCGGGGACCCCGCGCTGGGCTTCGTGTTCCTCGAAGGCACGCGCGAGCTGCTGCTGGAACGCCTCGAGGCGCGAACCGATCATTTCTTCAAGGGCGCTGACATGCTCGACAACCAGCTGGCGACGCTCGAGGTGCCCGGCGACGATGAAGGGCGCATCCACACCCTCGACATCAGCGCCACACCGCAGTCCCTGGTCGAGAGTGTCTGTCAGCAGATCCTCGACACGCCGGAGCGCTAGTCGCTCGCCGGACGTCTCACGGTGCCAGACTGCCGCCACTTATTACGAGGACAGGCTACCGCCAGTCTGCAGGCTGAAGCCCAGGTCTTCCCACAGGCCGTGGGGCGTGGCGTCGAGATCGCCGCTCAAGCGCGCCAGCAGCAGGGCGGCGGCGCGCTCGCCGATCTCGCGGCGTGGCGTGACCACGCTGGCCAGCGGCGGCCAGGTGCCGCGGGTCATCTCCAGGCCGTTGAAGCCGGCCAGCGCCAGCTGGTCGGGCACCGACAGGCCGCGGCGCTGACACTCGAACAGCCCGCCGGCCGCCAGGTCGTCATTGCAGCAGAACACGGCCTGGGTCTCGGGCCAGCGGGTCAGCATCTCGTCGAGCAGCTCGCCGCCCATGCGCACGCTGGAGGGCGCATCGGTGGTCAACAGCGCCTGCTGCGACAGGCCGGCGGCCTCCATCGCCGCGCGCCAGCCACCCAGGCGCTGTTCGACGCGGCGGTCCATACGCGCACCGAGAAAGCCGATATGGCGATGACCCAACGCGATCATGGCCTCGGTCATCGCGCGGCCAGCGGCGTGCTGGTCCAGTCCCACCGCCATGTCGAGCGGCGTCTCGCGCTTCTCCATGCACTCCACCACCGCACAGCCCGAGCGCGCGATCATCTCGCGGGTACGAGGGCTATGGCGACTGCCGCACAGCACCAGCCCGTCGATGCCGAAGGAGAGCCAGGTCTCGATCAGGCGCTCCTCTTCCTGCATCGAATAGCCGGTATGGCCGATCAGCAGCTGATAGCCCGCGGCGGCCAGCGGGGCTTCCAGGCCGCGATGCAGCTCCGAGAACACGGCGTTGGAGAGCGAAGGAATCAGCAGTGCGATCAGCCGCGAGTGACCGCTGGCGAGGCTGCCGGCCTGACGATTGGGCATGTAGCCTAGCTCGCGGGCGCATTCGGTTACCCGCTCGCGCATCGCGGCGGACACCTTCTCGGGCTGATTGAGCGCGCGCGACACCGTGACCTTGGTGACGCCCAGTCGGGCGGCGATATCGGCTAGGGTGACGCGCTTGAGGCGGGAAGCTTTGTGAGGCTGAGAGGGCATGGACATTCAAGCGGCTGCGAAGGAGGACAAGAGTGTCCCTGTTAAGGCAGCCCGGGAGCAAGCCTTGCCCGGCGGATCAGACGTGACTCAGCGAGAGCAGGAACAGGATCATCGGCGGCGCCGCCAGCGACAGCAGGAAGCCCGAGACGACGGCGACCGGGACGCAGGCCACGCCGCCGGTCTGCTGAATCACCGGTAGCGTGAAGTCCATCGAGGTGGCCCCGCCGATGCCGATGGCCAGCGGCGTGTAGCGCTGGATGGTCAGGGGGATCAGCACGAAGGCCAGCAGCTCGCGCGCCAGGTCATTGAAGAAGGCGGCGCCGCCGAGAATCGGCCCGAGCTGATCACCGACCAGGATCCCCGACAGCGAGTACCAGCCGAAGCCGGCCGAGATCGCCATGCCCTGATTCCACTCCAGCGCCAGCAGGGGGGCCGCCAGCAGGCCACCGAGCAGTGAACTGGCCATCACCGTCAGCGCGATGATCAGGCCATGCCGATTGAGCAGGATCTGGCGCAGGCTCATGCCGGAGCTTCTGAGCTGGCAGCCGATCAGCGCCAGCAGCACATAGAGCGCCCATTCGGCGAGGGTGTCGGTATCAAGCTGGGTGCCGAAGGTCTTGAGCAGCACGCCGGCGCCGACGCCGAGCGCGACCACGGCGGCAAGGGTCAGCGAGCCGGACAGCGCCTGCCAGCGGGTCATCGGCGCGCCATCCACTGCCTGGGCGGGATTGGCGCGCAGCGGGCTGCGGCGCGACAGCCACCACAGCGCCAGCAGATTCAGCGGCGTGATGATGGCGAACAGCGTCAACGCTTGCCCGCTCATGGCGGCCATGCCGACACTCAACTGCTCCAGCGCCGCCAGCCCCATGCCCATCAGGAACAGGATGAGATAGATGGAGGCATTGACCAGCCGATTGACCACCGCCAGGCGGCCAGGATCGGTGAGACGTACCAGATAGCCAAGTATCAGCGGCAGCAGAATGAAGATGAGACCCGACAGCATGACCCTTCCTTGGCGTTGCCACCCGGACAGCAGGGGCGGCGCAAGTGATTGATTGGCGGTGAATACCGCCGAAGGGCCTTACTATATCGGTTGGCGTGGAGTCTGGATAACCCCGCCATCACCATTGCGCGAGAGACTTGCTGATGGCGTATCAGCGGGGCTTATGATCAGCCGCGCTAGAGGCGGGAGCTGTCATCACTGGCGGGCGCTGCTCAGCTGGTTCAGGGTCAGGTGGGCCGAGCGCGGCGGTACCTTGCCGTTGCGGTTGCCGTCCTTGTCCATGACGTCCTCGTAGTCGAGGTAATCGAGGCCGACCATCAGGCCCGGCCAGCGCGGCGCCAGCCAGATACGGTAGTGCTTGTGCTCGCGATGCTTGCGCCACGCCTCGATGCGCAGGGTGCGGAAGGTGCGCTGTGCCGCCTGACGCGTTTCCTGGCCCAGGATCTCGTACATCAGGGTGCGCTGGCGGCCCTTGTGGTCGAGATAATCCAGTGAGCAGGGCGTCGCGGTCAGACAGGCCTGCTCGCTCCATTGGCTGTCGACCTGCTGGCTAAGCAACACCAGCAGACTCTGACGGTCAGGCAGGCGAGTGTCGCCTGCCTCCGGCGCTTCCCGGTTGTAGTCCTTGCCGATGCCGGCCAGCCGATAGCCGGAGCGATAGCCCTCGGGCAGCAGACGACCCTCCGCGAGCGTGAAGCGGCCCTGCTCATAGCCGCTGGCGACCTTGATGGAGGCCTCCATGCTGGCGATGTACAGCTCGCCACTCTGGCTGACGCGCTGGGTGATGGGCACGTCCGGCCAGCCATCCAGCACCAGGGTGTAGTGGGCGGTAAAGGGCACCGGCGCGATGCTGGCGACAGGCGCCAGGGGCGCCTCAGGGCTGACAGCGGCCTCATCGCTGGCTGCCTGGGCACTGCCCGCCAGCAGCAGGAGCGCCCCCAGGCCTGCGCGCCACAGGCGCTGCCATGCCGAGGGCCGATCGGCGCGCGTGGCGGTGCAAGCGCCGCGACGCGCGGGGGCTTGAGAAAAGAGAGACAAGGCGGAAGATGGCAGGGTCATGGTGACTCCCGAGACCGGCACTGGAGCCGTGGCCTGTGAATGGGGGTGTCGAACGGTCAGGCAGCGACGGGGCAGGGCGACTGCACGTGATGATGTAATGATGTTGAGGCGATCCACAATCAAGCCAACGCCCGCCAGGCGGCCACGACGATATTTCAGCGCTTGCTCATGTGCAATGGATAGGTACTCTGTAACTGCCTTGTCCTTCCGCCGCGCGCGGCGCGTACCTAGACGTTGGGTTCAATCAGGAGATCATCATGGCCAGCATTGTCATCATTGCCGGGGATTTTGTAGAAGATTATGAGCTGATGGTGCCGTTCCAGGCGCTGCAGGCGATGGGGCATCGCGTGGATGTCGTCTGCCCGGACAAGACGGAAGGCGATATCGTCAAGACCGCCATTCATGACTTCGAGGGTGATCAGACCTACACCGAGAAGCCGGGCCACAACTTCGCGCTCAACGCCAGCTTCGCCGAGATCGCCGTCGAGAGTTACGACGCGCTGCTGATCCCCGGTGGCCGCGCCCCCGAGTACCTGCGACTGGATGAGCGTGTGCTGGCGATGGTGCGTCACTTCGTCGAGGCCGACAAGCCCATCGCCGCCGTCTGTCATGGCCCGCAGCTGCTGGCGGCCGCCATGTCGCTGGAAGGCCATCGCGTCAGCGCCTATCCGGCCTGTGCGCCTGAGGTGAAGCTGGCGGGCGGTGAGTTCGTGTCGCTGGAAGTGACCGACGCCGTGACCTCCGGCAAGCTGGTGACTGCACCGGCCTGGCCGGCGCATCCGGAATGGCTGCGTCAGTTCCAGGCGCTGCTGGTGTGATGCACCCCCGCTAGCCACGCCATCACATCGGATCTGCCTTACGACACCCTGCCACCCGGCGGGGTGTCGTCGTTTAAGGCGGGGGCGTAAAACAGGCGTCGTTTCAGTCGGCAAACGCTTCGATCCAGGCCCGCTGCGGGGCGAGTCGCGATTGCTGTGCGGCTCGCCATGCGGGATCGCCCAGCGAAGTGGCATAACGCTCGGCGTGATCGCAGGCCAGCAGCAACCAGCTGCCTGCCAGCGACTCACCGCGAGCGCGCCTGAGCGCCAGACTCTCGAGCAGCCCGGCGAAGGCGGTACCGGTGGAGGTGCCGACCTCAAGCCCGGCATGCTCGGCCAGCCACAGCGCGGCCGCCTGACTGCGCGCGTCCGCGATGCGCCGGTAGTCATCGAAATGCGCGGGGTCGAATGCCTCCAGCACGCAGGGGCGGCCGATGCCTTCGATGGGGTTGATCGCCTGCGGGACGGGCAGGGCGGTCGTACGGGTGCCGTGGGCACGATGGTGCTGCCAGCAGGCGTGATAGACGGAGTGCTCGGGGGCCACGCCGATCACGCGGGCACGATGGCTCCCGTGATGCAGATGGCTCCCCTGATGCAGATGGCGCTTGTGGCGCAGATGGCGCGCGAAGCTGGCGGCACTGCCGCCGGTGCCGGCGCCGAGAAATACCGCCTGCAGCTCGGGCAGCTCACGTGCGGCGATCTGTGCCAGGCACTCCCCGGGCAGGCTCGTATCGCTTGCCCAGTCGCCGGCCTTGGCGGCATGGCGGAATTGGTTGATGAAGTGGCCGCCGCTGTCGTCGGCAAGCGCCTGCGCATGCTGACAGAGCCGAGCGGAGTCCTCGATTTCCACCACGCGCCCGCCCTCGCCACGAATCGCTTGCTGCTTGTAAAAGGCGGTGCCCCTGGGCACCACGGCAATGAATTCCAGCCCCAGCCGGCGTGCCAGCCACGCTTCAGAGACCGCCGTGGAGCCCGAGGAGGCTTCGATCACCGGGCCGCCGGGCGTGAGCCAATCCTTTAGCAGGGCCTGCTCGAACAGCGACATCGCCAGGCGATGCTTGAGCGAGCCGCTGGCATGCGCCCGCTCGTCCTTGATCAGGATGCGCGCCTCGCCCAGTCCGCGCAGGCTGAGTTCCAGCAGCGGGCTGAGTTCCAGCAGCGGGGTTACCGGGGTGGCGGCCTTCAAGGCCGCAAGCTTCATGAGGCTGCGTTGGCGCCATGACTCGCGCTGAGTGATCGCGTGCGGGTCGTGCTGTGCTGCGGGTGTGCTGGCGTCGGCGGCCGCAATGAAAGGCGCAGTCGAGGGCGAGGCAGTGGTCGGCATGGCGGCATTTCCGGTCGCAGGAAGGAGCTTTCATGGTACGACCAGCCGCCAAGCAAAACTTGCCAGTTGTCATGGCGTGAGCCATGTTTCATGGCAAGAATTCATTGCGAGGTGAGGGTAATGGAGAAAATAGTGCTCGATGCCACGGACCGCGCCCTGCTGCGGCTGCTGCAGCGCGATGCCAGCCTGTCGTTGGCGGCGCTGGCGGAAGCCGTGCATCTGACCACGTCTCCCTGCTGGAAGCGCCTCAAGCGCCTGGAAGAGTGTGGCGTGATCACCGCACGGGTGGCGTTGCTGAATGCCGAGCTGATCGGCATGGGGCTGACGGCCTTCGTGCAGCTCAAGACCCGCGATCACTCGCGGGCCTGGTTCGAGCGTTTCGTGGCCATCGTCGAGGAGATCGAGGAAGTCACCGAGTTCTATCGCATGGCCGGTGACTACGACTATCTCCTCAAGGTGCAGGTCGAGGACATGAACGCCTACGACCGTGTCTACAAGCGGCTGGTCAATACCATCGACGAGCTGAGCGACGTGTCGGCCCGCTTCGCGATGGAGCGCATCAAGACGACCACCGCGCTGCCGCTGTGATGGCTGTCAGGCGGTGACGTCTGATCGCCGGTTGAGCGCCGCGCGCCAGCGCGCTCAATAACCGTGCTCGCGGCTGATGCCGGTCAGCACCTCACCCTGCTGAATGCGGCGAATGTTGTCGGCCAGCTGGTCGGCTGCCTCGGCCACCGGGGTCGGCGCGGCGGCATGCGGCGTGATGATCACGCGCGGCTGGTGCCACAGCGGGCTGTCCTCGGCCAGTGGCTCGTGCTGGAAGACATCGAGCAGGGCGCCCCTGAGCTTGCCTTCCTCGAGCGCCGCGACCAGATCCTCCTCGACCACGCTGCTGCCACGCCCCGGATTGATCAGCACGGCGTCGTCGGGCAGGGCCTGGAAGACCTCGGCGTTCAACACGTCTCTCGTGGCCGGCGTATTGGGCAACAGGTTGATCACCGCCTTGAGACCGAGCGACTCGTCACTCAGCACTTGCTGGAGGGAACGGCCGCCTTCTCCGGTCTCATGGTGGCAGGTCACGCCCTGCAACGTGTGGGCGCTGCGGCTGAAGCCATGTACCGGATAGCCGTCTGCCGCCAGTGATTCGGCGATCTGGCTGCCGATGGCGCCGAGTCCGAGTACCGCCACCGGATACTGGTGGGCGCGTACCACGCGGTGCGGGGCCCACTGGGTGTCCGCCTGCTGTCTGGCGTAGCGGTCGAAGTCACGTCGAAAGTGCAGCAGGCCGTAGCGCACATAATCCAGCATGTGGCTGGCCATGCCGGCATCGCTCAGCTTGAGCACCGGCACATCGTCAGGCAGTGCCGGGTTGTCGAGCAGGCTGTCGACGCCCGCGCCCAGGTTGAGAATCGCCTTGACGTCATGATCACGGTGGCGCTCGAACAGCGCCGCGGGCGGCGCCCATACCACCAGCACATCGCCCAGCATCTCGCCGTCATCGGCAACGATTTCCAGCGGCGCTTGCTTTGATGACGGTTCCGACGATTGCTCCGACGATTCGCCTTGCCGCGACCCCTTGGCGCCGGCGGCATCGCACAAGCGCTGACGCAGAGCATCGCACCAACGTTCGGCGCGTTCATGATGTACCAGTATTCGCATGCTGTTCTCCTCTTCAGGGGCGCTGGGTGGCGGGTCGGGATTGCTGCACTGTCCTGGCCTGTTCGTAGGCTCTGTCCGTGGCTCTGTGCAAAGGGGCTGGAGTTGTCGCCTCACCATGCGCCATTGCCTTGCGGGCATGGCCGGCTCGCGGGCGGCAATGGCGCAGGCCTTGCAAGGGCTCAAGCGAAGGGCGACAGTGCCAGAGTCGTCCTTTGACCCGTTGTTGGCAGAGTGACAGACTCGAATCCAGAGGGGAATTCGGATGTACGCATGTACGCCGACCCTGCCGGCCCGCAGGGCACATCGTTCGCTCGCGGCGCAGGCAGGCATTGTCAGCCCGGTGCGGCTGGCAGGTCGGTCACCCGCCGCCTGGCCCTGCGTATGGCCACTGGCTCCGCCCCAACGTGCTGCTTGCCTCAAGGCCTGATCGAAAAGGAGCGCTGCATGAGTCAATTCCCGCCCCATACTGGTGCGCCCCAGCCAGCCTTCGCTGGCCTGGCCACCTTGCCCAGCAGCGAGGCACCGGCCACCGAGAGTGACTGGACGCCACGTGCGCTGTCCGCTGGCCGTCAGGCCTTCACCATCGGCGAGTATCGCGCGCGCATCCAGCGGGTGCGTGAGGCCATGGCGCGCGCCGGTATCGATGTGATGGTGATTTCCGACCCCTCCAACATGGCGTGGCTGACCGGCTACGACGGCTGGTCCTTCTATGTGCACCAGTGCGTGCTGCTGGGGCTTTCCGGCGAGCCGGTCTGGTATGGGCGCCGTCAGGACGGCAATGGCGCGCTGCGTACCTGCTGGATGGGCGAGGACAACATCCTGTGGTATCCGGATTACTACGTGCAGAATCCGGACATGCATCCGATGGAGTTTCTCGCCCAGTCCATCCTGCCGCAGCGTGGCTGGCACGATGGGGTCGTCGGGGTCGAGCTCGACAACTATTACTATTCGGCGCGGGCGCATCTGTCGCTGGTCAAGGAGCTGCCCCACGCGCGGCTGGTGGATGCCAACTCGCTGGTCAACTGGTGTCGCGCGATCAAGTCCGAGCAGGAAATCGCCTACATGCGCGTGGCCGGACGCATCGTCGAGCGCATGCATTCGCGCATTCTGGAGATGATCGAGCCGGACCTGCCCAAGAGTGCGCTGGTCGCGGAGATCTACCGGGTCGGCGTCGAGGGCGTGATCGGCCCCGAGGGCGAGATTCTCGGTGGCGACTATCCGGCCATCGTGCCGCTGCTGCCCACCGGCAGTGATGCCGCCGCGCCGCACCTGACCTGGGATGACACGCCATTTCGCCAGGGCGAGGGCACCTTCTTCGAGCTGGCCGGCTGCTACAGGCGCTATCACGCGCCGCTGTCGCGTACCGTGTTTCTCGGCCGCCCGCCGCGCGATTTCGTGCGTGGTGAGTCTGCCTTGCTGGAAGGCATCGAGAGTGGTCTGGCCATCGCCAAACCGGGCAATCGCTGCTGTGACATCGCGCTGGCGCTGGGCGCGGCGATGGACAAGTACGGCTTCGACCGTGGCGGCGCACGCTGCGGCTATCCCATCGGCATCAGCTATCCGCCGGACTGGGGCGAGCGCACCATGAGTCTGCGCCCCAGTGACGAGACCGTGCTGGAACCGGGCATGACCTTCCACTTCATGCCCGGCATGTGGATGGACGACTGGGGGCTCGAGATCACCGAGTCGATCCTGATCACGGAAAACGGTGCCGAGCCGCTGTGTGATGTGCCGCGCCAGCTGTTCGTCAAATAGCCTGCCGACAAGTGTCAGCAGCCCGCCATAACAAGGAGTGGTGTCATGCGAGAGTCCCCCGTCAGTCTGACCATCGATCTGTTCGCCGATGGCGTTCAGCACGGTTTCTTCAAGCTGCCGATCTCGACTGACGAGTCGGCGTGGGGCGCGGTGATGACCCCGATCAGCGTGATCGCCAATGGTGAGGGGCCGACGGTATTGCTGACCGGCGGCAATCATGGCGACGAGTACGAAGGCATCACCGCGCTCTACAAGCTGGCGGCGCGTCTGACTGCCGAGGACGTGCAGGGCCGCGTCATCATCGTGCCGACCATGAATGCGCTGGCGGCCAAGGCCGGGCGGCGTTGTTCGCCTCTCGATGGCGGCAACCTCAATCGCAGCTTCCCCGGCAGCCCCACCGGCGGCCCGACCGAGCAGATCGCCGACTACTTCACCCGGGTGCTGGTACCGCAGTGCGACTATGCGCTGGACCTGCATTCCGGCGGTCGTACCCTGGATATCCTGCCGTTCGCGGCCGCGCACCGTCTCGACTATCTCGAGGAGTCGCTGGGCGTCGAGCAGTGTCGCCTGCAGGAAGCCGAGAGCCTGGCCGGGGCGCTGGCCTTCGGGGCGCCCTCGGCGATGATGATGTTCGAGCTGGACGCCGAGGCACTCTACGACACGGCGGTGGAACGCCAGGGCAAGGTCTTCGTCACCACGGAGCTGGGCGGTGGCGGTTCCACCACGCCGGAGCGTCAGGCGATCGCCGACCGTGGCGTCGACAACTTCCTCGCCTTCAGTGGTGTGCTGCGCGCGCGCAGTCGCGCGGATCTGGAGCAGGACATCGAGCGCCAGCGTGCCAGCCAGGCGGACGCGCCGCTGTTGATCGACATGCCGGATGCCAGCTGTTACGTGCAGAGTGAGCATGAAGGGCTGCTGGAGCTGTGCGTGGCACTCGGCGAGCAGGTCACGGCGGGGCAATGCGTGGCGCGGGTCTATCCGCTGGGGCGCGCCGGTCAGGCGGCGGTGGAATACCGCGCCGCCCGTGATGGTGTGCTGGTGGCGCGGCGCTTCCCGGCCCAGGTGAGTCTGGGCGACACCCTGGCGGTGATCGCGGAAGTCGTGGACGACCTGGCGCGAGAGGCCTCATGAGCGCGAGCCCCTCCCGCTCGCTGCCAGCGCCGAAACTGGATGCCTTCGATCTCAAGATTCTGGCGATACTTGAGCGTGATGGCCGCATCACCAAGTCGCGGCTGGCCGAGGAGATCAACCTGTCGGTCAGCCCGTGCTGGGAGCGGGTCAGGCGCCTCGAGCAGGCGGGCATCATCGAGGGCTATGCCGCCATCATCAATCAGCAGCGCCTGAGTGATCAGCAGGGTGGCGACTCCCAGGGGGCTGCCCCGCGCACGCCGGTGTGGGTCGAGATCCACCTCAAGCATCATGATGCCGGCAGCTTCCAACGCTTCGAGCGTGCCATGCGAGAGGCGGATGAGGTGATCGAGTGCGTCGCCGTCGGCGGCGGGGTGGACTACCTGCTGCGGCTGGAGACCGCCAGCATCGATGCCTATCAGCGTCTGGTCGATCACTGGCTGGTGTCAGAGCTGGGCATCGATCGCTATTTCACCTACATCGTCACCAAGCAGGTAAAATAGTCGCGCCGGGCGCGGACTTGTCGTCATCTTGCCGTCCCGCTTTTCAGGCTCACTTTCTTGACTCACTTTCCTTGCTCATTGTCCTTGATCGCAAAGGGGATCGCACGATGGATAGACTCACTGCCATGCAGGTGTTTCGCGCCGTGGTAGAGGAGGGCAGTTTTGCGGGCGGTGCTCGTCAGCTGGGGCTATCCAACGGCATGGTCAGCAAGCAGATCTCGCGCCTGGAAGCCGAGCTGGGCGTTCGCCTGCTGATGCGCACCACGCGCAGTCTGCAGCTGACCGCCGAGGGCGAGCATTACCTGGCGGGTGCCTGTCGTGTGCTCAATGACCTTCAGGCGCTGGAAGACAGTCTTGGCGAGCGTCAGGGCGAGGTTCGGGGGCGCTTGAAGACGTCGGCGCCGATGGATTTCAGCATCCAGTGTCTGATGCCGGCCCTGGCGCATTTCCGCCAGACCTACCCCTATGTCGAGCTCGACCTGCGCCTGGAGGATCGCCATGTCGACCTCATGGCCGAGGATTATGATCTGGTGATTCGCGCCGGTGCGCTGTCTGATTCCAGTCTGATCGCGCGCCGGCTGGCGGGCACCCAGGTCGGGGTCTATGCCAGCCCCGGTTACCTGGCCGAGAATGGCACGCCCGAGGTGCCGGAAGACCTGACCCATCACCGCTGCCTGAATTACACCCAGCAGCGCGAAGGGCCGGTGTGGAGTTTCATGGTCGACGGGCGGTCACGCAAGATCCGCCTGTCGCCGACCTTCAGCTGCGACAGCGGGCGCGGGCTGGTCGAGGCCGCTGCCCAGGGCATCGGCATTACCTGCAAACCGGATTTTCTGGTGGCCAATGACGTCGCCAATGGCCGCCTGGTGCCGCTGCTTGTCGACTACTGGTGCGCGCCGGTGGATATCCATCTGGTCTATGCCGAGCGCGACATGCAGCCGGCGCGCCTGCGGGCATTGATCGAGGTGCTGTGTGAGCACTTCGCGCGGATTGGCCATACGATGATGCCCGACGTGCTCGCCACGTCATCGACAGCCGTTCGCGACACCACGGCCGTGAATGATGCCGGGCAGCGCGATCCGTCACCGCTCGAGGCTGTGAAGCCGGGTCTGCGGCCGTGATAGACTCCGCGCCCTTGTCCCGTCTGTTCGAGTCGCCCGTCTCCATGATGATTGTCGCCAGCGGTATCTGCCGATGAGTCCTGCCTGCCCAGGCGACACGCCTGCCTTCGCTTCCCGTTCTTCCGCCCCGGTGCTGGTCTTCGATTCCGGTGTCGGCGGGTTGTCCGTCGCCGCCGAGATCCGCCGTCAGTGGCCGCAGCTGTCGCTGGCCTATGTCTGTGACAACGCCGCGCTACCCTATGGCACCAAGCCGGATGACTGGTTGATACCGCGCATCGTTCAGGTGTGCGTGGCGGCCGTCGAGGCAAGCGGGGCACGGGCGTTGGTGGTCGCCTGCAATACCGCCAGCACTCTGGCGCTGACGGCATTGCGCGAAGCGCTGTCGATTCCGGTGATCGGCACCGTGCCCGCCATCAAGCCGGCGGCGGCGTTGGCACGTGCGCGCCAGAGCGCAGCACGTCGTGAGAAGTGCGAGCCGCCGGTCTTCGCGTTGCTGGCGACATCCGCCACGGTGCGTCGCGCCTACACCGAGCAGCTGATCCGTGATTTTGCTGCCGACTGTCGCGTGATTCGCGTCGCCGCCGATCCGCTGGTCGCTGAGGCCGAGCGGCGTCTGCGCGGTGAGCCGGCGCGCCCCGAGGTGGTGGCGGCCAGTCTGGCTGATCTGGCGGCGGTCGAGGCGCTGGAAGTGGTGATTCTCGGCTGCACGCATTTCCCGCTGCTCGGCGCCGACATCTCGCAGGTGCTGGGCGAGTCTCGGGTGGCGCTGGTGGATTCCGGCGCGGCAATCGCTCGCCGCGTGGCGGAGGTGCTGGCGCTTGGCGCTGCGGCGCAAGCGGCGGATCAGCAAGTCGCCCAAGAGGCTGAACAGCTAGTCGCTCAAGCGGTTCAACCAGCACCGCATGAGCACATGGCGCTGGCGACGGATGCCCGGCAGCCGGGGCTGGCCACGGCGCTGGCCAGTCAGGGTTTCGCCGCGCCGCAGGCGCTGTCGTTCGACGACTGAGGGGCAGGGGCGTTGACTCTCACGGCCCTCTTGCACCTGCCTGCTCCCGCCTTGACCCGCCATTTGGCGCTTGAGCTTCGCGCTGCCGATGGTAGGCTAGCGCGCCCAACCTTTGAATGGACGTGATCGGCATGGTTCACCATGACGTCCCCGCGTCCCTTTGCTCATCGTTTCAGTGCTGCGGTATGCCCGCAGGCAGGAGTCAGTGTGGCCATCGCCGTCGTCGATCCCAGTCAGTATGAACAGCAGCTCGCCGAGAAGGCCGAGCAGACCCGCGCACGTTTCGCTGCCTTCGATGCGCCGGAACTCGAGGTGTTTCCCTCGCCGCCCAGCCATTACCGCATGCGTTGCGAGTTCCGGATCTGGCACGAGGATGATGACCTCTATTACGCGATGTTCGAGGTCGAGTTCGACGACGAGGGCAACAAGAAGAAGACGGTCGTGCGCATGGACGACTTCCCGGTCGCCAGCCAGCGCATCAATGAGTTGATGCCGCTGCTGCGTGAGCGCCTCAAGGCAAGCCCGGTGCTGCGCGAGCGTCTGTTCCAGTGCGAGTTCCTCACCACCCTGAGCGGCGAGGCACTGGTCACGCTGATCTACCATCGCAAGCTCGGCGAAGACTGGGAAGCCGAGGCACGCGCGCTGGAAGAAGAGCTCGACATCATGATCATCGGGCGTTCGCGCAAGCAGCATATCGTGCTGACGCGCGATCACGTCTTCGAGCGTCTCGAGGTCGATGGCCGCGAGTACGTCTATCAGCAGGTCGAGAACAGCTTCACCCAGCCCAATGCCGAGATCTGCCGCTCGATGCTCAGCTGGGCACGAGACGTGACCCATCCTGACAAGGCGCAGGCGGAAGGCCGTGAGCAGGGCGATCTGGTCGAGCTCTACTGCGGCAACGGCAACTTCACCATCGCGCTGGCCGAGAACTTCCGCCGCGTGCTGGCCACCGAGATCTCGCGCACTTCCGTGGCCTCGGCGCAGGTCAACCTGGCGGCCAACGCCATCGACAATGCCCAGGTGGCGCGCATGTCGGCCGAGGACTTCTCACTGGCGCTGGCGGGCGAGAAGGCAGGTCGTCGTGTCGCGGAGATGGACCTCGACAACCACGACTTCCGCACCGTGCTGGTCGATCCGCCGCGTGCCGGCCTCGATGCCGACAGCTGCGAGCAGACCGCGCGCTACGAGCGCATCATCTATATCTCCTGCAACCCGCAGACGCTGATCGACAACCTTGAGGTACTGTGCCGCACGCATCGTATCGAACGCTTCGCGCTGTTCGATCAGTTCCCGTATACCGACCACCTCGAATGCGGTGTCTATCTGGTTCGCAGATAAGCGCATCTTCACACCGACAGCCGATGTCACGCCTGCATGAACGAGGTATCGCGCCAATCGTTTGAAAAACCAGAGCCCCGTCGTCATCTACCTGTCAGGTAGGGGACGACGGGGCTTTTTTGCGCACATGACAGTCACTCGAATTAGACTTTCGTTTCATGTGCGGGCCGCCAAGTCAATACCCGATGCACAGATGTAATGCTGCATGACCAATATGGAACAGGCATGGGGCAGAGGCGCAGACTGCGCTAGTCTGTGATGCACTGCATGAGTCTGTGCTGCAACGCCTTTTTGGCCGGCGCAGACTCTCTATGACTATTTTCCCTGATACATCCATCAGGTCAGTCGAGGTGATTGATGCTACACGTGGCGACGGACGGCAAGCAGGAATTTCTTGCGCAGCTCGAAGAGCAGCTGGACAAGCGACTTCCCAAGGACAAGGTGGACGTGATCGCGGCGTTTGCGCGCGACTATCACGCAACGGCCTCCTTCGAGGACATGGCCGAGCGCAAGCTGGATGACCTCTACGGTTCCACCCTGGCCGTATGGCACTTCCTGCAGAGCCTCGAGGCTCCCAAGGTGCGTGCCTACAACCCGGACTTCGAGAAGCATGGCTGGCAGTCGACGCACACCATCATCGAAGTGCTGCACCCGGACATGCCGTTCCTGGTCGATTCCGTGCGTATCGAGCTCAACCGTCGTGGCATCACCGTTCACGCCATCCACAACGCCGTGCTGGCCGTTGCACGTGATGATGCCGGCCAGCTGGAGCGCGTGACGGCACCGCGTGCCGAGAACGCCCCGCAGCACCGCGAGTCGCTGATCTACATCGAGGTCGATCGTCACAACGACGCCGAGACGCTGGAAGACCTCGAGACCAGCCTGCGTGAAGTGCTGGCCGAAGTGCGCGTTGCCGTCGCTGACTTCGACGCCATGCGCAGCCAGGGCGCCCAGGCGCTGCAGGAACTGCGTGACAACCGTCCGCCGACCGTCTCCGAGGCTGACCATCAGGAAGCCTGCGACTTCATGCAGTGGATGGGCAACGACCACTTCACTTTCCTGGGCTATGACGAGTACACCGTCGACGAGCAGGAAGACGGCACGCGCGTGCTGAACAAGGTCGAAGGCTCCGAGCTTGGTGTGCTCAAGCTGGACCTCGAGCGCTATCACGAGCAGTCCCGTCACCAGCAGAGCGTCAACAGCGATCAGTACGTGCTGATTCCGGAACTGCTGTCCTTCGCCAAGAGTGCCTTCCACGCCCGCGTGCACCGTCCGGCCTACCCGGACTACATCACCGTCGAGCGCTTCGATGAAGAAGGCCGCGTGATCGGCGAGCGCCGCTTCCTGGGGCTCTACACCTCCACGGTGTACAACCAGAGCCCGCGCAACGTGCCGATTCTGCGTCGCAAGGTGCAGGACGTCATGGAAGCCGCCGGCGTCAACCCGAAGGGCCACAACGGCAAGCACCTGCTGCAGATTCTGGAAGTCTATCCGCGTGATGACCTCTTCCAGATCTCCACGGACGAGCTGACCCGTACCGCCACCAGCATCCTCAACATCCGTGAGCGTCGTCGCGTGCGTCTGATCGTGCGTGAAGACCGCTTCGGCAAGTTCTTCTCGGTACTGGTGTTCGTGCCGCGCGACGTCTATTCCACCGACCTGCGTGTGCGCATCCAGAATCTGCTGTGTGAAGAGCTGAACGCCACCTTCGGTGACTTCACGCCGTATCTGTCCGAGTCCGTGCTGACGCGTATCCAGTTCATCCTGCGCTTCAAGGGCGATGAGCCGGGCCAGTACGACATGCGCGCGCTGGAGAACAAGATCGCTCAGCTGGCCCGCAGCTGGCGCGACGAGCTGCACGCCGCCATGGTCGAAGGCTTCGGTGAAGAGCAGGCCAACGAGCTGATGACTCGCTACCGTGATGCCTTCCCGGGCAGCTATCGTGACGACTTCTCGCCGCGCACCGCCGTCTATGACGTGGGCCACCTGCGTGCGCTGGACGAAGGCCAGGCGGTCGGCCTGAGTACCTATCGTCTGGTCGAGGACGACAACTCCGGCGTCAACCTGAAGCTGTTCCACAAGCATCAGCCGATTCCGCTTTCCGACGTGCTGCCGGTGCTGGAAAACCTCGGTCTGCGTGTCATCGGTGAGCGTCCCTACGAGATCACCCGCACCGATTCCTCCTGCTGGGTGCACGATTTCGACCTCGAGCATCACGGCAAGGGCGCGGTCGAACTCTCCGAAGTGCGCGAGAGCTTCATCGAAGCCTTCAAGAAGATCTGGTCCGGCGAAGCCGAATCCGATGCCTTCAACCGCCTGATCATCGGCTCTGGCCTGGACTGGCGTGAAGTGGCGATGCTGCGTGCCTACGCGCGTTACCTCAAGCAGATCCGCTTCGGTCTCTCCCAGGCCTACATCGCCAATGCGCTGGGCAGCCATCCGGACATCACCCGCGAGCTGGTGCAGCTGTTCAACCTGCGCTTCGACCCGCAGGGTCAGGGTGGCGAGGATGACGTCAACGCCTGCCGTGAGCGCATCAATGGTCTGCTCGACCAGGTCTCCAGCCTGAACGACGACCGCCTGCTGCGTCGCTACGTCGACCTGATGATGGCCACGCTGCGTACCAACTTCTTCCAGCCGGCAGAAGATGGCCAGGCCAAGGACTACATCAGCTTCAAGCTCGACACGCGCAGCATTCCTGACGTGCCGAAGCCGCGCCCGATGTTCGAGATCTTCGTCTACTCGCCGCGCGTCGAAGGTGTTCACCTGCGTGGCGGCAAGGTCGCACGTGGTGGTCTGCGCTGGTCCGACCGTCATGAAGATTTCCGCACCGAGGTGCTGGGTCTGGTCAAGGCACAGCAGGTCAAGAACGCGGTCATCGTGCCGGTCGGCGCCAAGGGCGGTTTCGTCTGCAAGCGCATGCCGGAAACCACCGACCGCGACGTGATCCAGAAGGAAGGTATCGCCTGCTACCAGATCTTCATCCGCGCACTGCTCGACATCACCGACAACCTGTCCGGTGGTGACGTGGTGGCCCCGACGGCCGTCGTGCGTTACGACGAAGACGACCCCTACATGGTCGTCGCGGCCGACAAGGGCACCGCGACCTTCTCCGACATCGCCAACGCCATCTCCAACGAGTACGGCTTCTGGCTGGGCGATGCCTTCGCCTCCGGTGGCGCCAACGGTTACGACCACAAGGGCATGGGCATCACCGCCAAGGGCGCCTGGGTCAGCGTGCAGCGTCACTTCCGCGAGATGGGCATCAACATCCAGGAAGACGAGTTCAGCGTGGTCGGTATCGGTGACATGGCCGGTGACGTCTTCGGCAACGGCATGCTGCTGTCCGAGAAGATCCGCCTGGTCGGTGCCTTCAACCACCGCAACATCTTCGTCGATCCGAACCCGGACACCGCGAAGAGCTTCGCCGAGCGCGAGCGTCTGTTCCGTCTGCCGCGTTCCAGCTGGGACGACTACGACAAGAGCCTGATCAGCGAAGGCGGCGGTCTGTTCTCGCGTGATGCCAAGACCATCGCCATCAGCCCGCAGATGAAGAAAGTCTTCGACATCAGTGCCGACCATCTGGCGACCAACGAGCTGATCAACGCGATGCTCAAGGCGCAGGTCGACCTGATCTGGAACGGCGGTATCGGGACCTACGTCAAGGCGTCCAGCGAGTCCCATGCCGATGTCGGTGACAAGGCCAACGATGGCTTGCGTATCGACGGCCGTGAGCTGCGCTGCAAGGTGGTGGGCGAAGGCGGCAATCTGGGTCTGACCCAGCGTGGCCGCATGGAAGCCGCGGCCCAGCAGGGCGTGCGCGTCAACACCGACTTCATCGACAATGCCGGCGGCGTGAACTGCTCGGATCACGAGGTCAACATCAAGATCCTGCTGGACGACATCGTCGCCCGCGGTGATCTGACCGACAAGCAGCGCAACCAGCAGCTGGCCGAGATGACCGACGAAGTCGGCGAGCTGGTGATCAAGGACAACTATCGCCAGACCCAGGCACTGTCGCTCTCCGAGCAGCAGTCCAAGGAAGGCATGGGTGTCTTCCGTCGCTTCATCAATGAGCTGGAAGCGGCCGGCACCCTGGACCGTGAACTCGAGTTCCTGCCGTCCGATGAAGCGCTGATCGAGCGTTCCAACGCCGGTGAAGCCCTGACCCTGCCGGAACTGTCCGTGCTGGTCTCCTACGCCAAGAGCGATCTCAAGACCAGCTTGATCGCCTCTGACGTGCCGGACGACAGCTACGTGCAGCAGCACCTCGAGCGCGCCTTCCCGCGCGTGCTGATGGAGCGCTTCCCGGAAGAGATGTACCAGCACCGTCTGAAGCGTGAAATCGCCGCGACCCAGATTGCCAATGACCTGGTCGACCACATGGGCATCGCCTTCGTGCGTCGCCTGGAAGACACCACTGGTGCCGACAAGGCGGAAATCGCGCGTGCCTACATCGTGGCGCGTGACAGCTTCAATCTGGAAGCGCTGTGGACCCAGATCGAGGCCCTCGATCACCAGGTGCCGGCAGAACTGCAGTACCGCATGATGGGCGACCTGATGCGCCTGATGCGTCGTGCCACTCGCTGGTTCCTGCGTCAGCGCAGCTCCATGAGCGTCAAGGAATGCATCGGCCACTTCGCACCGCGTCTGGCCCAGCTCTCCGAGAGCATCGGTGAGCGTCTCAAGGGCGAGGCTCGCGAGAACTGGGAAGCGCGTCGCGACAGCTATGTCGAGGCAGGCGTGCCGGAGGCCCTGGCCAGCACCATCGCCGCGACCTCAAGCCTCTATGCAGGGCTTGGCATCATCGAGGCGGCCAAGGCGACCGGCGAGAAGATCAATCGCGTGGCAGAAGCCTTCTACGGCATCGGCCATCGTCTGGAGCTGCCGTGGGTCGGTGACAAGATCAACAGCCTTGAGGTGCAGGACAGCTGGCAGGCGCAGGCACGTGAAAGCTTCCGTGACGATCTCGATCGTCAGCAGCTGGCACTGACCGTCAGCGTGCTCAAGCAGGACAACGCACCGCGCGAGATCGATGAGCGTGTCGACAGCTGGATGGCCAGCCATGAGAGTCTGGTCAGCCGCTGGTGCTCACTGCTCGGCGAGATGAAGGGCGGTGCTCAGCTGAGCTTCCCGCTGTTCGCGGTCGCCCTGCGCGAGCTGGTCGATCTGGCCGAGTCCAAGCGCGAAGCCTGATGCTTTCGGCCTTGGAGGCAGCAAGAGGCTGACGCAAGTGGCGAGTAGCTGATGACTCGCTGATAGAAGCCCTCACCATTGGTGAGGGCTTTTTCATGTCGGGAATGAATAAAAAAGTGATAGCTGAAGCCTGCGGTAAGGTAACTGTCGTCAGCTGTCTGGTATGCTGAATGGCGACCAGTGCAGAGACTGATACAGGCCCTGATGGTTGCATCCTTTTCTGCAGACCCTGTTTTCAGTCCTTGATTTTCAGACCCTCATTTCAAGTCTCGGAGTCGCTGCGGCGCTCGCTGGAGGCTTCTGTTTTCAAAGCATCAGTACAACAAGGCAGAGACACCATGTCACATCGTGCATTACCCCTCGCCTGCGCCCTCGCGCTCGGCCTGTCCACTCTGGCCTCCCAGGCCGTGCTGGCCGATGGCAGCCCCGCTCAGCAGCGTGCAGAAGAAGCGGCAGGCAAGCTGGACATCTCCAAGTTCCTCAAGCCGCGCAGTGATGCCCACAGCCAGAACTTCCTGTTCGGCGGCACCAGCGTGCACCAGTTCACCATCAAGGAAGCCGGACGCTACGAGATCGATGGCGTCGCCAGTTTCGATGTGACCGACCCCTACACCATGAAGGCCACGCTCGAGAGTGAGCAGGGTGAGGTCGTGGCCACTGCAGAAGGTGACAGGGCCTCCGATGGCTTGAACATGAATACCGAGCTTGAGCCGGGCGTCTACAAGCTGCGTGTGCGCGCCGACAAGCTGGGGGCTGGCAAGTCGGGCGGCAACACCTATGAAATCAACGTCGCAGGCCTGAGCGAGAGTGGCGAGAAGCTGTCTGCCGAGGAAAGCGGCATCGAGACCGGCAACGGCCTGGTCTTCCTCGACACCGATGGCGATGGCCGTCGTACCGCCTTCGTCGATGCCAACGATGAAGTCGCGACCATCAAGCCGGCCACCGTTGCCGCCGCCGAACAGGCCGCCCGCGAGAAGAAGGCTGCCGAGACAGGCAATGCGGCAGCTGAAGGCGCTTCCGCCACAGGTGCTGCCGCCGCTACGACTTCGGCAGCCGCGTCTGCTGCAGCCGAGACGTCTGCCGCTGTTGCCACGACCGCTGCTGCTACGGGTAGTGCAGCCGTGACGGAAACCGAGGCCGAAGCGGAGCCGGATCGTCGTTTCGACGAGATCGTCACCGATGTGCGCATTCTCGAGAAGGGCGAGGTCATGACCTTCGACGTCGCGGACCGCGGCACCGTGACCATCGACAGCGAGACCTTCCCGGGCAGCGAAGGCACCTACAAGCTGCAGATGCGCCTGCTCGACGAGAGTGGCAACACCGTCGCCAGCGACAAGGGCGAAGGCTTCCAGGGCGACTTCCACCTCAAGACCGTGCTTGAGCCGGGGCGTTACACCGTCTGGGTCAGCGGTCAGAAGTTCGGCTCCTCCATGCAGGGCGTCAACAACTACACCGTGCGCGTGCAGCAGCTCGACGTGAAATGATCTGCAGGGCATGACCCCGACATAGTCGGGTGTGACACAAGGGCGGCCCAGCGGGTCGCCCTTTTTTGTTGCCCTGAGCATGAGCAATGGTGTCGGCCTTGGCGTGAGCGATTCTATCGACAGCAGCGCGAGCGTGCCGGCGCGCAGTGTCTGTCCCCGCGGGCTTCGGGTATACTTCGCGCCCAGCTATGCTGTCGTCACGACCCTGCCGCCCGCTGTCTGGAGATCATCATGTACTCGTTTGCTCGCTCGCTTCTCTTCAAGCTCGACCCGGAAACAGCTCATGGTGTGACGCTGAGTGCGCTGGACATGGCACATCGCCTCGGCATGGCGCGCGGTCTGGGCGGTGAAGCGCCGCGTGATCCGGTCTCGCTGATGGGACTCGAATTCCCCAATCGCGTTGGCCTGGCGGCAGGTCTCGACAAGAATGCCGATCACCTCGATGCGCTTGCCGCTCTGGGCTTCGGCTTCGTGGAGGTCGGCACGGTGACGCCGAAAGGTCAGGACGGCAATCCGAAGCCGCGTCTGTTCCGGTTGCCGGAGCATCAGGCGATCATCAACCGCATGGGCTTCAACAATGCCGGGGTCGAGCATCTGGTAGGCAAGGTCAAGGCCAGCCAGGCGCGTGCTGCCTTTGGTGTCGTGCTGGGGATCAACATCGGCAAGAATCTGACCACGGCGGTGGATGATGCATTGAGCGACTATCTGGTCTGCCTCGATGCCGTGCATGCGCATGCCGACTACATCACCGCCAATATCTCGTCGCCCAATACCCCGGGGCTGCGCAATCTGCAGTTCGGTGATCATCTCAGCCAGCTGCTGGCCGGGCTTCGCCAGCGTTGCGATCAGCTCGATGCCGAGCGCGGCAGGAAGGTACCGCTGGTGATCAAGATCGCGCCCGACATGGACAGCGAGGAAATCCTGTTCGTGGCGCGGGCGTTGGCGGACAACGGCATCGATGGCGTCATCGCCACCAACACCACCATCGAGCGTACGGCGGTCGCGGGTAGTCCGCATGCGCAGGAGGCGGGCGGACTTTCCGGCGCCCCGGTGCGTGAATCGTCGACGCGGGTGATTCGTGGCCTGCGTGAAGCGCTGCCGAACATGCCGATCATCGGTGTGGGCGGTATCACCGATGGCGAGAGTGCGTGCGAGAAGATCGCCGCGGGGGCGGATCTGGTGCAGCTGTACTCCGGGCTGATCTACCGCGGCCCGGCATTGGTCGGTGAGTGCGCGCGCGCACTGGAGAAGGCCGATACCCTGATCAAGGTGTGACCCGGCCTGGGCTCCGTCGCGGCATGATGCTGGTATCTCCCACTCACGGCGCTTCAAGAGAGGGGCGAGTGGGGAAGGGCTGACACAGAAAAGCCGCCTCCTGACATCAGAAGGCGGCCTCGGTACCGGCGTGAATGATGATATGACAACGGCAGGGAAGTGATGCGTGATCTGCCGTTGTCGTGTTGGCTGCCATGTCCAGCCAGCGTGCACGATGCGAAGCGCTTTTGCCGTCAGAAACGGCGGTTGGGGGTTGGCCCCTTGAGCTCATCGGGTGCGTGGATGGTTGAAGCAGGCCTGGAAAGAACCTGCTGATGCAGTCAAGGTGAACGTTTGCCCGTGTCGTGCTCCGCGCTGGACCGTCGTCCGCGCAGGCCGTCGCCTGCTGCGCCTCCTCTTCTGGAGCCATACCACGATTGAAACGACACGAGCGCCAACATCTCGGCCTTTCAGGAAGTGAAGCGAGTCGGCCCCATTGCCTACTGCGTCTCTTGCCTGTCAGTGCCGCGCGTCATCAAGATAGAAATAAGGCGTTACCTCCCTGGTGATTTGACGTGTCGCTGGGCGACTTCCGTGGGATTTTCCGGGTGATGTCGCTAAACCGACTCACCGTGAACACCTCGAGTCCTCTCTGTACGTGCCAGCCGACCCTGTAACATGTCAGGAGCCGGTGGCGTGATGCCGGAGAATCCGCTTGGGCAGCGCATCAGGCTGCGTCGGCGGCGTGAAAGGCGCCAGGCGCCGTATTGCCAGTGTCATTCCGTGACGTGCCGCTTTCCTGAAATGGGATGACCTCCTGGTCGCGGATGATGAACCTTGGCGTCATGCGGTGCTCAGCTGAGCACCATGGGGTTCTTGTGGATGCCGGAGACGCCGGTCATTCCCGACCATTGGTCCCCGCGGCCTTCACGCCAGCCGCTCATCCAGAATTCACGTAGATTGACATCGATACTGGGACAATCATCACGGGAACGGCCGGTGACACCAGCCTTGTAGCCGTGAACATAGGCACGCTGAAAGCGATCACGTTTCTGTCTCTTCATGGATGACCTCTAAGTGAGAACCCATCGGCACTGTGTGTCAGTGATGGCGTGACGTACCCGGCGAGACCTTGTCTGGCCGCGGTTGTCCTGCCATTGGACATGCCGAGTGAGAGAGTTGGCCGATGCCCTGTCGGACACTGCCGGCCTCGTGCATCATCACCTCGCGTCGTTGGCCATTCTTGTCGGAAAAGGTCACGAGTGTGAGATGATGGAAGGTCTTGCCTGTATATGCTCGAGCGTGATGGTGAAAGAGCGACTGCCTTGCCGTGCCGGAAGTCCGATCTCCTGAGCGGCACAGGTAGGCTGCCCGAATGAGGCTCGTGTCCCTTGATCCTCTATTTCGCATGGCGTGTCACCTTTCCGAATTGCAGCTACACCTATAGTTTTTAGAACACTGCCTCTGGCTTGTCGACAGCCGTATAGGAATATCGCTAGTGCCAGAAGCCAACTCACAGGAATAAGTCCGGCACCTGCCGGTGAGAGATTCATGACTGATACGACCTCTGCGACTACACCCCGCGCGCCCAGCAACTCGCTCTCTACCTGGTTTGCGACCTGCCCGCGTGGCATCGAAACGCTGCTGGCCGATGAGCTGACGGCTCTGGGTGCCGAGGTGACTGGCACGACCGTCGCTGGCGTACACTTCAACGGTAGCCAGGAAACCGCCTACCGCACCATCCTGTGGTCGCGACTGGCCAACCGCATCATTCGTCTGCTCACTCGCGTGGGTGGCGTCGACACCGGTGAGCAACTGCGCAAGGCGAGTGCGGGTGTCGATTGGGCGATGGAATTGCCGGATCGTGCGTCCATCGCCGTCGATTTCCACGGAACATGGAAAGATATTCGTCACACCTTCTTCGGTGCCCAGACCGTCAAGGACGGCATCGTCGAGGCGATGTTCGAGGAAGGCCGCAACAAGCCGACCGTCGATGGCAAGAATGCAGATCTGCGCATCTACGCGCACCTGCACAATGGCTACATCACCCTGGGCATCGACCTCGTGGGGCGCAGTCTGCATCAGCGTGGCTACCGTCCTGATCTCGCCCATGCGCCGCTGAAGGAAAACCTGGCGGCGGCCCTGCTGATGCGGGCCGACTGGCCGGCGCGTGCGGCGCGTGGTGAGAGCCTGGTCGACCCGATGTGCGGCTCCGGCACGTTGCTGATCGAAGCGGCCTTGATGGCGGCGGATATCGCGCCGCAGTCGCTGAACCAGGACTTCGCCTGCCGCCACTGGGGGCGCCATGACGAGCGCATCTGGAAAGGCCTGTGGGAAGAGATGGAGCAGCGTGCCATTGCCGGGCGCCGCAAGGTCACCGCGCGTCTGTTCGGTCGCGATCACAGCCCGCAGGCGATTTCTGCCGCGCGCTCCAATGCCATGCGTGCCGGCATTCCGGCGCTGATCGAGCTGGAAGGCGCCTCCGTCGCCGAGCTGACCTGTCCCGAGGGCGCCACCACTGGCCTGGTGATGACCAACCCGCCCTACGGTGAGCGTCTGGGTGAGCTGCCGGCACTGGTGCCGCTCTACGCAAGCCTCGGTGAGCGCATGAAGCGTCACTTCGGCGGCTGGACGCTGGGCATGTTCACCGGCAATCCGGATCTCGGCCACCGCCTCGGCCTGCGTGCGCATCGCCAGTACGCCTTCCGCAACGGTCAGCTTGACTGCAAGCTGTTGATGATCGATGTGGCGGCGCGTGAGCGTGCGGTCGACGAAGACAGCGTGGCCGAAGATGCCCGCAGTCAGCCCGCGCTGAGCGAGGGCGGCCAGATGTTCGCCAATCGCCTCAAGAAGAACCAGAAGTCCCTGGCGCGCTGGCTCAAGCAGAGCGGCACCACCTGTTATCGCCTCTACGATGCCGACATGCCGGAGTACGCGCTGGCCATCGATATCTATGGCCGTCACGTGCACGTGCAGGAATACACGCCGCCCAAGTCCGTGGATGCCAGTCAGGCGCAGCGCCGCCTGATGGATGCACTGGCGGCGATCCCGCAGGTGCTGGGCTGCTCGCCCAACGATATCCATATCAAGCAACGCACGCGTCAGGCGGGCAAGGCGCAGTACACGCGCCAGGACAGCTCCGGTCAGCGTATCGAGGTGCAGGAAGGCGATGCCCGGCTGTGGGTGAATCTCAAGGACTACCTGGATACCGGTCTGTTCCTGGATCACCGTCCGGTGCGCAAGCTGCTGGGCAAGGAAGCGGACGGCAAGCGGGTGCTCAACCTGTTCTGCTATACCGCGACGGCCACCGTGCATGCGGTGCTGGGCGGTGCCAGCGAGAGCGTCAGCGTCGACATGTCCAATACCTATCTGGACTGGGGGCGCGAGAACTTCAAGCTCAACGGCATCAGCGAGAAACGCCATCAGCTGGTGCGTGCCGACTGCCTGAAGTGGCTGGAGCGCTCCCGCGAGGAGTTCGACCTGATCTTCCTCGACCCGCCGACCTTCTCCAACTCCAAGAAGATGGAAGGCACCCTGGATATCCAGCGTGATCACGCGCGCCTGATCGACTTGGCGATGGCCAGTCTGGCGCCGGGCGGCACGCTGATCTTCTCCAACAACCATCGTCGCTTCGTGATGGATGACAGCGTCAGCCAGCACCATGTGGTGGAAGACCTGTCGCGCAAGCTGCTGGACCCGGACTTCAAGCGTCGTCCGGATATCCACCACGTCTTCCGCATCCGTCGCGCCAGCGATGTGAAGGGCTGAGCGATGGCCAGCGTCCCGCTGTGGCTCTACACCACGGCGGGCTGTCATCTGTGTGCTCGGCTGGAAGCCACGCTGCAGGCGCTGAGGGCGGATGTCACGCTCACGCGGGTCGAGATCGCCTTCGACACGCAGCTGAGCGAGCGTTACGCGACCCGTATCCCTGTACTGGCGAGCGCCTCGGGTGCGGAGTATTCGCTGGCCGATGGCGAAGAGGTGTTGCCGGAGTGGTTGCGCGCGCAGGGCGTCGAGCAGCGCCTCGAGCAGGGTGTCGAAATGACGCCCCCAGCCGAGCACGACTCAGCCACTGAGCCGCAGGGCCCCGCCCTGCGCAACGGACGTCGCTTTCTGCGCTGAGCGGCGCAGACGTGTCGCTATAAGCTGGTGCAAAAAGACCGCCGCTACCTCAGGGTAGCGGCGGTCTTTTCGTGTCCGGCATCGTGCTGCGCGCTAGCTTTCCAGCAGCGACATCTGGCGCATGGCGTCTTCGGCTTCCGGGCTATCGGCCGTGGCCTCCAGCACCTTGGTGTAGCCGCGTGAGGCCTGAATGTGGGCGAGGTCGCTGACCCAGGTCATGGCCTGCTCGTGGCTTTCGGCGAGATCGTGCTTCAATCCGCCGAACTGGGTGCCGATCTGGCCCCATGAGCGGCTGACGATCCAGTCGCCGAACATGTCCTGATGCACATGGACCAGAACGTAATCGTGGTGGCTTTCCCAGCGGATGATCACGCGTGACTCCCGAGGCGAAACGATGGTGGCTGGACTCAATCATGAGCTTGTGACGCCCGTTGCGTGCGCCTAAGATGGCACGGCGGCGGGCAAGCAAGCATACCATTGTAATCTTCACGTGCCTTGCGGCAAGGTGTGAAGTCACTCAGGCGCTCATGCTGGCCCGTGAACCCGCAGCGACACTCATTGCCACAGCAAGGAAAGGCAACAGATGCACATCATCGTGGACGATAACGTCCCTCTGGCAGAGGAATTCTTCTCCGAACTGGGAGAGGTGACCTGCATGCCGACTCGCGAGATCACCAATGCCGTCCTCAAGGACGTCGACATGCTGATCTGTCGCTCTACCTTGCGCGTGGATCAGGCGCTGTTGGAAGGAACGCGGGTGCGCTTCGTCGGCTCGCCGATCATCGGCACCGACCATGCCGATCTCGAATGGCTCGCGGCCAACGATATCCACTTCACCAACGCGCCGGGCTGCAATGCCGACTCGGTGGTGGATTACGTGCTGTCGTCGCTGTGGCATCTGGCCGAGCAGGAAGGGCTGGATCTGCAGCTGGACCGCCGCTTCGGCGTGGTCGGGGCCGGTCAGGTCGGGTCACGGCTGGTCAAGCGTCTCGAGTCGCTGGGGGCCGAGGTGCTGGTCTGTGACCCGCCGCGCGCCGCGCTTGAGGGCCAGAGCGATGAGCGCCTCGAGAAGTCTCGCTTCGTGGACCTCGATGAGCTGGTCGCCGAGTGTGATGTCATCTGCGTGCACACCCCGATGGTCACCGGTGGCGAGCATCCGACCCATCATCTGATCAATGCCGAGCGCATCCGCGCCATGAAGCCCGGCAGCGTGCTGCTGAGTGCCGGCCGCGGTGGCTGTGTCGATACCGCGGCGCTCAAGCAGCGCCTCAAGGAGCAGGCTGATCTGCTGACCGTGCTGGATGTGTGGGAAAACGAGCCGGATATCGATGCCGAGCTGGCCGCACTGGTGGACATCGCCACGCCGCACATCGCCGGGCATAGCCTGGATGGCAAGATGCAGGGCACCGAGATCATCTATCAGCAGGCCTGCCGTCACTTCGGACTGCCGGCGCGCCGCAAGCTGGGTCAGCTCAAGCCGGACCCGTGGCTGCGCAAGCTGGTGCTGACGGGCTGGGCGCCGCCGGAAGAGGCGCTGGGGCTCTGCGTGCGCGCCTGCTATGACGTGCGCCGCGATGCGCTGGGCCTGCGTCGCTATCAGCGTCGGTTCGGCAATGCCGAAGGATTCGTGCGTTATCGACGGGAATATCCGCTGCGTCGCGAGTTCTCCACGCTGCGCGTCGAGCTCAAGAAGAATGCCCGCGAACTGCGAGAGGTGCTGGAGGGCTTCGGCTTCTCCCGCGTCAAGCTGGTCAGCAAATGATCACGGCGTGATTCGCAAGGCTCCCCGGAACGCCCCTGTCAGCCCTGCTGGCGGGGGCGTTCGCGTTGTGGAGGCCGCCTGGTGGACGACGACCTTGCTGCATGCCTGAATCCCTGACCGTTTCGGTCTTCGACCTTGGTCGATATAATGCGGCCCAGATCGCCTGGCGACACGCGCAGGGGGTGGCCTTGACGGCATGCCCCGCCTGACGCTGCGGCGTTGCTCCCCATTCTCCGTGTCTTCTGCCATGCCCGTCACCACGCGGCGTGTCGGCGTCCTCATTTCTTGAAGATGGTGTCTTGAATGCAACAACACCCTGATAACTCTGCTGAGGACAGCGGCTATCGTCCGCCTTCTCTGCTGGATGCCCTGATTCCCATCGTGCTGGTCATCGCCATGCTGGTGCTGGCGGTGGTGCTGTTCGGTGCCGATGCCTCCTGGGGGCCCAATCAGGTCGCGCTGCTGTCCGGCGCGATGATCGCGGGCCTGATCGGTCTCAAGAACGGCTATCGCTGGAGCGATATCGAAGAGGGGATCAACAAGGGCATCCAGATCTCGCTGGGCGCGATCCTGATCCTGCTGGCGGTCGGCGCGATGATCGGCACCTGGATTCTCGGTGGCACCGTGCCGGCGATGATCTACTACGGTCTGGACGTGATCGCGCCACAGTACTTCTATGCCTCCGCCTGCCTGCTGTGCGCGCTGGTGGCGTTGTCGGTGGGCAGCTCGTGGACGGTCGCCGGTACCATCGGCATCGGCCTGATCGGTATCGCCGATGGCCTGGGGCTGTCCGAGGCGATCACCGCCGGCGCGGTGATTTCCGGGGCCTACTTCGGTGACAAGCTCTCGCCGCTGTCCGATACCACCAATCTGGCGCCGGCAGCGGCCGGCACCACGCTGTTCGCACATATTCGTCACATGCTGTGGACGACCGTGCCCAGCATCCTGCTCGCGCTGGCAGGCTTTCTGTGGCTCGGCCATGACTCCGTCTCCAGCCTGCAGACGCCGGAGCAGGTCGCCAATCTGCGTGCCCAGCTGGGCGAGCAGTTCAACATCGGCCTGCACCTGCTGATTCCGCTCCTGGTGCTGCTGGTGATGGCCGTGCGTCAGATGCCCGCCTTCCCGGCCATCTTCATCGGCGCGGCGTTGGGCGCCGTCTTCGCGGTCATCTTCCAGCCGCAGGCGGTGGTAGGGCTGGCAAGTGTCACTGACATGTCCACCGCCATGGCGCTGCTCAAGGGCGTGTGGATGTCGATGTTCGATGGCTATGTTTCCCACAGCGGTGATGAGGTGATCGACTCGCTGCTCTCCAAGGGCGGCATGAGCAGCATGCTCAACACCGTGTGGCTGATCCTGTCGGCGATGACCTTCGGTGGCGTGATCGAACGCCTTGGTCTGCTGGAGCGTCTGGTGCAGAGCCTTCTGGGCGCCACACGCAACGCCGGTTCGCTGGTCATCACCACGCTGGGCACTTGCCTGGCCTCCAACGTGGTGACCGGGGATCAGTACATCTCGGTCATCCTGCCGGGGCGCATGTATCGCGCCGAGTTCCGTCGCCGCCGCCTGGCGCCGGTCAACCTGTCACGCGCGCTGGAAGACTCCGGCACCATCACCTCGCCGCTGATCCCCTGGAACAGCTGCGGTGCCTACATGGCGGCCACCTTGGGCGTTGCGACCTTGAGCTACCTGCCCTTTGCGCTGTTCAACCTGATCAATCTGGCGCTGGCGGTGGCCTACGCCATGGTCGGCTTCAAGCTGGAGCGCCTTGAGGAGGGCGAGGGAGCTGAAGGCGTGGAGCCAACGCCGCTGGCCGAGTCGCTGGTGCTGGATACGCCCCACGAGACCTCGGAGTCACGCTGACTCGATCCTGAGGGATAGACAAAAAAAGCCCACCACGTGGATCACGTGGCGGGCTTTTTTGCGGCTCAAGGTCAGGGCGAAGCCGTTGTTCTCATCGCTCAATCCGCGCACTGGTGCTGCATGAGGCGCGCGAGGAAGTCACGGTATCGCTCAAGTTCCGCCATCTCGATGTATTCGTCTGCCTTGTGGGCCTGCGCGATGGAGCCCGGCCCACACACGACGGTGGAGAAGCCGCGATCCTGGAACCAGCCCGCTTCCGAGCAGAAGCCGACGCCACAGCGTTCACTCTGTCCCGTCAGGGCGAAGGCCAGCGCCTCTGCCTTGCCGTCGGGTTCCGGGGTGAGTGCCGGCACCGAGGCATAGTCCTCCAGTGTCTGGATGCGGCAGTCGGCTGAATGCTGCTGCATCTCGCGAGCCAGTTGTGCGGTGAAGTCATCGAAGCGTGCACGCACCGCGTCAGGCGGGTCACTGGGCAGATTGCGCAGCTCCCAATGCAGACGAGCGTCCTTGGCAATGATATTGGGGGCATTGCCGCCCTGCATGGCGCTGACGTGCAGGGTGGAATAGGGCGGCTCGAACAGCTCTCCCCGGGTGGCATTGGTGCGCAGCTCGTTTGCCGTGCGCTCGAGTTCCGAGATGATGCGCGCGGCGTAGAAGGTGGCCGAGACGCCAAGGTCTGGCCGGCTCGAATGGGCCGGGACGCCCGTCACCTCCGTGCGCCAGGAGTGCACGCCCTTGTGCGCTGACACCACTCGGCCTTGCGTCGGCTCGCCGATGATGACGGCGGCGACCTCGGGCAGTGTCTCGCGCATGTGGTCGATCAGCGGCAGGCAGCCCATGCAGGTGCTTTCTTCGTCATAGGAGAAGGCGAGATGGATCGGCCGCTTGAGAGGCGATGCGAGAAACTGCGGCACCATCGCCAGACACAGCGCGATGAAGCCCTTCATGTCCACCGAGCCGCGACCGTACAGGCGCCCCTCCTTGAGCGTGGCCTGGTACGGGTCCTGCGACCAGGTCTGCCCCGTGACGGGCACGGTGTCGGTGTGACCGGAAAGCACCACGCCCCCGGCGACAGGCGGCCCTATCGTCGCCAGCAGTGAGGCCTTGTCGCCCTCGGCATTCGGCAGCACGGTCGCCTGGATGTCGTGCTCGGCCAGCAGATCACGCACGAAGTGGATCAACGCCAGATTGGAGCGGTCCGATGTGGTATCGAAGGCGATGAGGCGAGTGAGGATATCGAGGGTGCGTTGCATGTCAGGCCTCATGAAGCGTGGCGTTTCTCGAGTGTGCGAAAGCCGAGGGTGATCAGTCCCGCGATGACGAGATAGATCAAGGCCATCAGCAGCAGCGGCTCGTAGACGATATAGGTTTCCTGGCGGATACGCCCGAAGACGGCATAGGTATCGATGGCGGAAATGGTCGCGACCAGTGGCGTCGCCTTGAGCTGGATGATCAGCTCGCCATTCAGCGTGGGCAATACCCGTTGTACGGCTCTGGGCAGCCAGATGCGCCGAAGAATGCTGAAGGGAGACATGCCCAGCGAGCGAGCCGCTTCAAGTTCGCCGCGCGGTACGCCGGCAAAGGCGCCGCGCATGATCTCGCCTTCATAACCCGCGAACGACAGGGTCAAGGCACAGAAGGCGTAGATCCACGGATCTGCCAGCACCGGCCACAACCAGCTGCCACGCAAGCCGGGGATATACGGAAACAGAGACCCCAGTCCGTAGTAGAGAATCCACAGCTGCAGCAGCAAGGGGGTACCGCGAATCAGATTGCAGAACCCTCGCGCCAGCCACGCCAGCGGACGCGGCCCACGTGCCTGTGCCAGCCCCAGCGGGATGGCCAGCAGGAAGCCCGCCACACTGGTGGAGACCAGCAGTATAAGCGTCAGCAGTATGCCTTTGCCGATCTCGCCGCGGTACTGGGCGACCCACTCCCAGTGCATCTGGGTGCCGATCGCCACCAGGATGGCGACGACAATCGCGATCAGGATGAGGCGATGGGGCGGAAGTCTGGGCTCAGCCATGGTGGGCCCCCTTGTCCATGCGACGCTCCAGTGTCTTGAACAGCAGGTTGGAGGCAAGCGATACGATCAGGTAGAGCACCCCCGCGGCGCCGAGAAACAGCAGATAATGGCGGGTGGAACCGGCCGCCTGACGCGAGGCCAGTGTCAGTTCCGTGAAGCCCACGACCGCCAGCAATGCCGTGTCCTTGGTCGCGATCAGCCATAGATTGGAGAGGCCCGGTAGGGCGCCTGGCAGCAACAATGGCAGCGTGATGCGGCGCAGGATGGTGAAGGGTGCCATGCCATGCGCCAGTGCGGCCTCATGCATTCCCTTGGGGATGGCATTGATGGCGCCGCGGATGACTTCGGTGGCATAGGCGCCCTGCACCAGAGCGATGACGGCCACTCCGGCGACGAAGGGGCTGATCTCGAGGGGGCCGAGGCCGACGGCGCTCGCCAGATGGTTCAGGGCATCGGGCGCCGCGAAATACACCAGCAGGATCAGTACCAGCTCGGGAACCGCGCGTATCACCGTCGTATAGCCGCTGAGCAGATCGCGGGTGACGGGGCCACCCGAGATCTTGCCCGCAGCGCCCGCCATGCCGATCACCAGGCCAATCAGATAGCCGCTCGCCGCTACCTGCAGCGATAGCACCAGACCATCCAGCAGAGCGCCTCCCCAGCCCGGCGGCGTCAGCGACAGCAGCTCGCCGATGCTCATGTTGCGATAGTCAGCCATGCAATTTCCTCATGCGGTATGGCGAAGTCGAGACGAGGGCGGCTTCAATCTCCGTAGATGTCGAAGTCGAAGTACTGCTTGCTGATCTCGTCATAACGCCCGCTGGCACGAATCTCGGCGATACCGGCATTCAGGCGCTCCAGCAGCTCGTTGTCTCCCTTGCGCACGCCGAATCCAACGCCGGACCCCAGGATGCTCTCGTCGTGCGCGACATTGCCCTTCATGTCACAGCACAGTTCGCCATCGTCGCTCGCGAGATAGTCATCCAGCACGAGGATGTCGGCCAGGGTGGCATCGATGCGTCCGGCGAACAGGTCCTGATTGGCCTCATCCTGGGTCTGGTATTCACGCACTCGAGTGTCGGGGAAGTGGCGCTTGGCATAGGTCTGATGAATGGAGGCCGACTGCACACCCAGTGTCTTGCCGGCCAGTCCTTCTGGCGTCGGTGTGATCTCGTCGCCCTTGGCACCCATGACGGCAGCGCTGGTCTGGTAGTACTTGTCCGAGAAGTCGATGACCTTGCGGCGCTGCTCGGTGATGGAGAGTGAAGCGGCGATCGCATCGATCTTGCGCGTGGTCAGCGCCGGAATCAGGCCATCCCAGGAGGAGGTGACAATCTCGCACTCAAGCTCTGCCGCGGCGCAGACGGCATTGGCGATATCGACTTCCCAGCCGGTCACGCTGCCATCCGACTGCAGGGTGGCGAACGGCGGGTAGGGCTCGCTGGCGAAGCCGACACGTACGACGTCGGCCTGGGCGGTGGTGCTCAGGGTCAGGGCGATGGCGCCGAGAGATGCGATAGCGGACAGGGTTTTCATTGTTGGTCTTCTCCTGGTTCAGGTAATCGAGCCGATGAACTGCTTGAGGCGCTCGGAAGAGGGGGAGCGGAATATCTGGTCGGGGGTGCCCTGGGCCTCGATGTTGCCCTGGTCGAGGAAGATGACCTTGTTCGCGACATCAGCGGCGAACTTCATCTCATGGGTGACGATGACCATGGTGCGTCCTTCGGCAGCCAGATCGCGCATCACCTCGAGCACCTCGCCGACAAGTTCGGGGTCCAGTGCCGAGGTCGGTTCATCGAAGAGCAGCACCTCCGGCGACATGGCCAGGGCTCTGGCGATGGCGCCACGTTGCTGTTGGCCGCCGGAAAGCGTCCTCGGGTTGGCCTGGCGGTGGGAGTACAGCCCGACGCGCTCCAGCAGCTGGTGAGCATGCTCCCGAGCTTCTGCGCGGGACTGACCGAGCACCTGCATCGGCGCTTCCATGAGGTTCGCTTCGAGGCTCATGTGAGGCCAGAGATTGAAGTTCTGGAAGACCATCGCCAGGCGAGCTCGCAGCAGACGCAGCTGTCGGCGATTGACGGGTTCGAGTCGCTGACCGCGCCGCCGCAGCGCCACGTCCTCGCCCAGCAGGCGCAAGGACCCGTCGCTGGGTGTCTCGAGCAGGTTGATGCAGCGCAGCAGGGTGGACTTGCCCGAGCCGCTGCTGCCGATCAATGAGATCACGTCACCACGCTGGGCAGTGAGGTCGATGCCCTTGAGGACTTCGCGTCCAGCAAAGGATTTCCAGAGTCCGCGAATGTCGATGACGGCATCGTCATTCGTATCGGTCAACGGGGGGGCAGGAGAGTGAGGCACGCGCGAGTCCTCTGACTGATCTTGTTGTTATGCACTCGGCTACAGACTATGCAGTTGCATAAAGTCATGTGCCTGTATAAAACTATGCATCTGTATAAAAATTATGCATCTGTATAACATTCGAGTCAATTGCGACAGACAGACCATCAAAATGAGGTTTCCTCCATGTCGAATACCCCCGTCTCCTCCCGGTTCGGTTGCCACTCAATGGCCGCTCGAATGACGCGTGTCCTGATGCGTCGTCCTGGCGACAGCCTGCGCAATGCCGATCCGGCGGTCTGGCATTACAACCACTACTTCAATGCCGAGAAAGCCATCAGTCAGTACCAGGCCCTGGTCGAGATGGTGGAGGAGAGCGGTGCCGAGATCGTCTGGATGGAGGACACCAATGACGGGCTGTCAGATGCCATGTTCACCCGCGATGCCTCGGTGGTGACGCGTGCCGGCGCCGTGCTGTTCCAGATGGGCAAGCCGCTGCGCAAGGACGAACCGAATCGGCATGGTCAGGTCTATGAGCAGGCCGGCATTCCGGTCATCGGTCGCCTGGAAGGTGAGGCGGCCATCGAGGGGGGCGACACCCTGTGGCTGGATGAGAACACCCTTGTCGTCGGCATGGGCTTCCGCTCCAATCGAGAGGGCGTGCGTCAGCTCAACGCGCTGCTCAATCCGCACGGGATCGAGGTGCTGGGCTTCGACCTGCCCGTCTGGGAGGGCGAGGCGGCCTGCCTGCATCTGATGTCGGTGATCTCGCCGCTGGCGGATGACACCTATCTGGTACATCCCAAGTTGATCCCTGCTGCACTCTGGACCTTGATGAAAGCGCGCGGTATCCGCTTCGTGATTGCCCCGGAAGAGGAGTTCCACCAGTCGCTGGGCCTGAGCCTCAATGTCATGCCGTTGGCGCCGAACGATTGCGTGATGATCGATGGCTTCCCCGGCACGCGTGCCGTGATGGAAGCCGCCGGCGTGCGTGTGCGCACTTTTGAAGGTGACGCCCTGTGCATGGCGTGCGAAGGTGGCCCCACCTGCCTGACCAATCCGATTCTGCGCGAGGGGTAATTCACGTTCCATGGCCAGTCGTCGAGACAACAATGCCCGAGAGGATGACCTGATCGAAGCGACCCTGACCTGCATTGCCAGCGAGGGAATCTCGCGCACGACAGTGCGGCGTGTCGCCGAATATGCTGGTGTCTCGAATGGGTTGATCCGCTTCTATTTCGAAGGCAAGGACAACATGCTCTACGCGGCCTATCGCCGCTTTCTGGAGCGCCTGCTGTCCGATGCCTCCGACACGATAGAAGGGCGAGAGCTGGCACCTCATGCGAGGTTGAAGGCCTTTCTTGAGGCCAATCTGTCACCGCCGATCGTGACGCCGCAGACATTGTTGCTGTGGGCCAACTTTCTGCCGCTCACCTATGGCGACCCTCGCATGGCGGAGATTCGCCGCGAGGCCTATCGCGAAACGACCGAGCTGTTCCGTCATCTGGTGGAGGACGTTCTGGTGGCGGAAGGGCGTCAGGAAGACGAGACCCGGCTGCAGCATCTGACCATCGCGCTCAACGGGCTGGTCGATGGCCTGTGGATCGAGGGCGCCCTGCGGGGTGACTCGCTGAACGTGGGCGAGATGCAACAGATCGGCCTCGACGCTGCCGTGAATCTGCTGGGGCTGTCGGGGTGGGAAGCGTTGGCGTGAGGGGCGGCATGTCGAGCGGCGCCCACTGACAGAAAAGCCCGCCACGTGGATCACGTGGCGGGCTTTTTGCTGTCTGCAGGGGCCAATCAGGCCGTGCAGGATTGGCGGAGCTTACTTGTAGGCAGCGGCCTTGAGCGCGGCGATACGGTCATCCAGCGGCGGGTGGCTGGCGAACAGTTGCTCCATCAGCTTGCGGCTCTTGCCGGTGGTGATGGCGAAGGCGGTCATGGTGTCGGGCATCTGGTCCGGCAGCTCATGTTCCTGCTTGAGGCGAGCCAGGGCATTGATCATCGAGCCGCTGCCCGCTAGGCCTGCGCCTGCGGCATCGGCACGGTATTCGCGCCAGCGCGAGAACCAGGCGACGATCATCGAGGCCACCAGGCCCAGCACCATTTCCAGCACGAACACGACTGCCATGTAGCCGAAGAAACCCAGGCCGCCGTTCTCGTCATCGCGCTTGAGGAAGGCGTCGATGGCGTGTGCGGCGATACGCGCGAAGAACATCACGAAGGTGTTCACCACGCCCTGGATCAGCGTCAGCGTCACCATGTCGCCGTTGGCGACGTGGCCGATCTCGTGCGCCAGCACGGCGCGCACTTCCTCGGGGCGCATGCGATTGAGCAGGCCGGCCGAGACGGCGACCAGCGCATCATTGCGGTTCCAGCCGGTAGCGAAGGCATTGGATTGCTGCGCCGGGAAGATGCCGACTTCCGGCATCTTGATGCCAGCGTCGCGCGCCAGTTCACCGACGGTGTCCAGCAGCCAGCGCTCGGTGTCGTTCTGCGGCTGTTCGATGATCACGGTGCCGGTCGAGGACTTGGCCATTGTCTTGGACAGGAACAGCGAGATCACGGAACCGGCCATGCCGATGATGAAGCAGAAGATCAGCAGCGCCGTGTAGTTGATGCCGTTGGCTTCCATGTAGCCATCGAAGCCCAGCAGGCGCAGCGTGACACTGGCCAGCAGCACCACCGCCAGGTTGGTGATCAGGAAAAGGGCTATCCGCATCATGGGGTCAGGTCTCCAGTGCCAATATATCGGTAGGGCGCAATTATCTGCCCGCGATACTGACAGTGAGATGAATCACTGGCGGTGGCGCGGGCAGAATTTGCGTCGACAGTCTGCAAGGACAGCAAGGTATCACCACTGGAGGCGACCTGCGTAGCCCCTTGGTCGCGGGGGCTGGGCCGACGTCAGGCCTTGCGACGTCGCGCCAGGAAGCGGCCGAGGCGTTCGATGGCTTCTTCCAGCTGGTCGGCATAGGGCAGGGTGACGATGCGCAGGTGGTCCGGATTCGGCCAGTTGAAGGCGGTGCCCTGCACCAGCAGCATCTTCTCTTCCAGCAACAGCTCCAGCACCATCTGCTGGTCGTCCTCGAAGGGATACATCTCGGGGTCGAGCCGCGGGAACATGTAGAGCGCGCCCTTGGGCTTCACGCAGTTGACGCCGGGAATCTCGTTGAGCTTCTTCCAGGCCGCGTCACGCTGGGCCAGCAGGCGTCCGCCAGGCAGTACCAGATCATTGATCGACTGATAGCCGCCGAGCGCCGTCTGGATGGCGTGCTGCGCCGGCACATTGGCGCACAGGCGCATGCTGGCCAGCATGTCTAGGCCGGATATGAAGTCGGCCGCCGGGCGCTTGTCGCCGGAGAGAATCATCCAGCCGGAGCGGAAGCCCGCGCAGCGGTAGCTCTTGGACAGGCCGTTCATGGTCACGACCAGCAGGTCATCGGCCAGCGCGCCGGTGGAGACGTGCTCGGTGCCGTCGTAGAGGATCTTGTCGTAGATCTCGTCAGAGAACACCACCAGACCGAATTCGCGCGCGACCTGCAGGATGTCCTTCACCACCGCGGGCGGATAGACCGCGCCGGTCGGGTTGTTCGGGTTGATCAGCACGATGCCCTTGGTGTGGCTGGTCACCTTGGCGCGGATGTCCTCGATGGAGGGCGCCCAGTCCTGCGCTTCGTCACACAGATAGTGCACGGCGCGACCACCGGCCAGGTTGGCGGCAGCAGTCCATAGCGGGTAATCCGGCGCCGGTACCAGCAGCTCGTCGCCATCATCGAGCAATGCCTGCATGGCCAGCACGATCAGCTCCGAGACGCCGTTGCCGACGTAGATGTCCTCGATCCCGACACCTTGGATATCCTTGCGCTGGCACTCCTGCATGATCGCCTTGCGCGCAGAGTAAAGCCCCTTGGAATCACAATAGCCCTGCGCTGTCGGCAGGTTGCGCATCACGTCCTGCAGAATCTCTTCCGGTGCCTCGAAGCCGAAGGGCGCCGGGTTGCCGATATTGAGCTTGAGAATGCGATGGCCCTCGTCCTCGAGACGCTTGGCGTGTTCGAGAACCGGCCCGCGAATGTCATAGCAGACGTTGTCCAGCTTGTGTGACTTGCGAATTTCGCGGGGCTTTCTTTGCTCGGTATCCATGATGCTTTCCGTAGATCTCCGTCACGTAAGGTGTAGGGGCGAGCGTCCAGCATATCGCGCCGCTGGCCTGCCGCGCCACGGCCAAGGGCCAATAGCGTGGTTAAATTTGTGGTTTTAGATGTTCAGGCAGAAAAAAATCCCGCCAGAGGTTTTCTGGCGGGATTTTCAACTGGCATTCAAGCGCCTCCCGCGGGCGGGAGTCAGGCGAGAGTCGCGTTAGCGCCTTGTTCTGGTAGCGTTATTCGCTCTCTTGCTCACGCGTTTCGGCTCCATCTTCCGTCTCGCCACTGGCTTCCGGGACCGGCTCGGCAGGAATGTCGGCGGGTGTTTCCAGTGTCAGGCGCCCAAGCTTGCCGTCGCGCAGTTCATGCAGCAGTACCTCGGCACCGCGGTGCAGGTCGATGATGCCACCGGCACGCAGGCCGCCGCGCTTGCTGGCGATCTCTTCCAGAATCGCGACCCCATTGAAGCCGGACAGCGACATCAGATCGACCTTGCGCGGGCCATCACTCTCGACTCGCTCGGCGTCAGGGTTGGCGCTGTAGGCCGGCAGTGACTTCAGTTTGTAGCGTGCGGTCAGCTCCGTGGGGTAGCGCTTGGCCAGCTCCGCCGCGACGATCACCGCCACATCGGTGTAATCGATGGCGGTGTCGCGGATCGCGCCGCTGCCGGCCAGACGGTAGGCGCTGGCCTGGTCCTCGATCTTCGGCCACATCACCCCGGGGGTATCGATCAGAGCGATGCCACCGTCGATGCGAATCTTCTGCTGGCGCTTGGTGACGGCGGGCTCGTTGCCGGTCTTGGCGATCTTGCGACCCGCCAGGCCATTGATCAGCGTCGACTTGCCGACGTTGGGGATGCCCATCACCATCACGCGCGCATCACGATCGACGCGGATATGTCCGGCCATCTCGCGGCACAGGCGCGGAATCTGCTTGAGGTCACGCGCCTCAAGCGTGGTGATCGCCAGTGCACGGGTGTTGGGCAGGGCATCGAAATACTCGACCCATTCGCGCGTGCGTGCCGGGTCCGCCAGATCGGCGCGAGACAGCAGCTTGAGTACCGGCTTGTGGCGGGTCAGTTCGGACAGCACCGGATTGGTGCTGGAGTAGGGGAGGCGGGCATCGAGGACTTCGATGACCACGTCGATCTCGGGCAGCGCGTCCTTTATCTGACGGCGTGCCTTGTGCATATGTCCCGGATACCAGCCCAGCATGTCGCTTCTCTCCTGCCGTCAGGGGTATGACGGTTGTTCTGTCACCTCTGTCCTGCCTCCTTCTTCCCGCATGCCAGGGAAGGCGCTCATCCATCAGGGATGGCGCTACATGGCATGCGGGAGAGGAGGGGACGCGTATGGCGACGCATTCTATCAGAGGCGGCCTGGCCATGGAGGCGCGCTATCCGGTCATCACTGCCCAGCGCTCTATCGACTCTCCATGTCCCGGGCGTCAGGCGCGTATCGGCTTGAAGCGCAGCGCGACGGAGTTGATGCAGTAGCGCTGACCGGTGTCAGTCGGGCCATCTGGAAAGACGTGCCCCAGATGGGATTCGCAGCGACGACAGCGCACTTCCACGCGACGCATGCCATGGCTGGTATCGAAGTGCTCCTCGACGGCGGCATCGGCATAGGGGCGGTCGAAGCTCGGCCAGCCACAGCCGGAATCGAACTTGGTGTCGTTGTCGAACAGCTTGGCGTCACAGGCGATGCAGTGATAGGTACCCGGCGTCGGGCTGACTTCGTGATCGCCGGTGAAGGGGCGCTCGGTCCCGGCCTCGCGCGTCACCCGGTATTGTTCCGGCGTCAGGCGCTTTCGCCACTCCTCTTCACTGCGAATCAACTTGTCCTGAGTCTGCGGGTCTTGTTCGCTCATGATCTCTTCTCTCTATCTATGCGTTTCTCGAATGGCGCTCGTGTGAACCTGCAAGCAAGTTCTCCTGCGCGGCAATTCGAAAAGAGTGGCTGCCGGTCTTCACGCGAAACCCGGCACATACCCCAAGAATGCGGGCGTCAGGGCGTGACCACAAGCATGTGGTGGATGCACTTGGCCAACGCCGGAAAAATCCTGTTGAAGCAGGGGGTTGACGAAGGGGGAGGGTCTTTGTAATATACGCGCCACCTCGACGAGGCAAGAACGTTACGTCCCATTCGTCTAGTGGTCCAGGACACCGCCCTTTCACGGCGGTAACAGGGGTTCGAACCCCCTATGGGACGCCACTTTCTTGCAGCGTAGAGACCGGAGTGCGGGAATAGCTCAGTGGTAGAGCACAACCTTGCCAAGGTTGGGGTCGCGAGT
>ERZ1673962.91-NODE-91-length-75331-cov-38.727735_pt1 | contig 75331 bp, 64 predicted proteins | sample MGYA00580188_ERZ1673962 | MGnify/ENA primary metagenome ERZ1673962 (study PRJEB41334, sample SAMN05608104) | rock metagenome | biome: terrestrial subsurface; feature: shale formation; material: shale | place: USA: Pennsylvania ...
ATGGTTCAGAGTCTAACAGCCGCTGATACTCCAACTAGCGTGACAGTGGGGGGAGGGCGCCCACTGGGCTTGCGCTCACCCGCCCAGGTGAAGTGATCGGTAAATGATTTACCGTTGTCGGTGAGCACCGTCTGGATCGTGAAAGAAGACTTCTACTCCACCCGCTTCATGAACGCTCGCGAATCTTTCGCGCAGTGGCTGCGTCTGACTTTTAGATAGACCCACCGCGTGGCGCAATCGATGGCGATGTACACACAGATAGCGCTTTGGCTCCTCTTCGTGAATTTCAGCAAGGTGCTTGATATCGATATGTACGAAGCCCGGCTCGTAGTCCTTTAAGGGCTTATCTCTAGGTTTCTCGTTATCGCCGGCGTCTTGCCGAGTCAGACCTGCCAGTGTCCAGGGTCGCCACCTCGCTCCGTTTGAGTATGCGATGCAGGCCGGAGCGAGGCAGCCGCTGATTCAGGAACTCACGCGCCACGACGAGCAGATCATCCCAGCCGAGGCGTAGGAATTCGCGGGCCTCAATCAACACCTCTTCCTACTTGAAAGTCGGCGTGGCCAACAGACTGTGATGCGGGTGAAAACGGTCATGGAGATCATCACGGTGCTGCCACCGCCGGATAGTCGCGGTGGTAACGCCATACTGACGGGCGAGCTTGCTATCCGTGATGCTGGAGGGCGCTGCTTGTATCTCGGCACGGATCTTCGGTGTCGTCGTCGCATGTTTATGAAGCTTGATGTCCATAACCCTGCTCCCGGATGAATTGCTGAAAAAGCTCTCTGGCTGCTAGTAAAGGATAATTTCTATAGGCGATCTGATCATCCGGGATCCTAGACCTAGCTTTATGCGATGGTGTACATAGCTTACATACGCCGTTATCTACGAGCTGATTTTTCGTACAGAACCTAGTATTCGATAAGGCATCGGTTTTTGCACTTACTGATGAGTTTCGGCTAGTTTTGTAACCTTTTCTAGACGAGAATAGAGCGAACGTAACAATTGTCACGCGTTTCAGGTCTGCAGAGAAGAACACTGTAGCTTTGTAGGTCATGGCCTACGGGCGCTAAAGCTACACCGCTAGCAATGGTTACAAAATTTCATCAGTATTTAATACCTATTGCGCCATGGAATCCCAATTTGGTTGGAGAATGGAATGACGCGCAGATGATAGTGCCCGGCGTCACGCTTGGCCAGCCGGGCAGCCTGTGCCAGGCGAGCGCGGCGACTCACTGCATGACATTCCCTGTCCTGACGTCGACCCCTTCCATGGCCTGTCCGTTCCCTGGTATCCCTTCCCCTGCACGCCGCTGGCGGCGAGCTTACTCCTCTTCGCCCCAGTCGCTGGCGTCGATCAGATCATCGTCGTCGGCTTCATCGTCCCATCCTTCGCGGATGGAGCGAGCCAGGGCGCGCTCCTCGAGCAGGGCTTCAAGACGTTGGCGGGAGTCATTGCGTTGTGGCTTGGCAGGTGCGCTGGAGGGCGACAGCTCGAAGTCCACATCGGTGGGGCTGTCTTCGGCGAGTGCCGTGGCATCGATATCATCGAGGAATTGTTCACGGGCCATGGGCGGACCTCACGATCTTGGAACGACCTGCCCGATATCCAGCGCCTGGACTGGCCTATGATACCGGGCACCGCCAGCGGCGATGCGCCGAAGGCTCTCTGGCTATATACCGCCCGTTGACGAGGATGACAAGCCTTTCGCTCAGCCCGGCAGGGCTTTCGCCAGCTGCCAAAGGCGAGAGCCCCGCAATGACAACGCCCACCGGTGGGGTGGGCGTTGATGGTGCCATGCGGCACCAGATCTTCAGTGACTGCTCTTCAGTGACCGTTCTTCACTCAGCGGCCTTGAGCGTCCGGCGATCAGTTGGACTCGCTGGGGTGCTCCGCGCGCAGGCGTTCCAGCTCTTCCTTGGCGGTCATCAGGCCGGTGACATCCTTCTGGACGCCAACGAAATACTGCAGGTTGTCATGCTCATCGAAGACCGGTGTCATGGAAAGTTCATTCCAGAACAGGCTGCCATCCTTGCGATAGTTGCGCAGTATCTCGCGGCACGGGCGCTTGTCGCGCAGCGCGGCACGGATGTTGTCCAGCTGCGGCTGATCGCGGTCATCATTCTGCAGGAAGCGGCAATCGCGGTAGAGAATCTCGTCGGCGCTGTAACCGGTGAGGCGCTCGAATCCCTGATTCACGTAGATCAGGATGTTCTCATCGCCTTCCTGTTCCGCCACCACGATGCCATCGTCCGAGGCATTCACGACTCTCTCGAGCAGCTCGGGGCTGATCATGTGGGGTCTTTTCATCTGACTCTGATCCTTGCGGCTTAAGAACCCGGCCCTGAAGACAGAGCCCGAGAGTACGGGTATAGGGTGCCTGTCCGTGTGCCCGGACATTCCAGCACCATGATCGGTTTCACTATGGCGGGGAGACGCGGCTTATGCAATCGCAGCCGCTAATGTGACAGGGCCCGACATCGTCGTCAGGCCCTGTCAGCGTGAGAGTCGATCAGATAAATAAGGGGGAGAAGAGGGGGAATGGGTAACAGGGGAGCCGTCACGCCCGCCCCGGCATGTTCAGTCGTCCTCCACCTCCGGCAGGCGCTGTGCGCAGAGCGCGGCACAGGCCGCGACGACCGCCAGAATCATCAGCAACCATTCACTGCCCAGCCACTGGGCGAGCCCGCCGATCAATAGCCCCAGTACCAGCATCAGCACGCCGGTCAGGGTGTTGGAGAGCGCGACGTAGAGGGCACGGTTGTCAGAGGTGGCGAGATCGACCACGTAGGTCTTGCGTCCCAGGCGGATACCGGCGTGGGCGATCACCAGCAGCCCGTAGACCAGCGCGTAGCTCCAGATGTTGTCGGCCAGCGCCTGCGGCCACCAGGCCATGCTGCCGGCCAGGGCGCAGCAGACGGCAGCGCCGGCCCCTGCGTTGCGCATCACGCGGCGGCTGGAGGTGTCGGCCAGCCTGCCCCAGATGGGGCTGGCCAGCATGCCGGCCAGTCCTGACACCACCACCAGCACGCCCAGTCCGCCCAGGCTCTCACCGCTCTGCTGCTGGCCGAGCAAGGCGATATACGGCAGTGCCAGCGCGCTTGAGAGCAGCAGGGCGCGTGCCAGATTGAAGTTGCGGAAGGCGGCGTCATGCTTGAGCTGGATGACCCCGTCGTGCACTGTCTCCCAGGCATTGGCGCCGCCGCTGGTGGCGCCGCTGTCCTCGCGGATCATGGCGGCGCACAGGGCATTGAGTATCCAGCCCAGCGCCGCGATGGCCATCAGTATCGCCAGCACCTGCTGCCCGGGCTGCTCGCCCAGCAGCATCAAGGCGACGCCAGCCAGCAGGGTCATCGCCCCCGCCACACTGCCACTCCAGCCCATCAGGCGCCCGCGGCGTTTCTTGGCGATGGTCTTGCCCAGCACGTCCTTGGTGGCGATGGAGGCCACCCCGCGCCCGAGCGACAGCAGGATCAACAGGATCAGAACCAGGCTGCCCGCGAGGGTGCCATCAAGCCCGTGACGCGCGGCGAAGTTGCCCTCGGCAAGCAGGCTGATCATCACCAGCCCCAGTGCCATCAAGGCCTGGATGGAGGCCCCGGCGACCCACACCCACTTGCGTTGCGGCAGTGGGCGAATGAAGCCTGCCACCAGCAGCTGAGGCAGCAGGGCGCCCGCCTCGCGAATCGGCACCAGCAGCCCCACCATCCACACCGGCGCCCCGATCAACCCCAATAGCCACGGCAGCACCAGCCGCGCACTGGCCATCTCGTCGGCCAGCTTGGTGCCCAGCGAGGCCAGCAGGTGACGCCAGAAATTGCCGGGTTGCTGGTGGCAGGCATCCTCGGAGATGTCCTTGCACATGCGCGAATCTTCATCGCCGGTCATGCGCTCGAAGAAGCGACTCTGACCGCTGCCCGACGGCCTCTCGTGGGCTTTGTCTGCAGACTCCCGCTCAGTCTCGCGGTCTTGAGCGTCTGACGGTGAGGAGGCCTCGGTAGAGGAAGACAGGGGTGACATGTGGCCAGGGCTCCGCTATCGGCGTCATGTACGGGAAGTCGTGATGCAGATCACGCCCGTGCCGCCGGTTGAAGAAGGATCGATCGCAGTGCGACGTCACTGAAGGAATGACTGCGCCGAGTATAGTTTATGTACAGTTTGTGTGTAGGTTTTTGGTGTTGACCATTGCGCGACAGTGCAGTGAAGTGATCATTACATCATTGATTGGAGTAGGCACCACCATGGATCAGGCATCCACGCTGAAAGTCCGGATTCACTACTGCACCGGCTGCAACTGGCTGTTGCGTGCGGCCTGGTATGCACAGGAACTGCTGTCCACCTTCGGAGAAGACCTCGGTGAGGTGGCCTTGGCGCCGAGTCACGGCGGCCATTTCGAGGTGCTGTGCCAGGCCACCCCAGATTCGGAGTGGCTGGTACTGTGGGAGCGCAAGCGCGACGGCGGCTTCCCCGACAGTCGTGATCTCAAGCAGCGCGTGCGTGATGTCCTCGACCCTGAGCGCGATCTGGGCCATATCGACCGCGCCAGTCGTGAGCAGGGCTCGTAAGCAGCGCTTGCAAGCAGCTCGCTACGCCATGGGCGCGCTCACCACCATTTCTTGCGCTTGAGCAGCCACATCTGCATCGCGACCACGCCCAGCGTGATGCCGACGAAGGCAGCGAAGCCCCACTGGCTGTCGCTGCCCGGTATGCCGCCGACGTTGACCCCCAGCAGCCCGGTGAGAAAGCCCAGCGGCAGGAAGACGGCGGTGATGACCGACAGCAGATACATGCGCTGGTTGAGCTGCTCGTTGTGCTCGCTCATGCGCTGTTCATGGATGATCAGCGCGCGCTCCTGCATGGCCTGGAAATCCTCCACGTAGCGCGACAGCTGGTTGGCGATCTCGCGCAGGTCCAGACGCGCCTGTTCATCGATCCACAACGGCCCCTGGGAGAGTTGTGCCAGACAGTCGCGCTGCGGCCCCATGAAGCGTCGCAGGGTGATCAGGGGGCGCCGCAGGCGGGTAATGTCATCGGGGTCGATCTCGACATCATTGAGCTGGTCTTCCTCGATGATGGCGAGCTGCTCATCGAGGCGATGGCTGAGCTCCGCCACGCGATCGACCAGCGCATCGCTGAGCATCGCCAGCAGCCAGGAGATGCTTTCCGCGCCCTGGCCGGCCTCCAGTTGCTCACGCACCTGAGTGATCGACTGGAATGGCCGGCGGCGCAGGGTGATCAGGCGGGTCGGGCTCATCCACAGGCGCAGTGACAGCAGGTCCTCCGGCGCGGCGCCGGGATTGAGGTTGATGCCGCGCAGCGTGGTGACCATGCCGCCGCCGAAGCGCGCCACGCGCGGGCGGGTATCCAGCTCGGTCAGGGCCTCGATGCTCGGCTCATCCAGCTGGGCAAGGTCGTCCAGGTAGTCATTGACGTCACCGCGGGTGTAATCGAGGTGCATCCAGATCAGCGCGTCGGGGTCCTGCCATTGCTCACGCAGGCTGTCGTCATCGAGCAGGCTGGCGCCGCCCTTGCCATCCAGGCGATAGGCGCTGACCAGCGCCGTGGTCGGGGCATCTCCCGCAGGGGGCGCAGGTGTCGGCGCAGCTTGCGGATCGGTGGCATCAGTCATTCACGAAATTCCTTTTTGGTGGCGCGGCTTGCAGCAGCGGGCAGGGCACGCGATGCTCGAATGTCAGGCCGTGGGCATTGTCGCTGCCATCGCCATGACACTCATCGCCAGGAAGGCGATACCCGAAATGCGAGGAAGGATGCCATGAGTCAGGATAGGGAAGCCATGCTCTACGGTCTGGGCGCCGTGGCCCTGTGGTCGACGGTGGCGACCGCCTTCAAGCTGGCGCTTGAGCAGATGTCGCCGCTGGAGCTGGTTTGGCTGGCGGCACTGGTGTCGTGGCTCTTGATCGGCGTGCTGATGTGGCGTCAGGGCAAGCTGCGCGAAGCGCTCACCACCGGCTGGCGGGGCGGCTGGCGTACGGCACTCTGGGCCGGACTGATGAATCCGGTCGGCTACTATCTGGTGCTGTTCGGCGCCTACGCGCGGCTGCCGGGCCAGGAGGCGATGGCACTCAATTACACCTGGGCACTGGCGATGGCCTTTCTCGCCGTGCCGATTCTCGCGCAGCGCCTGACGCGCATCGATGTCGCGGCGGGGCTGATCGCCTACGCCGGTGTGTGGACCATCGCCACGCGTGGCGAGATATTCGATGTCGCCTTCGCCGACCCGCTGGGCGTCGGGCTGGCACTGGGTTCGACCCTGCTGTGGGCGCTCTACTGGTTGCTCAATGCGCGCGATCCTCGTGCGCCGCTGGTCGCCCAGTGGCAGAACTTCAGCATCGCCTTGCCGGTGCTGACGCTGCTGGTGGCCTTCGGGCCGGGCTTTGGCAACTTCATCGGCGCCAGCGCCAACCCCCAGGCGCTGACGGCGGGCATCTATGTCGGCCTGTGCGAGATGGGTATCGCCTTCGTGCTCTGGCAGCTGGCGGTGCACAAGGTGTCGCGCACCGCCAAGGTCTCCAACCTGATCTTCCTGTCGCCGCCCATCTCATTGACGCTGCTGCACTTCATCGTCGGCGAGCCGATTCTGACCTCGACGCTGGCGGGGCTGGTGCTGATTCTGGCCGGACTCGGCCTGCAGCAGCTGCAGAAGGCGCCGGCGGAGCTGTCACAATCGACCTGAGCGAGCCGCGCCGTCAGCGCACCGCCCGCCACGCGATCGTCAGTCGTCGGGCAGGATGAGGCGATCGGCATCCACCACGATCAGCGGGTCCGGGGTGCCGATCATCTTCTTGTCCTTGCCGGGGTAGTCGAGCTGACTGAGCACATGGCGCAGCGCGCCGATACGGGCCCGGCGCTTGTCGTCGGAGCGGATCAGCGTCCAGGGCGCATGATCGCTGTGCGTACGTGCGAACATCGCCTCGGCGGCATCGGTGTACTCATCCCATTTCTTCTGCGCCACGGCGTCCATCGGTGACAGCTTCCAGTGGGTCAGCGGGTCGGCGGCGCGTTTGGCGAAGCGGATCGATTGCTCCTCGCGGGACACCGAGAAGTACAGCTTGACCAGGTGCAGGCCATCCTCGACCCACAGGCGCTCCTGCTGGGGCACCTGCACCAGAAAGCGTTCGACTTCCTCCGGCGTGGCAAAGCCCATCACCGCCTCGACCCCCGCGCGGTTGTACCAGCTGCGATCGAACAGCACGATTTCGCCACTGGTGGGAAAGCGCGAGACATAGCGCTGGAAATACCACTGACCCTTTTCCGTCTCGTTGGGCTTGTCGAGGGCGACGATGCGCGCGAAACGCGGATTGAGATACTCCATGAAGCGCTTGATGGTGCCGCCCTTGCCGGCGGCGTCACGCCCCTCGAACACGATGGCCAGGCGTCCGCCACTGTCGCGCAGCCAATGCTGCACCTTGAGCAGCTCGATCTGCAGCGCGCGCTTCTCGGCCTCATAGACCTTGCGCTTGAGGCGCTCGTCGTAGGGATAGGCGTCACTGGAGACCGGCCCCAGCGTCATGCGCGGGGCATCGCCAGTGGCGTGCTTCTTGCTGGCCTTGCCCTTGGCGTCCTTGCGCTTGGCATCCTTGGCCTTCGAATGCGCCTTGCCGGCATCCGCCTTCCTGTTGTTGGATTTACTCATGGCAGTACTCCCTGTGAGGATGGGGCCTGGCCCCGACGACCGACGACCCGGGCTGATGACGTCAGCGCTGCAAGGCCTCATGGCCCAGATGGCCTGCCTGACAGGCACTGATCAGGCAGGCGCGGATTGTCATCTCGCGGCAAGGTAGGCGCATGCAAGCTGTCGTGACATGCGCCGCGCCTGATATTGATCACTCCGCTGACGCCGCGTGTTGCGCCAGTGGTGCGAGTGTCGGCCAGATGGTGTCGAGCAGCTGCGGTTGCGCCTTGGCGGTGGGGTGAATGCGGTCCTGCTGCATCAGCTTCTCGCTGGCCGGGGCCGTGGCGATGCCTTCGAGGATGAAGGGCACCAGCGGCACGGAATATTCGTCGGCCAGGTCCCGGTAGACCTGACGGAAGGCATCGGTGTAGGCCGGGCCGTAATTGGGCGGAATCTCGATGCCGAGCAGCACGGGCTGGGCATCGGCGTCCTCCACGGCCTCGATCATGCTGGCCAGATTGGCCTGCATGCGGGCGGGGGGCAGGCCACGCAGGCCGTCGTTGCCGCCCAGTTCGATCATCACCAGTGAAGGGTCGTGTCGCGCGAGCAGGGCCGGCAGACGGTTGAGGCCGCCTTCGGTCGTGTCGCCGCTGATGCTGGCATTGATGACCTCAGGCGCATCGCTGCCCAGGCTGTCCTCGAGGCGCTCGTCAAGCAGCGCGACCCAGCCCTGGCTGCTGTCGATGCCGTAGCCGGCCGAGATGGAGTCGCCGACCACCAGCCACGGGGCCGGCGCATCGGCCAGCGCCACCTGAGGCGTCAGCACGGCCACGAGGGCCAGTGCCGAACTGGCGAGGGCATTGCGCAGCCACTTGAGTCCCGGCGTGCCGGGGGCTTTGCCACCGCGCGCCAGGCGCTGGGTGTCACGCCGATTCACTAGCCAATTCTGCATTCATCATCTCCATCATCTGCACACTATTCATACCCGTTTCGGGGTCTGGAGTTCGTGCCCACCCCGTTCTCTACCATAAGCGAGCAGACACGATGTCACATAACGCCTCCATTAACGACGCGACCCCTGCGTCGGATCAAACCTCGTCAGACGCGCAGGCCAGCGCAACGCCTGCGCCGGTGCTGGAAGTGAGCGGGCTGGCGCAGCGGGTGGCCAGTGGCGAAGGGCGCCTGACCATCCTTGAGGACCTGGAGCTTGCCGTGCAGGCCGGAGAGAGCGTCGCCATCATCGGGGCCAGTGGTTCCGGCAAGTCGACGTTATTGGGCCTGCTGGCGGGGCTGGACAGCCCGAGCGAGGGCGATATCCGCCTGTTCGGAAGCTCGCTTGCGGGGCTCGACGAGGATGGCCGTGCGGCGCTGCGCGCGGGTCAGGTCGGCTTCGTGTTCCAGAACTTCCAGCTGCTGCCGACGCTGACGGCGCTGGAGAACGTGCTGATGCCGCTGGAGCTGGCCCCGCAGGGCGATATCGAGGCGCAGGCACGTGACTGGCTGACGCGGGTCGGGCTGGGAGAGCGACTCGATCACCTGCCGCGCCATCTGTCCGGCGGCGAGCAGCAGCGCGTGGCCATCGCACGCGCCTTCGTCGCGGGGCCGGGGCTGGTGTTCGCCGATGAGCCGACCGGCAATCTGGATACCGCCACCGGCGAGCGCATCGCGGAGCTGCTGTTCACCCTCAACCGCGAGCGGGGCACCACGCTGATTCTGGTCACCCATGATCTGACGCTGGCCAGGCGCTGTGATCGCTGCCTGAATCTCGAGGCCGGCAAGCTGGTGGAGTGGAATGATGAAGCGAGTGCGCCGGCCGTGGCGACGCCACAAGGAGGCGACGATGTCTGAGTCCCGGGTGTCTGACCGCGCGGCGACATCTTCCGCCAACGCGCAGCGCCCGCGTGGGGCGCGCCTGCCGCTGGCGCTGCGTGGCCTGCTGCGTGACCTGCGCGCCAGTGATGTGCGCGCCCTCTTTCTGGCGCTGATGCTGGCGGTCGCCGCGACCACCATGATCGGCTTCTTCCTGGATCGTCTCGACCGTGGACTCAATCGCCAGGCGAGCCAGCTGCTCGGCGGGGACCTGGTGTTGGAGTCCAGCAACCCGCTGGACCCGCGCTTCGCCGAGGCCTTCCGCGCAGCGGGGCTTGAGATGTCGCCGCAGCTGGGCATGGTCTCGATGGCCTCGCATGGCGACAGCTTCGTGCTGTCGAGCCTCAAGGCGGTGTCGCCGGGCTATCCGCTCGCCGGCCGGGTGGAGCTGGAGTCGGATGCCTCGGGCGAGGATGCTCAGGCGCCAGGCACCAGCTCGCGCGCGGAGATTCCGCCGCCGGGCGAGGCGTGGATCGTGCCGCGCCTGGCCATGGCGCTGTCGGCCGAGGTCGGCGATACCCTGACGGTCGGGCGCAAGCAGCTGACCATCAGTGGCCTGATCACGCGTGAGCCTGATCAGCAGGGCGGCTTTTCCGAGTTCAGTCCGCGCCTGATGTTCAACATGGAAGATCTCGACGCCACCGGTCTGATCCAGCCCGGCTCGCGGATGGAATATCGCCTGCTGGCGGCGGGCGATCCGGCGGCGGTGCAGCAGGCACGTGATGCCATCGCGCCGCTGCTGGCGAGTGCCGACAACGCCGAGGTGCGCCTCAAGGACGTGCGCGAAGACCGCCCGCGTCTGGGGCGCTCACTGGAGCGTGCCGACAAGTATCTGAGTCTAGCCGGGCTGGTGGCGGTGCTGCTGGCCGGGGTCGCGGTGGCGATGTCGACGCGCCGCTATGTGGAGCGTCATCTGGATAGCGCCGCGCTGTGGCGCTGCTTCGGTGCCTCTCAGCGTCAACTGTCACGGCTGTTCGCGGCCCAGCTCGGCTGGTTGGCCCTGCTGGCGAGTACCGGGGGGGCGGTGCTGGGCCTGCTGGGGCAGATGGGGCTGGTGGCGCTGCTGGAGCGCTTCCTGCCGCTGGAGTTGCCCGCACCGGGGCCGCTGCCGCTGGCATTGGGGATTCTGACGGCGCTGGCAGTGCTGGTCGGTTTCGCCGGCCCGATGCTGCTGCGCCTGCGTCAGGTCAGCGCGCTCAAGGTGCTGCGGCGTGAACTGGCCCCGCTGCCTGCCTCGGCGTGGGTGGTGGTGGCGATCGCCAGCCTGGTGTTCGGCGCCCTGATGTGGCTCTACTCGGGTGACCTCATGCTGGCGGCCGGCCTGCTGGTCGGTGGCATCATCGCGCTGGGGCTGCTGATGGTGGTGGGGCAGCTGCTGCTGTCGCTGATGCTCAAGGTGGTGGCACGCATGCGCGGTCAGGGCGGCTGGAGCCGGCCGATTCGCCTCGCCGGCGGCATGCTGGCCAGGCGGCGCGGTGCCAGCCTCGGCCAGCTGGTCGCCTTTGCCGTGACCTTCGCGGCGATGGCGTTGATCGCGCTGGTACGCGGTGACCTGATCACCCGCTGGCAGGCGCAGATTCCGACCGATGCGCCCAATCACTTCGCGATCAATATCCAGCCCGGAGAGCAGCAGGCCTTCGGCGAGCAGCTGACCGCGATGGTAGATGAGCAGGCCGGCGACAGCCAGAGCGAGCTCTACCCGATGGTGCGTGGACGTATCACGGCGCTCAAGGGCGAATCCCTGCTGGGACGCACCCAGCAGCGCCTGCAGGCAGCCCAGTCGGATCAGCCGGCGGCAGGCGGCATGCAGGAAGGACGCAGCGACGAGGGGGATGGCGAGCAGCAGGGCGTCCCGCAGCGGGAGCTTAACCTGACCTGGCATCGTGATCTGCCGGACCACAACCGCCTGTCGTCGGGTGAGTGGGCACCGATCAGTGACTTCGCCGATGCAGACAGCGAGACGCGCAGTCGCCTCGCCGCCACGCAGGGCGTGCCGGTGTCGATGGAGGAGGAGCTAGCCGAGCGCATGGGGCTGGTCATCGGTGACAGCCTGTCGTTCACCATCGGCAGCGAGACCGTCAAGGCGCAGGTGGTCAATCTGCGCCATGTCGACTGGGAAAGCTTCCTGCCCAACTTCTACGTCATCTTCCCGCCCGGCGCGCTCGAGAGCTTCGCCCACAGCTACATGACGGCGTTTCATCTCGAGGACGAGCGCAAGCTGGCGCCGCTGGTGCGCGACTACCCCAGCGTGTCGTTGATCAATATCGACGCCATCCTGACCCGCGTGCAGGAGCTGATCGCCCAGGTGTCGCGCGCGGTGGAGCTGATTCTGGGGCTGGTGCTGCTGGCGGGGGCCAGCGTGCTCTACGCGGCGCTGGTGGCCAGTCGTCCGGCACGTGAGCACGAAGGCGCGCTGTACAAGGTGTTCGGCGCCGGTCAGGGGCTACTGGCCCGCCTGCAGGCCGCTGAGTTCGTGCTGCTCGGCCTGCTCAGTGGGTTGCTGGCGGCGATGCTCGCCGAAGGCGCGGCGGTCGGACTCTATTCCGGCTGGCTGGGGCTGCCGGTGGTGCTGCATCCGTGGCTGTGGGTTCTGCTGCCGCTGGCGGGGGGCGTGTTGATCGGCGGTCTGGGCTTCTGGCTGTCGAGAGAAGTGAGGCGCCAGCCGCCGATGGCGGGGCTGCGCGCCCTGCAGTGAGCGCCATCAGGCCTCGTCATCGCAGCGCTGGATGATGACGCCTGACGACCTCAACCTGCGGCCTCGTGATCGTTGTCTCGATCATGGGGCCGCCTTGCGTTAACAATGATGCTGATTCATGTGAATCGGACCGCTGGCTGAGGTATCATGCTGGTCCTGATCTTACCCCCAGATGGCGAGCCGGCCGCGCCGGAATTCGCTGTCGTCATCACCCTTCAGGCGAGGACACCCGATGTTCACCCGTGACATGCAGATTGCCGGTTTTGATGATGCGCTCCTGAGCGCCATGGACGACGAAGTCGTTCGCCAGGAAGCTCACATCGAGCTGATCGCCTCCGAGAACTACGCCAGCCCCCGCGTCATCCAGGCGCAAGGCTCCCAGCTGACCAACAAGTACGCGGAAGGTTACCCGGGCAAGCGTTACTACGGCGGTTGCGAGTTCGTCGACAAGGTCGAGCAGCTGGCCATCGATCGTGCCTGCGAACTGTTCGGTGCTACCTACGCCAACGTTCAGCCGCACGCCGGTTCCCAGGCCAACAGTGCCGTCTTCCAGGCGCTGGTCTCGCCGGGCGACACCATTCTGGGCATGAGCCTGGACGCGGGCGGTCACCTGACTCACGGTGCACGTCCGAACTTCTCCGGCAAGCACTACAACGCCGTGCAGTACGGTCTGGGCGAGAACGGCCTGATCGACTACGCCGAAGTCGCGCGTCTGGCGCGTGAGCACAAGCCGAAGATGATCATCGCCGGCTTCTCCGCCTACTCCCAGATCATCGACTGGGCCGAGTTCCGCAAGATCGCCGACGAAGTGGGTGCCTACCTGCTGGTCGACATGGCGCACGTGGCCGGTCTGGTCGCCGCTGGCGTCTACCCCAGCCCGCTGCCCCACGCCCACGTCGTTACCACCACCACGCACAAGACCCTGCGCGGTCCGCGTGGCGGCCTGATCCTGTCCGCCGAAGGCGATGCCGACATCGAGAAGAAGCTGAACTCCGCTGTCTTCCCGGGTGGCCAGGGCGGCCCGCTGATGCACGTCATCGCGGCCAAGGCGGTCTGCTTCAAGGAAGCGATGGACCCGGCCTTCACCACTTACCAGAAGCAAGTGGTCAAGAACGCCAAGGCGATGGCGTCCGTGTTCCTGGAGCGCGGCTTCGAAGTCGTCTCCGGCGGCACCGAAGACCACCTGTTCCTGCTGTCTCTGGTCAAGCAGGGTCTGACCGGCAAGGACGCTGACGCTGCGCTGGGCCGTGCCCACATCACCGTCAACAAGAACGCCGTACCGGGTGACCCGCAGTCGCCGTTCGTCACCTCCGGTCTGCGTATCGGGACTCCGGCCGTCACCACGCGTGGCTTCCAGGAGCAGGAGTGTCTGGAACTGGCCGGCTGGATCTGCGATATCCTCGATGCGATGGTCGCTGGCGATTCCGCCGCTGCCGAAGCCGAGGTGCAGGCCAAGGTCTCCGCCGTCTGTGCACGTCTGCCGGTCTACGCCTGAGGCGTGACGAGGTGCCAGCCCGGCTGGCCCTCATCGCAGCAGTGCTGACAGCGGCGTAACGCTGTCATGCATCAGACAAGAAACGTCTGTCGCGCAAGCGGCAGGCGTTTTTTGTGCCCGCACCACGGCCAGCCTAGGCCGAGTGGCGTGGTGCGCAGCGGGGTGGGAGAGTGGTCAACCAGCGCTCAGAAAGATCAGCCTGTGCCCGGGAGCGGACGCGCTACGCTATTCTCGATGCCGGACACACTCTGCTCATCTTCGTGCAAGGAGGCTTCCATGGCCGTCATGCAGCACCATGCCTTTCTGATCCTAGTCGAGAACAGCGGCAATACCTCATTGAGCAGTCAGGGCAGCGGCGAGGTCCGCATTTCCGTCGCCACGCTGGGGACGCTGCGAGCGGCCGAGCGGCTGGTCAGTGAGCTGGTCGCCCAGGGCGTCAGCCAGATCGAGCTGTCGGCCAGCTTCGGCGCGGCAGGCGAGGAAGCGCTGAGAACGGTGGTCGCGGACAGCGGTGCCGAGCGTACGGTGTCGATCGGGCGCGTGCGATTCACGGCCTGACGCCAGCACACGGGGAAATTGCCAGTACCTGAATAGCCCTTTCGCAACAGGGAGTTGCGTAAAGGTGTGACCAAAGTCGGGTCTCACCCTTGGTCTAGGGTGTCTTGTTGGCATGTCTGACATGGGCTATTCCTTGACGGACAAGAGCGCGCCGCGATGCATCCCATGAAGGATGTGCGCGAGCAACAAATGACGCGCCACGCCATCAAGGAACGTTCGATCATGACCACGCCTCCCACGAGTGCCGCTGGCGGCAGCCCGCGCACCAATGCCTCTTCTGGAACGTCTGCCTCAGCTGGAGACACCTCGACCGCGCGTGTCGATGTCGCCGAATGGCTGGCGCAGGCCATCTTCGAGAATCGCTACCCGCCGGGCAGCCTGATTCCTCGTGAGCTGGACCTGTGTGATCAGCACGCCCAGAGCCGCGCCACCGTGCGCACCGCGATCCAGAGCCTGGTCAATGCCGGGATTCTCACCCGCACCACCGGCCAGGGCACCCGCGTCAATCCGCTCAGCGAGTGGCATCTGCTCGATCCGCGCGTCACCGGCTGGATGACGCGCTACGCGATGCCGCATCCGCAGCTGGCACGGGACATCTACGCTTTCCGAATCTCCATCGAACCCTTCGTCGCCGCCCTGGCGGCCACCGAGGCCACCGCCCAGGACCTGTCCGCCATCGAGCAGGCCTACGACGGCATGGCCGCAGCGGTGCATGGCGGCAGCGCCATGGAGGAGTTCGACCGCGCCGATATTGCCTTCCACGACGCCATCTTCGCCGCGACCCACAACGTCATCTGGGCGCAGCTTGGCCATGTGCTCAAGCCGTCGATCAGCCTGCTGGTGGCGACTTCCAATCACAATGCCTCGGAGCTGGGTGACAGCCTCGGCCGCCATCGCGCGGTGATGGAGGCGATTCGTCTGCGCCAGCCCGATGCCGCCCACGCCGCGACCCTGCATGTGCTGGACCGCACCGGTCAGGACCTCGGGCTTGCCATGCCTGCGGCCTCTGAAGGCAGCCATCCCGCCGGGCGCGCCCAGGAACCGCTGGAGCTGCTGCGCCGCTTCGGCCAGCTGCCCAGCCTGTCTGCACCGCTATCAAGCGAGTGAACGGCACCTCGCGGCGTTTCGCCACGCCGGGGAGTGCCAGCACGTCTTCCACTGACCCTAGAACGTCATAACAACAAGCCAGGAGTTTCACCATGCCGCGTTCCACTACCTCGCCGCTCACCACTGCCGCTCCCGCCCGTGTCACGCTCAAGGCGCTGGCTCTGTCCACCGCCGTGGCCGCCACGCTGATCGCCACACCGAGCTGGGCCGCCGAGTATGAATGGACCTTCCAGACCTCCGAGACGGCCGGTGAGCCGCAGTTCGAGGTCAAGAAGGCCTGGGCCGACAGCATCAAGACCATGTCGGATGGCCGCATCGCCATCGAGATCCTGCCGGTCAATGCCGTGGTGCAGGCCAACCAGACGCTGGATGCCGTCAGCGCCGGCATCCTGCAGGGCCACCTGACCGATCCGTCCTACTTCTCGGGCCAGAATCCGGCCTTCGGCATGCTGGGCAACCTGGTGGGCGCCTGGGGTGACCCGCTGGAATATCTCGAGTACATGCAGCACGGCGGCGGTGAGGAGCTCTACAACGAGCTGGTCGAGCCCTACGGCGTGCATCTGATCGGCGCGGGCGCCACCGGGCTTGAGTCCTTCGTCTCCAAGAAGCCGGTGCGCACCGTCGATGACCTCAAGGGCCTCAAGGTGCGTGCGCCGGAAGGCATGGTCTACAACATCTTCCAGAAGGCCGGCGCGGCGCCCGTCAACCTGCCGGGCTCCGAGGTCTACACCGGCCTGGAGAAGGGCGTGATCGACGCGGCGGATTACACCGTCTTCGCCACCAATGATGACCAGGGCCTGCACAGCTTCGCCAAGTACCCGTCCTACCCGGGCTTCCACTCCCTGCCGATGGTGGCGGTGTCGATGAACAAGGGCATCTGGGACGGCCTGCCGGCGGATCTCAAGGCGATCATGGAGAGCGCCACCGATGCGATGGCCTACGACATGGTCTTCACCCTCAAGGCGCGTGACATCAAGGCGGTGAGCGCGGCGCGTGCCAATCCGGATATCGAGGTGATCGACATGGCGCCGGAGGAGCGCGCCAAGTTCCGTCGCATCGCGCAGCAGGAGTGGAAGGTGTGGGCCGAGAAGAATGAGCTGACCGGCAAGGTCTACGAGTCCGTGGTCAGCTTCCTGACCGACCGCAACCTGATGTGAGCCCGCTGGCGCGCGGGATGGGCGCCAGTCGCCGTGTGGCAAGAGGCATCAGCTAACCACGCTTTTGGCGACACGATCGCAGAACGATAAAGACGCAGGAGATCAAGGTCGGCGTGCTCACTGGGCGCGCCGATTCTCCTTGAGGCAGCGAGTCAGCAAGGAATTCGATATGGCAGAACATGATGTGGCGTCGCCGGGGCTACCCGAGGCGTCGGATGACCACGACCCGAATCTGGGCACGCGGACGCCGCTGGACCGCCTGGTGGGCAAGGGCACGCGCGCCGCGGCGTGGCTGGTGTTGCTGGCGATGGCGATCAGCGTGTTCGAGGTGGTGATGCGCTATGGCCTCGATTCGCCGACCTCCTGGGTGCACGAGACGGTGATCTTCCTGGTCGCGACCAGCTTCGCGCTGGGCGGCCCGGCGGCCCTGGCCAACAATCGCCATATTCGCGTGCGTGTGCTCTACGACCTGGTCGGCACGCGCTTTCGCTACGTGCTGGACTGCTTCAATGACGTGATGACGTTCGTCTTCTGTCTGGCGATGAGCTATGCGGGCTGGGTGATGTTCTGGCGTGCCTCGCACAGTCCGCTGGGCGAGTGGCAGCTGGAGCGTTCCGGCACCTCATGGAATCCGCCGTTTCCGGCGCTGACCAAGGGCGTGATCCTGTTCGCGCTGGCGGTGATGACCTTGCAGGCACTGTGGCATCTCTACCAGACCTTCTTCTCGCCCCGTCCGCCCGAGGGCGGCAGTGAGGGAAGTGGCGCATCCGACGCCACTTCCGATGCCGCTCCCGACGCCGCAGTTGACCACAAGGAGCCGCGCTGATGGATATCGCAACGGCTACGATGCTGCTGGTCGGCGGCATCTTCGCGCTGCTGGTCACCGGCCTGCCGCTGGCCTTCGTCACCGGTCTGGTCGCGCTGGCCTATACCTTCGGCTGGTTCGGCCCGATGGCGCTGCCGCTGGTCACCAGTCGTGTCTATGGCTTCGTCACCGAGTATTCGCTGGTGGCGGTGCCGATGTTCGTGTTGATGGCCTCGCTGCTCGATCGCTCGGGGATCGCCAAGGACCTGTTCAATGCCATGCGCGTGATGGCAGGGCGACTGCCCGGCGGCGTGGCGATCCAGACCATCGTGGTGGCGTTCTTCCTCGCCGCGATGTCCGGCATCATCGGCGGCGAGATCGTGCTGCTGGGGATTCTAGCGCTGCCGCAGATGCTCAGGCTCGGCTATGACAAGCACATCGCCATCGGCGTGGTGTGTGCCGGTGGCTCGCTGGGCACCATGATGCCGCCCTCCATCGTGCTGATCATCTATGGCCTGATCGCCAACCAGTCGATCGCGGACCTGTTCACCGCGGCGATCACCCCGGCCATCGTGCTGATGGCAAGCTACATCATCTACGTGCTGATCCGCTGTCTGCGCAACCCTTCACTGGGGCCGGTGATGCCCGAGGAGGAGCGCCGCGCCAGCTTCCAGAGCAAGCGTGAGCTGCTCAAGGCCATCGGCGTGCCGGCGGTCATCGCGGGGCTGGTGCTGGGCTCCATCTACGGTGGCGTGGCCTCGGTGACCGAAGCCGCGGCGATGGGCAGCTTCGGCGTGCTGGTGGCGGTGATGCTGCGCGGCGAGTTCTCCATCACCCTGATGCAGCGTGCGCTGTCCCAGACCATGAACACCTGCGGCATGATCATCTGGATCGGTATCGGCGCGGCGGCGCTGGTCGGGGTCTACAACCTGATGGGCGGCAACCGCTTCGTGTCGAGCATGATTCTCGGCCTGGATATCCCGCCGCTGGCGATCATCATGGTGATGATGGCGATCCTGCTGCTGCTGGGGCTGTTCCTCGACTGGATCGGCATCGCGATGCTGACCCTGCCGATCTTCGTGCCGATCATCGTTCAGCTCGGCTACGACCCGGTATGGTTCGGTGTGCTGTTCGCGGTCAACATGCAGGTGTCCTTCCTGTCGCCACCCTTCGGGCCTGCTGCCTTCTATCTGAAAGGCGTGGCACCGGAAGGCATCAGTCTCAAGGATATCTTCGTCTCGCTGCTGCCGTTCATCGCCATCCAGCTGTGCGTGCTGGCGATGTTGCTGCTGTGGCCGCAACTGTCGCTGTGGCTGGTCTAGGCTCAACAGGCGTTGCCCGCTTGCCGAAGACTCGACGCCCTCGCAGATGCGAGGGCGTCGTCGTTGGTGATGAAAGATTTGCGCCGTCGTGTGGCGAGGCATCATGCAAGGCAGGCTTTGTGCTCTTTTATGGTGCAAATGAGCGGATGCACAAACACAGTCACGATGAGAGGGGGCAGGCTGTCATGGCAGATGCACCATCTTGGCACATTCCCTGCAATGCTCTTGCAATGCCTGTCCGGTGCCACGAGATCCTGTCGAGGTGACCCCCGACACGCTGCAGCACTTCACGAGGAGAGTTCACATGTCAGAGACTCAAGCACCGCTGTTGTTGCTGACCGATCTGGATGGCTCGCTGCTGGATCACCACGATTACTCGCCGGGGCCGGCGCGCAGCTGGCTGACCCGCCTACGCGCGCGCGGTGCCTGGATCGTCCCCAACACCTCCAAGACGGCGGCCGAACTGGCGCCGCTGATGGGCTCGCTGGGCTTGGCGGGCCAGCCGTGGATCGCCGAGAACGGCGGCGTGGTGGCGCTGCCGGCCGATTGGTTGAGTGCCTACCCGCTGGAAGAGGCCAGCGCCCCGGATGCACACGGCCTGTGTCGTATCGCGGTGGCGATGCCCCGCGACAGGATTCTCGCGGTGCTGGAGGAGCTGATCGGGGAATTCGCCTTCGAGGGCTTCGCCTCGATGTCGGTGGCGAGAATCAGTGAGCTGACGGGGCTGGGGGAGGGCGACGCGGCCCTGGCGGGACAGCGTGATGCCAGTGAACCGCTGGTGTGGCGTGACGCGCCGGAGCGTCTCGAGGACTTTCGCACGCGTCTGGCCAGTCATGGCCTCAAGCTGACACGTGGTGGGCGCTTCCACCATGTGATCGGGGACAGTGACAAGGGCGTGGCAGCGCGCTATCTGATCGCCCGCTACCGGCTCTGCGAGCGGGTGCGCCCCTGGACACTGGGCTTCGGCGATGGCGCCAATGACCTGTCACTGCTGGCCGCCGTCGACAACGCTGTGCTGATCCCCGGCGTCGGTGATACCTCACAGCGTGATCGGGAGCTTGCCGATTATCCGCAACTGGCGGATGAACGCCGCTGTTTTCGCGCCAATCTCCCCGGACCGCAGGGATGGGTCGAGGGATTGCGTCACTGGCTGGCCAATGGCCAGCCGGAAGAATGGACATCCAGAGGTCTGGGCGCCTGACGCCTGCCTGATGCGTGTCTTCGGCATGACAAGGAGCTGACATGAGCGATTTCTACCAGAATGGCATCATCACCAACTTCCATAACCTGACCGATCGTCCGGTGGAAGATCTCGAAGCGGACCTGATGCGCTTCTCCCGCAAGCGACCGATGAGCCTGATTCTGCCGTCGCTGTATTCCGAGCTGGAAGGCCCGGCGCTCAAGCATATCGTCGAGGAGCTGGCCCAGGTGCCGTACCTCAGCGAGATCGTGATCGGGCTGGACCGCGCCGACCGTGACCAGTTCGAGCATGCCAAGGAGTTCTTCTCACATCTGCCGCAGCATCACCGCATCCTGTGGAACGACGGCCCGCGCCTGCGGGCACTGGATGAGGAGCTGACCGAGCACGGTCTGGCGCCGATGGAGGCCGGCAAGGGGCGCAATGTCTGGTACTGTTCCGGTTACGTGCAGTCCTCGGGCATCGCCGAGGCGGTGGCACTGCATGATTGCGATATCGTTACCTATGACCGCGGCCTGCTGGCGCGCCTGATCTACCCGGTGGCCCATCCGCAGTTCAACTACGAGTTCTGCAAGGGCTACTACTCGCGCATCGCCCAGGGCAAGCTGAACGGCCGCGTGGCACGCCTGATGGTCACGCCGTTGATCCGTGCGCTCAAGAAGGTCTATGGCCCGCTGCCGTACCTGGATTATCTCGACAGCTATCGCTATCCGCTGTCCGGCGAGTTCTCGATGCGCACCGACGTGCTGGCGGACATCCGCATTCCCAGTGACTGGGGGCTGGAGATCGGTGTGCTGTCCGAGGTCCACCGCAACTATTCCACCAAGCGTCTGTGTCAGGTGGATATCGCCGATGCCTACGATCACAAGCACCAGCCGCTGTCCGAGGAAGATGCGCTGGGCGGCTTGAATCGCATGAGTTTGGACATCGCCAAGGCCATGTATCGCAAGCTGGCCACGCTGGGCGTCGAGATGCACGGCGAGACCTTCCGCACCATCAAGGCCACCTACTACCGTATCGCGCTGGACCTGATCGAGACCTACTACAACGATGCCGTCATGAATGGCCTGACGGTGGACCGCCACAGCGAGGAAGCGGCGGTGGAGCTGTTCGCCGCCAACATCATGGATGCCGGCAGCGCCTTCCTCGACAATCCGCGCGACAAGCCCTTCATCCCGAGCTGGAACCGGGTGCAGTCAGCCGTGCCGGACCTGCTCGAGCGCATGCACGAAGCGGTGGAGCTGGACAACCAGTAAGGCTCGCGGCGGGAAACAGCAAGACCTACGACAACGGGGCTGCCACTGGCAGCCCCGTTGTCGTAGGCAGAAGGAAGAAACGCGGGCGTCAGACGACCTCGATGGCCGGCGGGCGCACGGTTTGCTCCATCAGCCAGGCCGCCTGATAGGGACGGCGGGCCATGGTGGGATCGTAGGCCTTGTCGTGGCACAGGTGGTCGGTCAGCGCGACGCCTTGCCAGCTTTCCGGCAGCGGCAGCACGCGCGGCTGATCGGTGACATTGAGGGCGAACAGCAGGCGGCGCCCTTCATGGGTGACGCGCTCGAAGACGAAGAAATCCGGGCCGACATCAAAGACATTCTGGTCGGCATCCGGGTGGAAGCAGGGTTCGTTGCGGCGCAGTGCCATGCGGCGCTTGAGGGCGTGGAAGACCTCATGGGTCGCGGTGTTGGGGCTTGCCAGCAGCGCTTCCAGTTCATCGCGCTGCCATTTGCGGCGATTGATGGCGCGCAGATGACCATCGCGCTCGACGCCTTCCTGGTGGTTGGGGGTCGCGGTCAGCGAGTGGATGTACAGCCCCGGGATGCCCTGCAGGCTCAGCATCAGGGTCTGACTGGCGATGAAGCGCTCGATCTGCCACGGGTCCTGGCCGCGCCGCGTGCCCTTGAGCGCATCGAAGTAGCTGATGTTGAGCTCATAGGGGGTGTCGGCGCGCCCGGGGTTGGCGCGCATGCTGACGTAGCCACCGAAGTCATGCACCAGCCGCACCAGGGTGTCGCGCTCGTGGTCGGGCAGCAGGCCCTCAAGGGCGCGAACGCCGATACCGTCGTGACTGGCGGTGAAGTTGAAGTAGCTGCAGCCGGAAGGCAATGACGGCAGGCTGGTGGCCCACTGGGTCAGGGCGCTGGCATCGCCGGAGGTCAGGGTGTGCAGGGTCAGCGGCGGCAGCGTGAACTGATAGATCAGGTGCGCTTCATCGGCCTGGGCGCTGCCCTCGATGGCGGTGAGGCCGTGCTGTGACAGGCGGTCGAGCCCGAAGTAGGACATGTTCTCGGCGTGGGGCACGTTGGTCTCGGTGATCAACAGGCTGCCGGGCGCCAGATGGTCGACGATGGCGCGCAGCAGGCGCACCACGGCGTGAGTCTCCGGCAGGTGGATGCAGGAGGTGCCCTGGCGTTTCCACAGGAAGGCCACCGCATCGAGGCGGATGATGCCCGCGCCCTGCTCGAGGTAATAAAGCAGGATGCCGATGAATTCGAGCAGCACATCGGGATTGGCGAAGTTCAGGTCGATCTGGTCATCCGAGAAGGTTGCCCAAAGATGGCGCAGGCCACGACGGGTATGCACCGGCGTGAGCAGTGCAGATGGGCGCGGGCGCACGACCTCGGAGACATCGGTGTCGGGGTCCATCTCGATGAAGTAGTCGCGGCCGGGCTGCACGCCGGCCAGATAATCGGCGAACCACAGTGACTCGCGTGAGCAGTGATTGATGACCAGGTCTGCCATCAGGTCGCGCTGCTCACTCAGGCGCCGGATGTCCTGCCAGTCGCCGAGGACCGGATTGACCTCGCGATAGTGGATGACGCTGAAGCCGTCATCGCTGCTCCATGGGAAGAAGGGCAGCACGTGGACACCGGACAGGCTGTCGTCCAGTCGGCTGGCGAGGAAGTCGTGCAGGGTCGCCAGTGGTGCCTCGCCTTCCTGCTGCAGGCTGTCGCCGTAGGTGATCAGCCACTGGTCGCGCTCGCTCCAGAGCGGCTCGCCTTCCGGTACGCGGGGGTTGAGGCGCGTGCGATGGAAATCCAGCACTGTCTCCAGGCGTCTGAGGACTTCTTCATGACGCTGTGGGTAGATCTCGGCGAGCAGGCGTGTGGCGTGCGCCTGGAAATCAGCTTGCGAGAGGCGTCTGGCGAGAGAGACTCTGGCCCGTGGTCTGGCGTTGTCCTCGCTCGGCGCAGGATCGGGTGCAGTGGATGTCGAGTGATCGGGAGATGACGTATCGGACATGGGCAATCCTCGTGGCAGCAAAAGCGGTCAGACTCTGCCTCGTGAGCCGCAATGGGCAGAGCGTGTCGCGGGTGATCTTCGGGAAGCCCGCCGGCGCAATCCTGCGGGGCCGGTGGCAAGACTGGAAATCACATATCAGATGAAGTCGGCTGGCCGTCGCTTGGTGAAATGCCTGAATAGCGCATCGCTCAGCGGCGCCCGTGGGTGACGGCCTGGCGCCTTTACTCATGAGTCATGCACGCCTCGGGCCAGATTCGTCAAGCCTGCAAGGCAGGACGGCCAGCCTGCATGTGCCGGCTGGCCGTCCTGTCCGGCGTCATGTGGCCTGCGGCCAGCTGACGCCACTGCGCTTCATGACACGCTTTACTTGCGCAGCACGCGATACAGAATCAGCAGAATGACGGCGCCGAGCACGGCGATGACAAAGCTGGCCAGATTGAATCCCGTCACTTCACCGAAACCCATCAGGGTGCCGACCCAGCCACCGACCACGGCACCCAGGATGCCGATGATGCTGGTGACGATGATGCCACCCGGATCCTTGCCGGGCACGATCACCTTGGCGATGATGCCGGCAATAAGACCGAATATGATCCATGCAATGATTCCCATGTCGCAGCTCCTTGCGTCATCGTGAACAATCTCGCGGCAGAGATCATTCGCCGCCAGTCGTGAAAGGATTTCACGGCTCGGGCAAGCGTCCTTGTGAGGCGCTGCACCCTGATGTCATCTTTCGGTTATCGCGCGGGGATTTCAAGCCTGCCGGGCAGGTTGATTGACGCTTTCGCCGCGGTGTCCGCCACCCGAGGCGACAATCCAGGAAACCCCTGTCGCCCTTTGATCGCTCCCCAAGGCTAGTTCAGATAGGTCGAGGCTGACATAGGCTCCCGTGGCGGGGCCTTAACGGTTACAATACCCGCCATTCGCTGTCATTCGGCTGCGCTGCGCCACTTCCTCGCTGTGCTTCGCGCGGGGCCGCAGCCACCTCGCACCCAAGCAGGCTCTCCAACATGCACTGTCCCTTCTGTGGAACTCATGAAACCAAGGTCACGGATTCCCGACTGGTGGTCGAGGGTGACCAGGTGCGGCGGCGTCGCCAGTGCGCGGCCTGCGGTGAGCGTTTCACGACCTACGAAACGGCGGAGCTGGTCATGCCGCGCGTGGTCAAGGGTGACGGCTCGCGTGAGAGCTTCGATGAGCACAAGCTGCGTGCCGGCATGCTGCGCGCGCTGGAAAAGCGCCCGGTTTCTTCCGAGCTGATCGAGGCCGCGGTGGAGCGCATTCGTCAGCGTCTGCGTGCCACCGGCGAGCGTGAGATAGAGGCGCGGCGCATCGGTGATGAGGTCATGCAGCAGCTCAAGCGGCTGGATCAGGTCGCCTATATCCGCTTCGCTTCGGTCTATCGTCGCTTCCAGGATCTTGATGAGTTCCGCGCCGAGATCGACCGTCTCGCCCAGGAGCCCAGCTTCCTGCCGGGCGAGGAAGACGCGCGGCCCTGATGTCTCGACACGGTCATCCTTGCAGATGACCTCGAGGCCTGCGCCTGCTGGCCCTGTCGCGTCACGCTGCGTGGCTCAGGCCTCGGGGTATTGGCCGCCGCCTGGGCAACGCCTGACCTTCTCTCGTTTCACGCCAAGGTATCGCATGTCTCTTTCTCCCCGTGCTTCTCGTGCTCACCGTGACAGCCACTCTCGCGACCGCAGTGCTCCCTCGGCGCGTGATGCGCGCCACATGGCCCACGCCCTGCGCCTGGCGCGACTGGGCAGCTACACGACACAGCCCAATCCGCGTGTCGGCTGTGTGCTGGTAGAGGCCGAGACTGACGAGGTGATCGCGAGCGGCTTTCATGTGCGTGCCGGGGAAGGGCATGCCGAGGTCAATGCGCTGGCAGAGGCGGGTGAGCGCGCGCTGGGCTGCGTGGCCTATGTGACGCTGGAGCCCTGCTCCCACACCGGGCGTACCGGCCCTTGCTCACTGGCGCTGATCGCGGCGGGCGTCTCGCGGGTGGTGATCGCGATGCGTGATCCGAATCCGCAGGTCGCCGGGCGCGGCATCGCGCTGCTGCAGGGCGCGGGCATCGCGGTGACGGTCGGGGTGATGGAGCAGGAGGCGCGAGCGCTCAATCCCGGCTTCCTGTCACGCATGGAGCGCGGTCGGCCCTTCGTGCGCCTCAAGCAGGCCATGAGTCTGGACGGGCGCACGGCGATGGCTTCCGGCGAATCCCAGTGGATCACCGGCCCCGAAGCGCGCAGTGCCGTGCAGCGTCTGCGCGCGCGCTCCAGCGTGGTGATGAGCGGCATCGAGTCGGTCATCTTCGATGATTCGCGTCTCAATGTGCGCGCCGACCAGCTCGGGCTCGAAGACCATCCGCTGGGGCTCAAGGCGCTGGTGGCGCGTCAGCCGTTGCGCGTGGTGGTGGATAGCCATCTGCGTCTGCCGCTGGCGGCGCGCATTCTGGCGCAATCCGGTCGTACGCTGCTGGTATGTGTCGCGGATGAGACAGCGGCGCAGGCTGAGCGACGTACCTTGTTGGAGGCGGCCGGTGCCGAGGTGCTGGCGCTGCCGGCCGGCGAAGATGGCCGCGTGGACCTCGAGGCCCTGCTGCGTTATCTGGCCGAGCACGAGCAGGCCAACGAGGTACTGCTGGAAACCGGCGCGGTACTGGCCGGGGCCATGATTAATGCGGGGCTGGTCGATGAGATGCAGCTCTTCATGGCCCCGACGCTGCTGGGGGGCGAGGCTCGCCCGCTGCTGGCGCTGCCGGGGCTGGATCACATGGCGCAGCAGCGCCGGGTCGAGATTCGCGATATCCGGGCGGTGGGGCGTGATTGGCGCATCACCGCAGTGCCGGTAGCATCGCCAGACCCGCAGGAGAGCGGCGACTGATTTCTTCTTGTCACGCAAGCACTTGCCGCCGTCTGGCGACAGCGGCGTCGCTGGGTGCTGGCGCAAAACGGGGTGGCGGGGTACCCTGACGCCCGACTTTTTGATAATACGCGTGGGTCCGGCATGGGCCGGCGCAGCCCGTAAAGTGGAGCAAGCATGGCGCTATCAGGCATCGCAGCACTCGTTGAGGATATCCGGCAAGGCAAGATGGTCATCCTCATGGATGACGAGGATCGTGAGAATGAAGGCGACATCATCATCGCCGCAGAAGCCGTGACAGCCGAGCACATCAACTTCATGGCACGCCACGCGCGTGGCTTGATCTGCATGCCGATGTCGCGTGAGCATTGCGAACAGCTCCAGCTGCCACTGATGGTTCAGGCCAACGGTTCCGGCTTCGGCACCAAGTTCACGCTCTCCATCGAGGCCACCGAAGGCGTCACCACCGGCATCTCGGCGGCTGACCGCGCCCGTACCGTGCAGGCTGCCGCCGCGCGCAATGCGCGCCCGCAGGACATCGTCCAGCCGGGGCACATCTTCCCGCTGATGGCGGAGCCGGGTGGCGTGCTGCGTCGTGCCGGCCATACCGAGGCAGCCTGTGACCTGGCGTCCATGGCAGGCTTTGGCGCGACCGGCGTGATCTGTGAGGTCATGAACGACGACGGCAGCATGGCGCGTCGTGAAGAGCTCGAGCGCTTCGCCGCCGAGCACGACCTCAAGGTCGGCACCATTGCGGACCTGATCGAATATCGCATCCACAATGAGCAGACCGTGGAAGTGCTGGACAGCGAGCAGGTCGAGACCGCCTTCGGCGAGCTGACGCTGCACTGCTTCAGCGATCGCATCCAGGGCCGTCACCACCTGGCGCTGGTCAAGGGCACGCCGGACGCCGAGTCTCTGACCACCGTGCGCGTGCACGTGCAGGACCCGATGCGCGACCTGCTGACCCTGCGTCAGCCGGACAGCAGCAGCTGGGCGCTCAATGATGCGCTCGCCGAAGTCGCCGCCGCCGATGCCGGCGTGCTGGTACTGCTGGACACCGGCAGCGACGCGATGGATTACAAGGATCGTCTCGATGTCTTCCTCGGACGACGTCGTACGCCGCGCACCAACGAATCCGATGGTGCGGGCAATTATCTGACCACCGGTACCGGTGCCCAGATCCTTCGGGATCTCGGTGTCGGCCGGATGCGTCTGCTCAGCTCGCCGTGGAAGTTCTCTGCCCTGTCCGGGTTTGGCCTCGAAGTGGTCGAGCTGGTCGGCAGTGATGACACAGCAGGCGAGACAGGCGCAGACGCCGCAGGCGCGTAAGCGCTTCGGCACCCCAAATGGCGGGGGAGGTCGCGCACTTCTGGCGGCCTTCCCCGGTATGATTGATATCCCCGCCCCGGTTCTCCGGGGCGCTAGCATTGTGGACTGACCATGCAACCGATTGCTCAACTCGAAGGCACTTTCACCAATGTCGATGGCCGTTACGTCATCGTCGTCGGGCGTTTCAACCACCATATCGTCGACAGCCTGGTGGAAGGCGCGGTCGATTCTCTCGTACGCCACGGCGTCGATGAGGAAAACATCGACCTGATCCACGTGCCGGGTGCCTGGGAAATTCCGCTGGCCGTCAAGGCCGTGCTGGCCAAGGTCAAGCCGCACGCCGTCATCACGCTGGGTGCGGTGATCCGCGGTGGTACGCCGCACTTCGAATATGTCGCCGGTGAATGCAACTCCGCGCTGTCGCGTCTGCAGCTCGAATTCGACACCCCGGTCGCCAATGGCGTGCTGACGGTGAATTCCATCGAGCAGGCCATCGAGCGTGCCGGCACCAAGGCTGGCAACAAGGGTACCGAAGCGGCCATGGCGGCGATGGAAATGGTCTCCCTGCTCAAGGCCATGGGAGGTGACGCGTGAGCGAACGCAAGGAACGTACCGAACGCGAGCCGTCCAAGCAGCAGCAGGCGCGTCGCGCCGCTCGCGAGCTGGCCGTGCAGGGCATCTACCAGTGGCAGATGACCGGCAAGAACATGACCACCATCGAAGCCGAGTTCCGTGGTCAACAGGTCGACGATGACGTCGAGCTGCACGAGAACTGGGTCGAGGTGATGCGCATCGCCGACCAGGCCCTGTTCCACGAGCTGCTGCACAACGTGCCGCGCTTCCAGAAAGAACTGGATGCCAGCATCAGCCCGCTGCTCGACCGTCGCCTGCAGGATCTCGACGAGATCGAGCTGGCCATCCTGCGTCTGGGCGCCTATGAGCTGTCCAAGCGCATGGAAGTGCCGTATCGCGTGGCGATCAACGAAGGGGTCGAGCTGGCCAAGACCTTCGGTGCCACCGACGGGCACAAGTACGTCAACGGGATCCTCGACAAGCTGGCAGTCAAGCTGCGCAGTGCCGAGGTGACCCAGGCCCGCCTGCGCTGACATGCCAGGTGAATTCGAGCTGATTGCCCGCTACTTCCAGCGCGATCTGTCCGGGGCACCGGGCGTGTTGCTGGGGCCGGGTGACGACTGTGCACTTCTTGCCGCCAGTGATGGCATGCAGATGGCGGTCAGTGTCGATACCTCGGTGGCGGGGGTGCACTTCCCGCCGGATGCGCCTGCGGCGTCCATTGGCCATCGCGCCCTGGCCGTCAATCTGTCTGATCTGGCGGCGATGGGCGCGACCCCGCGCTGGGCGTTGCTGGCCCTGACGTTGCCGGACGTGGACGAAGACTGGCTGCATGGTTTTGCAGCCGGTTTCCACGCGCTGGCGGATCGCTACGGCATCGCGCTGGTAGGCGGCGACGTCACGCGCGGCCCGCTCTCCATCACGATCACCGTACATGGCGAGCTGCCGTGCGTGCTCGAGCCTGCCCAGCAGGCCGACAGCGTGACCCGCCCGATTCTGCGGCGTGACGGCGCCCGTGAGGGGGACCTCATCGCGGTCACCGGCCTGCCGGGGTTGGCGCATGCTGGCCTCAAGGCCTGGCAGGATGGCGTACGCGATGTGCTGAATCCTTGCCTGGCGGCCTACCTGCGACCAGAACCGCGGGTCGATGCGGGGCTGGCGCTGCGTGAGCTGGCCAGTGCGGGCCTGGATGTCTCCGATGGCGTGATGGGCGACCTGGCACACATCTGTCGTGCCAGTCAGCTGTCGGCGGCGCTGGAGCTTGGCGAACTGCCGCTGGCGCCCGAGCTGGTCACGGCGCTGGGCGAGCAGGGCGCCCGCGAGGCGGTCCTCAATGGCGGCGACGATTACGAGCTGTTGCTCACGCTGCCCCAAGAGAACCTCGAGGCGGCCAGGCTCGCCCTGCGCTCACTCAACCTGTCCTTGAATGTCATCGGTCGCATGCAGGCGGCGGGCAGCGATGCGCCGCGCGTGATGCTGATGGAGAAGGGCGTTGAGCAGGCAGCGACGGGCCAGAGCTGGCAGCATTTCTCTGCCTCGCAGGCTTCTGTCACACAGGTCTCTGACACACAGGTCTCTGCCACGCAGGCCTCTGGGTCAGACGGCTCCTGCGGTGATGCGTCGCCACGTAACGCGAACGGGGTGGCACCATGAATCGCGCACCCGCCAGTGTCTGGCGGCGCCCCGTGCACTTCCTGGCCTTCGGGTTGGGCAGTGGTACCGCGCCCTTTGCACCGGGCACCTTCGGTACTCTCGCGGCAATCCCGTTCTACTGGTTGATGACCAACCTCACGCTGTGGCCGTATCTGGCCATCGTGCTGGTCGCGTCGCTGGTCGGGATCTGGATCTGTGATCGCACCTCGCGCGATCTCGGCGTGCATGATCACTCCGGGATCGTCTGGGACGAATTCGTCGGCTATTGGATCACGATGGCCGCCGTGCCATTCTCTTGGCAGGCAGCGCTATGGGGCTTCGTGGTCTTCCGGGTCTTCGATATTCTCAAGCCATGGCCGATTCGCTGGGCCGACCGCCGGGTTGCCGGTGGCTTCGGCATCATGCTGGATGACGTCTTCGCCGGTATCTATGCCTGGTCGACGATGCATCTGTGGCTGTGGTTGCACTGACGCTTCGCTGCCTTGGCGGCGAGGCTCACGCACATGTTTCACTGATGGAAGCAGATGCGACAAGAGGCACCGCGCAGACGGTGTGATGCTCCAATAACGGACAAGGGTTAATGCGATGGGCAAGGGACTGGTAACCGCGACGGCAGTGGTCGTCATCGGGGCAGCCGGCTATGTCGGCGGCGTGGCTTACTCAAGCCAGCGCTTTGAAGATGAGATGGCCCGCATGGTGGCAGAGCTCGACAGGAGCTCCGACATCAAGGCGACCCGTGAGGATGTCGACAGCGGCTGGTTCGGCTCCACGGGCCGGGTAGAGATGGAACTCGCCACCGGGGACAGTGAAGGTCCCATGCGCATCGTATTGCCCTATGAAGCCGGCCACGGCCTGCTGTCGACCACCATGCAGGGCAACGTCAAGGTGCTGTACGGTACGCCGTCACGCGACGTCTTCGCCGAAGTGCTCGGCGATGGCAAGGCGATCGCCTTCGATGGTAGCGTCGACAACTTCAGCGGCGCCAGCGACACCACCCTGACCTTGCCGGCCTTTGACTGGCAGGACCCGGAGAGCGGCACGCGCATCGACTTCCAGGGCGGCGAGCTGCTGGCCTCCCACGATGGCGGTGACACGCCGGAAATCACCGTGGATGGCGAGATCACGCCGTTCGATATCACCAATGGCGCCGAGAAGGTCAGCGTCGGCACCCTGAGCCTCAACGGCATCTATCGTGGGGCGGACAATGACTTCCGCCAGGACGACAAGATCGTGCTGGACACCCTGACCATCGACAACGGCACCGGTCAGCCGCCGGTGGTCGCCAGCGATATCCGTTACAGCGGCGAAACGCGTCTGGGCCCGACCGAGCTGCGCTATCTGATGAAGCTGTCGGTGCAGGATGTCAGTGCGGGTGATCAGCAGATGGCCAGCGGCGACGTGTCCATCTCGATCGACCGTCTGCAGGGCGCGGCCGTCTATGACTTCATTACCCAGCTGCAGGGCTTGCTGGAAGAAGCGGGCAAGCCGTTCGAGGAGTTGAGCGAAGAGCAGCAGGTCGCCATCCTCGAGAAGGTCGAAGCGCCGCTGTTCACCATGCTGAGCACCTCTCCGCGCATGACGCTGGAATCGCTGAATGCCAAGAGCGATGCCTTCGGCGTCGACATGCAGGGTGATGGCCAGATGATTCTCGATGGTGCCGATATCACTGATCTGACCATCCAGGAGCTGCAGACCGTGCCGGGTCAGCAGGCCTTCCTGAATCGTCTGAGCGGGCGCTTCGAGTTCCGCAACGTGCCGCCGATGATGGCCATGATGGCGGGTGTCTCTCCGCAGGCCGCCGACCGCAATCTCGTGGTCGAGATCGACGGTGACAGCGTGAAGATCAACGGCACCCCGATCTACTGAGCGCCGCGCAGTATGCTGGAAACGACAATGCCCGCCTCATGGCGGGCATTGTCGTTTCCAGGGGGCGCATCAGGTGCCACCCTGAACACGCAGTGTTGCGCCCCCAGCGCGGCAAGCCTGCCTTGATAAAGTGGCTCACTGGCCGCATTGGGGGAGATGATCGCCTCAACCGAGGCCTGGTTTCATGAGGGTTGCATGCCACGTCACGAAGAGATTTCCGATAACGACGATATTCTTGCCGGCTTCGAGGATGACAGCCAGTCACAAGAGCCTTCTTCTTCCGCCTCGGGTGGGCTGGTGCCGAGTGGTGACCAGCTGCCGGAGCGCATCTACCTGCTGCCGATTCACAATCGCCCGTTTTTCCCGGCCCAGGTTCAGCCGCTGGTGATCAACAAGCAGCGTTGGGCCGAGACCATGCAGCTGGTCGGCAATACGCCGCATCATGCTGTCGGTCTGGCCTTCGTCGGCGATGTCGAGGTCGATGAGCTGGGGGTCGAGCACTTCCCCGAGATCGGCTCCGCCGTGCGCGTCCACAAGCCCGAAGATGGCGATGACCAGGTGCAGTTCATCGCCCAGGGGCTGCGCCGCTTCCGTATCACGCGCTGGCTGTCGCGCAAGCCTCCCTATCTGGTCGAGGTCACCTATCCGCGCGAGCCGGTCGATGCCGAGAGCGATGAGGCGCGCGCCTACGCGATGGCGATGATCAACGGCATCAAGGAACTGCTGCCGATCAACCCGCTGTACGGCGAGGAGCTCAAGCAGTACCTCAACCGCTTCAGCCCGCATGAACCGGGTCCGCTGACCGACTTCGCCGCCGCCATCACCTCGGCCAAGGGCGCTGAGCTTCAGGAGGTGCTGGAGTCGCTGCCGGTGATGGAGCGCATGCAGAAGGTGCTGCCCCTGCTGCGCAAGGAAATCGAGGTCGCACAGCTGCAGACCGAGATCTCCCAGCAGGTCAATGCGCAGATGGAGAAGCATCAGCGTGAATTCTTCCTGCGCGAACAGCTCAAGGTCATCCAGCGTGAACTGGGCATCTCCAAGGATGATCGCGAGAACGACGTCGATACCTTCCGCGGCCGCCTCGACGAGCTCAAGGTGCCGGAGCGCGTCCAGTCGCGCATCGATGATGAGCTCGACAAGCTGTCGGTGCTGGAGACCGGCTCGCCGGAATACGGCACCACACGCAACTATCTTGACTGGCTGACCTCGCTGCCGTGGGGCATCACCTCCACCGATCAGCTCAATCTGGCGCATGCGCGCACCGTGCTCAATCGCGATCACGATGGGCTGGATGATGTGAAGTCACGTATCGTCGAGTTTCTGGCCGAGGGTACCTTCAAGGGCGATGTCGGCGGCTCGATCCTGCTGCTGGTCGGCCCGCCCGGCGTGGGCAAGACCTCCATCGGGCGCTCCATCGCCCAGGCGCTGGGTCGTGAGTTCTATCGCTTCTCGATCGGCGGCATGCGCGATGAGTCCGAGATCAAGGGCCATCGCCGCACCTACGTGGGCGCCATGCCCGGCAAGCTGGTGCAGGCGCTCAAGGAGGTCAAGGTCGAGAACCCGGTGATCATGCTCGATGAGATCGACAAGCTGGGGCAGTCCTTCCAGGGCGACCCGGCCTCGGCGCTGCTCGAGGTGCTGGACCCGGAGCAGAACGTCGACTTCCTCGATCACTACCTCGATGTGCGCCTCGATCTCTCCAAGGTGCTGTTCGTGTGTACCGCCAATACGCTGGACAGCATCCCCGGCCCGCTGCTGGACCGCATGGAGCAGATTCGCCTCTCCGGCTACATCGCCGAGGAGAAGATGGCGATCGCCAAGCACCACCTGTGGCCGAAGCTGCTGACCCGCGACAACATCCCCAAGAAGCGCATCAATCTGAGTGATGCCGCGCTGCGTCAGGTCATCGAAGGCTATGCGCGTGAGGCCGGCGTGCGCCAGCTGGAGAAACAGCTGCACCGTATCGTGCGCAAGGCGGCGGTGAAGTTGCTGGAAGAGGAGCTGCCGACCGTGAAGGTCTCGGTCAAGAACCTCGAGGAATTCCTCGGTGCGCCGATCTTCCGTCGCGAGAAGGTCCTGGCCGGCGAAGGCGTGGTGACCGGGCTAGCCTGGACCAGCATGGGCGGTGCGACCCTGCCCATCGAAGCTACCCGAGTGCATGGCCTGACACGTGGCTTGAAGTTGACCGGCAAGCTGGGCGACGTGATGCAGGAGTCGGCCAACATCGCCTACTCCTACACTTTGGCCAATCTCGAGGCCTACGATGCCGAGGCGGACTTCTTCAACGAGTCCTTCATTCACCTGCACGTGCCTGAAGGCGCGACGCCCAAGGACGGCCCCAGCGCCGGCGTGACCATGACCACGGCGTTGATGTCGTTGGCCAAGCATCAGGCGCCGCGCAAGGGGCTGGCGATGACCGGTGAGCTGACCTTGACCGGCCAGGTGCTGCCGGTGGGCGGTATCCGCGAGAAGGTGATTGCGGCGCGGCGCAGTGATATCTACGAGCTGATCCTGCCGCAGGCCAATCAGCGCGATTACGATGAGCTGCCGGAATACCTGAAGGAAGGCATGATCGTGCACTTCGCGGCGCGCTACGCGGATGTCTCGCGTGTGGTCTTCGACAGTGATAGCGCCCAGCGTCATTGAACAGTGTGTGATCAGCGGCGAGGCGTGAGTGACAAGCGCTGAGCGCAGCCAGCCCCCAAGCCGGTTGCAAGACGACAGAGGCCCCGCCAATTGGCGGGGCCTCTGTCGTTGCTGTGCTTTCTTTTTCCTTGGCTTGGGTCTGTCGATTCCGGGAAAGTCTGGGAGAGCGATTGGAAGAATGATCGGGAGGGTGATCGTGAAAGGGGCTGGGCTAGCTCGTGCTCAGGCGGTGTCGAGTTGCTCGAGGACGGCCGCCTCGGCGGCATTGCGCCCGACGCTGGCGATGCCGTTGTCGCGGCCGGATTCCGACTTGTACATCTGGCTGCGACCGATCTGCTGGCTGTTGGCGGCCAGCAAGGTGAAATAGAAACGTCCGTCCTTGGCGACTTCCCGGGTGAAGCGTTTTTCCTCGACGGCATTCTTGCGCACGGATTCCACGCCGTTCAGGCAGCCGCGCTTGTCGGCATAGCCCTGACTCTGCAGGATCTTCTCGCCGTTGCCTGCCTTCAGCGCAAAGTAGAACTTGCTGTCCTTGCCCCGAGTGATGACGAATTTTCCGGCCATGGGTGACTCCTGTTCCTTGTGGGGTGTCTGGCATTGCCTGATGTGTCGTCCTTCAGTGTAATCAGCGCCTCCCGCCGCAGGCCCACGCTAGAGGCCGCTTCATTCAACGCTTTCGGCGCTTGTCGGTATCTTTCGGGGCTGCTGATGGCGTGGGCGGTGCTATCTGGTAGGCAAGCGGGGCCGGTACATGACAGAATTGACCCTAGGCAGACAGCGTTGACCCATGAGGCACGCGTCTCCTCTGGACACTAGGTGTGCGTACCCCGAGCGGGGCGCCGCCTGACCAAAACAGAAGCCGCTCCCGTGCGGAGTGATTCTGCAGCGGATTGCGCAGAAGGGCGGCGTCAGTTTCCTGACCCCGCCAGGCGCAATTCCATGAATCAGTCCCTCTTCGCACAGGAGAGCGGCCAAGCATTGAATGAGGTTTACCATGCCAGAGTATCGCTCCCGTACGACCACCGCAGGTCGTAACATGGCCGGCGCTCGCGCCCTGTGGCGCGCCACCGGCATGAAAGATGGCGACTTCCAGAAGCCGATCATCGCCGTTGCCAACTCCTTCACCCAGTTCGTGCCGGGCCACGTCCACCTCAAGGACATGGGGCAGCTGGTCGCGCGCGAGATCGAGAAGGCCGGCGGCGTCGCCAAGGAATTCAACACCATCGCGGTCGATGATGGCATCGCCATGGGCCACGACGGCATGCTGTATTCGCTGCCGTCGCGTGACCTGATCGCCGACAGCGTCGAATACATGGTGAATGCCCACTGTGCGGATGCGCTGGTGTGCATCTCCAACTGTGACAAGATCACCCCGGGGATGCTGATGGCCGCCATGCGCCTCAACATCCCGGTCATCTTCGTCTCCGGCGGTCCGATGGAAGCCGGCAAGACCAAGCTGCTGGATCACGGCCTCGATCTGGTCGATGCCATGGTCATCGCCGCCGATGACAGCGTCGACGACGAGACGGTCGCCGAGATCGAGCGCAGCGCCTGCCCGACCTGTGGCAGCTGCTCGGGCATGTTCACGGCCAACTCCATGAACTGCCTGATGGAAGCGCTGGGTCTGGCATTGCCGGGCAACGGCACCGTACTGGCCACGCACTCCGATCGTCGTCGCCTGTTCGAGAACGCCGGGCATCGCATCGTCGAGCTGGCGCGCCGTTACTACGAAGGCAACGAAGAGCATCTGTTGCCGCGTGCCATCGGCTCCCGCGCCGCCTTCGCCAACGCGATGACGCTGGATATCGCCATGGGTGGCTCGACCAACACCATCCTGCACCTGCTGGCTGCCGCTCAGGAAGCCGGTGTCGACTTCACCATGTCCGACATCGACAAGCTGTCCCACAGCGTGCCGCAGATGTGCAAGGTGGCGCCGAACACCCAGAAATATCACATCGAGGATGTCCACCGTGCCGGCGGCATCATGGGGATTCTGGGCGAGCTGGATCGTGCCGGCGTGCTGGATACCTCGGTGCCGACCGTCTATGGCGACTCGCTGTCTGCGGCGCTGGAAGAGTGGGACATCATGCGTTCGCCCACTGATGAAGTCGTCGAGTTCTATCGCGCCGGCCCGGGCGGTATCCCGACCCAGACCGCCTTCTCGCAGAGCGCGCGCTGGCCGAGCCTGGATGGTGATCGCGCCCAGGGCTGTATCCGCGACTACGACCATTGCTTCTCCACTCAGGGCGGCCTGGCCGTGTTGTACGGCAACATCGCACTGGATGGTTGCGTGGTGAAGACCGCTGGCGTCGATGACTCCATCCTCGTCTTCGAAGGCCGTGCCTACGTCTGTGAGTCCCAGGATCAGGCGGTGGAAGACATCCTGGCCGACAAGGTCAAGGAAGGCGACGTCGTGATCATCCGCTACGAAGGGCCGAAGGGCGGTCCGGGCATGCAGGAAATGCTCTACCCGACGTCCTATCTCAAGTCCAAGGGGCTGGGCAAGGCGTGTGCGCTGCTCACCGACGGTCGTTTTTCCGGCGGTACCTCGGGCCTGTCCATCGGCCACGCGTCTCCGGAAGCGGCGGCGGGCGGTGCCATCGGTCTGGTCGAGCATGGCGATACCATCCTGATCGACATCCCGAACCGCACCATCAACGTCAAGCTGAGCGACAGCGAGCTGCATGAGCGCCGTGAAGCGATGGATGCCCGCGGCAAGGATGCCTGGAAGCCGAGCATCCAGCGCAACCGTCGTGTCTCCGCCGCGCTCAAGGCCTATGCCTTGCTGGCGACTTCCGCTGACAAGGGCGCTGTGCGCGACCTGAGCAAGCTGGACTGAGAATCGGCTTCAGATATCTGACCCGGTCTCTGAGCAGGCCTCTGCGCAGAAACACCGCGCTAGCCTGTGTGACTCCTGTATGTCTCCTTTGTGAGTACTGAATGAGTACTGAATGAGTCAACCGACAACGGCCACCCTTCGGGGTGGCCGTTGTCGTTGATGGGGAGGTGCCTGAAGGGCATCCGCGGCAGGTCGTACACACGAAAGACCGCACTCAGGGCAGATCGGGCGAGGGGAAGCCGCTCGGTGACTGGGGGCTTGCGAAGGTGTCCGTCGGGATGACCGGCTCAAGCTCCAGGAAGCGCACGCGATTGCGTCCCTGGCGTTTGGCCTTCTTGAGTGCGTGCTGGGCGCGCTCGCAGAGCTCGAGCCGGTTGGCCAGCGTGAGCGTATCGGGCGCCGGGTGATAGCAGGTCAGCCCGATGCTGCAGGTGACCGGCCCATCGAGTCCATGCAGTTCTGCCGTGGCATGGCGGACGCGCTCGGCGAGGATGATGGCGCCGCTGGAATCTGTCTGGCCCAGCACCGCAATCAGCGAGCCATCGTCGCGCTGGCTGAGCAGGTCGCTCTTGCGTGTCGCGTTGCGCAGGATGGTGGAGACCTGCTGCAGTGCGCGGTCTCCTGCGGCGCGGCCGTACTGGCGATTGAAGTCGGTAAAGGCATCCACGTTGAGCAGCAGGATCGACAGTGGCTGCCCGTGGCGTGCACTGCGCGCGATCTCGCCATCCAGCTGTTGCTCGAAGATCTCGGCAGGCAACAGCTTGTCCAGCACCGACGGCACGGCCGGGCCCGGGGGCGCCATGCTGGCCAGCTTGTGCCGCATGCGGGCCAGGCTCTCCTCGTGGGAGCGTCGCTCGCTGAGGTCCTGGTGCTGGCTGAGAATGACGCCGGAGTGGCTGTCGATCACATCCAGATGCAGCATGACTTCGATGATCTGTCCCTGTCTGCCCAGATAGCGATGCGGCTGCTCGAAGTGGGTGATCTCGCCGGCCTGCATGGCCAGAAGCGCCTCCTGACAGGCCTGCATGTCAGCAGGGTGGGAGACATCCTCCAGCGCGCCACGCTGCAGTTCACTCCTCTCCGTCCCCAGCAGTTGGGCCAGCGCCGGATTGAGACGTGTCCAATGGCCATGGAAGTCCATGATCGCCATCGGGAGCTGGCAGCGCGAGAACAGCAGCTCCATCTCCTGTTAGGCGAGGCGCAGGTTGCCCAGTTCACTGGTCAGCCGCTTGCGCGCATTCTCGCGATCGATCAAGCCTCCCAGCAGGCTGGCCAGTGTCTCGACCAGTGCACGATCGCTGGCGCTGAAATCTGCCGCGCGCGGTGAGTTGTCGCCGAAGCAGACGGTGCCGGTCAGACGGCCTTCGGTCCATACCGGGGCGGCGATATAGCTCTGGAAGGGCATCGACTTGAGGGCCGGATGAGCCTCGAGTGCTGGCGTGGTCGCGATATTGGCGTAGGCGATGCAGCCAGCCTGCTCAACGACTTCATTGCAGTAGGTCTCGTTCAGCGGTGCGATCGCGCCCTCGACCTTGCCGGGCGGCGGATTGACCGCCGCCATGATTTCATAGCGGTTGGCCTCTGCATGGCCGAGGATGCCGGTGGTCATCCCCAGCAGGCGGCAAGCGGTCACCAGGTACTCTCTGAGCTGTTCGCTGAAGGTTCCCGCAGGCGCGAGTGTCAGGGCAAACAGCGCTTGCAGCTGGGCGGGTCCGAGATTCTCATTGAGGAAGACAGTCGCGGCGGCGGCTTGTGGTGAGAGCTCTGAGGTATCAACTGGACTCGAGTGCCCCGAAGAGGGTGGTCGCGCGGGCGGAGTAGGCAGCATGTGACATCCTTATCTTGCATGTTGCGGGGAGAGGGAATGACCAAAAAAAGAGTATGGCGGTTGGGAGCGATGAACGGGCGTTTTGCCGGGGCAGGAAATCAACTGTTCATACACGTAAGACTGGCGGGGCTTTCGAGGTGCGACTGGATTGGAGACGCGCCAGGCCGTGACTCTGGTGGTGGCACAAAAGAAACGGGGAGGCCGGTCGATGGCTGATCGACGGCCTCCCCGACAAGTTCTTTCTCTGCCCACCATGATGCGTCGTCATGCGTGGCAGAGTCTGTGTGCCGCTTGTCCTGTCATCCGTGTCCTGTGCCGTTTCACACCTGATGTCACCGGTGGGGCAGGCAGGATCCCGCTGTTGTCATGCGTATCGTTGTTGGCTCAGGCGGCTTCTGCCAGCTGAGGTTCCGCTGTCGCTTCCATATCGATGGCTTCCAACGCCAGTTCGATCGAGAACCAGTTGTCGTTCAGCCACAATTCCAATGCTTCATTGCTCATGCACATCGTCAAGTCTCCCCGAGAGTAGTGGCAAGCGCGTGTGTGTCATGGTGTGCTGCCGGTAAGCAGCAATCATCAGTATGGCGTCTCCTTGCCGAGAGCGAATGAAGTTTGCGCGACGATATGATGTCAGCAGCCTTGGATAGCGAAAGCAGGACATCACCCATGGTCATTTGACCATGGGTGATGTCCTGCTTTTCGTGAAGGATGAGTCTCTCAGTCTCGAGAGCTTGCTTGCCGGGGGAAGCTTCTATTTGCCAAGGAGCGCGTCAGGCTGTTGGCGAGGCGTCAGGCTGTTGGCGTGGTATCAGACTGAAAGGAGCGAGCCTCAGCGGCGAGTGAAGGAGCGCAGCAGACTGCGAATCAGCGTCCGTCCCAGTTGCGACCCCAGGGCGCGCATCACGGACTTGAGCAGGGTCTCCATGACACCCTGACGCTGCCTGCCACCTGAACGCGGGGCGCTTTCGGCCACCGGGCCTGTATGCTCGGTGTCGCGGCTGGCAGCGGCTTGAGCGCTTCCATCCCGTTCTGTGGCAGGCGGCGTGGTGTCAGGCGTAGCCGCTGGTGTCTCCTGTGGCCGAACCTGGGCCGTAGCCGAGCTCGTCAGTTGTGCCTCGAGACGCTCGTGAGCCGATTCACGGTCTATCACCTCATCGTAGCGACCGGCCAGTGATGAGCTTGCCAGCAGCGCTGTGCGCTCGCTGTCACTCAACGGGCCGATCCGCCCACGTGGCGGTGCGATCAAGGCGCGCTCCACCTGGGTGGGCGTGCCCTTGCTGTCGAGCACCGAGACCAGTGCCTCGCCCACGCCCAGCTCCGTGATCACCTGAGCCGTATCGAGGGCCGGGTTGGGGCGGAAGGTCTCGGCAGCGGTCTTGACGGCCTTCTGGTCGCGCGGAGTGAAGGCGCGCAGGGCATGCTGGATCCGGTTGCCCAGCTGGCCGAGCACGTCATCGGGGATGTCGGCGGGGGATTGGGTCACGAAGTAGACGCCGACCCCCTTGGAGCGAATCAGGCGCACCGTTTGCTCGAGGCGCTCAAGCAATGCCTTGGGAGCGGCGTCGAACAGCAGGTGGGCCTCGTCGAAGAAGAACACCAGCACCGGGCGGTCGGCATCGCCGCGTTCGGGGAGGGTGCGAAAGAGCGTCGACAGGAACCACAGCAGGAAGGTGGTATAGAGACGTGGACTCTGCATCAACTCACGCCCATCGAGCAGATTGATGAAGCCGCGTGTCTGGTCTCCCTCGCCCGTGGTCGCCAGCATGTCATTGATGTCGAGCGCCGGTTCGGCGAAGAAGCGCTCGCCGCCCTGGGTGGCCAGCACATGCACCCGGCGCAGCATGGCGCCGAGGCTCTGGGGGCTGACACTGCCATAGCGCTCCTCGAAGCCTTCGCGTTCACGCTCGATATGCTTGAGCAGGCTGATCAGGTCCTTGAGGTCGATCAGCTCCAGCCCTTCACGCTCGGCATGATCGAAGGCCAGGTGCATCAGGCCACTCTGGGTGTCGTTCAATTCCAGCAGGGTCGACATCAGCTCAGGCCCCATGGAAGCCATGCTGGCGCGCACTGCATGCCCGCTCTTGCCGAACAGATCCCACAGCCTGACGGGCGCGGCCTGAGGCTGCCAGTCATTGATGCCGAGGCTGGCGAGGCGTTCATCGACGCGTGGATGCGGGGCACCCGCGCGGCGATACCGGAGAGGTCACCCTTGACGTCGGCGGTGAACACCGGCACCCCCATGCGCGAAAGCTCTTCAGCCAGCACCTGCAACGTGACGGTCTTGCCGGTACCTGTCGCACCAGCGACCAGGCCGTGACGATTGGCCAGTGCCCCGGCTAGCGTGATGTGGCCCTTGGGTCCCTGTCCTGCGAGTCCCCCGATCAGCACGTCTGGCATGTGAGTCTCCTGTCATTCAGGTGATGGCGGTGCTTGCAGAGGGAGGTGTGGCAACCACTGCCGATGACCGCAGAGATGGGCGATGTCGTGGAGTCATAGGGTTACAAAATGTTTCGTTGAGTAAAATACTGCAAGCCATCTTGCGCCACTTGATGCATGGCGTCAGGCAATCGATGCGCGACAAGCCGCCTGATGAGCGGCCAGCAGCCCATATGGGCGCTAATTAAACGCGAGCCGATATCTCACTCTTGTATAGGAAATCTGGAAGAAAGATATTTTTCTTTCCCTTCTCTGCTTGAAAGTCCGGCCCTGTAGTTCCATATCTTTAGGCATCAGGGCGCATGTGACGCAACACGCCTCGGCAGATTGGCGCTTTCGTCAAGAATGACACCAGCAGGTTCGGGTACAACTCTGGTGACGTTTTTTGAGAAATGCTCCGACATGCAGCCGACGCTATAGAGGGTGTTCGATACATGCGCCGCAAAGATTTGACGCAGTACCACAAGACGTCGTTGAGATAGTTAGGAGCGTCTTGTGGAGCCTGGAACTCGAGACATCCAGTCTCGGGGTTCTTGAAGGCTTACCGGCAACGGCCGAGCGAATCATCTGCTCGTCTCTTGCAACAGACCGCTACTGGAGGATGGATCATGAAGAAGCTGACTGCTGCACTTTTCGCGACTGCCCTGGCACTGCCGACCACCGCTGCCTTTGCCGAGCACCACGAATCCAGCAACACCGGTTCCGCCAACACTGGCGCCCACTCCACCAAGGTAGAGGGCGGTACTGCTGCGGGTCATGAAGATGGCAAGGTGCATGACGACGCCGAACGCAACACCGAGAGTGGTTCTGCCAACACCAAGAAGGATTCCATGATGGTGGAAGGTGGCACGGCCCAGTCCGAGTCCGCCAAGCACGGCAAGGTCATGGATAAAGGCGAAGACCACATGGGCGTCAGCCCGGAATCCGGTTCGTCCAACACCGCTGATGGCAGCATGAAGACCGAATAAGCGTGTCTTGACGGTCTGGTCTCAGGCCAGACCCGCAATGGATCTTGCGGTGCCTGAACGAGTCGCCAGCACGACCCGCTTGAGCGCATCGCGAGTGAAACGACAAGCCCCCGCCACTGGCGGGGGCTTGTCGTCGTATGGGAGCACGTAAAGCTGGGTGTGAGGGCTAGGAAAGAAGGGGGGCTGGGCCCTCGGGCGCTTGTGGCCAGTGCTTGCCAGCAATGCCTGCCATCAAGCCCTTACCACCAGCGAGGGCTGTAGGTATCTTCCCCGGCCAGCAGGCGTTCGCGGGCCATGAACAGCGCCGCGATCGCGCGCGCCTCGTGGAAGTCCTCACGCGCCAGCAGCGCCGGCAGCTCATCGAGGCGGTGGCGCTCGACGACCAGCGGTTCCGGCTCATCCCCCGGCAGGCGCTTTTCGAACAGATCGCGCGCCAGCATCACGTTCATGCGGTGATCCATGTAGTTGGGCGCCAGGCTCAGTTCGGCCAGTGGCTCGATGTTGTGCGCGCCATAACCGCATTCTTCCATCAATTCGCGATTGGCGGCGGTCACCGGGTCCTCGCCCGGGTCGATCAGTCCCTTGGGCAGGGTCAGCACATATTGCTCAGGGCCAGCGGCATATTCGCGGATCATCAGCACGTGGTCGGGGTCGGGCATGGCGACGATCATCACCGCGCCGTGACCGCCGCTCTTGAGGCGCTCGAAGCTGCGGGTGGCGCCATTGGAGAAGGTCAATTCCAGCGCTTCGACGGCGAACAGGCGCGAGCGTGCGACCTCGCGGCGTGAGTCGATCCGCGGCGGCGTCAGCGTGTGGCTGGCGTCTGAATGACTCATGGTCGGGTGAACGGTATCTGGCGCATCATCCATCGCAAGTCCTCGCGAGGCAGTATGAGAAGAGAGAACACTGTCGCTCATCGTGGCAGGCCGCCGCGAGCGGGGCAATCACAAGCCGTCATCACCCCTCGTTGCACATGCGCGCCCGTGGGCCATGCTTTACACTATGAGGCCAAATTTCCCTCTGGCTGACAGAATCCGATGCTTGACTGGAACACTATCGACACCGTGCTGTTGGACATGGACGGCACTCTGCTTGACCTTCACTTCGACAGCCACTTCTGGCTCGAACACCTGCCCAGGCGCTATTGCGAGCTGCACCGCCTCGACGAGGCGCTGCAGGCCGATCTCAAGGCGCGCATCATCAGCGAGTCCGGCACGCTCAACTGGTACAGCCTCGATTACTGGAGCCGTGAGCTCGAGCTCGACGTCGTCGCCCTGAAGCGTGAAGTGCAGCATCTGATCGGCTATCGCCATGAGGCCGAGGACTTCCTCGCCTGGCTGCGCGATCAGCCGCAACGCGTGGTGCTGGCGACCAACGCCGACCGTCATGGCATCGATCTCAAGTTCGCGCTGACCGGCATGGGCGACTACTTCGACGCCGTGGTGTCGTCCGCGGATCTGGGCCACGCCAAGGAAGAGCAGGCCTTCTGGCACAAGCTCAACGAGATCGAGCCTTTCGATCCGGCGCGTACCCTGTTCATCGATGACAATCCCCAGGTACTGGAAAGTGCCCACACCTATGGCATTGCCCATCTGCTGGGCGTGCGTCAGCCGGATTCGAAGCGCCCTGCGCGTGATTTCGAGCGTGTGCACGGCCTGGACGGCTTTGCAGTGCTGACCCAGGGCGCGGGCCCCGAGGTGGCCAATGCCGGAGTCTCGAGCGACGGGGAGGGCAAGGAGGCGTCATGAGCGATCAGGTACGTATCGACAAGTGGTTGTGGGCGGCGCGCTTCTTCAAGACGCGTGGCATGGCCAAGAAGGCCATCGAAGGCGGCAAGATCCAGTACAACGGCGGCAAGGTGAAAACCTCCAAGACCGTCGAGGTCGGCGCCCTGATCGAGGTGCCGCAGGGCTGGGATCGCCTCGTCGTCGAGGTGCTGGCCCTCAGCGACCAGCGCCGTGGCGCGCCCGAGGCTCAGAAGCTCTATCAGGAGACGCAGGAGTCCCGCGAGCGCCGTGAGCGTGAGGCCGAGACGCGTCGCCTCGGCAATCAGGGCATGACGCCGCCTCCCGGTCGTCCTGACAAGAAACAGCGTCGCAACATCCATCGCTTCCAGCGCCAGGATGCCGATAGCTGAGCCAGCGCGAGTCACCGCCGGGTGCCTTGGCACCGACCGGCACAATTTCCATACCGATGTGTGTCAGCACATCGTTGTTGGCGGCCTGACATGGGGGCGCTTGTGCGCTCTCTCTTCACGCCTGCCTTGAGGTCCCTTAATGAGCGAACACGACATGCAAGATTCCCATTCCACTGACGATGCGGCCGCGCCGAGCTTCGATCAGATCCAGCGCTTCCTGTTCGATGCCACCAACGTGCGTGGCGAGATCGTCACACTCGACAAGGCCTACGCCGAGGTGCTCGATCGTCACTCCTACCCGCAGGCCATCTCGCGCCAGCTGGGCGAGATGCTGGCGGCCGTGGCGCTGCTGACCGAGACCATCAAGCTTGATGGCACCATGACGCTGGAAGTGCGCGGCACCGGTATCGTGCGCCAGCTGATGGCCGAGTCGAACCCCGGCGGCGAGCTGCGCGCCATCGCACGTCTCAGCGATGAGGCGGTGTTGCCGACGGAAGAGTCCAGCCTGCAGGAGCTGGTCGGCCAGGGTCAGATCGTGATCACCCTCGACCCGCGTGAAGGCAAACGCTATCAGGGCATCGTGGCCATCGATCAGGACAGCCTCGCCGGCTGTCTGGAGAGCTACTTCAGCCAGTCAGAGCAGCTGCCGACCCGTCTGTGGCTGATGGCCGATGGCAAGCGCACCGGCGGCGTGATGCTGCAGCAGCTGCCCAACGATGACGCCAACAAGGACCCGGATGCCTGGGAGCGCGTCGTACACCTGGCCGAGACCCTCAAGGCCGAGGAGCTGCTGACGCTGGATCAGCAGGAAGTGCTGCATCGTCTCTATCACGAAGAAACCGTGCGCATCTATGAGCCCAAGGCGCTGCGTTTCGGCTGCACCTGTTCGCGCGAGCGTCTGGGCGCTGCCCTGCACAGCATCGCCGCCGACGAGCTGCGTCAGATCGTCGCCGAGCAGGGCGAGCTGGCCACCCAGTGTCACTTCTGCCATACCCGCTATTCCTTCAGTGCCGCGGAAGTGGAAGCGATCATCGAAGATCCTGACGCCGAAAGCCCCGTCGTGCATTGAGCATTTCCCGACGCGCCGGCGGCTGGCCGCGGGGATGATGATTGTCTGACATATCGTCGTCAGGCGACGGCGACTGCGCCAAAGTGTTGCAACAATGGGCGTTTCCGCCCGACACCCTTTTTGCCATAATGCCTTGCCAGCACAGGGCCGGATGCCCTGTGCTGGTGGTATCGACGGTGTCATGGCATGCCGTCATGCGCGATCGGGCAGCAACGATCGATCACAAAATAAGCCTGTGGCATGTACCTCGGGCATCTGGCTTCAGCCATCAAGAGAGAGGGCGGCCCTGAGCCGCGGAGACGCGAATGAGCAAGCATCAAGACAGTGCGGTGACCACTCACACCAATCTCAGCAGCGCAGAGCTGATCGAGCTGGCAGTGGCTCGCGGCGAAGGACGTCTGGCCGACAACGGCGCGCTGGTCGTGGAGACGGGCGCCCGTAGCGGACGCTCCCCGAACGACCGCTTCATCGTCGACGAGCCGTCCACCTCGGACGCCATCGACTGGGGCAGCGTCAATCGCCCGTTCAGCCCGGAGCGTTTCGACGCCCTGTGGGAGCGCGTCGAGGACTACCTCGGCGAGCGCGACAGCTTCGTCTCCGAGCTGCATGTCGGCGCTGACCTCGAGCACTACCTGCCGATCCGCGTGACCACCGAGACGGCCTGGCACAACCTGTTCGCGCGTACCATGTTCGTGCGTCCGGACAGCTTCAATGCCAAGGACAAGAGCGAGTGGACCATCCTCAACGCGCCGCACTTCACCTGCGAGCCACAGCGTGATGGCACCAACTCCGACGGCGTCGTGCTGATCAACTTCGCGCGTCGCCGCGTCCTGCTGGCGGGCATGCGTTACGCCGGTGAGATGAAGAAGGCCATGTTCTCGGTGCAGAACTTCCTGCTGCCGGAAAAGGACGTGCTGCCGATGCACTGCTCCGCCAACGTCGGTGACGACGGCGAGACCACACTGTTCTTCGGCCTGTCCGGCACCGGCAAGACCACCCTGTCCGCTGACCCGGCGCGTTACCTGATCGGTGATGACGAGCATGGCTGGGGCGAAGGCACCGTCTTCAACATCGAAGGCGGCTGCTACGCCAAGTGCATCGACCTGTCCCAGAAGAACGAGCCGGTGATCTGGAACGCGATCAAGTTCGGTGCCGTGCTGGAAAACGTGGTGCTGGATGACCGTCGTGGCGCGGATTACGGTGATGACCGTCTGAGCCAGAACTCGCGTGCCGCCTACCCGCTGGAGCACATCGAGAAGCGTGTGCCGGAAAACCGTGCCGGCGAGCCGAATGCCATCGTCTTCCTGACCTGCGACATGTCCGGCGTGCTGCCGCCGGTGTCCGTGCTCAGCAAGCAGGCCGCTGCCTACCACTTCCTGTCCGGCTACACCGCCAAGGTCGGCTCCACCGAGATGGGCTCCACCGCCGGTCTCGAAGCCACCTTCTCCACCTGCTTCGGCGCGCCGTTCTTCCCGCGTCCGGCACGTGAATACGCCGACCTGCTGATCAAGCGCATCGATGCCTTCGGCTCACGTGTCTACCTGGTCAACACCGGCTGGACCGGTGGCTCCTACGGTGAGGGCGGCTCACGCTTCTCCATCCCGACCACGCGCGGCATCATCAGCGCGATCCAGAACGGCGCTCTGGCGGACATCGAGACGCGTCACATCGACGTGCTCAACCTGGATGTGCCGGTGCGCGTGCCGGGCGTCGATTCCAGCCTGCTCGACCCGCGTGAGACTTGGGAAGACCGTGCTGCCTACGACAGCAAGGCGCGTGACCTGTCAGCCAAGTTCGTCGAGAACTTCAAGAAGTTCGCCGGCGTGGATGAGGCGATCATCACGGCAGGCCCGACCCTGGTCTGACGATCAGCGGGTTTGATCGCAAGCGGTAAGCAGAAAGCCTCGCCCGGTGTTCCGGGCGAGGCTTTTTCGTGTCTGCTGCTTTTCTCGGCAACAGCTGCTGTCATCACCTGCTGTCGGGTCTGTCAGGCGCTGTCGGGCCTGTCAGGGACTGCCGCCGGCGGCCAGCGAGCGGTTGGCAGGGCCATCGAAGGTGTCCTCGGCGGCGAGCGGGTGCTGGCCTTGCGCAGCGCCGGTGTGTTGCTCGATAACCTCACCTTGCTCAACGCCACCACTTTGCTCGAGGCCGTGGCGTGGCTCGGACTGGCCGGGCTCAGTGCTGCTGGTCTCGGCGCGTCGTGACGCGTCTTCGTCGGCGGTGTCGACAAGGCCTTCGGGCGAGCGTTCGGCGACGAAGGGCGCCGGCGCCTGATACCACCAGCGGGTGGTCCAGGCGCGCATCACCCGCTCCGGGTACCAGGTCTTGCCGAGGCTGCCGTTGTAGCGTGCCAGCGCATCGGTGATGTCGCCTTTCTCGCGTTTGAGATAGTGGGCAAGGATGGTGGCGCCGTAACGCAGGCTGGTGTCCTGGTCGAGCAGATTGTCGTCGGGCTCGCCGATCTCACGCTTCCAGAACGGCATGACCTGCATCAGGCCGCGAGCACCGGCGTGGGAGACCGCGGTGGGTTTGAAGGCGCTCTCGACCTGGATGACGGACAGGATCAGCTCCGGCGCCAGGCCTGTGCGCGTCGCTTCGCGGCGCACCTTGCGCAGAAGGTCGATGCGCGCGGCGCGGTCCGGCATGTAGCGCTCCAGGCGCTGCTGCATGCTCAATACCCAATGCAGGGCATCGATGGGGTCCTCGAAGGCCTCGGGCTCGGCCAAGGCCTCGCGCAGGCTGTCACGCAGCCCCGGCGACAGCCCATGCTCGGGGATCGCGGCGGCGGCCTGCACCGGGGGGCTTGTCAGTCCGGTAGACGCGGCGCTCAACGTCAGCAGGACAGCGGCCAGCCACGGGCGCAGGCGGCGAAGTGCGCCTTTTACGGGCGGCGCTGAAGGGGAAATCGATGAGATGGTCATGCGCAGTCCCTGCGTATCAGTCATGGCGCCATTATGCCGTTACCGCGGCGTTGACGGTAATGGGGAGTTCAAGGAAGGCAGATAACGAGACAGCCCGCCCCTCGAGAAGAGGAGCGGGCTGTCTTGGGTGCTGCGATAGCGCCAGCCGTGAGCGAGTGGCTCAGGCTGCTCGAGTTCAGCTCGCGCTGCGCTCGGCCAGGAAGTCCAGCAGGCTGTCGACGGCGATCATGGTCGCTTCGCCATCGGTGCGACCCTTGTACTCGTACTCGCCATTGTCGAGACCGCGGTCACCGATCACCAGGCGATGCGGAATGCCCAGCAGCTCGCCGTCGGCGAACTTGTTGCCCGGGCGCAGATCACGATCATCCAGCAGCACGTCGTAACCGGCGGCGGTCAGCTCCTGATAGACGCGCTCGGCGGTCTCGCTGACGCGCACGGACTTGTGGGCGTTCATCGGCACGATGGCGACCTGGAAGGGCGCGATGGCTTCCGGCAGCACGATGCCGCCCTTGTCGTTGCCCTGCTCGATGGCAGCGGCGACCACGCGGGTCACGCCGATGCCGTAGCAGCCCATGGACAGCGGCTGTGCCTTGCCGTTCTCGTCGAGCACGGTGGCGTTCATGGCTTCGGAGTACTTGGTGCCGAGCTGGAAGATGTGACCCACCTCGATACCGCGTGCGATGTCGATCACGCCCTGGCCGTCCGGTGACGGATCACCGGCGACGACGTTGCGGATATCGGCGATTTCCGGCAGCGGCAGATCGCGCTCCCAGTTGAGGCCGAAGTGGTGCTTGCCTTCGATATTGGCACCGGCACCGAAATCGCTCATCAGCGCGACGCTGCGATCGATGATGATCGGCATCTCGAGGCCGACCGGACCGAGGGAGCCGAAACCGGCACCGACGGCGGCGCGCACTTCCTCGTCGCTGGCCATGGTCAGCGGCTCGGCGACCTGCGGCAGGTGCTCGGCCTTGATCTCGTTCAGCTCGTGGTCGCCACGCACCATCAGCGCGATCAGACCACCTTCGACGCCTTCGGCCGCCTTGACGATCAGCGTCTTGACGGTCTTCTCGATGTCCAGACCGTGCTGTTCGACCAGTGCGGCGATGGTCTTGGCGTTCGGCGTGTCGACCAGCTGCATCTCCTGGGTCGGTGCCGCGCGCTCAGGCGTCTCGCCCAGCGGTGCCGGCAGCGCTTCACACTTCTCGATGTTGGCGGCGAAATCGGAGCCGGTGGAGAAGGCGATGGCGTCTTCACCGGAGGCGGCCAGCACGTGGAATTCGTGGGAGCCGGTGCCACCGATGGAGCCGTTGTCGGCGATGACGGGGCGGAAGTCGAGACCCAGGCGCGTGAAGATGCGCACGTAGGTGTCGTACATCACCTGATAGGTCTCTTTCAGGGATTCTTCGCCCAGGTGGAAGGAGTAACCATCCTTCATCACGAACTCGCGTGAGCGCATCACACCGAAGCGCGGACGAATCTCGTCGCGGAACTTGGTCTGGACCTGGTAGAAGTTGGCCGGCAGCTGCTTGTAGCTGTTCAGCTCACGACGCGCGAGGTCGGTGATGACTTCCTCGTGGGTCGGGCCGACACAGTAGTCGCGCTGGTGACGGTCAACGACGCGCAGCAGCTCGGGGCCGTACTGCTCCCAGCGACCGGACTCCTGCCACAGCTCGGCTGGCTGCACGGCCGGCATCAGCAGTTCCTGGGCGCCGGAGCGGTCCATCTCTTCACGCACGATGCGCTCGACCTTGCGCAGTGTGCGCAGGCCCAGTGGCATCCAGGTGTAGAGGCCGGAGGTCAGGCGACGGATGAAACCGGCCCGCAGCATCAGCTGGTGGCTGACGACTTCGGCGTCGGACGGGGTTTCCTTGAGAGTGGAAATCAGCAGTTGACTGGCACGCATGGGCTCAGCGATCCCTCGACTTGTCGCTTTGATCGGTACGCTTCGCAGTCGCGAAGCATGAACAGGCAGGTCTTCGGCACGCCTTTTACAGGCGTATCAGCGAAGCAGACTGAGCGCATTGTACTGCCGCGAGCCTTGGAGGGGCAAAGTGCATGGCCAGACTGGAAAAATCCGCGCCGGCCTGCCGATACTGGTGACACGGGATTTCCCTTTGGAGAGGGCCGTGAACGGCTTTCTCAGGGAGATCTGACAAGGAGACAAGGATATGTCGTCACTCGATCAGCGCATGGGATACGTGCGCGCCAGACATCGCTGGCCCTTGAAGGTGGGGCTTGTGTTGCTCGCACTGGGGGCGTGCCTGAGCGTTTCCCTGTGGCTGGTGAGTCTTTTCCTGCCGATCCCTTTCGTCGATGAGGGAGTGCATTTCGCGCAGATTCGCCAGTTTCTCGCCGGCGACTGGAGCCAGCACCCCAAGCTGACCACCCTGACCCTGTACCACGCCACCATGGCCGTAGCCCTGATGACACTCCAGACGTTGGGGGAGTGGCTCAATCTTCCTCTCGCGGCTGACACCCTGGCCGGGCGCTGGCCTGAAATGCCCTCGGTGAACTGGGTGCGGGGCCTGTCGCTGCTCGGCTTCAGTGTCATGGCGTGCATGGTCTGGCGGGCGCTGCCGAGCGTCTATCGGCGCCTGGACCCCATGCTCGATGAGAGCGATGCCCAGCAACAGGCGAATCGTCAGAGCTGGCAGTGGCTATGGCTGCCGATCATCTTCCCCTATCTGGCGCTGGTGTATACCGACCCATGGATCATCGTGCTGGTCGCGCTGCAGCTCGTCGCGCTGGTGCGTGAGCGGCGTCTGCTGTTGCTGGTGTTGATCCTGGCCGGTCTCGGCTTGCGACAGGACAGCATCGTGCTGCTCGGGTTGTGGGGCGGTCTGTTGCTGTTCATGACGCATGCGCAGGCAGGAGCTCGGTCGCAGGCTGTCGGCATGGCGCCACCGCTGCGCTCGCCATTGCGCCAGCTTTCCATCTGGTGGGGCCTGATCGTGCGCTGGTGGTGGGTGGCCGTGATTCCTATGGCCACCTTCATCGGGTTTGTTCTCTGGAACGACGGCATTGCCATGGGCGATACCACCCGTCATCAGGCCGGTTGGCACACCGGCAATCTCGGCTATTACCTGGGCGTGATCGGCGTGGTGTTTCTGCCGTTGTGGCTGGCCGACCTGCCGCGTCAGTGGCATCTGCTGTGGCGTCTGTGCACCCAGGGTGCCTGGCCATGGCGGGGCATTCTGCTGCTGGGGGCGCTGGCGGGCGTGTGGGTCATGCTGGTGATGAGCTTTGAGGTGACGCATGACTACAATTTCCAGCGCTGGACGATCCGCAATAGCTGGCTGTTATGGCTCAATGAGCACCCGGTGGGGCTGTGGGTCACCATGTTGCTGACCACCAGCATGGCGCTCTGGTGGCTGAGGGCACCGCTGCGGCTGGGGCATGGTGGTCTGCTGCTGGTGATGCTCGCCTTGATGATCTGCACGCGGGAGCTGATCGAGACGCGCTACATGCTGCCCTTGATCACGGTCTTCCAGCTGCTGCGCTGTGCAGAGCGCCCGCAAGTGGAACGCGCAATGACGCTCTGGGCAATAGCGATGGGGGCGCTGCTGCTGGCGGGATTGGTGCTGACGCGCACCCTGCCGTGAGGCGGTGGCAGGGCGCTTTGGAGGCTCACTCGATGCCGGGGGGCTTCAGGCCTGATGGCGTTTCGCAGCCGGGGTCTGGGCATCACGGCCGGCGGGGGCTTTGTCGGCGCCAGCACCGAGACCAGAACCGCCACGCGGTGGCTCGGCGACCCAGGCATAGGCAGCCTCGCGCTCGTCGGGCGAGAAGTGGCGCACCTCGATGGAGCGCACCAGATGCTTGCTGAACTCGGTGACATGGCGCAGCCAGTCGGCCTTGCTGATAATGGCTTCGCGCTCGAAGTCTCCCAGGTGGCGCAGGGCATAGCCGATGTCATTGAGCAGGGCGGCGGGTGTGATCAGGCCAAAGCGTTCAATTTCCACCAGCAGCGAGATTCGCTCATGGCGCGCCAGGCGTTCGTCGCATTCCTTGATGATGGGGGCGAGCGAGGCCTGATCGATATGTCCTGCGAGATGCAGGGCGACAACGTGATCGGCGGGACTCTTGAGCAGTGTCAGCATGTTTGGCTCCTGCACTGATGCATGTTGGCTGGGCGAGCCGTGCTGGAAGCCAGCGCTGGCGTCGCTACCTCTTCAGTGTAGTCGCATGTAAGCAGCTTGCTGGCGTCTGGCCAGGCGATTGTCGGTACTGTTCGTGTCGAGGAGCTGCCAGCAACGGTTACCTCTCTCGACGTCTGGCCGCGCGAGGCCTGACGAGCGGAGCAGTGTTCAGGTTTGAAAAGTGACAGGCTCGAAATTTATCAGACATGAAAAGTGACAGGCATGAAAAAGCGCCGCCCCTCGTGAGAGGAGCGGCGCTCTTGAATTCAGTATGGTGTTTGTTTGATCTGGTGCGGCCAGCCGGACTCGAACCGGCACGCCCGAAGGCAGGAGATTTTAAGTCTCCGGTGTCTACCGATTCCACCATGGCCGCGCAGACTGGCGCATAACTTATCATATTTCAGATCAAGGTCAACTTTAATGGCGGCGACACCTTGCTGAATGTGTGATTTAACTGACTGTTATGCAATGAAATTGCGAGGCTAAATGACCATCGTGAGCGGTGACATTGATACAGGAAAGCAAAACGCTTTTCGCCCGGCATGATCGCGGCAAGCGACGCGAAATGGCGCGCGGTGGAGAAGGGCAAGTAAACAGATAGCCAGTGCCAAGCGCGAAGATGTAAAGGGGAAGTCACTGACGGGTGCCGGAACACTGTCAGAATCACGGACAGATGAAAACAGAGAAATGATGTGGCAAGGCAATGGCTTGGCAAGGCGTAGATCAGACGATAACCAAGCGAAAAAGCGTCAGGGTTGCAGCAATGTAAAGCGAAACAAGCAAGGGAGTGTGACGACCCGAAGGGGGTGGGTGTCATATCCATTCCAGAAGGAAACAGGGGATGTTTCGGTATCTGAAATGGAGGCTGGAGTCGGAATCGAACCGGCGTACACGGAGTTGCAGTCCGCTGCATGACCACTCTGCCATCCAGCCTCAATGATCGAGATGTCAGTCGAAACTGATGTCTGATCCGAGGAGTATCCACTGATGCTGCTGCAGATACATGAGTCAGTAAATCAGGTGAATGTTGCGCTACCTGTGTTACTGGAGCGGGAAACGAGATTCGAACTCGCGACCCCAACCTTGGCAAGGTTGTGCTCTACCACTGAGCTATTCCCGCTGAACTCGAGGTCGAATTATACGGATAATTCCCATGCTGTCAAACAGTTAATGAAAAATTGTCTCGCGAGTCAGGTCACTGGAAACGAAAACGCCCATCGGCCATAGGAGCGGTGGGCGTTGAGGCATTCGCAGCATCTCGTGGCTGAACGGGGTGTCAGACCGAGCGCACCAGTTCCGGCCAGGCGGCATGCAGGTAGCTGATCATCGACCACAGCGTCAGCGCTGCCGAGATATACAGCAGGGCCAGGCCGGCATCCCCCCCGACACTGCCCGGAGCGAAGAACAGCAGCATGAACAGGGCCAGCATCTGGGCGGCCGTCTTCAGCTTGCCGACCCAGGACACCGCGACGCTGCCGCGCTTGCCGATCTCGGCCATCCACTCACGCAGCGCCGAGATGACGATCTCGCGACCGATGATGACCAGGCTCGGGATGGTCATCCACAGGCTGTCGTAGCGTTCGATCAGCAGGCCCAGTGCCACCGCGACCATCAGCTTGTCGGCGACGGGGTCCAGGAAGGCGCCGAAGGGCGTGGTCTGATTCCACAGGCGGGCCAGATAGCCATCGAACCAGTCGGTGATGGCGGCCAGTGCGAAGAGCAGCGCCGTCAGCGGCAGGCTCCATGCATAAGGCAGATAGAAACATACCACCAGCAGCGGAATGAACAGGATGCGGATCAGAGTCAGGATATTGGGGATGCTCATCGTGACGGCACGAGTCCTTGCATGAAGCGTAGGTGGCTGGGCGCAATCGAGGGCGAGTCGAGACCCTGAAGAAAGCCGATCGATTGGCGCCGCACAAGTCGTCTATTCTAGCCTGCCGGCGGCGCATTCAGCCATGCCAAACGGCAGGTTATTCAAGCCAACGCTCTGTCACTCTTCCTTGAGCGTTGAGTCGATGGTGCCAGAGGCAGCCATGTCGTGCACGGGGGCAGCCATGCAGCGTCTGGTGGATCAGCCATGCAGCGCCTGGTGGATCAGCTCGGCGAGCGATTCGCTGATGCCGGGCACGCGCGCCAGTTCCGGTTTGGAGGCCTGTTTCACCCCCTGCAGGCCGCCGAAGAACTTGAGCAGCTCGCGGCGCCGCTTGGGGCCGACTCCCGCGATGCCTTCCAGGCTTGAGGTACGCCGCGCCTTGTCACGCTTGGCGCGGTGACCGGCGATGGCGAAGCGGTGCGATTCATCGCGCACATGCTGGATCAAGTGCAGCGCCGGCGAGTGGCTGTCGAGGTCCAGGGTGTCGTGCACCGTCTCGATGAACAGCGTCTCGAGCCCTGCCTTGCGCGTGGTGCCCTTGGCCACCCCGAGCAGGATGATGTCGGTCACGCCGAGTGACTCGAACACTCCACGCGCCATGTTGAGCTGCCCCTTGCCGCCATCGACCAGCAGGATGTCCGGGCGCTTGCCTTCGCCTTCCTGCAGGCGCTTGAAGCGCCGCGTCAGTGCCTGTTGCATGGCGGCGTAGTCATCGCCCGCTGTCACGCCTTCGATATTGAAGCGCCGGTAATCCGACTTGATCGGCCCGTCATGATCGAAGACCACGCAGCTGGCCACGGTCGCCTCGCCATGACTGTGGGAAATGTCGAAGCATTCCAAGCGCTTGGGCACCTCATCGAGTCCCAGCGCATCGCGAAGCGACAGGAAGCGGTTGGACAGCTGCTGGCGGCTGGCCAGCTGGGTGGCCAGATGTTGCTCGGCGTTGGTCTGCGCCAGTGTCAGCCACTGGGCGCGATGGCCACGCACCTGATGCGCGACCCGTACCCGACGTTCGGCCTTCTCGCTCAGGGCGCCTTCCAGCAGGTTGGCGTCATCGAGGGCCAGCGAGGTCAGCACCTCATCGGGCATCTCCCTGTCCTGGCCGAGATAGTACTGGCTGACGAAGCTGGTCAGCAGCTCGCTACTGGTCAGGTCCAGGCCATTGCCGGGCGAGAAGTGGCGCGCACCGAGCATGCGACCCTGACGGACCGAGACCACGCTGATGCAGAGCCCGCCGGGGCGCTCGGCCAGCGCCAGGATGTCGGCGTTGCCGGTGCCGGTGTCGACGTATTGCTTCTCCTGCATGCGGCGCAGCTGGGCGACCTGATCACGCAGGCGAGCCGCTTCCTCGAATTCCAGCCGCATGGCCGCGTCTTCCATCGCCTGGCTGAGCTCGTCGGTGACCTTGTCACTCTGGCCGTTCAGGCACATCACCGCATGTTCCATGTCGCGGCGATAATCCTGCTTGCTGATGTAGTCGACACACGGCGCGGTGCAGCGGTTGATCTGATATTGCAGGCACGGGCGCTCGCGGTGGGCGAACACCGAATCCTCGCAATTGCGCAGGCGGAAGATCTTCTGCATCAGGGTCAGTGATTCGCGTACCGCGACGCTGCTCGGGTAGGGGCCGAAGTAGCGTCCGTCATTGCGCTTGTGGCGCACGCGCTTGAACTCCAGCGCCGGATAGTCGTGATGCTGGCTGATGAAGACGTAAGGGTAGGATTTGTCGTCGCGCAGCAGGATGTTGTAGGGCGGGCGCAGCTCCTTGATCAGGGTCTGCTCCAGCAGCAGGGCCTCGGTCTCGCTGCGCGTGATGGTGACCTGCACATCGGCGATGCGCCCGACCAGCGCCTGGGTCTTGGCATTGAGGCCGGTGTTGCGAAAATAGCTGGAGAGGCGCGCCTTGAGGCGCTTGGCCTTGCCCACGTACAGCACGTCACCGGCGCTATCCAGCATGCGATAGATGCCGGGCGCGTCGCTGACATGCTTGAGGAAATGGCGGGCGTCGAAGCCGGTCGCCTCGCTGCCCTGCAGCAGATCACTGCTCGCGTCGCTGGTGATCAGGCGGCTGGAGACACGCGCGGCGTCACTGCGTGCGCGGCTGTCAGCCTGCGCACTCGCTGAGGAGGCTTGCTGGGCATCAGGCTGGCTGGCGGTGTCTGCCGGCTCCTCATTCTCGGGCGACTGAGAAGTGGTGTCCGTCATCGTGGGATCAGTGTGCTGCTTGGCCATGAGGTTCCTCGTCCAGAGATGCCTCGAGTCTATCAAACAAGGGCGATTGCTCGCAGGCATGGGGGCAACAGGGCCATGCTGCAATGCCTGCTGTCATGACCGGCGCCTGTCAGGACGTGCCATTCACGAACGTCTCAGACAGAAACGCCTCATGCAACAACGCCACCCGGGGAAGGTGGCGTTGTTGCATGAGGCGTTGTCGGCGCTGCTCGGGAGTGTCACGAGCAGCGCGGGCCTGCAGTGTGTGACGGGCTGGCAAGGTGTGCTTGTTCAGGCCTCGTCAGGACGGTCCAGCACGTAGTCATCCAGCAATTGGTGACGCATAGCCAGATGGGTCATCTCCACGTCGCTGGTCACGCCAAGCTTGTCGAAGATGCGGTAACGGTAGGTGTTGACCGTCTTCGGGCTCAGGTGCAGGCGGTCCGAGATCTCGCTGACGCGATGGCAATTGACGATCATCGTCGCCACCTGCAGTTCTCGGCTCGACAGCTGGTCGAAGGGATTGTTGCGCTGGGTGTCCATGCCCGAGAACACCAGGCGCTGGGCGATTTCCGGGGACAGATAGCGTTCGCCAGCGGCCACCTGATGGATGGCGCGAATCATCTCGTCAAAGGGCGTGCCCTTGGAAATGAAGCCGAAGGCTCCCGCTTCCAGCAGGCGTTTGGCGAAGGACTCTTCCAGATAGGCGGTCAGCACGATGACTCTGACGTCGGGCAGGCTGCGCACGATCTTCTGTGTGGCTTCCAAGCCATCGACGCCGGGCATGCGAATGTCCATGAGCACGATATCCGGGCTGTGCTCACGGCAGAGTTTGATCGCGGTTTCGCCATCCGAGGCTTCTGCAATCACCTTGAGCCCATCCTCTAGCTCAATGGTACGGACGATGCTGGTACGCACCAGGTGGTGGTCGTCAGCGACAAGAACCTTGATCAAGGCGGCTCCAGTAAAGATGTCAATAAGCAGTGAAGTGAATGCGGGATCCAATGTACCCATTGGACAAGGGCTTGTCGATGCCCTGTTATCCAGTGCGTCGCGTTCAGGATAACCACTACTGATATAGTGCTAGCGTGATTCCTGCTCCTTGTCGTCGGCCGTGAGTCCGTGAGCGAGCCCCTGCGGGAAACCGTGCCTCGCGATGCGACCCGCAGACTTCGCGCACTCCACAAAGCGCAGCAAAAATAAGAGGTTGACGACGTATTCGTCGCTCTGTAACATGCGCTCCATCGTGAAGACGGGGCCTTAGCTCAGCTGGGAGAGCGCAACACTGGCAGTGTTGAGGTCAGCGGTTCGATCCCGCTAGGCTCCACCATGATTCACGACAAGCCTGTACAGATTTCATGTGCCTCTTGCCTGCAAGTGACATGCGAAATGACAGTCTGATTCGGGGCCTTAGCTCAGCTGGGAGAGCGCAACACTGGCAGTGTTGAGGTCAGCGGTTCGATCCCGCTAGGCTCCACCAGAATTCTTGAAAAAGCGGTCATCCTTCGGGGTGGCCGCTTTTTTTGTGCCCGGCTTTCAGCTCGCCCCTGTCAGCAGCTCGCCCCTGTCTGCTTCACATATATAGCCGCCAGTGCCCGGGTCTGCCAATACTGAGAGGAATGGACGATAAATCTCACTCGGGTTCGTGATCGGCTGAAATTGCCGTCAATCGTTGCCTGATCGTCTCAAGTTGTTGATGAGAGGCAGGCATGGCGCTAGATTGGCGACATGAGCAGACAAGAGATCACACGACTCGTGGCGAGCCTCGCCCACGAGGAAGGCATTCGAGAGACCGCAGTGAAGGGCGTGCAGCTCTTTCGCATGACGGAGCCCGTGCGTTGCGCGCCGGCCATCTATGAACCCGCCGTGGTGGTGATCGTCAGCGGTGCCAAGGAGGCGATACTGGACGGCGAGCGGCATGTCTACGACAGCCGCCAGTATCTGTGCTGTCCCATCTCGATGCCGGTCGAGGCGGGCGCCCCCACGGCCTCGCCAGAGACACCGCTGCTGGGCGTCTACCTCTCGCTGGATACGCGGGTAATGACGGAGCTTGCCATCGAGATGGAAAGCGCCGCGGGCCTCGCGCGCAAGCCGGGCAGCGGCCCGTTGCCGCCGGGGCTTGCCCTGGCGCATTGGGACGCCGCCTTCAGCGATGCCTTGTTGCGACTGCTGCAGGTGGCACAGAGCCCCGCCGATGCGGCGATATTGGGAGAAGGGCGGCTGCGGGAGCTTTATTACGCCGTCCTGAAGGGCGAGGCGGGGGAGTCAGCGCGACGTGCCTTCGGTGTGGGCAATGAGATCGCGCGGACAATCGATTACCTCTCCAGCCGACTGGATGAGCCGGTCAGCATTGAAGACATGGCCGGGCGGGTCGGCATGAGTCGCGCCGTCTTCCACCGCAAGTTCAAGCAGGCGACCACGATGTCGCCGATCCAGTTCGTGAAGTCCATGCGCCTCAATACCGCCGCCATGCAGATCGCCAACGGCAAGACCGTCAGCGAGGCGGCCATGGCCGTGGGCTATGTGAGCTCCTCGCAATTCAGTCGCGAATTCAAGCGTCTGTACGGGCAGTCGCCCAAGCAGTGGAGTCAGTTCAAATAGCGATACGCCATGAGCGAGCCAAGAAAAAACGGCTATCCGAAAGGAGGCCGTTTTTTCTTGGCTGGCGATCATCCTGCGCGTAGGCGCTAGAGCACCGCTTCACTCTCCTCGACACGCTCGAAGAGGATCAGGTGATCGGCCTGGATGCGCAGCATGACCTGCTCGCCGGGCTGATAGTCGTGATGGCTGTTGAAGGCCGCCTCGACTTCCCGTCCGGAAGGCAGCGCCAGCCGGTAGAGGGTACTGGTACCGGCGAAGGTCGCGCTGAGCACGCGCGCCTTGAGGTCGGTGGCTTCCGAATCCCCTTCGGCCAGCACCAGGTCATCCGGGCGCAGCAGCACATCCACCGGCGTACCGGGCGCATACGGATAGGCACGGTTGCCGCGAATCACGCCCAGCTCCGTGCTCACGCATTCGTTGTCCTTCAGCGTGCCGGGGATGAAATAGCCCTGGCCGATGAAGTTGGCGACGAAGCGCGTGGCGGGTTCGTGATACAGATTGAACGGCGTGTCCCACTGCTGCAGATGACCGCCGTGGATCACGCCGATCTGGTCGGCCATCGCGAAGGCCTCATTCTGATCATGCGTGACCAGCACCGCGCTGATGCCGAGGTGCTTGAGAATCCGCCGTACCTCCTGGCTCAGCTGGCGCCGCAGCTCCACGTCCAGATTCGAGAACGGCTCATCGAGCAGCAGAATGCGCGGCTCCGGCGCCAGCGCGCGGGCCAGGGCCACGCGCTGCTGCTGGCCACCGGACAGCTCATGCGGGAAGCGCTCGCCGAGATGGGCGAGGCCGACCAGCGTCAGCAGCTCCGTCACCTTGTCATTGCGCGCTTCACGGGTCATGCGGCGCACGCCGAAGGCCACGTTGTCCGCCACGCTCAGGTGGGGGAACAGCGCGTAATCCTGAAAGACCATGCCGACATGGCGTTGCTCCGGCGCAGTCAGATGAGTCGCGCTGGACAGCACCTCGCCTTCGAGACGAATCTCGCCCATCGCTACCGGTTCGAAGCCGGCAATCGCGCGCAGCAGCGTGGTCTTGCCGCAGCCGGAGGGGCCGAGCAGGCAGGCAATGTCACCCTTGTTGAGGGAGAAATTGATGTCACGGGTCACGACGGTGGTGTCGTAGCGGCATTCCAGCGAATCGATCTGAAGGAGCGGTTGCATGATGGCAGGTCAGTCCGGATGGCGATGAAGGCAGCGGAGCAGGGGAGTGTCCGTCTCGCTTGAGCATACGCGAGCGCCGCCTGCGTGGATGCAGGCGGCAGCAGGGCACCCCTTCGGCTTGCTGGGCGGCGGCGTCAGTCCTGACGACCCAGCATCAGGAACTCGAGCAGTGCCTTCTGGGCGTGCAGGCGATTGCCCGCTTCCTGCCAGACGACGGCGCGCGGGTCATCCAGCAGACCCATGCTGATCTCTTCGCCGCGGTGTGCCGGCAGGCAGTGCAGGAAGATGACATCGTCGGCGGCCTTGTCGAGCATGGCTTCATCGACCTGGAAACCGGCGAAGTCGGCTTCACGCTTGAGCTGCTCTTCTTCCTGACCCATGGAGGCCCAGACATCGGTGGTCACCAGGTCCGCGCCCTGCACGGCTTGCTGCGGATCACGATGGATGCTGACGCGCTGGCCAGCTGCCGCGACGATCTCGCTGTCCGGCTCGTAGCCTTCGGGGCAGCAGATGCGCAGGTTGAAATCGAACTGACGCGCGGCGTTGATCCAGGAATGGCACATGTTGTTGCCATCGCCGATCCAGACCGCTGTCTTGCCCTTCACGGAGCCACGACATTCGGTCCAGGTCATCACGTCGGCCAGCAGCTGGCACGGATGATAGTCATCGGTCAGCGCATTGATGACCGGCACGCTGGAGGCGTCGGCGAAGGCTTCGATATCGGAGTGGGCGAAGGTGCGGATCATCACGCCATCGACCATCTCGGACAGCACGCGGGCGGTGTCGCCGATCGGCTCGCCACGGCCCAGCTGGGTGTCGCGCGGCGACAGGAACAGCGCATGGCCACCGAATTGCGCCATGGCCGTCTCGAAGGACACGCGGGTACGCGTGGAGGACTTCTCGAAGATCATCGCCAGGGTGCGGTTGGCGAACGGCGTATAGACCGGACCTTCCTTCTTCAGCTCATCCTTGATGGTGATGGCGCGCTGGATGAGGTAGTCGAGTTCTTCCGGAGAAAGGTCAAGCAGGGTCAGAAAGTGCCGGGTGGCCATCGAGCGGGCTCCTGTCAGGGTCTCGGGCAGCACCATCGAAAAGGGCGCCATGCGTCGGAGGGAAGGAAGTCGCCGACGATCACGGCGCCCGGATGGCGCTGCCTGTCAAAAGAGCCATCCTAGCCAGCTCGGCTCGAGCGTGCAACGCTCACGCCGTTATCAGGGCGGCCATGGTGCGCGCTGCAGGGCCGATGCGCGCTGCTGCAGACAGCAATCCACAACTCGGGCACTATCGGGGGCTGAATTCATGGCTTACCCCCAGTAGAATGAGGGAATGACACTCACGGGCCTTGCGCCCACCGTCCGAGGATTGCACATGAGCACTACCATCGAATCGATCGAAAAGCAGATTGGCGAGAACCCGATCCTCCTGTACATGAAGGGCACCCCGCAGCTGCCGCAGTGTGGTTTCTCTGCGCAGACCGTGCAGGCCGTCATGTCCTGCGGCGAGCGTTTCGCCTTCGTCAACATTCTCGACAACCCGGACATCCGCGCCGAGCTGCCGAAATACGCCAACTGGCCGACCTTCCCGCAGCTGTGGGTCAACGGCGAGCTGGTCGGCGGTTGCGACATCGTGGTCGAGATGTACCAGAGCGGCGAACTGGAGCCGCTGATCAAGCAGGCCGCTCAGGAAGCGTCTGCCGAGTGATCGGCATCTTCTGATAGGAGTCGCTCTGATCGGGCTCGCCTTGACCCGAGCAGTGCCGAGCAGAAAAAACGCCCCCGCAGCCTGGCTGCGGGGGCGTTTTCATGTCTGGCTCTCAGAGAGTCTGTCAGCCGGAGGGGGGCAAAAGCTCTGCCAGTCAGGGCGCGGGCGCGTCGAGCGAGGCCGGCACCTCATCATTCATGCCCTGTTCCTTCATCGCCAGGTCCCAGCCGCCCAGGTCCTTGAAGCGGTTGACCATCGCGCAGAACAGCTCCGCGGTGCGTTCGGTGTCATAACGCGCCGAGTGAGCGGAGGCGTTGTCGAACTCGATGCCGGCGGCGCGGCAGGCGCGCGCCAGTACCGTCTGGCCATAGACCAGACCCGCAAGCGAAGCAGTATCGAAGCACGAGAACGGGTGGAACGGATTGCGCTTGATACCGCAACGCTCGACCGCCGCGTTCAGGAAGCCCTGATCAAAGGCCGCATTGTGGCCGACCAGCACCGCACGCGTGCAGCCGTGCGCCTTGATGGCCTTGCGCACCGGGCTGAAGATCTCGCCCAGCGCCTGATTCTCGGCCACCGCGACCTGCTTGCGCACCGGGTTGTCGAGATCGATACCGGTGAAATCCAGTGCCGACTGTTCGATGTTGGCGCCCTCGAAGGGGGCCACGTGGAAGGCATAGGTCGCATCCGGCACCATGTTGCCATCGTCGTCCATGGTCAGCGTGACGGCAGCGATCTCGAGCAGTGCATCACCGGCGGCATTGAAACCACCCGTCTCGAGGTCGACCACCACTGGCAGAAAGCCACGGAAGCGCTGTGCCATCTGCGTGCGCTCGCTCGCCTGGGTCATCAAGATCTCCAATCCCGTCATAGCATCTCGTGCTGCGTCGTGCGTATTGCCGACGCTCAAGGTGGCCAATTGTAGCAGGGCGAAAAGGGCGCGTCGCGGCGCTGGCCGCGTGCCGGGGTGTCTCTGGCCCTCCTGGCAGTATCGGTGAGGTGCCAGCCTCGCTATAATCGGCGTCACATCGTGATTCGGGTAGATGAGCGGCTGCGCTTGCGCGGCCTTCGCTCGTCTGGACCGGGCGATCCAACCCCACCTGCGGCCACGGCGTTCATCAGTGGTACGCGGGAACTACAAGCATCAACTCAGGAGTCAAGCATGTCCGACGTGCAAAAGGTCGTTCTCGCCTACTCCGGCGGCCTGGACACTTCAGTCATCGTCAAGTGGCTGCAGGAAACCTACAACTGTGAAGTCGTGACTTTCACAGCTGACCTCGGTCAGGGCGAGGAAGTCGAGCCGGCGCGTGCCAAGGCAGAAGCCCTCGGCGTGAAGGAGATCTACATCGAAGACCTGCGCGAGACCTTCGTCCGCGATTACGTCTTCCCGATGTTCCGTGCCAACGCCATCTATGAAGGCGAGTACCTGCTGGGCACCTCCATCGCACGTCCGCTGATCGCGCGTCGTCTGGTCGAGATCGCCAACGAGACCGGCGCCGACGCCATCTCTCACGGTGCGACCGGCAAGGGCAACGACCAGGTGCGTTTCGAGCTGGGCGCCTACGCGCTGAAGCCGGGCATCCAGGTCATCGCGCCGTGGCGTGAGTGGGACCTGAACTCCCGCGAGAAGTTGATGGAATACTGCGAGCAGCACGGTATCGAAGTCGACTACGCCAAGAACAAGAAGAAGTCTCCGTACTCCATGGACGCGAACCTTCTGCACATCTCCTATGAAGGTGGCGTGCTGGAAGACCCGTGGACCGAGTGCGAAGAAGAGATGTGGCGCTGGAGCGTCAGCCCGGAGCAGGCGCCGAATGACGCGACCTACATCGATCTGACCTACACCAAGGGCGACATCACTGCCATCGACGGCAAGGAAATGGCCGCTCACGAAGTGCTCGAGTACCTGAACAAGGTCGGCGGCGCCAACGGCATCGGCCGTCTCGACATCGTCGAGAACCGTTACGTCGGCATGAAGTCGCGTGGCTGCTACGAAACACCGGGCGGCACCATCATGATGCGTGCTCACCGTGCCATCGAATCCATCACTCTGGACCGCGAAGCGGCCCACCTGAAGGACGAGATGATGCCCAAGTACGCTGAGCTGGTGTACAACGGCTACTGGTGGAGCCCGGAGCGTCGCATGCTGCAGGCGGCCATCGATGAGTCCCAGAAGGTCGTCAACGGCGTCGTGCGTCTCAAGCTCTACAAGGGCAACGTGATCGTCGTCGGCCGTCAGTCCGAAGACTCCTTGTTCGATGCGTCCATCGCGACCTTCGAAGACGATGCGGGCGCCTACGACCAGAAAGATGCTGCCGGCTTCATCAAGCTGAACTCCCTGCGCCTGCGTATCGCGGCCAGCAAGGGACGTGGCATCGAGTAATCTCTGATCCGATAGCCTGATCTCGGAACACCATGACGCCGGCCCCTGCTGCAGCCATTCGCTGCCATAGGGGTCGGCGTCGTGCTATCCGGCTGTCGGTGCCACGTTATCCGGCTGTCGTATCGCGCTTTAGACGGCCAGAGTCAGTCGCGCTGTCGGCTACCAGAGCCGGGCGCGCTTTCGTCTGATGAGGTGCTGCTCATTCAGGGCACGCATGGCGCTCAGGGGCGTTGCTGGGCGCTTTTCTCCCCCGTGGGTGCATGCGATGCTGACAGAAGCCCCTTTTCATTGTCATTTCTGCACGTAGATTGCCGGCGACCGTCATGGCGGCCGGCCAAGGAAGATATCTCATGCTGGGTATGCTGAAGAAACTGTTTGCCGCAGGCGAGCCTGCGCCGGTCAAGGAACCGGAAGCCACCGAATACAAGGGCTATCTGATCGTGGCGATGCCGCAGAAGCACGATGGTCAATACCGGGTGTCGGGCGTGATCCGCAAGCCGGTGGAAGGCGGCGAGATGCTGGAGCACCGTTTCGAGCGCTCCGACACCGTGCCGGGCGAAGAGGGCGCCGTGGAGCTGACCCTGCTCAAGGCGAAGCGCACCATCGATGACCTGGGTGACAGCATCTTCGAGCGCTGATCGCCCCGGAGCTGACCGCTGCGCACTTGCCCCCACCTTCAGGAGCACGCCCATGATCACGGTTCACCATCTGGAAAACTCGCGTTCGCAGCGCATCCTGTGGCTGCTGGAAGAGTTGAATCTTGAATACCGTCTGCAGACCTATGCTCGCGACAGCAACAGCATGCGCGCGCCCAAGGCGCTGAAGGAGATTCACCCGCTGGGCAAGGCGCCGATCATCACCGACACCACGCTGGCGGGAGAGAATGCCGAGCCGGTGGTGGTCGCCGAGTCCGGTGCGATCATCGAATACCTGATCGATCTGTACGCCGGCCAGGGCAGCGGCAGCACTGCCCATCTGCGCCCGCCCGCCGGCAGCCAGGCCGAGCGTGACTACCGCTTCTGGCTGCACTTCGCCGAGGGTTCGGCGATGCTGCCGCTGATGCTCAGACTGGTGTTCTCGCGTCTCGACAAGCCGCCGGTGCCGTGGCTGGTGCGCCCGATCGCGCGCAAGCTGGCCAAGGGGGTGAATGACAGCTTCATCAGCCCGGAGATCAAGGCGCATCTCGCCTACATGGATACCTGTCTCGAGCATCGCCAGTGGCTTGCCGGCGACTCGCTGACCGGTGCCGATATCCAGATGAGCTTCCCGATCCAGGCGCTCGATGCACGCCAGGGGCTCAAGAATCACCCGAATATCCAGGAATGGCTGGCCCGCATCCGTCAGCGCGAGGCCTTTCAGCGTGCCGTGGCCAAGGGCGGCGAGCTGGCGCTCTGACGCGCTGATGCTTTTGCGCTCTGAGGTGCTGATGCGCTGATGCTCGGGCGCGCTGGGCAAACATCATATGGCTTGCGCATTTTTGCGCTATTGATGTGATTTAGACTTTCGTCGGGATTCTTTCGGCATTCGGGCTGTCACATCTGGACGTTATATCGATAGGTTCTGTTTTAGGTATCTAAGCTACAGTTAGTGCTTATTGACCTCGGGCGGGTGACAACCGCCCAGTCACCGGTCTGGGCAGCGAAGCGCCTAGGACGCCAGGCACAACAGGCGGAAGAACACCGCAACACAGAGCGACAAGACAGAACAACAAGACAGAACACAAGACCGTGAGCGATGCATCGGCAAGCGAGTAGGGAGTCCGCCGTGGTGCCGATGGATAAACAGGATGCAGGACAAGGAGTCGACCGGGGGCCTGGCATGGCACGCAAGAGTCTGCGTGAACAATCACTGGAACAAGCACTCCAGCAGATGGAACGCGACAAGGCTCGCCTTGAACGCCGACTAGCGGGGCTGGAAGAGAAACTGTCGACGACGCTCGACGGTACCGGCCTGCGCCTCTGGCAGCTCGAAGTGCCCAGCGGCAAGCTCACCATCTTCAACTATCGCTGGGGGCGCATGCTGGGCTATCAGCCCGGCGAGCTGAACGCCCATTTCGATGTCTGGCGTGAGCACCTGCACCCGGAAGACCGCGACGAAGTGCTCGCCAATCTCAATGATCACCTTGAGGGGCGCACCGAGGTCTATCAGGTCGTGCATCGCATGCTGGCCCGCGATGGCAGCATCACCTGGGTCGCCGACCGCGGTCGGGTGGTCGAACGCGATGAGCACGGCAATGCCCTGCGGCTGCTGGGCACGCATACCGACATCAGTCATGAGAAGGACTACGAATCGCGCCTCAATGCGCTGGCCAGCACCGATGCCCTGACGGGCCTTGCCAATCGCCAGGCTATCAACAGCTGGCATCAGCGACCGCTGGCCGACGACAGTGCCTTGATCTTCATCGACCTCGACGGCTTCAAGCAGGTCAATGACCAGTTCGGCCATCGTGCCGGCGACGAAGTGCTGGTGCTGGTCGCGCATGGCCTGAACGATGAGCTGCATCGACTGGGCATCCACCATCATCTCTCGGCGCGTTTCGGCGGCGATGAATTCCTCTTTCAGCTGCCCCGCATGTCACTGCCGCGTGTCGAACATATTGCCCGTCGCTGGCTGGAGCGCTTCGCGCATCCCCTCGAGATCAGCGGTGGCCTCGGCCGCATCGGCCTGAGCATCGGCATCTGCTTCGGGCGCGATGCCGACAATCGCTTCGGGCTGGCGCTGGAACGGGCCTATCAGGCGATGTACCGGGTCAAGCACCACGGCAAGCATGGCTTCAGGGTGCACACGCCGGTGGAGTACTCCGACTGCGATTTCCAGGCCTCGAATCTGGAAGCCCCCGCCAGTCGCCTGCCTTCCTGGCTGCACCCACAGCCCGCGCCGACATCAAGGCCCGCGCCAGCCTCCCAGTCGCCGCCGAGGCAGCAGGCAGCTTCTGCCGGTACCGAGCCTGCCAGTGCTGAGTCTGCCGGTACTGAGCCTGCCGATACCAAGCCTGCCGATACCGAGCGTGGCGATAGCGTGTCTGCTGATTCCGAGTCTGCCGATGCCAGGGCCAAGGAGGAAAGGTGACTCGCATGACAAGCAAGCCCGCTTCCCGCTGGCTCCCGACATTCCAAGCCCCCCCGCACGCGCAGGCGTCGGGGGGCTTTTGTCTTTCAGGCCGCTCGATCGACGGGCGTGGCACAACGCTGCAGCGCGAATGCCATCATTTTCTGATATGACTATTGCATCCGGCAAAGTCGCGAACGACGCTGGGGGGGAACGGCAAGGCAGGATGAGTCGAGGCCCCTGAGCGTCATGGAAGCGTCGTGGCACAAGACAGGCATGAACGGCGGCCTCAAGTGCCGCCTTTATCAGCAGGGCGAGTGTCCTCAAGGAGAGAAGGATGAGTAGCAGCGAGTCTGGCCGACAGTTCATCAATCAGCCACGCCAGGTCGTCGGTGAGGCGCTGGAAGGCTGCGCACGACTGCGCCACCCTGATGGCAGTGGCGTGCGGCTGTCAGACCCCGCCAGTGGCATGCGCCTGGTGGTACGCGATGACTGGGCGCGTGATCAGGTCGCGCTGATATCCGGTGGCGGCTCGGGGCATGAGCCCGCGCACGCAGGCTTCGTCGGCGCGGGCATGCTGACGGCTGCCGTGTGTGGTGAGCTGTTCGCCTCGCCGACGGTGGACGCCGTGCTGGCGGCGATCCGCGAAGTGACCGGTGAGGCCGGGGCCTTGCTGATCGTCAAGAACTACACCGGCGATCGCCTCAACTTCGGGCTGGCCGCCGAGCGGGCGCGCCAGGAAGGCTTCAAGGTCGAGATGGTCATCGTCGCCGATGATGTGGCGCTGCCCGACAACCCGCAGCCGCGCGGGCTGGCCGGCACACTGCTGGTGCACAAGGTCACCGGTGCACTGGCGGCACGTGGGGCGGGCCTCAAGGAAATCACCGCCGTCGCACGGCGCGTCGCCGACAGCTGTTCGACCCTGGGCGTGGCCTTCAATGTCGGCCGCCATCCCGGCAAGCCGCGTGAGCAACGCGCACCGGAACTGGGGCTGGGCATTCACGGCGAGCCCGGCGCCATGGCGCTCGAGCTTGGCAGCGACTCGGACACCCACGGCGTGCATGCGGTCATGGACACCGTGGTCACGGCGCTGGTGCAGGGCCATTCGCGCAAGGATGTCGGCGGCGACCTGCCGGCCAGCGGCCATCTGCTGCTGATCAATGATCTGGGCGGTTGCTCGGCGCTGGAACGCAGCCTGCTGCTGGAAGAAGCGCTGCCCCATCCGTCGCTGCAGGCGTTGGGCATCCATGCCGTGGTCGGCCCGCAACCGCTGCTGACTTCGCTGGACATGCACGGCTTCTCGCTGACGCTGCTGCCGCTGGATAGCCTGCTGGAAGAGGCGCTGAGCGCCAGCTGCGCGCCGGTGGCCTGGCCGGGCGTGCAGCCGGTGACGCCACTGGCGCACTTCACGCCGAGTCAGGACGCCGTCAGAACGGCCAGTGATGAGGCCTCGGATGCCAGACGTGCCCAGGCCAAGGCCGACTGCCAGGAGCGTGCCGCCCGTGGCGTGAAATCGCGTGCCGGCCTGCCGGGCGATCCGCAGGTCGAGCAACGCCTGCGCGCGGCACTGGAAATCCTGCTCGCCAGTGAGGCGGACCTTGACCGACTCGATGCCATCAGCGGTGACGGCGATACCGGCAGCACCTTCGCCAGCGGTGCGCGCGCGGTGATCGAGGCGCTGGAAGACTGCGAGCTGGCGTGTGGCGATTCCGGTGAGCTGATGACCACCATCGGCAAGCAGCTGGCCCATGGCATGGGCGGCTCCAGTGGTGTGCTGCTCTCGACGCTGTTCACCGCCGCCGCCACCCGCTGGAAGGAGCAGTCGGACGCGCATGGCCAGGCGCCGCTGGGCCAGCGCTGGCACGACGCCCTGAGTCACGGCGTCGCCCGCATGCAGCACTACGGTGGCGCCTCACGCGGCGACCGCAGCCTGCTGGATGCGCTGTTGCCGGCGTTGGAGGCACTGCAAGCGTCGGTGCAGTCTGAAAAGCAGGAATCGGTGCAGTCTGATCAGCAGGGTGATCAGTCAGCCTCGCCGGCCGAGAGCAGGCAGGAGATACGCGCCGGGCGGGTCGACTGGGCCGCGATGGCGCGCGCCGCCCGTCAGGGCGCGGATGCCACCGCCGAGATGGCCAAGGCGCGGGCCGGACGCTCCGCCTACGTGCCTTCCGCCCATCTGGTCGGCAACAGCGACCCGGGTGCGGAAGCCGTGGCGCGTGTCTTCGAAGCGCTGGCCGATGCCGCCGAGGAAGCGGCGGGTTGATTCATGCTTCGATTGACCGGCTGAGCTGGTTGACCCGAATGACTGGCGCCTGAGCGCTCAGCCCCACAAGGCAAAAGGCTCACAAACCCAAAGCTCTTGAACCAAAAGGCCCGCCCATGAACCTCGTGTTCAGGGGCGGGCCTTTTTGCATCATGCGGCAAGTGGTCAGGCGACTTTCTGACGTGTCGGCAGGCGAATCAGACGGGTGGCGATGGCGGTGCCCAGCAGAGTGATGCCCATGCCGGTGAGGATGCGCGCATCGATCACCTCATCGAGCAGCATGTTGCCCCACAGCAGTGCGCTGACCGGCACCAGGAAGGTGACCGAAGTGGTGGCGGTGGCACCGGCACTGGCCAGCAGGCGGAAGAAGATCAGGAAGGCGAGGCTGGTGCTGAGTACCGCCAGCGCGATGGCGCTGCCCCAGGCTTCCAGGCTGACGCTGGTCGTCGGCCACATCCACAGGCCCGGAATCAGCAACAGCAGGGACGACATCAGTGAGCTGCCCGCGGCCAGTACCGGCGCTGGCAGGTGATTCAGGCGCTGGCGCGAGAAGTTGGAGGCGAAGCCGTAGCAGAAGGTCGCGCCGAGGGCGGCGAGAATGAACCAGCCGTCACCGCCGAGCTGGAAATCGAGGCGATCGCTCGACAGCACATAGACACCGCTGAAGGCCACGGCCAGGCCGAGATACTGCTGCTTCTGGATCGGCGTGGCGAACAGCGCCATGCCCAGCAGCGCGGTGAACAGCGGCGTGGTGGCATTGATCAGCGAGGTGAAACCGGCCTCCAGCTGGGTGGTGGCCAGCGCCAGCAGGCAGAAGGGCAGCGCCTGACTGGTCAGCCCCAGCACCGCAAGCGGGCCCTTGTGCTCCCACAGCATCCTCAGGCGTCCCGCGCCCAGCAGCAGCGGGGCGAGTACCAGCGCGCCGATGCCCATGCGCAGCAGTATCAGCGTGGTCGGGCCGAATTCCGGCGCGGCCACGCGCATGAAGATGAAAGACATGCCCCACAGGGTGGATAGCAGGACAAGACGCAAGGCATCGCTGGCGGACATGGTGTTCTCGACGTGGCGTATGAAAGGCAGTCCGCTAGGCTAGCCCCTCATGCGCGTCACGGGAAGCACGACCTTGTGCCTGTCGCTCTTCTTTTCCAGCTCCAGATCCAGCTCCAGCCCGCTGGCCTCAGGTGGAGGGTATCGCACCGCGCTGGATGGCGGCGATATCGCGGGCGGCACGCTCGAGTGCCGGCAGATGCTTGAGCATGTCCTCGCGCGACTGGCGCATCACCGGCGCCTGGATCGCCACGCCGATGTTGGAGGGCCCATCGGGATTGGGTGCCAGTACCGCGATGCACACCAGACCGGGCAGGAATTCCTCATCATCCAGCGCGAAGCCCTGCTGGCGGACCTGCTCGATCTCGGCCTCGACGGACTCGATGTCGGTCAGGGTATTGCGCGTCATCGCGTTCAGCGGCGTGCCGGTCAGCAGGCGGCGGCGCTGGGCGGGCGGCATCTGGGCCAGAAACAGCTTGCCGCTGGCGGAGCAATGCACCGGCACCCGGGAACCGGGGTGCAGATAGAAGCGCAGCGGGGCCTGGGTCTCGACGCGGTCCAGATACAGCACCTCGCTGCCGGACAGCGCCGTGATGTTGCAGCTCTCGCCGACCTCTTCCATCAGCCGGTTGAGCACGCCGTGGCGGGCACCCTGCACGGTGTCGTTGAGCAGCAGGTTTTCCGCCAGACGACGCAGGCGGCTGCCCTTGCTGTAATGGCGGTTGTCCGCCTCGCGCTGCAGCATGCCGCTGCCTTCCAGCTGCTGCAGCATTCGGTGCAGCGTCGGCTTGGGCAGGCCGGTCTCTTCCACCAGTCCCTGCAGGGTGAAGAACTGGTCCTTGGCGGCGATCACTTCCAGCAGCGCCAGCAGACGCTGGGCGGGCGTATCGCCTTCTATCTTGCTGCCTTCCTTGCTGGTGTCCCTGTCGGCGTCCTTGCGGTCACGCGGCAGGCTCGCCTGGGGCTGGGTGGCACTGTTCATGGGCTATTCCCTCCTTCAATCCGTGCGCTGGGCAGTGTGGCGCCGAAACGCTCGGCCCGTCAGTGCCTTGCGTTGCTGTGCCTACTTTAACAGTACTCCATTCATCGGAAGAAGTTTCTAAAAAAGGAGTGTTTTTGATCATTTTCCGAAATCGGGCTTGACGGGCCGTGCGGCGAGGGCTAATTTTGGTCACATGTTTCGGTAATCGGAACTAAATGTATCAATAAACATAAAATTTAGAGTTGGAGACGCCATGAGCACTCAAGACAGCGCAGACAATCGCAAGGTCGTGCAGGGCAAGCAGAAGATGACCCCTTCCGAGGCCTTCGTGGAAACCATGGTCGCCAATGGCGTCACCGACATGTTCGGCATCATGGGCTCCGCCTTCATGGATGCGATGGACATCTTCGCCCCGGCCGGCATTCGCCTCATTCCGGTGGTGCATGAGCAGGGCGCTGCCCACATGGCCGACGGCTATGCTCGCGTCTCCGGCCGTCACGGCATGGTCATCGGCCAGAACGGCCCGGGCATCTCCAACTGTGTCACCGGTATCGCGGCGGCTTACTGGGCGCACAGCCCGGTGGTCATCGTCACGCCGGAAGCCGGCACCACCGGCATCGGCCTGGGCGGCTTCCAGGAATGCAAGCAGCTGCCGATGTTCCAGGAATTCACCAAGTACCAGGGTCACGTGACGCACCCGTCGCGTATGGCGGAATACACCGGTCGCTGCTTCGACCGCGCCATGTCCGAGATGGGCCCGACCCAGCTCAACATTCCGCGTGACTACTTCTACGGCGAGATCGAATGCGAGATTCCGCTGCCGGCACGTGTCGACCGCGGCCCGGGTGGCAGCAAGAGCCTGGATGAGGCAGCCGAGCTGCTGGCCAGCGCCAGGTTCCCGGTCATCGTCTCCGGTGGCGGTGTGGTGATGGCCGATGGCGTTGAGGAGTGCAAGGCACTGGCAGAGCGTCTCGGCGCGCCGGTGGTCAACAGCTACCAGCACAACGATTCCTTCCCGGCCAGCCACCCGCTGTGGTGTGGTCCGCTCGGGTATCAGGGCTCCAAGGCGGGCATGAAGCTGATCTCCCAGGCCGATGTCGTCATCGCGCTGGGCACGCGCCTCGGGCCGTTCGGTACCCTGCCGCAGCACGGCATGGACTACTGGCCGAAGGACGCGAAGATCATCCAGATCGACGCCGATCACAAGATGCTGGGCCTGGTGAAGAAGATCTCCGTCGGCATCTGCGGCGATGCGCGTGAAGCGGCCATCGCCCTGACCGAGCGTCTGTCCGGTCGCAATCTGGAATGCGATGCCTCCAAGGATTCGCGTCTGACCCAGATTCGTGAAGAGAAGGCCGCCTGGGAAGCCGAGCTGGATGCCTGGACCCACGAGAAGGACGCCTTCAGCCTCGACGCCATCGAAGAAGCCAAGGACGAGAAGCCGTTCTCCGGCGGCGAATACCTGCACCCGCGTCAGGTACTGCGCGAGCTGGAAAAGGCCATGCCGGAAGATGTCATGGTCTCCACCGACATCGGCAACATCAATTCCGTGGCCCACAGCTACCTGCGCTTCGATCGTCCGCGCAGCTTCTTCGCCCCGATGAGCTTCGGCAACTGCGGCTACGCGCTGCCGACCATCATGGGTGCCAAGACTGCCGCGCCGGAACGCCCCGCCATCGCCTACGCCGGTGACGGCGCCTGGGGCATGAGCCTGATGGAAATCATGACCGCCGTGCGTCACGACATTCCGGTCACGGCCGTCGTCTTCCACAACCGTCAGTGGGGCGCCGAGAAGAAGAACCAGGTCGAGTTCTACAACCGTCGCTTCGTCGCCGGTGAGCTGGACAACGAAAGCTTCGCCGAGATCGCACGCTCCATGGGTGCCGAAGGCATCACCGTCGACCGTCTGGAAGACGTGGGCCCGGCCCTCAAGAAGGCCATCGACATGCAGATGAACGAAGGCAAGACCTGCGTCATCGAGGTGATGTGTACTCGCGAACTGGGCGACCCGTTCCGCCGCGACGCCCTCAAGAAGCCGGTGCGTCTGCTCGAGAAGTATCAGGATTACGTGTAACGCCCATCGCTGATCGCGCTGTGCAGGTCATGGATGGCAGCGCGATGAAGCGGGTGTAGCGCGACGCGCAAGCAGGACTGGAACTCTCCCTTGCCCCGGCCATTTCAGATGTCCGGGGCTTTTTGGATGTGTCGGCTGCCTGCAAGGGCAGCGAGGAGACAGACATGAAGGCACTCAACAACATTCTGGCGCGGGCCAAGGCAGACCCGCGCCGTATCGTGCTCTGCGAAGGGCAGGACATGCGGGTGGTGCAGGCGGCGGTGAGCGCGGCGGAGCAGGGCCTGGCGCAGGTGATGGTGGTCGGTGACCCCATCGTCATCGCCGCCACCGCCAGAGAAGCCGGGCTTGAGGATCAGGCGCTGGCACGGCTCGAGCTGATCGACCCCGCCACCTCCGAGCACACCGCCAGGCTTGCCGAGGCGCTGCACGCGCATCGCGCGGCCAAGGGCATGACGGCGGAGCAGGCCGCCGAGAAGATTCGTGATCCGCTGACATTCGCCAACATGCTGGTGCGCGAAGGGCTGGCGGATGGCTCGGTGGCCGGCGCCGTGCTCACCACTGCCGATGTGGTGCGCACCGCCATTCAACTGCTGGGGCTGGCGCCGGGCAGCAAGCTGGTTTCCAGCTTCTTTCTGATGATGCTGTGCAAGCCGTTCCACAACCTGAAGGGCGGCATGATCTTCTCGGACTGCGGGCTGGTGATCGACCCCGACGCCGAGGAGCTGTCGCAGATCGCGCTGGCCGCCGCCGACAGCGCCCAGGCCTTGCTCGGGGAAGACCCACGGGTGGCGATGCTGTCATTCTCCACCAATGGCAGCGCGCATCACGCCTCGGTGGACAAGGTGGTACAGGCCGCGCATCGGGTACGCGAGCAACGCCCGGATATCGCCATCGATGAAGACGTGCAGCTCGACGCCGCCATCGTGGCGGAAATCGCCGAGCGCAAGCTGCCCACCTCGCGCGTCAAAGGCACCTCCAACGTGCTGGTATTCCCCAATCTGGAAGCCGGCAACATCGGCTACAAGCTCGCCGAACGCATCGGCGGCGCAGAAGCCATCGGCCCGCTGCTCCAGGGCCTCGCCAAACCCGCCAACGACCTCTCGCGCGGCTGCTCCACCGCCGACATTCTCAATGTCATTGCGGTCACTGTCGTCCAGGCACAGCAACGCACCCCGCAAGACTGATTTCTCCTTCTTTTCCTTCTGTTAGCCGCTCACGGCGGATAGGGCAGGCGAAAGCCTGCCTGTAGATTACTAGATAGTTTTAGTGATGTTAGATTTGAACTCTTTTATCGTTCAATGTTCGTTGACTTTAAATATATGCTTTGTTGTGTCGTCTTTTAGTCCTATATTCTATGGTCTTGCTATGAATGTGTTAATTGCTAAGCTTTAATATATATAGATTAGGGTAAGGATGATCATTGCAATTATTTAATGGTAAGGGGTGGAAAAATGTCTAATGTGGTATTTTTTAGCTTCAAGGAAGCTGATAGAGAGATTGTTCTAACTATCAAGGGAAGAGCAGTTAATCCTAGGTATAGTAATTTGAATTTTAGAGTTCGCGATTTGCTAAGGAAACACTGCACAAATCCTGCCGTTGGTGCCTGATCGCCACCGACGGGGT